>Ga0182014_10000171_pt1 | contig 78619 bp, 77 predicted proteins | sample 612S2DmetaG_FD_120489 | JGI IMG/M metagenome (GOLD analysis project Ga0182014, IMG submission 120489) | Permafrost microbial communities from Stordalen Mire, Sweden - 612S2D metaG | ecosystem: Environmental > Terrestrial > Soil > Wetlands > Permafrost | place: Sweden: Stordalen | collected...
AGTTCTCGGTGAGCGCATGAAAACCCCAATCGACCTCGACGCCGAACGCGAGCGACACCGCCATCTTGGACACCGAGGCCCACGCACGCACCTCCTCGAGGTCGCCCTCGGAGGCGATGATCTCCGACGTGCCGCCGTTCAGACGGAAAAGGACGAAGGCGGGGCTGCCGGGCCAGTCGGCGAGAAGCGATTCAGAGGTCACAGCACTCGATGTTACCCATGCGCCCCTAAGGTTTCGGGGGTGATAACCGTTCTCAGTGGTGGCGTCGGCGCCGCGCGGCTCCTGCGAGCGCTCAGTGGCAGCGTCGATCCGAGCGGTATCAGCGCCGTCGTGAACGTCGGCGACGACCTGGTGCTGCACGGGCTCACCATCTGCCCCGATCTCGACACCATCGCCTACACGCTCGCCGGACTCAACAACGAACACCTGGGCTGGGGGCTCGCCAGCGAGACGTGGAGGGTGATGGACGAACTGACGAGGCTCGGCGGCGCCGCGTGGTTTCGCCTCGGTGACCGCGACCTCGCGACCCACCTCTACCGGACCCAGCGCCTGCACGAGGGCGCGACCAAGTCCGACGTGACCCGTGAGCTGTGCGAGCGATGGGGCGTCAAGATCGCGCTCCTGCCGGTCACCAACGACCCGATCGCGACGGTCTTCGAGACCGAGGTCGGCACCCTCGGCTTCCAGGAGTATTTCGTGCAGCACCACCACGGCGTCACCGTTCGAGACATCACCGTCGAGGGGGCGGCCGAGAGCTCGCCGACCAGCCAGGTCGTCGAGGCCCTCGAGACGAGCTCGCGCATCGTCATCGCGCCGTCGAACCCGCTGATCTCCATCGACCCGATCCTCCAGGTCCCGGGCGTCGCCGACATACTTCGACGCCGGCGCGACGACGTCATAGCCGTCTCGCCGATCATCAACGGCGCGGCGCTGAAGGGGCCCGCCGACCGTCTGCTCGTCGAACTCGGACACGAGGCGACCTGCGAGGGGGTCGCTCGCTTCTACGAGGGAATCGTCGGCACCTTCATCATCGACGAGCTCGACGCCCATCACGCCACGGGCATCGAGGCCCGTGGTATCAAGGTTCGCGTGACCACCACCATCATGGCCGAGCCCTCGAACGCGCGACGTCTCGCCCAGGCCGTGCTCGCATGAACGAACTTCGCGTCATCCCCATCCGCGGCGTGGGCATCGTGGCCGAAGGCGACGATCTGGTCTCGCTGCTGCTCGACGCCCTCGACGGACAGGACGTGGCCCTCGAGCACCACGACCTCATCATCGTGACGAGCAAGGTCGTCTCGAAATCCGAGGGTCGCGTGGTGGCGTTCGACGGCACCGAGGCGCACAAGGTCGCCCTCATCGAAGGCGAGTCGAAGCGGGTGCTTCGCCGCCGGGGACCGCTTCGCATCACCGAGACCCACAGCGGGTTCATCAGCGCCAACGCCGGCATCGACCTGTCGAACACCGCCGACGGCACGGCGGTGCTGCTGCCGAAGGAGCCCGACCGGTCGGCGCGGCGCCTGCGCGCCGAGATCCGGCGGCGCCGCGGCGTCGACGTCGCAGTGGTGATCACCGACACCTTCGGAAGGGTCTGGCGCCAAGGGGTCACCGACGTGGCCCTCGGCTCGGCGGGTATCCTCCCGGTGCTCGACCTTCGCGGCACCACCGACGCCAACGGGCGGGTGCTCGAAGCGACCGAGGTCGCGATCGTCGACGAGATCGCCGGTGCCGCCAACCTGGTGCTCGGAAAGGCCATGGGCACGCCGTTCGCGTTGCTGCGGGGCCTCGACGAGTCGTACTTCGGGGAAGGTTCGGTCGGCGACGACATCATACGAAGGTCCAACGAGGACCTCTTTCGCTAGAAGGCGTCCCCGGTTCCCGACGATGCCCGCTGGTGGGCGAACGGCGAAGACGCCGTACAGTACCTGATGTGCCGACCCAGCAGTGCCATCGATCCTCGCCCCGCGGCGTGAGCGCGATGCGCGCGGCGTCGAGTCCGCGCAACCGTGCCCATCGGCCAGTCGGCGATCACGCCGCGAACGCGTGGGCTCGTGCAGCGAGCGATCCCGCCCGGGCACCGCGCTGCTGATGGACCCGAACCCGCGCGCGAGAGCGGCGCTCGATGAACTCGCGAACCTTCCCTACGAGGTCAACGCCGCAGAGTTCATCCGGTTTCGCGCCGAGGCCAATGACGGCGCCGTCAGCGGCGTCGTGCGCACGGTCGCCAACGAGGACGACCGGGGTCGAGAGGAGTTCCGCAGGGGCCTCGACGATGAAAGGACCGAAACCGTGCGGCTCTTTGCCAAGCGCCGCACGCTCCACGCGCGCCGCCAGTCCTCGCTCGGTTCCCTCTACGAGGCCATGGACGCGTTCGCCCTCCTGGCGGCCCCGGGCGACGTGCCGTGGGAGTCGTGGCTGAAGGCGGCCCTGCTCCTCGCAGGTTCCATCGGCGGCGACCTCGACATGATCGCGCGCAGGTTCGCCGACGTGGCGAACCCCGACGCCACCGCGCGCTTCAACGTCGCCATGGAGGCCATGAACCGCGTGGCGAGCCTCGAGCAGTGCCGCATGGTGGAGGTGACCACGAACTACGGCACCGGCTGGGTCGAGATGATCGTCGTGCGCGACTCGCCCGGCAGACTTAGCCGTGCGCCCACGCTCGGCTACGAGGTCGAGTACCACCCGACCACGAACCTCGCCCAACTCGCCGCCAGTTTCGCCGATGCGCTGGACGGTGCCGGGCGGGTCACGACGAGTCCCATTGGCCAGGACCGCCTGGCCGCGACCTCGTTCTCGCTCATCGTGCCCGGCTCGTACCTGCCCACCACGGGATGCTTGAGCTTCATCGCCGACAGCGTCGTCGGCGGTTCCTCGTTCACCGCGTTCGTCGCTGAACTACCCGAGGATGTGGAGGGCGAAACCCTCGCCGAGTCGGCGAGCGCGACGAACGACCAGGCCGCGCTCTACGACCGTCGGCGGATCATCCTGCTGAGCCCCCAGCCGGACTTCGCTGACGGCGACCAGTCCGCCATCGACTTGCACGACGTCGAGGACCTCGCACGCGCGGTGCTCGCCGGAGCGGACGCGGGCCCCTGGTCCGCGCGCTGAGCCGGCCGCGACGAGCCAGCTGGCCCGGCGCGAGGCGGACCTCGAAGTACGACTAGACGCCGCCCAGTCGAACGTCGCCGACGAGACTGGACCGCGCTTCGACGTGGACGCTCGCTCCCACCACGCACGTGGCACCGAGGTCCGAGGAGGCGCCGATCACCGCGTGGGGACCGATGATGGAATAGCGGACCTGGCAGTCCTCCTCGATCACCGCGCCGGGAAGCAGCACGGCGTTCTCCAGCACGACGTTCTCCTTGATCACGCAGTTTCGATCGACGACCGAGTTGATGATCGTGGCGCTCGGGTCGACCTTCGCGGAGGGATGGATCCAGGAGCCGTCGACCACGTCGAGCACACGGTGATCGTGGTACCGGCCCGCGAGGAAGTCGACGTTCGCCTGGAGGAACGCCTGCGGGGTCCCGGTGTCGAGCCAGTAGGCGTCGTCGGGCATGGCGTAGAGCGTTCCCGCCGCGGCGAGCGCCGGAAAGGTGTCGCGCTCGACGCTGACCCGGCCCGTGGGGGCGATGCGGTCGAGCACGCTGGGTTCGAAGACGTAGGTGCCGGCGTTGATCAGGTTGGTCGGCGCCTCGTCACGCGGCGGCTTCTCGACGAAGGCGATGACCTTGCCGTCGGCCGTCGTGGGCACGACGCCGAACCGCGAAGGGTCCTCGACGTGGTGCAGGGCGATGGTCGCCTCCGCGTGGTGATCGCGATGGAACTGGACCAGTCTCGTGATGTCGAGGTCGGTGAGGACGTCGCCGTTCAGGACGAGGAACGTCTCGTCGATCTTCGCGAACCTGGCGGCGAACCGGATCGCCCCCGAGGTGTCGAGCGGCTCGGGCTCGACGGCGTAGGTCACGTTCACCCCCGCGATGGCGCCGCTCGGATAGGCCTCGATGAACCGGTCCGGGAGGTACCCGAGGGCCAGCACGGCGTCGGTGATGCCGTGCTGGGACAAGGTGTCAAAGACGCATTCGATCATCGGCACGCCGACCAGCGGCAGCATCTGCTTGGGGGTCTCGTACGTCAGGGGACGCAGTCGCGTCCCCACACCGCCCACCAGAATGATCGACTTCAAGTTCAGCCCTTTGTGGTTGTCGTCGTTGCCTTCGTCGAGGTGGTCGTCGTGGGAGCGGTCGTGGTCGTCGTCGGCGCGGTGGTGCTGGTCACGCCCGTTGTGGTCGTGGTCGTGACGCTCGCGGCGGCGACCGCCTTGACCATGTCGTCAACGGTCGTCTGCTGGGGCACCATCGGGGTGACGCCCTTCGGATCGAAGGCCATGACGACGCGCATCTCCTCGGAGAACTTGATCGACGAGGGATTCGTCGTGATCACCGGCGTCTTCTGGCCGAAGTTGGACCAGTAGGCGTACTCGATCTGGCCGGTCTGGCCCGGGTACTTCGACGTCGAAGGACAGGCCGTGCCGTTTCTGAAGGTGGTGGACGTGTTCGACTTGGTCCCGCCCGGAATGGTCAGCTGGGTCGAACTCGCGACCATGCCGGGGTATTCGTTGGCGAACTGGGACAGGGTCGCGTTGTTCCCGGAGTCGGCAGCGGAAACAGGGCTGATCTTCACGACGTCGGCGGACTGGACGATGAGACCGCCCTTGGTCGTGGGATCGGTCGAGAGGTAGGGAAGGTACTTGCCGCACGACTGGACGGAAAGGCTCGCGTACCAGGTAGTACCGATGGCGGGCGCGGGACCCTTGGCCTTCTTGCCGGGGTGCTGGTAGTCGTAACGGGCCAGCATCGTCGCCGCGAGACCGAGAATCACGATCACGGCCAGAATGCCGTAGTAGTTGCTCGGACGAGACTTCTTGTAGGCCTTGCCGCCTCCCGACGACCCGACCCTGCTTACCCATTTACCTGTTGCGCTCTTAGCCACGGGGGCAACGCTACTAAAGAATTGGACCAGGCAGACATCGCGTAGGGGCGAAGGGACTCGAACCCTCACTGGAGGCGGTTTAAGCGCCCTGCCTCTGCCAATTGGGCTACGCCCCCACGCCAAGATGTCGCGCTGTAACCGTAACGCAAACTAAAGACTGTTGAAACTACCGGTTCTCTTAGGTTCACTAACTAGGCTTGATCCATGATTCGCGTGCGTCGTCGGGGCACGACTCGATCAACTCCCCTCCTGGTACTTGCTGTCGTGGTCGTGGGCGCCCTCCTGCTGCCCGGGGTCGCCCAGGGCCAGACCATCGCCCAGACCCAAAAGGAGATCGCCCAGCTCTCCGCCCAGCTCTCCCAACAGGAGAAGACCAGCGAAATTACGGCGAACGCCTACGACGCGGACCAGGCCAACCTCGTCACGCTGAACGCCAACATCATCAACCTCCAGGCCAAGGAGGTCCAAAAACGCGCGTCCATCAAGCTGACCTCCGCCGAGCTGGTCACGGCGGTCGTTCGCGCCTACGTCGACGGCGCCGCTGACGCGCAGATCCTCTCGCTGTTCGATCAGAACGTCACCGAGAGCGACGCGCGAACCGTGTACGAGGACCAGGTCATCGGCGACCTCAACAAGCTGAAGGACAAGCTCGAGTCGGAGAAGAAGTCCCTCGACGCGACGATCGCCGACGTCGCCGCCCAGCGAGCGAAGGTGCAGCAGCAGACGATCGCGATGCAGAACCTGCTCGCCGAGAACGTGCAGAACGAGAACTCGACGCGCTCGACCCTGAACGAAGTGACCGCCAAGCTGAAGACCGAGATCATCACCTACGAGATCAAGGTCGGCGTCGTCGCGGCGAAGGAGCACAACCTCTCCGGCGAGGCGTCCGCCGTCGCCGCCGCGTCGGCGGTAGGCGGACAGCCCGCCGCCAACCTCGTCATCGCCGCCATCCAGGCGGCCACGCCCCCGGTCATCACCGGCACGGCCGCCGGGTCCGTGCAGGGCCTCGACGCCCTCAATTGGGCCAAGAAGGAGATCGGTGTCCCCTACGTCTGGGGCGGCGAGACGCCCGGCGTGGGTTTCGACTGCTCGGGCCTCGTCCAGTGGGCGTGGGCCAAGGCCGGCTTCACGATACCGCGCACCACCGAGGAGCAGTGGGCGGGACTTCGCCACATCACGCTGAGCGAGCTGCAGCCGGGCGACCTGCTCTTCTACTACAACCTCGACGGTGACCGCCAGGTCGACCACGTGGTGATGTACGCCGGCAGCGGGCCCTGGGGCACCGACACGATCATCGCCGCCGCCCACACGGGCACCAACGTCAGCCTCGCTCCGATCTTCACATTTGGTTTAATTGGTGCGGCCCGCCCCTAAGTGAGGATCTGCACCCATCGAACTCTCCATCGTCATCCCCGCGTTTAACGAGGCAACGCGTCTCGCCAATGGCTACGAACGCCTTCGACCCGTGCTCGATGGCATGGACCTCTCGACGACCGAGGTCATCGTCGTCGACGACGGCTCGACCGACTCGACGCTGAAGGTCGCCCACGACGTCTACGGGCACCTGCCCGAGAAGCTCTTCGTCCAGCAGCCGAGGAACTTCGGCAAGGGTGCCGCGGTGCGTCTCGGCATCGCGCTCGCACGCGGGACGAACGTCATCGCCGCCGACGCCGACATGGCGATCGAGCCCTCGCACTTCCCCGAGATCGTCGAGGCGCTGAGGGACAGCCAGATCGCGCCGGGGTCTCGGACGAACGAGGGGCGCATCAGCTACGAATCGGCGCTGCGCACCGTCGCCGGCGGGGTCTTCCACCAGCTGGTGCGCCACTACGCGGACACCAAGATCCGCGACACCCAGTGCGGCTGCAAGGGGTTCCAGCTTGGACCGGCGCGCCTGCTCGCCCTGCTCGGCATGATCGACCGGTTCGCCTACGACGCCGAGATGTTCTTCCTCGCCGAGCAGCTCGGCCTCAGCATCCGTCCGGTGCCGGTCGAGTGGGACGACGTGAGCGGCTCGTCGGTGAAGGTGAGCCGGGTGATGCTCAACGTGCTGGGCGACCTTCGCACCCTGAAGAAGACCCACTACGAGAATCCCGTCGTGGCATTCGCGCCCGACGTCGAGCGCGGCGCCCTCGCCCGCGAGGCACGACTGGCCCGCATCCAGGGTCTGGTCGTGGCGAGGAACCCGGCGAACGCGCTGCTCGTGCTGCCGCGCGACGGCGCGCTCGCGGGGCTTGGGATCGCCGAAGCCCTCAAGGGGACGCTGCGCACCGCGAGGATCGCCGAACTCCGCGACCGGACCTACGAGGCGATCTAGTCAGAGCTCGGCAGCAACCAGTTGGCGACCAGCTCGGGGGCCCGGTCGCTCCACTCCTCGGCGGTGATGGCGTAGCGAGCGTGATCCTCCCAGGCGCCGTCGATCTCCAGGTAGCGTTCGGCCACGCCCTCGAAACGGAGTCCCAACTTCTCCACCACGCGCCGCGACGGCGCGTTCCTCGGGATGATGTTGATCTCGATGCGGTGCAGGCGAAGCGATTCGAACGCGTAGTGCATCATGGTCACGACCGCCTCGGGCATGAGTCCCTGCCCGGCGACCGCCTCGTCGATCCAGTAGCCGATGTAGGCGGACTGCAACGGACCGCGCTGGATCGAGGAAAGCGTGATCTCCCCGACGAAGCGGCCCTGGAGGAAGATGCCGAAGCCGAAGCCGGTGCCCATCTGGCGCTCGCGCTCTCGAATGGCGCAGCGGCTCACGAAGCTGCGCTGGTCCTCGGCGAGATGCGAGGAGTGCGCCGAACGGGGCTCCCATTTCAACAGCCAGTCGTGACAACGCTGGCGCACCTCGAGCCAGCCCTCGTAGTCCTGCTCGGTCATGGTGCGAAGCAACACCCGGCGCCCGTGCAGGGAAATCGGCGAATAGATAGAGCTTCGGGTCGTCACCATGGAGGAGTCCTCACCCCTCCATAGTTACAGGAATCGCCCGGCGCCGCACACTACGTCGACAGCAGCGACGCCACGATGCCGTCGAGGATGTCGTTCTCCGAGCTCAGGAGCTCGTTCACGCCCAGGCGCTGCATCACGGCGTCGAGCACGTAGAGCCCGGCGGCGAGCACATCCTCGCGGCCCTTCACCATCCCCGCACGGGCGAGGCGGGCCTCGGGCGTCTCGCGGGCCAGCGTGTCGCGCCACCTCTCGACCGTGGCCCTCGTGATCAGTCGGTGATGCACGGCGTCGCGGTCGTACGAGACGAGCCCGGCGTCGAGCTGCGCGAGCGTCGCGACCGTGCCGGCGAGACCGACCAAACGGACACCGCCCCTCAAACCGGCGAACACGGGCTCGGCGGCGAAGGCGCGGTCGAGCTCGTTCTCGATCATGACGCGCGCGTCCCGGTCCCTCTCGGGGGTCACGATGGCGCTGCCGAGCGCGCGCTCGGTGACCCGCACGCAGCCCAGCTGCATGGAGAAGCTGTGCATCGAGCCGTCGAGCACCACGGCGAGCTCGGTCGAACCGCCGCCGACGTCGACGATCACCGTGAGCCGGCTGTCGGGCGCCAGGTCGGCGGTCGCTCCCGAGTACGACAGCGTCGCCTCCTCGGCACCGCTGAGGATCCTCGCGTCGACGCCGGTGATCTCGCGGGCCCTCGCGAGGAACTGCTGTCCGTTGGACGCGTCGCGCACCGCCGAGGTCGCCACCAGCAGGCCCCGCTCGACGTCGAGCTCGTCCATGTACGCGCGGTACTCGCCCAGCACGTCGTAGGAGCGTTGCAGCGCCTCGGGGGTGAGCGTTCCGGATTCATCGACTCCCTGGCTGAGGCGGGTGATGCGCATCTCGCGGCGAAGCGCGCCGCGGTGGCGGTCCGCGACGAGCAGTCGCGTGGAGTTGCTGCCGCAGTCGAGGGCGGCGACGCGGTCAGTCACGCACGTCCTCGATGAGCAGCGCCGGAAGCCCCACCTCGACCGCGACCAGGGCGCCGACCGGATCGTTCGCGCCGACGAGGTAATTGGCCAGGTGGGCGTGCAGGCATTTGATGCCGACCCTGGTGCCGCCCACGCCGCCCGAGGCCTGGACCAGGTCCGTACGCACGGTGACCTCCCGGCGGCGCCCTTCGTAGTCGTCGTGCGCGCGCTGCAGCTCCTCGGCGTCGACCAGGTCCTCGAACCGGTGCACGCCGCCCTCGCCCTCGAGTCGGCTCACCGCGTCGTGAAGCTCAGCGTCGACGAGCCAGTAGAGCGTCGGCATCGGGGTGCCGTCACGCAGGTGGGGCTCGTTCTCGATCACGACCGGTCGTCCGTCGATTCGTCGCACGACCACCGCGCAGCGTCCCGACAGCGGACGCCCCAGAAGCTCTTCAACCGCGGCGAGGTCGGTGGGTGACGCGTCGCGAAAGGTGCTCAACGCCAGAACTCGAGGGTGCGCGCGAATCGCGCCAGGAAGCCGTTCGACGGGGCTCGCTTCGCCGGGGTCGCGGCGGCCGGGCCGCTCGTCAGCGACGTCGACGACAGCGGCGACACGAGCGGCTGGAAGCCCGGGTCACCGGTGTTGGCCGCCACGTAACCGGTCCCGTTCCCGGGCAGCACCTGGATGAGGCTCTGGCCGGGCGCGACGAGCTGGTACTGCTCTCTCGCGAGCAGGGTCGCGGCGGCCTTGGACGACACCGACTTGGCCTGGGCCGTCAGCGACAGGTCCTGTCGCTGGATGGCGGCGATCTGCGCCGAGGTCGAGCTGATCTCGCTCTGCTGGTGCCAGAGCGCGCGAAAGGGGAACCACAGCGACAGCAGCGCGGCCGCGGTCACCAATGCCAAAGGGAGCATCCAGCGGTTGCCATTTCGTGTTGTGAGACTATGCGTAGCTGACACCTGCCGCCCCCGACAAAGACGTTGCACCAAGAAAACGGGCCTGATCACCGAGCTGCTCTTCGATTCTCAAGAGTTGATTGTACTTCGCCACGCGGTCAGAGCGCGCCGGCGCGCCGGTCTTTATCTGACCGGCGTTCGTCGCCACCGCGAGGTCGGCGATGGTGACGTCCTCGGTTTCACCTGATCGGTGGGAGATTACCGCGCTGTACTGGTTGATGTTCGCCAGGCGAACCGTGTCGAGCGTCTCGGTGAGCGTGCCGATCTGGTTCAGCTTGATGAGTATTGAATTCGCGACGCCCAGGTCGATCCCCTTCTGGAGCAGCGTCGAACTGGTCACGAAGTTGTCGTCGCCGACGAGCTGCAGCCTCTGGCCCAGCTTCACCGTGAGCGCCTTCCAGCCGTCCCAGTCCTCTTCGGCCATCCCGTCCTCGAGCGACACGATCGGGTAGCGGCCCGCGAGGTCGGCCCAGTAGTCGACCATCTCGAGGCTGGAGAGGACGCGGCCCTCGCCCTCGAGGTGGTAGGCGCCGTCTCGGAAGAGCTCGCTCGAGGCGGGATCGAGCGCGATGGCGACGTCGCGCCCCGGGGTGCGCCCCGTCGACTCGATCGCCTCGACGAGGACCTTCACGGCCGTCTCGTTGTCGGGAAGGTCCGGGGCGAAGCCGCCCTCGTCGCCCACCGCGGTCGAGAGTCCGCGCTTCGCGAGCACGTTCTTCAGGGCGTGGTAGGTCTCGGTGCCCCACTGCAGCGCCTCGCTGAACGAGGCGGCGCCGATGGGCATGACCATGAACTCCTGGAAGTCGATCGAGTTCTTCGCGTGCACGCCGCCGTTCACGACGTTCATCATCGGCACGGGCAGCACGTGGGCGTTCACCCCGCCGATGTACTGGAAGAGCGGCAGCTCGCTCTCCATGGCGGCGGCCTTCGCCGCGGCGAGCGACACCGCGAGGATGGCGTTGGCGCCGAGGCGCCCCTTGTTGTCCGTGCCGTCGAGGTCGATCATCGCGAAGTCGAGCGAGCGCTGGTCGTGGGCGTCGTAGCCCTCGAGCGCGTCGTTGATCTCGGTGTTGACGTTGTGCACGGCCGTGCGCACGCCCTTGCCGCCCCATTCGGAGCCGCCGTCTCGAAGCTCGACCGCCTCGTGGGTGCCCGTCGACGCGCCCGAGGGCGAGACGGCGCGTCCGTAGGCGCCCGATTCCAGGTGGACCTCGGCCTCGACCGTGGGATTACCACGGGAGTCCAGAATCTGACGGCCCAGGACAACTTCAATCGCGCTCATGGCGTTTCTCCTCATGGTTGACGCAGCAAGGCTACTAGGGCAACGCCGATTGCTACCTCGAACGCTCCTCGAGTGCTCGTATCTCTTCGCGCAGCGACCTCGCTCGCTCGCGCAGCACTCCTTCGAGGTCGACCCCGGCCCACTGGGCGGCGCTGAGCAGTTGCGCGAGCGCCTCGCCCCACTCGAGCGCGACGTCGGAAGTCGACTCGGCGTCGCCCGCGCCGTCGTTGTCGAAGGAGATCGTGCGCAGGGCGCTCACCGCGTGGTCGCGCGCGACGGCGCCCTTCGAGGGCTCGAGGCCCACGAGCGCGGCCTTGCGCAGGAGCTTCGCGTACAAGGTGAGCGCCGGCAGCTGCCACGCGATGCCGTCGGTCACGCTCGCTCGGCCCTTCTCCTGCTGCTTCAGCACCTCCCAACGCGACGCCACCTCGTCCGACCCGCTCACCTGGACGTCGCCGAAGACGTGCGGATGCCGGTAGGTCAGCTTGTCGCGCACCGCGTCGGCGATGGTGGCGAAGTTGAAGAGTCCCTCCTCGTCGCCGAGCTCGGCGTGAAAGACGATCTGGAAGAGCAGGTCGCCCAGTTCCTCCTCGACGTGCGCGACCACCTCGTCGCTCTGCTCGCCGCTCTCGTCGGCGCGCACGAAGGCCTCGAGGGCGTCGAGGGTCTCGTACGCCTCCTCCAACAGGTGGCGGGTCAGCGACGCGTGCGTCTGCTCCTGGTCCCAGGGACACTCGGCGCGCAGGCGCCTCATGAAGCTCACGAGGTCGTCCATCGCCTCACCGGCGGTGCGCAGGCCATCGACCCAGAGCGACGTCAGGTGGTCCGCGTCCTCGAACGTCACGAGCTCGCGGGCGGGCAGCTCGACGACGAGCTCGTCGCTGAGGCCCAGGTGATGAAGGACCGTCACCGGGGTGTCGCCCGGGAGGCGGTCGGCGACCCCCGCCATGACCTCGGGTGCGTAGGTCTGCAGGATCAGCAGCGGGCCGGGTCCGCGAAAGGGCTCGGTCGACCCGAGCGCGTCGACGATGCGAAGCCCGACGGTCATCGGATCGCGCCCGAGGAGCGCGCACACCACGTCGATCACCGACACCGCCGGTTCGCAGATCGTGCGGACAGTGGGACTCTTCCTCAACAGCTCGACCGTGCGCTCGGCGACGACCGGCGAGCCGGGAACGACGTAGACGACCTCACCGTTCGGCGACGTGCCCGCGAGCCTCACCAGGTCCTCGACGATCCTCGGGTACAGCTCTTCGAACGAGTCCGCCTCCTCGTACCACTGGTCGTAGCTCTCGACCTCGCCCAGTCCGCTCGCGCCGGGGTGCACGCGCGTGCGCAGCCGCACGACGGGCGACTGCTCGATCAGCCGCAACGTCCGTGCGGTCGCGAGGTCCAGGTCGCCGGGGCCCAGACCGACGACGCGAACCTTTGGCCGGCTCACTTATAGGTGGAGGCGTTGACGCTCGTGAGCAACTTCGCCGCGTTCACGTCCGACGCGCTGGGCAGCGAGTTCGCGAACACCGACGGCCCCGTGGACGAGAGTCCCCACTGCCCGAAGGCGGGATCGATGCTCACGGCGGCCTCGTAGAGCACGGTCTCCTCGTGGGTCTTCGCGTTGGAGGAGTTGATCGTCTGGATGTCGGCGAGCACCGCGCTCGCGGCGCTCGCGAACGAGCTCACTGTCCTCTTCGTGGGCGCCACGAAGAGCGCGGCTTCGGTGCCGTTGTAGTTGATCACCTGGTAGTTCTTCGGGAACGTGTCGAGCGCGGTGGTGGCGACGTCGTTGCGCACGCTCGCGAACGAGGAGTTGCCGGGGGCGTAGCAACCGTAGGCGCCGCCCTTGGCGCCCGACGCGTCGGCCGAGTACTGCTTGGCGAGCTCGGCGACCGACTCGCCCTTGGCCTGGGCGGCGCTGAAGGCCTTCAGGTTCGCCGGCGACACGACCGCGATCGAGACGCAGATGGTGTCGTAGAGGGCGACGTGGGAGTCGTAGTACGTCTTCAGCGACGAGAGCGTGACCGGGATCGTGCCGTCGAGGCGGCTCACGTAGTACGTCGAGTCGGCCTGGTCGGCGATCTCGGCGCTTCGCATCTCGGCGGGCATGTCGGCGAGAGCCTCGCTCGAGGTGCCGGGGCAGTTATAGCCAGCCGAGCTCGCCGCCGACGTCATCTCGCCCTCGAACGACGTGGTCGCGGCGGCGAGGTCGTTCGCGCTCGGCGTGTAGTGGAGGTTCTTCTTCACGTAGTCGGCGATCGCGAGACCCTCGACCCGCAGGTTCGCCCACTCGGCAGATGAGGCGCCGGTGACCGAGGGTGAACCCGCTCCGGCAGCGAAGGACTGGCCGCCGAGCGCCTCCATGAAGCACTGGAGCGTCGGGATCGTCGAGATCGCCTTCAGTTCACCGGCGAAGGAGGAGTCCGAGACCTTGGCCCCGTTGACCGCGATGGCCGAGGATCCGCTGGCGATCCCGTAGGCGGTGGCTCCAAGCAGGGCGACAACGAGCAAGGCAACGAGACGGCGCATGGTCCAATGCTACCGAGTCCGAACTAGGCGGCGGCCGTCTCGGCGACCAGCTCGCGAACGAGCCCGAGCAGCCTCCGCGGCGTCGCCGCGTCGACGCCGACCTCGAGACGGAACTCCTTCGAGCCCTCGTCGTAGGCCTGCGAACCGTGCTTGCGGCGCAGGCGCATCTGCTGGCTCAGCGACAGCTCGAGCGGGCCCATCTTCACGACGGGCCTCGAGCGAATGCCTACCCGGGCGGGCAGCACCGAGAGCGACGCGACCCCGAGCTCGAGGCAGAGCAGTCGAAGCTCCGCCAGGTCCAGGAGTCCCTCCGCGGCCTTCGGCAGCGGCCCGTAGCGGTCGATCCACTCGCTTCGAAGGTCGACGAGCGCTTCCATGGACGAAACCCCCGCCAGCCGACGGTAGGCCTCGAGCCTCGCGTCGTCGGCTTCGACGTAGTCCTTGGGCAGATGCGCCTCGCCCGGCACGTCCAGGTTCACGGTCACCACCTCGGGCGTGACGAAGCCCTTCGCGTCCGCGACCGCCTCGGCGACGAGCTGCACGTAGAGGTCGTAGCCCACCGCGGCCACGGGACCAGACTGGTCGTGGCCGAGCAGGTTCCCCGCGCCGCGGATCTCGAGGTCGCGCATCGCGATCTTGAAGCCGCTGCCGAGCGCGGTGTTGTCGCCGATGGTCCGCAACCGCTCGAAGGCGGTTTCGGAGAGCACTTGGCCGGCCGGGTGGAAGAGATAGGCGTAGGCGCGCTGCCCGCTGCGTCCGACCCGCCCGCGCAGCTGGTGCATCTGGCCCAGTCCCAAACGGTCGGCCCGATCCACAATCAAGGTGTTCACCGACGGCAGGTCGATGCCCGATTCGACGATGGTCGTGCAGACGAGCACGTCGAATCGGCGTTCCCAGAAGTCGATCATCACCCGTTCGAGGGTGCCTTCGTCCATCTGGCCGTGCGCCACGGCGATGCGCGCGTCGGGAACCAGCTGGCCCAGCCTTCTCGCCACCTCGTCGATATCGGCGACCCGGTTATGGACGAAGAAGACCTGTCCCTCCCGCAACAGTTCGCGACGGATCGCCTCGACGACCGCGGGCTCGCTGTACTCGCCAACGTGCGTGAGGATCGGACGCCGGTCCGCCGGCGGGGTCGTCACCATCGAGAGGTCGCGGATACCGGCGAAGGCCATCTCGAGCGTCCGGGGAATCGGACTCGCGGTAAGCGTCAGCACGTCGACGCCCACCGAGCGCGCCTTGATCGCTTCCTTGTGGGTGACCCCGAATCGCTGCTCCTCGTCGACGACGAGCAGCCCGAGATCCTTGAAGACGACGTTCTCGGACAGGAGACGATGCGTGCCGACGACGACGTCGATGGTCCCCTCCTGCAGCCCCTGCAAGGTCTGCTTGGCCTCGGCGTCGTCGACGAAGCGGCTGAGCAGCGCCACCTTCACCGGAAAGCCCGCGAACCGGTCGGTCATGGTTGCGAAATGCTGGCTCGCGAGCAGCGTCGTCGGCACGAGCACCGCCGCCTGCTTGTTGTCCTGGACGGCCTTGAAGATCGCGCGCACCGCGATCTCGGTCTTGCCGAAGCCGACGTCGGCGCAGACGAGCCGGTCCATCGGTCGCGGAAGCTCCATGTCGGCCTTCACGTCGTCGATGGCCTGGGCCTGATCGGCGGTGAGGGTGTAGGGGAACAGTTCTTCCATCTCGGCCTGCCACGCGGTGTCGGGGCTGAAGGCGAAGCCCTTCGCCACCGAGCGCTGGCGGTACAGGTCGACCAGCTCCTGGGCGACGAGGAACGCGGCGGCGCGGGCCTTCGCGCGGGTCTTCTGCCACTCGGCGCCGCCCATGCGCGATAGCGCCGGCGCGTCGCCGCCCGAGTACGGGGTGAGGACGTCGATCTGCTCGGTGGGCCAGTAGCTGCGCCCGTCCTTGAACTCGAGGATGAGGTAGTCGCGCGTCGTGCCGTTGATCGCCCGGGTGGTCGTGCCGGAGAACCTGGCGACACCGTGCTGGCGGTGCACGACGTAGCTGCCGATCGTGAGGTCGTCGAAGAACCCGTCAACGTTGCGCGCCCTCGTCCTCGCCTGGCGGTGCACGGTGCGCCGCCCGGTGAGGTCGCTTTCGCTCCATACGACGATTTCGGGGTTGTCGAGGCTGAAGCCCGACGGCAGCGTGCTCACGAGGACGCTGATGCGCACGTCGAGCACCTTGTCGGGATCGGTCGTGACCTCGAGTCCCTCGGCGCGCAGTTGCCCGGCCATGCGATCGACCGAGGCCGGATTGGACGTCAGGACGACCCCGCGGCGCATGGTCGACCAGTTGCGCACGTGCGCCGCGATCCGCGACGGGTCGCCCTGGACGACGGGCGGCGAGCTGAGGTGCACGCCGGCGCCGGCGAGCGCTCCCACCGTTGGCTCGAGGGCCACGTCGGCGCGGCCTTCGAGCGTCTGGTGCCAGGTCGTGTGCAGCAACGACACCTCCGTGGTCGCCTGCCAGGTCGCCGCGACCGCGTCGGTGAGCTCGCGCTCCTCGTCGAGCAGCTCGGCGAGGCGCTGGCGGACCCGGTCGGGCTCTACCACGACGCACGTGACGCCGCCTAGCTCATCGAACAGCGTCGTCGGGCGTTCCACGAAGAGCGGCATCCACCCCTCCATGCCGTCGAAGAGTTGTCCGGTCGCGATCCGGTCGAACGTCTCGCGCCCCCATGGCTGGGAGGAGACCAGCTCCTCGGCGCGCGAGCGCGTCGCGGCGTTGGGCAGCCACTCGCGCGACGGGGCGATGCTCGCCTCGTCGAGGTCGTGCAGGGAACGCTGATTGGCGATGTCGAACGCCGTGAGCCGCTCGATCTCGTCGCCGAAGAAGTCGAGGCGTATCGGCTCGTTGCCCTGCGCGGGCCACACGTCGACGATGCCGCCGCGCACCGCGAACTCCGCGCGGTGCTCGACGAGGCTTTCGCGGCGGTAGCCGATGTTCGCGAGGTCCTCGATGAAGCGGTCGCGGTCGAGCTCGCCCCCGCGCTGCACGACGAGCGGTGGGGTCACGGGCTCGGGCGGGAGTACCTGGGAGATGGAGCGCGCCGACGCCACCACGACGCGGGGCCTCTCGGCCTGGTGCAGTTGGAACCTCAGCAGCGCCCTGGTCGCCATCGCCGAGCTGTCGGGGCTCACGCGCTCGAGCGGATGCGTGTCCCAACCGGGCCAGAGCACCACCTCGTCATCGCCGAGCAGCGCCGCGAGCGCTTCGCGAAGGTGCTCCGCCTCGGTGGAGGTGGCGACCACCACGAGCGAGAACGGTGCATCGACGACGTAGGACGCGACCGTGAGGGGCGTCGCGTAACTGCCCGGCGTGAACGAGCCGGCGGCGTTCTGCGCACGAAGCGAGGGGCCGACGAGCTCGAGTACGCGACGAAGGCCCCGTGACTCAGTCACGTGCACCGTTTACGCGACGCTGCGCATCCTCAAGGTCGTAGTCGAGCAGCATCTCGATGGCGTCCGCCGCCGCGGCGACGTCGAGCGCGAGCGCGGCTTTTCGCGTGCCGGTCGGCCGCTTGAGGACATAGTCGGCGCCCTTCTCCTTCGAGGGCGGCTTGCCGATCCCGATGCGGAGTCGCGCGAAGTCGTTGGTCCCGAGGGCCTGGGCGATGGAGCGCAGCCCGTTGTGCCCCGCCAGTCCCCCGCCCTGTTTCAGCTGCAGCCGGCCGGGCTCGAGGTCGAGTTCGTCGTGCACGATCACCAGACGCGTGAGGTCCTCGAGCGACGTGCGCCGTAGCAGCGGCGGCAGGGCCGCGCCCGACTCGTTCATGAACGTCGTCGGCACCGCGAGCGTGACCGCACCGCGGGGCGTCACGATCGTGGCGCTCTGGCACCGCTGGCGGCTTTCGAGCTTGAGTTTCGCGCCGCGGCGTTCGACGACCAACCGCACGGCGTCACCGCCGACGTTGTGCCGTGAACCCTCGTACTCCTCGCCGGGATTGGCGAGGCCGACTATGACGAGCGAGCTCGCGACGCCTCGACGGGCTCCTTCTCGTGAGCGCCGAAGCGCCACAGCGAACTAGACCGCGGCAGACTCGGGGCCGCCCGCCGTCTTGGCTACGCGGCCGGCACGAGTGGTGACGACGGACAGGGCGTGGTCCACTGCGGGCTCAACGCCCTCGGGCAGGATCACGTCCGCGACGCGGATGGCGCCGCCGACCTTCAGGTCCGAGATGTCGACGTCGATGTGCGTCGGGATGCGGTCCGGGCGGGTCTTGACCTCCAGGCTGAACATCTGCTGGTCGACCTCCCAGTCGGCGTGGCGCACTTCGACCGCGTCGCCCACGACGTGCAGCGGCACCTCGGCGATGACCGTGGACTTGGGGTCGACCACCTGGAAGTCGATGTGCGAGACGGTGCCGCGCACGGGGTGGCGCTGGATCTCACGGGCCATGACGAGGAACTTCTTGCCGTCGGCCTCGAGCTCGATGAGCGAGTTCAGTCCCTGCTCGCCCGAGACGGCGGTGCGAAAGGACTTCGCGTCGACCGAGATGGGCAGCGTGCTGATGCCCGGGCCGTAGACGACGCCGGGAATCGAACCGGCGCTGCGGAGGCGACGCGAGTTGCGTGAGCCCTTTTCGCGGCTCGTGGACGCGTTCAACGTGACCTGTGACATGAAAACTCCTCTGACGAACGGCTGGCGCCCCAAACTGGGCCGCGCACAGGGTACAAAGTCTAGCCGTCCGGCGAAGTTGGCCCCCGCGCTAGAGCAGGTTCTCGCCGCCGAAGATCTCCGAGACCGAGGAATCCTCGAAAATGGCTGAAATCGCGTTGGCGACCAGCGGGGCGACCGAGAGTATCTCCAGCTTCTCGAAGCGACGCTCGGGACCGAGCGGCAAGGTGTCGGTGACCACGACGCGGCTCACCGGGGCGTTGAAGAGCCGGTCGACCGCCGGAGGCGAGAAGACCGCGTGGGTCGCCATGACCCATATCTCGTCCGCCCCGTGGGCCTTCAACAGGTCGCACGCCGCGACGATCGTCCCGGCGGTGTCGATCATGTCGTCGATCAGCACGCAGTGCCGTCCCTCGACGTCACCCACGATGTGGCGCGCCTCGGCGATGTTCGCGGTGCCTCGCGGACGGGTCTTGTGCACGAGCGCGAGGTCGCAGCCCAGGTGCTGCGCGTAGCGCTCGGCGACCTTCACGCGACCGGCGTCGGGAGCCACCACGACCAGCTCGTGGGGGTTGGCGTTGGCCTTCAGGTACTCCTCGAGCACCGGCGCGGCCACGAGGTGGTCGACCGGGATGTTGAAGAAGCCCTGGATCTGGCCGGAGTGGAAGTCAACCGAGAGCACCCGGTTGGCCCCGGCGGTTTGGAGCATGTCGGCGATCAGCTTGGCGGTGATGGGCTCGCGGCCCGCGGACTTGCGGTCCTGGCGCGCGTAACCGTAGTTCGGGATGACCGCGGTGATGCTCTTCGCCGACGCGCGCTTCGCGGCGTCGATCATGATGAGCTGTTCCATCACCGCGTCGTTCACCGGCGACGAGTGGGTCTGGATGATGAAGACGTGGGCCCCGCGGATCGATTCGTCGAACCGGCAGTGGATTTCGCCGTTGGCGAACTCGCGCACGTTCGCCTCGGTCAGGTGGATGCCGAGCTGCTCGGCGATGTCCTGGGCGAGCCCGGGGTGACAGCGCCCCGAGACGAGAACGAGGCGGCGCTTAGCGAGAGACTCCACGGCGCCAGCGTACAAGGTATGGCGAGGGGGCTATCGAGTGTGGTACCCGAACGAGGCGACGACGTCGCCGGGGTCCACGTGCGAGCCCTTGCCGATGACGACGAAGGACTTCACGAGCGCGTCGTCGCCCACGGTGGCGTCGACCGCCTCGACCGTGCCCAGCACCGCGTTCTTGCCCACGCGACAGTTGGTGAGGTTCGCGTTCGGACCGATCTGGGCGCCGCGCTCGATCACGCAGCGCCCCTTCAGGATCGTGCCGGGCAGCAACGACACGTCGGGCTCGATCCGCACGTCGGCGTCGATGTACGTCGACGACGGGTCCCACATGGTCACCCCCGCCATCATCCAGTCCAGGTTGATCCGCTCGCGAAGCGCCGCCTCGGCCACGGCGAGCTGGGCCCGGTCGTTCACGCCCGTCGCCTCGCTCGGGTCCTCGAGCAGCATCGAACTCGTGAGGTGGCCGGTGTCGTGCAGGGACGCCACGAGGTCGGTCAGGTAGTACTCGTTCTGCGAGTTCTGTCGCCCGACAAGTCGCAGGGCCGCACCGAGAAGGCTCCCGCGAACGACCATGATCGCCGTGTTTATTTCGGTGATCCCCTTCTCCTGCTCGCTCGCGTCGCGCTCCTCGACGATCCGCGCGATCGACCCGTCCTTGGCGTGGACAATGCGCCCGTAGCCGGTGGGGTCCTCGACGTTGGCCGTCAGCACCGTGAGCGCGGCCTGGCTCGCGCGATGCCGAGCGAGCAGTTCGGCGACCGTGCTGTGGCGAAGCAGCGGCGTGTCGCCGGGCAGGATGAGGACGTCGCCGTCGGTGTCGCCGATCTGGTCGCTGATGGTGGGAAGGGCGACCGACACCGCGTGGCCCGTCCCCAGCTGCTCGGACTGCTCGACGAAGCTGAGCTTGGCGTCGGTCCGGCTTCGCTCCTTCAGGGCGGTCTCGACCCAGTTCGCGCCGTTGCCCACGACCACCACCGTCGCCAGCACCTCGTCCTGGGCGGCGGCGTCGAGCACGTACATGACCATTGGCCGCCCGCAGAGATGGTGCAGCGGCTTCGGGCGCGAGGAGCGCATTCTCGTCCCCTCGCCCGCGGCGAGGACCACAACGCAGGTCGGTCGAGTCACCCCACCATCTTTAGCAGCCATCTTCTACGATGCAAATTGTGACCAACTCCCCGTACGACGAATTCGCCCTCTTCAACGAGAACCTGAGCGAGTGGGACCTCGACGTGCCGATACCGGTCGTGCGCCGATTCTTCGTGGCGGTCGACGGGCTCCGCCAGCTCAGCGGCCTGCAGTGGGGAGAGGGCGAGCCGGAGCTCGCCCTCGTGCACGGCGGCGCCCAGAACGCCCACACCTACGACACGGTGGCCCTGGCCCTGCGGCGCCCGCTCGTCGCGCTCGACCTGCCCGGCCACGGACATTCCGACGGCTCGCCCTTCGGCGGTTCGGCGGTGATGAGCCACGCCACCGACGTCGGGCACGCGCTCGAGCAGTTGCTGAAGGGTCCTCGCCCGCTGGTGGGAATGTCGCTCGGCGGGCTCGTGTCGTTGGTGGTGGCGAGCGAGAGGCCGGACCTCGTGAGCTCGCTCGTCCTGATTGACATCACCCCCGGGGTCAACGCCGAGAAGGCCAAGCACATCACCGACTTCGTGAACGGGCCGACGTCCTTCGACGACTTCGACGCGCTGCTGCAGCGCACCATCGAGCACAATCCCACCCGGTCGGTGTCGTCGCTTCGCCGCGGCATCCTGCACAACGCGCTCCAGCGCGAGGACGGCACGTGGGTCTGGCGCCACCAGCAGCACCCCAAGTCCGAGTTCGTCGCTCCCGCCACCGGCGACCTCTGGGCCCGGCTCGAGGGACTCACGATGCCGGTGACGCTGCTGCGGGGCATGGCCGCGGGCTCGGTCGTCGACGACGCGGACGAGGCTGAGTTGCTGCGCCGCTGCCCCCACGCCCAGGTGGTGCGCGTCGAAGGGGCGGGCCACTCGATCCAGGGCGACCAGCCGCTCGAGATGGCGGCCCTGCTCAATCGGTTCTGCGTCTAGGGATTCTGACTGGCTGGCTGGCGGGGGAGGGCTCGAACCTCCAACCTACGGATTCAAAGTCCGGCGTTCTGCCAATTGAACTACCCGCCACTGCGTGAACTGCGACAATCTTCAGAGATTCTTAGCGAATGACTTGTCAAGGTTAATAACAACCAGCAACACTAGAGCCTGAAACCATCGCCATAGAAAGCCGCGTCGTGACCACAGTCCCATCCCCTAATTTCTACATCGCAATCGTGGATGACGACAGCGCGATCCGCACGGCCCTCGGAAGGGCGCTGCGGATGGAAAACTACGACGTCGAGCTCTTCGAGGACGGCACCAGCGCCTTGAAGGCGATCCAGTTGCGCGCGCCCGACGCCATCGTGCTCGACCTGCAACTTCCCGACATCGACGGGCTGGAGGTCTGCCGGAGGATCCGGCGCGCCGGGGACGCGACGCCCATTCTCATGCTCACCGCGCGCGATGCGGTGAACGACCGTGTCGAGGGACTCGACGTGGGCGCCGACGACTACCTCGTCAAGCCGTTCGACCTCGCCGAGCTGCTGGCTCGCCTGAGGGCGTTGCTGCGCCGGCGAAATCCGGGCGAGGGCGACGAGTCCGTGCTGCGTTTCGAGGACCTGACCCTCAACGCCCAGACCCGCGAGGTCACCCGCGGGTCCCGCCTCATCGAACTCACCAAGATCGAGTTCGATCTGCTCGAGCTCTTCCTCCAGCACCCCCGCCAGGTCCTCACGCGCGATCAGATCCTGGACCTGGTCTGGGGCTACAACTTCGACTCGGGCACCAATTCGCTCGCCGTCTACATTGGCTACCTTCGGCGGAAACTGGAGGAGGGCAACGAGACCCGCCTCATCCAGACGGTGCGCGGCGTCGGGTACGCACTCCGTCAGTCGTGACCTTTCGCAGTCGCGTCATTGCCGCCACGGTCGCGGCGGCGGCCCTCGCGGTCGTGCTCGCGTGCTTCGCGTCGTTTCTCACCACGCGCGACGCCATCTTGACCTCGGTTGACCGGTCGCTCATCCAATCGTCACAGCGCCCCATCACCGGCGACGGCAGCGACGACCACATCCTGGGATCGTTCAACGAGCTGGTCCTCGCCAACGGCCAGACGATCCCCACCGCCGGGGTGCCGATCGACGCCACCATCCTGAGCTACGCCAAGGGCAAGACCGGCCAACTGCTGCGCACCGTGCAGATCAGCAACCAGTCCTACCGTGAGTTGATCATCGAATTGCCCGCCAACTCCCTCGTCACGTGCTCGACCGGTCTCTGCCAGGTGAAGACCACGTCGGCCGAGATCTTCGTCATCAACGTGACCGGCCAGGTCGACGAGCTGAAGAATCTCGTCAGGACGCTGCTGCTCGTGGCGGCGGGCGGCCTGCTGCTCGCCCTCGCCCTCGGGGTCCTGCTCGCTCGAGCGGCGCTTCGCCCGCTCGAAGAGGTCACCAACGAGATCGAGACGATCACCGAGACCAATGACATGAAGTACCGGATCGAGGAGGGTGACGCGGACGAGCTCGGCCGTCTGCGACGCGTCTTCAACCGACTGCTGAGTTCGGTGGAGAGCAGCCAGATCCTCCAACGCCAGCTCGTGCTCGACGCGAGCCACGAACTGCGCACTCCCCTCACGTCGCTGCGCACCAACGCCCAGGTGCTCTCGCGCGCCAACGAACTCGATCCCGACGACCTGCGCCAACTGACGAACGACATGGTCGCCCAGGTCGACGAGCTCGCGGCGCTCGTGACCGACCTCGGCGAGCTCGCCCGCGGCGAACGCAGCGAGGGCGCCATCGTGGAGCTGCGACTCGACGAGTGCGTCGACGAGTGCGTCGACACCGCGCGCACCTACGCACGAATCAAGGACATCACCATCGACGCCACCGTCGAGCCTTCGACCGTGCAAGGACGTCGGGACCGGCTCGTGCGCGCCATCAGCAACCTGCTCACCAACGCCGTGAAGTTCACCCCGAACGGCGGCCAGATCCATGTCGCGTCCTTCGACGGGACCGTCACCGTGAGCGACAGCGGCCCCGGTATCAACGACGACGACCTTCCCTACGTGTTCGACCGCTTCTGGCGGTCGGCGTCGTCGCGATCGCTGCCCGGTTCCGGTCTCGGTCTCTCCATCGTGGCCCAGGTCGTCGCCGAGTTCGAAGGGACCGTCACCGTCAACCGCGACCCCGTGCTCGGTGGAGCACGCTTCACGATGACCCTGCCGACGGGCGAGGTCGAGGAGTAGGCGAAGGCGCACGCTTCGTTTGCGAAATTCTTAGGGAGTAATTGCGGGCCGCTTAGTCCACCGTGCCAGACTTCCTCTTGAAAGCGACCCTTATGAGCCCCTCCAACCGAACCCCCCAGCAGCGCGACCGTCGATTCGCACGCGTACGCAACCTCACGATGACGATCTTCCTCGGTTCGGGCATCGCCTCGGCGGTGTTCGTTGGCTACGCCGCGAGCGTCGCCAAGCCCGCGGCGACGACAACCTCGACCACGACCAGCCCGAGTACCACCACGACGACGTCGGGCTCGAACCAGGGCACGTCGTCGAGCACGTACTCACCACCCACAACGGTGCCCACCACGACCACGACGGTCTGCACCACGACCCCCTCGGGCACCACGACCTGCTACTAGGCCAACGATGAACTTCCACATCTGGGGCCTCTCGGGCTCGATCACCACAGAACACGAGGAGCAGCTGGCGTTCGCCGAAGAGCGCCTGTGGCACTGGGTCAACGCGTTTGACACCACCTGCAACAGGTTCCGCTCGGACTCGGAGATCTCGCGGCTCAACTCCGGCCACGACGAACCGGTCGTGGTCAGTGACACGCTCGCGCTGGCCCTCGACGCGGCGTTCGACGCGGCGCGGGTCACCGACGGGCTGTGCGATCCGACGGTGCTCTCGTCACTGCTCGCCCTCGGCTACGACCGTGACTACGACGAGCTCGCCGGACGCGACGACGTGGTGCTCGCGCGAACGGCGCGCTCCCCGGGACTCGGCGCCGTGACTTTCGACCGCGAGGCGCGCACCGTCAAGCTCGCGAAGGGATGTCTGCTCGACCTCGGCGCGAGCGCGAAGGCGTTGGTCGCGGACCTCGTCGCGAACGACGTCGCCCCGCGCAACGGCGTCGTGGTCGAGCTCGGCGGCGACGTCGCCGTTCGCGGTCGGGGCCCCCAGGGACCGTGGGTCATCGGAGTGTCCGATTCGCTTCTCATCACGGGACGCGAGCCGCGCGTCGCCTTCACCAACGGGGGCATCGCCACCTCGTCGAGCGTCGCGCGTTCCTGGAACGCCAGCGGCCAGCGCGTGAACCACATCATCGACCCGCGCACGGGCTCGTGGGCGCACGGCGTCTACGCCACGGCCACCGTCAGCGCGGCCAGTTGCGTCATCGCGAACGCCTTCGCGACCGCGGCGCTGCTCTGGGACGAGGACGCGGCGTTCCGTATCGCCCAAGCGGGCTGGTCCGGTCGCCTGGTTCGACGCGACGGTAGCGTTGAATTCGTGGGGGGATGGCCTGAGGAAGAAGAGCTGACCACATGATCGCACTCACCACGCCCTACCTCTGGTACACGACGCGGGCGACCGGCTTGGTGGCGCTCGTCCTGTTCACCATCGTGGTCTCGCTCGGCACCCTCGTCGCCAACCGCATCGGGGGCACCATCGTCGGGCGCTTCGAGGTCAACGAGCTGCACCGGTCGCTCTCGATGGTGGCCCTCACCTTCCTCGTCATCCACATCCTGACGACCGTGCTCGACAGCTACGTCCCGACCGGCTTCATCTCGGTGTTCGTGCCGATGACCTCGGAGTACAAGCGCCTGGCCGTCGGGATCGGTGCCGTCGCGTTCGACCTGATCCTCGCCGTGTGGGTCTCGAGTCTGCTCAAGCTGCGCATCGCCAACGCCACGTGGCGCTTCATCCACTGGTTCAGCTGGATGGGCTTCACCACCGCCCTCGTGCACGCCTACATGACCGGCACCGACAGCCGCACCGGCATCGGCCTCGTGCTCGTGAGCGCCTGCGGCGCGGTCGTCGCGGCGGCGGCGCTCTGGCGCTTCTTCGGCCGCCCGGCCCGAGCCGCCGGGCGCACCGCGCTCTCCCCCCTCGCCACCGCCAAGAATCCGGCTCGACGTCCCGCGCGCGCCGCGCGGCCGTCGACCCCAGTGCCCGGCCGGACCGTCGCCAGGCCCTTCGTGCCCATGCCCGAGCGAACCGTCGGCACGCCCTTCCCCGTCGATCCCGCGGGGCCCGAGCACCCCGTGCGCGAAGGGGCGAGACCCTTTCCCACGAGTCCACAGAACCCGACACAGAAACGACGCCCCCGTTGATCGACGCCCATTCACTTCCGCGCCTGATGCACTCGGCGTCGGGTCGACCACTTTCGCTGGCCCAGCACGAGCAGGCGTTCGCGTCGTCGTTTCAGATCACGTCACTGCTCGACGAACTCGACGCGTCCGGGCTCACGGGACGCGGCGGCGCGGGTTTCCCCACCGGGCGCAAGGCGCGCCTGATCAAGGAGCAGCGCGGCCACAACAAGTTCATGGTCGTCAACGCAATGGAGGGCGAGCCGGCGTCGCACAAGGACCAGACCCTGCTCAGCGCGAATCCCCACCTCGTCCTCGACGGGGCCGAATACCTCGCCGCCAGCATCGGGGCCAACAACATCGCGGTCTGCGTCGCGCGCGACAACCCCTCGGTGGTCAACCACGTGGAGCACGCCATCCACGAGCGCACCCGACGAAGCCTCCGCGGACCGAAGCTCGAACTGCACACCCCGCCCTGGCGCTACGTGGCGGGCGAGGAGTCCGCGCTCGTGCACTGGCTGGACGACAACGAGTCGCTGCCGCAGTACCGGCCCAGCCGTCCGCACATCCTGCGAATCGGCCACGGTCCTACGCTCGTCGACAACGCCGAGACGTGCGCGAACGTGGGTCTCATCGGACGCTACGGCGCCGAGTGGTACCGCGGCCTCGGCACCCCCGACAACCCGGGCAGCACCCTCGTCTCGGTCACCGGCGCGGTGAACCACCCAACCGTCATGGAGGTCGAGCTCGGCACGCCGTTGCGTGCGATACTGGCCGCCGCCGACTCCGATCCCGACCCCCGGGCGGTGCTGCTCGGCGGCTACGGCGGCAGTTGGCTCAGCGCGGCGCATCTCGACGTCGCGTACAACAACGAGGCTCTCAAGCCCTACGGCGTGAGCGCCGGCGCCGGCGTCGTCGTCGTCCTACCGAAGACCTCGTGCGGCATCGTCGAGACCCAGCGCATCGTGCGCTGGATGGCGAACGAGAGCGCGCGCCAGTGCGGGCCCTGCGCCTTCGGTCTGCCCTCGCTCGCCGAAGACCTCACCCACATCGCCCATCAGTCGCGCGACCCCAGGGGCGCCTACCAGCGCCTCGGCGAGCGGTGCAGCGTGATCGAAGGGCGCGGGGCGTGCCGGCACCCCGACGGCGTGATTCGGCTCGTGCGCTCGGCGCTCGAGGTCTTTGCCGACGACTTCGCGACGCACCTGAAGGGTTCGGCCTGCGCCGGGTCGCGATCGCAGCGCCACTACGCGAACGTGCCGTCGCTCGAGCGCGAAGAGGAGCTCGTATGGGAGTGAGGCGCCGTTCGGGCTCTTTCATCCTGCAGGTGAACCCGATCCTCTGCGACGGGTTCGGCCACTGCGCCGAGTTGGCCCCCGAGCTCGTGAAGACCGACGAATGGGGCTATCCCATTCTCGTCACCGAGCCGGTGCCGCTCTCGAACACGGGCGCGTATGAATCGGCCCGCTACGCCGAACGCGGTTGTCCTCGCCAGGCGCTGCACATCCACCGGATCAGCGAGAAGAAGCCCCACTAGTCCCCGGTGGCCGACCGGATCATCGACGTGGTGCCGGGTGCCACCGGCCCCTTCGACTTCAAGCGACTGGGGCACCCGCGCGCAAGACCCGAGACCCCGACGCACGTCGGGTCGTGCCGCTCCTTTGATCGGACGCGAAGCACGTCCCGCACGTCACCGAGTTCTCGATCGGTCGCCGCGGCGCCCGCTCTGGGGGTCGCCGAAAACCTAGTAGTGTCATACGAGCCATGGGATCATTAATCAAGAAGCGCCGTAAGCGCATGCGCAAGAAGAAGCACAAGAAGATGCTGAAGCGAACCCGCTTCCAGCGTCGCGCCGCCGGTAAATAGCTCTCCTGCGCGCCTATCTCGGCGTGGTAGTTGTCTGGCGAAACCGTACAGTGCCTTCGGGACCCGTCACGTGCCACTCATCGACACCGGGACTGAGCGTTCCCTCGAGGAACATCGTCGAGCCCGAGCCGGCCAGTTCGACGCCCCGTCCGTACTCGGCTCGCAGCCACGCCAGCGTGCGCGCCAGGCGCGGCTCGACGATCAACGCCGCGGCTTCGAGGTGGTTCCTCCCCGACGGACGCGACCCGACGGCCACCAGTTCGTCGTAGGCCTCGTAGCAGCGCCGGGTGTCGACCGAGAAGCCCGGCAGCATCAGCGTGACCTCGCGCCGCTCGTAGTCGAGCGGCGTCAACTTCTCACCGACGCCTTCGACCAGCGCCCGACCGCCGAGCTGGCAGAAGGGCACGTCACCCCCGAGCGAGAGCGCCTGCTCGTCACTGACCCCGCCGGCCCAGCGCAGTACCGCTCCCGCGTCCGCGCTGCCGCCGCCCAGTCCCCCGCCCACCGGTATTTCCTTCACGATCGTCACGCCAGCCCGACGGCCCACCAGCCGCAGCGCCCGAGCGACGAGATTGGTCTCGTCGAGGGGAATCTCGCCCTGGCCGCCCTCGAGACGCAGGTAGTCACCGTCGGGGTCGATCGTCAGGGAGTCGGCGAAGTCGAGGGTGACCATCTCGCTGCGCAGCTCGTGGTAACCGTTGGGGCGAACGCCCGTGACCTCGAGGAACCACGTCAGCTTCGCGGGCGCGACCAGCTCGATCATCGTGACGAGGCCAGTCGCGCGAACTCCTCGAGCGTCAGCTCCTCGGGACGTCGCGTCTCGGCGACGTCGGCGCGCTCGAACACCCCCTCGGTCACCCAGCCGGCGAGCGAGCGCCGGAGCATCTTTCGCCGCTGGGCGAAGGACGTGCGGATGACCTCGAACAGCTGGGACTCGCCCACGAGTTCGGGATCGACGCGCACGCGTTCGCGTCGCACGATCGACACCAGCGCCGAATCCACGTTGGGCTTGGGGACGAAGACGTTCGGCCCCACCTTGCCGACGACCTGCGCGTCGGCGAAGTACTGGACTCGAAGCGACGCCGCCCCGTAGGCCTCGTCGCCCGCCTGGGCGGCGAAGCGCTCGCCCACCTCTTTTTGGACCATGACGAGCATTCGCTTGATGAGCGGCTCAGCCTCGAGCAGGTGCAGCACGAGCGGTGTCGCCACGTTGTACGGCAGGTTCGCGACGACGATCGCGTCCCTTCCGGCGAGTATCTCCGCGTAGTTCGCGTCGAGGGCGTTGGCGTGGTGCACCGCCACCCCGTGGGGGGCGACCACCGAACGCAGCGGCTCGAGCAGGTACTTGTCGATCTCCATGGCGTGCACTTCGGCCCCGGTCTCGACGAGCGCCAGCGTGAGCGATCCCAGCCCCGCACCGATCTCGAGCACCAGGTCGCCCGGGCCGACGTTGGCGAGCCGGGCGATGCGTCGAACCGTGTTCGGATCAACGACGAAGTTCTGGCCGAGCGCGCGCGACGGCGTGAGGCCGTGCTCCCGCATCAACGCCACCAGTTCTGTGCGGGTATGGGTCACCAGGAGACCTTGACACGTATGACACCCTTCGCGAGCGGCGCGAGCCGGGCGAACTCGGTTTGGGAGAGATCGACGACCCGGTCGCCGCGCGCCGCTTCGCGGTCGGTGACCGTGCAGACGACAGCGCGCCCGGTCGCGAGGTCGCGCACGGTGACGCGCGTCCCGTAGGGCAGGAACCAAGTGGCGCAGCGCCCCGGGATGTACGAGTACCAGGTTGCGTCGCCAATGCGGTAGTCGCGCGACCTCGAGGGCTTGTGCACGGTGGCCGCGGTCACCGGCTTGGTGGTCGTGGTGACGTGCACCGTCGTCGTGGTGGTGGAGCTGGTCGAGGTCGTGACCTCGCCCGGAGTGGTCGTAGTGGTCGTGCCCGCCATGGTCGTGGTCGTGCTCGAGGTGGTCGTCGACGTCGTCGTCGAGACGGGACGCGACGGTGGTTTCGCCACGGTCACGACAACGACCGCGTGCCAGGCGACGAGGGTCCCGGGCGGCGGCGACTGGCGCGCGATACGCGTCCAGGTGGAGTTCGAGGCTCCGGGGCCCTGGGTGCGCAGGACCAGCTCGCGCGAGCGCGCGAGCGCCACCGCGCGGGCTCTCGTGAGTCCGACCAGATCGGGTACCCGGCGCTTGGGATGCGGGACCACCAAGGCTGTCGTGATCGTGATCGTGGCGTGCCAGGCGACGAGGGTCCCGGGCGGCGGCGACTGGCGCGTGGCGGCGACCCATTTGCCGTCCGCGCTGCCGGGACCCACGGTCTTGAAGAAGAGCTGGTCCGCCCTCGTCGCGGCGTAGACCTGGGCCTTCGTGAGCCCGATCAGGCGCGGCACCTTGCGCGGCGCGTGCACGGGGGCGAGCGACGTCGTGAGCGTCACGGTCGAGCGCCGGGGCACGAGGGTGCCCGCGCCGGGCAGTTCGTGGGACACCGAGACCCATCGACCATCCGCGCTGCCGGGACCCACGGTCTTGAAGAAGAGCTGGGCCGTCCTCATCGCGGCGTAGACCTGGGCCTTCGTGAAACCGACGACGTCGGGCATGCGCACGCGGGCGTGACTCGTCGCGGCGCCGGCGTCAGGCGTAGTTATTGCCAGTGAACTCACCAAGAGAATGGTCACCGCAAGAAGCGACAACGGGCGACAAAACGCCCGCACGGTCAATGTCCTCAGATCTCCGCCCTCCGTCAGGACAACGAGTTGTTCCAAACTTCCCGCCCTTCAACGCTAGGCAACGGAGGCGACGAAGGCAATTAAAATTCAATAAATGTTCAATTATCCTCGTCAGAGGATAATTATCGTGATGGAAGGTTGAACAGACGGGCCGTGTTGCGGGCGGTCACCTCGCGCAGCGCCGAAACCTCTTCACCCCGCAGTTGCGCCACGAACTCTCCGACGATGCTGACGAAGGCTGGTTCGTTGGCCTGGCCCCGGTGGGGAACGGGCGCGAGGAACGGACTATCGGTCTCGACGTGGAGCCGGTCGAGCGGCACCATTCGGGCCGCGTCGCGCAGTGAATCGGCGTTCTTGAACGTCACGACCCCCGAAAGGGAAATGTCGCAGCCGAGGGCGAGGCAGCCCTCGGCGTCGTCGGGGGTGCCGGTGAAGCAGTGGATCACGGTCCGGCTCGGCGCCCCCTCGCTCCCCAGGATGTCGAGAAGGTCGCCGAAGGCGTCGCGGGCGTGGACCACCAGGGCCAAATCGAGTTCGTGAGCCAAGGCGATTTGTGTGGCGAATGCCTGGCGCTGGGCGGAACGCGGCGCGTGCTCGTAGTAGTAGTCGAGCCCGCATTCACCAATGCCCACGAGGCGCTCGTGACCCGACCTCGCGAGCGACAGCACCGGTTCGATGTCGTGCGACGCGTCGTGGGGGTGAAGGCCGACCGTCGCGTAGATCTCGACGGGCCCCTCGAGCCCGGTGATCGCCAAGGCCTCGGCGGATGTCTGGGCATCGGTGCCGATGACGACGACCCGGTCAACACCTGCTTCATAGGCCCGCGCCAGGGTCTCGCGGGCGTTCTGGGCCACCCGCTCATCGTTCGACAGGTACCGGTCTTGCAGATGGCAGTGGGCGTCGGTCCAGTTCGTCACGCGTCGCTCTTGATACGCGGGAAGAGCGGGGCGCCCTTCTCGACGCGCGCGCCGCCGCCGTACAGGCCCCACGTGACACCCTTCTCGAAGCTCTGGTCGGCGGGCGTGCCGCTCAGGCCGATTCGTCGCCAGATCTCCTCGCACACCGCCGGCATCGCCGGTGTCGCGAGTATCGCGACGAGCCGGATGGCTTCGAGCGCGTCGCCCATGACGGCGTTCACGGCGTCGCCCGGCTCCATTTTCCAGGGCGCGTGCTGTTCGAGGTAGGCATTGGTGGCGCCGATGAGCCCCCACGTCGCTTCGAGGGCGCTCTGGGGGGCGAACCGGTTCCACGCGCTGGCGGTGTCCTCGATCGCCCGTTCCGCCTCGAATCGAAGAGCGGAGTCCGGGCTCGGCTCGGGTCCGACACCCGCGCACTTCGAGCTGACGACCGTCGTGACCCTCGCAACCAGGTTGCCCAGGCTGTTGGCGAGGTCGGTGTTGTAGCGCGCCGTGATGCCCTCGTGGGAGAACTCGCCGTCGTTGCCGAGCACCGTCTCCCTCAGCAGGTAGTAGCGGATCGGGTCGACGCCGAACTCGTTGGTGAGCACCACCGGCGCGATGTCGGTGAGCCGCACCCCTCCCTCGGCGGCCATGGTCTTGGAGAGCTTCTGGCCGCCCACGAGGAGCCAGCCGTGCACCTGGACGTGCGACGGCGGTTCGAGTCCGGCGGCCATGCACATCGCCGGCCACCACACGCAGTGGAACCGGATGATCTCCTTGCCGATCAAGTGGTGCGACGAGGGCCACCAGTCCTGGACCTCGTCGTCCTCGCGGCCGTAGCCAATTGCGGTGAGGTAGTTGATCAGGGCGTCGTACCAGACGTAGAAGACGTGCGTCTCGTCCCACGGGACCGGCACGCCCCACGCGATCGACGTGCGCGTGATCGAGATGTCGCGAAGCCCGCCCTTGATGAACGAATACGCCTCGTTGCGCTTGGTCTCGGGGGTGACGAAGCCGGGGTGCCGGTCGTAGTACTCGAGCAGCCGGTCCTCGAAGGCGCTCAGCTGGAAGAACCAGTTCTCCTCTTCCATCTCGGTGAGCGGGCGGCCGTGGATCGGGCACTTGCCCTCGACGCTCGATTCGACGGTGTAGTAGTCCTCGCAGCTCACGCAGTAGAGGCCCTGATACACGTCCTTGTAGATGTAGCCGTTCTCGTAGATCTTGGACAGAAACTTCTGCACACTCTCGTAGTGGCGCGGCTCGGTCGTGCGGATGAAGTCGTCGTAGCTGATCCCCAGCGCGTCCCAGGCCTCACGGAATCGGGCCGACGTCCGGTCGGTCCACTCCTTGGGGGTGAGTCCGTTCTTCTCGGCCGCGTCCGCCACCTTCTGGCCGTGCTCGTCGGTCCCGGTCAGGAACTTCGTCTCGTCGCCGATCAGGCGGTGCCAGCGCGCCATCGCGTCGGCGTTGACGGTCGTGTAGGCGTGGCCCACGTGCGGAGCGTCATTGACGTAGTAGATGGGGGTGGTGACATAGAAGCGGCCCATCCATCAAGGGTACTGACTTACGCGGCCCCGCCTGCTCGCAGCTCGAGCGCCAACTGGTACGCGCTGCGGTGCGAGGCGCCCAGGGCATCGGCCACCGAGGCGACGGCGTCGCGCACGGTCGCGCCGTTGGCCAGCTGCTCCGCCAACGCGGCGCGCACGGTCGCGTCGTCGATTCCCGGCCCCTCGGGAGCCCCTTCGAGCACCACCACCACCTCGCCGATCACGTCACGAGACGCGAGCTCGTCGGCGACGTTGCGAAGCGTCCCGCGCAGCACCTCCTCGTGGAGCTTCGTGATCTCGCGCGCCACCGCGACGCGCCGATCGGCGAAATGCTCGGCGAGCTCGTTGAGCGTCGCGACGAGGCGCTGGGGCGACTCGTAGAAGACGATCGTTCGCCGCTCCCTCGCCCACTGCGCGTAGAGCGCCTCGCGCTCACCGCGCTTGCGCGGGACGAAACCTTCCATGCAGAACCGTTCCGTGGGGAGCCCGCTGATGGTGAGCGCCGCGATCACCGCCGAGGGCCCGGGCACGGTAGAGACCGTGAGTCCGGCCTCGGCGACGGCCGCCACCACCCGGATGCCCGGGTCGCTGATGCCCGGAGTACCGGCATCGCTGATCAGCACCACCAGTTCGCCGTTCTGAATCCGACCGACGACCTCCTCGCAGAGCGACGCCTCGTTGTGCTCGTGCAGGGCCTGCAGGCGGCCGTGGATTGGAATGTCATTGGCGCTGAAGAGCGTCCTCGAATGGCGGGTGTCCTCGCAGTACACGACGTCCGCCTTCGCGAGCAGCTCGAGGGCGCGCCGCGAGATGTCGCCCAGGTTCCCGAGGGGCGTCGCCACCAGCACCAACTGCCCCGCGACTCGGTCGCCACCCAGAACTTCCACGCTCGTCCCCTCGTTTGGCCTTATGACCCCTGCACCCACTAACATTGTCACCTATGTCAAAGCGGACTGTGAAGCGCAAGCTACGCGCAAAGAAGAAGGCTAACCACGGCAAGAAGCCGAACTGCGGTCGCGGCTAAGGCCGTTTCCGCTACAGCGCACCGTCCCACGCACAACCTCGTTCCTTCAGGAGCTTGGCGAGCGTCGTCGGCGTGTCGCTGATGATGCCGTCCACGCCCAAATCGAGCAGTCGGTTCATTTCGTCGACGTCGTTGATCGTCCAGACGTGCACCGCCAGTCCGGACCCGTGGGCCGCGCCGACGAATCGCTCGTCCACCACCGTCACGTCGCCGTAGGTGGCGGGGACCTGGAGCACGTCCGCGTCGGGAACCTCGAGCGCACCGTCGCCGACCAAGGAGAAGAAGAAGGCCGTGGACTCGCCCGTCGCCGCGGACGTCGAGACCTGCGGGGCCAACGCACGGAACCTCTGTATCGCCTCGTCGTGAAATGACGCCACGATCACCGACGACGTGCGCTCGAGACGGCGCAGCTCGTCCGCGAGCAGCTGCTCGTAGGGCTCGACGTCGGGCGCGGTGCGTTTGATGTCCATGTTCAACAAGACCCCGGGGAAGGCTTCGGACACCTCTTGGAGCGTCGCGATCGCGTAGTCGCGATTCCCCGGCGCCTTTCCCCGGTGCACGTAGTCGCCTTCTTCGCGGGTGTGGTTGACGGCTTCGCCCTCCACCCACCAATAGGCGTTGTCCATCTCTCGCAGTTCATCAAGGGTGAATGAGGCGATCTCGCCGTGATGGTTCGTCGTTCGATCGACGGTCTCGTCGTGACAGACCACGATGCGCCGGTCCTTGGTCGCGTGCACGTCCAGCTCTATCCCGGTGGCGCCATGGGCGACGGCGCCCGCGATCGCCGCCAGCGTCGACGACGGACCCTCGAACGACCCGCCCTGGTGCGCGAAGGCCACCACCCGGCGCGCGAGCCACGGGTTGCTCACGCTATGCGGAACCCGTTCGGATACAGCTTCACGCGCATGCGGTGCTCCATGTAGAACGCGAGGCCCGGCACGAAGCCGGCGAGGAGCATCAGGGCCACGTAGCCGATGTTGAGGCGGGCCTTCAGCGCCAACTGGAAGGACATGACGAGGTAGATCGGGTACAGCACCACGCCGTGGCCAATGCCCACCACGTCGACGAAGAGCTTGATGTCCTGCCACAGCTTCAGGTCGACCGAGTGCAGGATCAACGTGCAGCAGAGCGTCAGCAGCGTCGTACCCGTGACGAACGACATGATCCGATAGCGCTGGAATGCTTTGTCCACTAGCGGCCCCAGAGCTTCTTCTTCGGATGCGTCGAGAGGTCGGCCAGGTGGTCGTTGTAGGCCGACAAGGTGGGGTCCTCGGCTTCCTCGCTGGCCTGGCGCGCGGCGAGGGCCTGGGCCCTCATCTTCTCCTCGTACTCGCGCCGGGCGATCTCCTGGTGCTCGGTCACCTTCTCCATGTTGAGCAGTGCGTACCAGCCGAGCACGCCGAGCACGCCGATGACCGGCCACTCGATGGAGTAGAGGAAGCTGAGCGAGTTGCCCTGGATGGCGCGGCCCACCTGCCACCAAGCGGCGGACGCACTCATCGCGAGCCAACAGACGAGCGCAATGTGCAGTCCGATGGCCCTGCGAGATAGATACTTCGACTTCACGGGACCATCCTACCGACGCCGGAGCCGCCCCCGGCTTGGCGGCGTAGGATTGACCAGTGCCGGGTATGAACGTAACGAAGCCATTTTCATGGCATCACCTCAACCAATGGCACCTCGGGGTAGTGGCGAATGTCCTGTTGATAGGGGCTGGCGTCCTGTACGCCATCGGCGTGCGCCGAGTGCCCACATGGAGGGTTTCGCGCAGTGTCTGGTTCCTCCTCGGGCTCGCCGTCACGTTCCTCGCGACCCAGTCGGTCCTCGGGGTCTACGACATGGAGTACTTCAGCGACCACATGATCCAGCACCTGCTGCTGATCATGGTCGCAGCCCCGCTCTTCGCGCTGAGCGCCCCGCTCGACCTCGCCTACGAGGCTGGCGGCGAGGGGATCCGGCGCTTGCTCGACAGCGGTCTCATGAAAGTCGTGACCCACCCCCTGTTCGGATTCGCCGCTTATTTCGCCTTCATTCCCGTGGCCCACCTCACCGGACTCTTCAGGCTGATGATGGAGCACGAGTACGTGCACCACCTCGAACAGATCGGCTTTCTCGTCGTGGGCTATCTCTTCTTTCGCGTGGCGTTCGGGCTCGAGCGCGGCTTCACTATCCATCGGGGACTGCGGCTCGTCTACGTCATGGCGGCCGTGCCGGTCGACACCTTCACGGGGCTCGCGCTCGTCATGTCGGCGAACCTCCCCTACCGCGGCTACGGGTCGATGTCGCCCGCGGGATCCACCACGACGTCGATCCTCGCGAACTACCACCTGGGCGGCGCCATCATGTGGATCGGCGGCGACGCGCTGATGCTGCTCGCCTGCATCCCCATCGCCGTCGCGTGGGTGAAGTGGGAGACGGTGCGCACGAAGGAGCTCGACGCCGAGCTCGACGCCCAGGGCCTGTAGCCCTACAGGAGACCGGCGTTGATCGCCATCTCCTCGAGGTCGCTTTCGGGCCTCGCGCCCAGGTGCGTGATGATCTCTCCCGCGCAGAGCGAACCCAACTCCGCGGACTCGACCGGATCGGCGCCGAGGGCGAGTCCGTAGAGGAATCCCGACGCGAACATGTCCCCGGCCCCGTTCTGGTCGAGCACGTGCTCGACCTCGTGGGCGGGCACCGTCACGACGCCGGAGAACGTCGCGACGTCGGCGCCCTTCGGTCCACGGGTGACGACCGCGAGGATGCCGAGCTCCTCGATGGCGTCATAGGCCCGGTCCAGCGAGTCGACCTGGAAGAGCTCCTTGATCTCGGTCTCGTTCGAGAGCAGCACGTCGACGTCACTGGTCACCAGGTCCAGGAAGTCGCGACGGTGGCGCTCGACGCAGAACATGTCGGAGAGCGACAGGGCCACCATCGAATCGTGCTCGTGCGCGAAGTTCACCACCTTGCGGATCGCCTCCTTCGCCGGGGGCAGGTCGAACAGGTAGCCCTCGACGTACGTGATCTCCGAACGCGAGATGAGGTCCTCCTTGATGTCGTTCATGTGCAACTGGTTCGACGCGCCCAGGTAGGTCGCCATCGTGCGCTGGGCGTCGTCGGTGATGAAGACGTGGCAGCGTCCCGTCGCCCCCTCGTGGCTCTGGGCGATCGCGAGGTCCAGTTCCACGCCCATCGAGCGAAGGTCGTGCGTGAACCGCTTGCCGAAGTCGTCGTCGGCGACCTTGCCGATGTAGCCGCACGTTCCGCCGAGAGCGGCGATGCCCGCGATCGAATTGGCGACCGAGCCTCCGGACACCTCGAGCGTGGGGCCCATGGCGTTGTAGAACGTCTCGAGCTGGTCCGCGTCGAGCAGCGTCATCGCCGCTTTCACGAGGCCGAGTTGTCGGTAGACCTCGTTCGAGTCCTGGGTGATGATGTCGAGCATGGCGTTGCCGATGCCGGTGACGGCGAGGCGGTTGGGACCGGGCTTGACACGCAATGAAACGGGCGTTGGCGGAATTGTCACTTAGCGAGCGTAGAACTTTTGGGCCTAAGGTGGCGACTTATGAGTTCCAACTCCAACCCCTTCCGCTTGAATCGCAACGTCCTTCCGCGCGCCTACCGCATCTTCCTGACCCCCGATCTGGACGCCGCGACCTTCGCCGGGCGGGTCGAGATCGACGTGACCATCGGTGAGTCCGCCAGTGCATTCACGCTCAACGCCATCGAACTGGAGCTGGGCGCCGCCACGGTGAGCGACGGCGGCGCGACGCTGCGATCGGGCGAGCCCACCTTGGATGAGACCTACGAGACGGCCACGTTCTCCTTCGACGACCCCCTGCCCGCCGGCGCCGCCACCGTCGAGATCGCCTTCACCGGCATCCTGAACGACCAGCTGCGCGGCTTCTACCGCTCCACGTTCGTCGACCCTTCGGGCGCCACGCACGCCATCGCCACCACCCAGTTCGAGAACACCGACGCCCGGCGGGCCTTCCCGTGCTGGGACGAGCCCTCGTTCAAGGCCACGTACCAGGTGAACCTGACGGTGCCGAGCCACCTCGCCGCGTACTCGAACTCACCGGAGCTCTCCAACACCGACCTCGGCAACGGGCAACGGACCGTGAGCTACGCCCCGACCATGAAGATGTCGACGTACCTCGTAGCCTTCATCGTCGGCCCGTTCGAGGAGACCCCCGTCCTGGACGTCGACGGCACGCCGCTTCGCATCGTCTACCCCGTCGGCAAGGGCGCCCTCACCGGACTGGCCCTCGAGGCGGGGGCCTTCGCCCTGCGCTTCTTCTCCGAGTACTTCGACATCCCCTACCCCGGCGACAAGCTCGACATGGTCGCCATCCCGGACTTCGCCCAGGGGGCGATGGAGAACCTGGGATGCGTGACGTACCGCGAGACCGCCCTGCTCGTCGACCCGGCCCTGGCCTCGCTCGCCGAGAAGCAGCGCGTCGCCACCGTCGTCGCCCACGAGATCGCCCACATGTGGTTCGGGGACCTCGTCACGATGGAGTGGTGGGAGGGGATCTGGCTCAACGAGGCGTTCGCCACGTTCATGGAGGTGCTCTGCACCAACGCGCTTCGCCCGCAGTGGAAGATGTGGGTCGGCTTCGGCGTCGACCGCGACGCCGCGATGCAGATCGACGGCCTGCACTCGACGCGTCCGATCGAGTACGAGGTGATCTCGCCCGACGACACCCGCGGCATGTTCGACATCCTCACCTACGAGAAGGGCGGCTCGGTGCTGCGCATGCTGGAGCAGTACCTCGGCGAGGAGACCTTCCGCGACGGCATCCGCCACTACCTGCGCAAGCACAGCTACGCCAACACCGTCACCAACGACCTCTGGGACGCGCTCGAGGAGACCTCCGGCCAGCCCGTGCGCAGCCTCATGAACACCTGGATCCTCCAGGGCGGCCACCCGCTGGTCACGCTCGAGCACGGCGAGCTGCGCCAGCAGCCCTTCGCCTACGGCGAGGCGCGCGGTAAGAGCGCCATCGGCTCGACGTGGATGGTGCCCGTGCTCACGCGTTCGCTGCACGGCGGACCCACGACCAAGCACCTGCTCGGCACCGAGCCGCTCAAGGTCACCGACGAGCTGCCGGTCGTGCTCAACGCCGGAGGCTCGGGGGTCTTTCGCTCGCGTTACGGCACCGAGGAACTCGAAGCGATCGCCAAGCACATCGGCGAACTCGAAGAGCTCGAGCGCTCGACGCTGGTCGCCGACAGCTGGGCTTCGCTGCTCGCCCGCCAGATCGGGTGGGACGCCTTTCTCGGCATCGCCCACGGGCTCGGCGACCAGGACGAGCCCACGCCGTGGGGCACCATCGCGACCGCCTTCGACTTCGCGCACCGCGCCCTCGGCGCCCAGCAGCGCGACCGGCTCGCGCGGGTCGCGCGCGCGCTCTTCGCGCCGCAGCTCGCGCGCCTCGGCTGGGACGCGAAGCCCGGCGAGAGCGAGCTGACCCCGCAGCTTCGCGCCATCGTGCTCGGCTCGCTCGGGACCGTGGGGGGCGACGATTCAATCCGCGCCGAGGCGCTCAAACGCTTCGAGGCCAACGAGATGGAGGGCGACCTCGCGCGGACAATCCTGCGCGTCGTCGCGACCCAGAACCGAGCCGGCGACTACGAGACCTTCCTCGAGCGCTTCCACCACGCCCGCAACCCCCAGGAGGAGCAGCGTTACCAGTGGGGTCTCGCCGACTTCGCCGACGAGGAGGTCGCGCTCGACGCCGCCGAGAAGTGCTTCTCCGAGTTCCGCAGCCAGGACGCGGCCATCGTGCTCGGCCTGCTCACGCGAAACGCCACCACCGGCCCTTCGGTGTGGAAGTACTTCACCGCTCGCTGGGACGAGGCGCAGGCGAGGTTCCCGCAGAACACCATCTCGCGGCTCACGCTCGGGCTTCCCACGTTCATCAACGACGAGGCGTTCGCCGACGACGTGGAGCGCTTCCACTCCGAGCACTCGCTCGGGGGCGAGCAGCGCACCGTCGAGCAGCAGATCGAACGCATGCGGGTGGGCCTCGTCTTCGCGAGCGCCATCCGCCAGCAGTTCTAGGCCGACCAGATGACCGTCGGGGCGTTCCTGGGCATCTTCGCCCTCATGTTCCTGCTGGAGCTGCCCGACAAGACGATGATCGCCACGATCGTCATGAGCACCAAGGCGCGTCCGAGCTCGATCGTGCTCGGCGCGTCGGCGGGCTTCATTGTCCAGATGGCGCTGGCGGTCGCGGCGGGAAGCCTGCTCACCCTGCTGCCGGTGCACGTGAAGGACTTCGTCGTGGCGATGCTCTTCCTCGGCGGCGCCGCGTACCTGCTGTTCTCGTCCGAGAAGGAGGCCGAGCAGGTGGGGACCCGCGAGGCCCAAGCGGAGAAGGGGGCCACGCGCCGGCGCGAGATCGCCACCGCCTTCGTCGTGATCTTCATCGGCGAGTTCGGCGACCTCACCCAGATCCAGGCCGCGAACTTCTCCGCGAAGACCCACCAGCCGATCGAGGTCTTCCTCGCCTCGTCGCTCGCCCTCGTGTGCGTCTCGTTCGTCGGCGCCTACGGCGGACAGCTCCTGCAGCGGGTCGTGCCGCTCGAGAAGATCCGCATCGCCGGCGGGGTCATCTTCGCGGCCCTGGGCATCTACACCCTCGTGAAGGTGTTCACCTCGTGAGCCGGCGCGAAGAGCTCCTCGAGCTCGCTGACACCGTGAAGGGGTTCATGCCTCGCAACGAGGGACTCGCGCTGCACCGCTACGCGCTCGAGCATTCGAACACCCCGGGCGCGACCTGGCTCGAGGTCGGGGCGTGGTGCGGCAAGTCCGCGGTGTACCTCGGCGCCGCCGCCGAGGAGAACGGCGCCGTGCTCTACTCGCTCGACCATCACCACGGCAGCGAGGAGAACCAGGAGGGCTGGGAACACTTCGATCCGACCCTCCTCGACCCCGTCGACGGACGTCTGAACACCCTTCCCGCCTGGCAGCGCACCATCGCGAACGCCCGGCTCGAGGCGACGGTGCTCGGGCTGGTGGGTCCGTCGCTCGTGGTGGCGGCGCACTTCGCCCAGCCCCTCGACGTCCTGTTCATCGACGGCGGCCACGGCCACGACGTCGCCTGGTCCGACTACGAGGCCTGGACCCCGAAGGTGGTCGAAGGCGGGCTGCTGATGATCCACGACGTCTTCGAGGACCCCGCCGAGGGCGGTCGCCCGCCCTACGAGATCTACGTGGCGGCCCTCGAGAGCAGACGTTTCGCCGACGTGGCGGCCGAGGGCTCGCTGCGCGTGCTCGCCCGCGTCTCCTAGCGGGACGAGCCGAGCGGGCAGCCCGGCTCGGGGAGGTCGAGCGGCATCGCCAGTTCGCCGTGGCGGAACAGTCCCGACGCGCCCGAGGACGAGGTCAGCGCGTCGACCGCGAGGATGATCGCCGCCGACGTGTAGGAGGTCGTCTCGCGGTCGGGGAACGTCACCACCTCGGGGTACGCCAGCCCCGTCCAGTACGCGCCGTCCTCGCGGCGGTGGCGCTGGGTGCAGCTGAAGAGGTCGAGGGCGAGGCTCGTGAGCCCGAGTCCCTCGAGGGCGAGGACGCACTCCGCGGTCTCGGCGGCGGTCACCCAGTCGTTGGTCGACACGCAGCGCACGCCGTAGCCTTCCATGACGTGGCGCTCCCACCCGTCGCTGATCCTCTTCTCGCCCGCCGCTCCCGTGAGGGCGCCCGAGAAGATCGGGTAGTACCAGTCCATCGCGAACTCGTTCTTCGGGGCGAACGCTCCGGGATGGTGCGCGACGGCGTGCCCCAGACGCGCGGCGGCGAACTCCCACGAAGGCCTCTCGTAGCCGAGCCTCTGGGCGAGCGCCACGGCGCAGCGCAGCGAGTGAAAGATCGACGACGAGCCCGTGAGCAACGCGTAGGTCTCGGGTCGGCCCATCGAGTCGAGCGACCAGCGGATGGTGCCGTCGCCCAGCTGCCAGCGCAGCACGAACTCGGTCGCGCTCTCGACGTGCGGCCACATGACGCTCGCGAAGTCGGCGTCGCCGGTCGCGAGCAGGTAGTGGTGGATGCCCGTCGCGATGTAGGCACACACGTTGGTGTCGAGGCGCGTGTCCTTCACGCCGCCGCCGTGGTAGTAGTTGAACCAGCTGCCGTCACCGAGCTGGGTGTCGGCGAGCCAGCGGTAGGCGGCACGGGCCTCGTCCTCGAAGCCGGTGACCGTGAGGGCCATCGCCGCCTCCACGTGGTTCCAGGGGTCGCAGTGCCCGCCGCGGAACCACGGGACCTGTCCGCTCGCCAGCTGCAGCGACGCCAGTTGCGACGCGGTCGCGGCCACTTGCTTGGCACTCAAGAGCCCGGGCACGCCGGCCATGGAGAACGTCTCGGTGCTCACCGCTCGGGCTTCACCAGGTACACGATGATCGACTTGCCGATCAGGGGCGCGAGCACCTGCTCCATGTAGCGCGTCGCGCGCGGGGCCTTCATGATGTCCCACACCAGCAGACGGTGGTAGTGGCGCACGAAGAAGTTCTTGTCGTTCGTCGTCCCGACGAGGCACTTCAGCCACCAGTAGGGGCTGTGCAGGCCGTGCGCGTAGTGGTGGCCGGTGACCTCGAGGCCCACCGACGTGAGCCGCGCCCGCAGCACCGAGCGCCGGTAGATGCGAATGTGGCCGCCCGGGACGTTGTGGTACGCGTCCGACAACGCCCAGTTGATGATCTCGGGTCCGAAGCGTGGCACGGTGATCGCCATCGTCCCGCCCGGACGAAGCACCCTCGCGAGCTCGCGCATCGCGCCGATGTCGTCGGGGATGTGCTCGAGGACCTCCGAGCAGATCACCCGGTCGAACGCCGCGTCGGGAAACGGCAGGTGCAGCGCGTCGCCCTGCACGGCGGCGGTGCGCAGTCCCGGCGCGGTCAGTTCGCCCGCCTCGACCATCGCGGCGAAGGTCGCCGCCACGCCCTCGACCTCGTCGCGCCCGGCGTCGAGCGCCACGACGTTGGCGCCGCGTCGCGCCGCCTCGAAGGCGTGCCGGCCGAAGCCGCAACCCAGGTCGAGGATCTTGTCCCCGCTCGCGAGTCCGAGGAGGTCGTAGTCGGCGGTGAGCATCAGTCGAAGTCCATCGACGCCGGCAGGGGCTTGCCGTTCAGAACCGTGTCGTAGCAGGCCGCAGTGCCGCGCGCGGTCACCTGCCAGGTGAAGCGTTCGATGACGCGCTCGCGGCCGCTCGCCCCGAGGCGCGCGGCCAGTTCGGGGTCGTCGAGCAGCTGGCGGATGGCGATCACGAGGGCGTCGGGGTTGTTGGGCTCGACGAGCAGTCCCGTCTCGCCGCTCACGCCGATGACCTCGGGCAGCGCTCCCCCGGTCGTCGCGACGACCGGCACGCCGCAGCTCATGGCTTCGATGGCGGGAAGCGAGAACCCTTCGTAGAGGCTCGGCACGATCGCCACCTCCGCCTCGCCGTAGAGGCGGGCGAGCTCCTCGTCGCTCACGCCGGAGATGGTCGTGACGATGTCATTGAGTCCGAGCCGGTCCATGGTCGAAGCGACGCGCCCCTTCGCCTTGGGCTTGCCGATGACGATGAGGTCGATCTCGCGCTCGACACGCAACTTCGCGATCGCCTCCAGGAGCGGCACGAGGCCCTTCATCGGGACGTCCGAGCTCGAGGTCACCATCAGGCGGCCCCTCTTCTTCACGACGTCGTCGTACGGCCTGAAGACCGTGTGGTCGACGCCCACCGGCACGACCGTGAGCCGCTCGAGCGGCACCTTCATCTGGGCGTTGATGTCGACGCGCGAGTTGTGCGACACCGTCAGCACCGCGGGCAGCTGCTTGACGACGCGCACCTGCATGCGCAGGAACCCGAACCAGCGCCTGGTCGTGAACCTCTTCCAGGGGGTGTCCACGTGGTCGAGCGCGATCGAGCGGTCGACGGTGATCGGGTGGTGCAGGGTCTCGAGCAGCGGCCACCCCTCGCGGTACAACTTCAGGATTCCCGGTCCCATGCACTGGTTGTCGTGGATGATGTCGAAGTCCGCGCGTCGGTTCTTCAGGAGCTTCTCGACGCGCATCGAGTAGGCCAGGGGCTCCCCGAAGCCGGCGCTCATCATGACGGCGAACTCCGCGACGTCCGCGCCGGACGTGAACTCCGAGCGCGCGGGGATGCGAAAGGGGTCGGGGTCGCGGTAGAGGTCGAGGCCGCGCACGGCCGTGAAGCCCACGCCCTCGTCGAGCTCGGGCCAGGGGGGTCCCGAGAAGACCTCGACGCTGTGGCCCAGGTTCACGAGCTCACGGGTGAGGTGGCGGGTGTAGACGCCCTGGCCCCCGCAGCGTGGATTGCCTCGGTAGATCAGGAAGGCGATGCGCAGTTTGCCAGGTTCGGCGGGCCGGGCGGGAACGTGGGCGGGCGTCGAGATGGTCTTCGAAAGGGCCCACGACGCCTTGGTTTCGGCAATTGTCTGGCGCAGGGATCGGGACACGGTCCAACTTTCGGATTCGGCGAAGTCCCCTATTCTCCACCAATTGGAGTTTTGGCACAAATGCCACTTCACGGGTATGCGCCAAATGACTACGCTGCCATCTATGGATCTGACATACCCCGCTGAAGCTGAATCGTTCCGCGCAGAAATTCGCGCCTGGCTGGAAGGGAACCTGCCCACCGGCTGGTTCGAGCCGGGCTTCAGACTGACCGGCGACGAACGCAAGGAGTTCAACAGGACCTGGACCGAGAAGCTCTTCGCCGGTGGCTGGATCTGCGCCGGATGGCCGGTCGAGTACGGCGGCAAGGGGCTCTCCCTTCTTCAGCAGGTGGTACTGAACGAGGAGTTCGCCAAGGCTGGCGCCCCCATGCGCGCTGACTTCTTCGGCGACACGCTGGTGGGGCCGACGATCCTGCAGTGGGGCACCGAGGAGCAGAAGCAGGAGTTCATCCCGGGCATCCTCCAGGGCAAGATCGCCTGGTGCCAGGGCTTCTCCGAGCCCGACGCCGGCAGCGACCTCGCGAGCCTGAAGACGAGCGCGGTGCTCGACGGCGACGAGTGGGTCATCAACGGCCAGAAGGTGTGGACCACCCAGGCCCAGCACGCCGACTACGTCTTCCTGATGACGCGCACCGACCCCGACGCCCCCCAGCACGCCGGTATCAGCTACCTGCTGGTGCCCATGCATCAAGAAGGCGTCGAGGTGCGTCCGATCACGCAGGTCGACGGCTCCGCCGAGTTCAACGAGGTGTTCTTCACCAACGCGCGCTGCGCCAAGGGCAACGTGGTGGGCGGCGTGAACAACGGCTGGAAGGTCGCGATGACCACCCTCGGATTCGAGCGCGGCTCCTCGTCGACGACGGGCTACCGGCGCTTCCTGAAGGAGTGGGAGGCCATCGTCAAAGAGGCGAAGCGCCTCCACAAGAACACCGACCTTCGCGTGCGCAACGACCTGGTGAAGGCGTGGGAGAACGTCAAGATCATGGAGATCAACGGCTACCGCACGCTCACGGACTCGCTCAACAACACCCACAACTCCGCTCTCCTGGGCGCGTGCAACAAGATGTTCTGGTCCGAGGCCCACCGCGCGAGCATGGAACTCGCCCTCGACGTGCTCGGGATGGAGGGGCAGATCCTCACCGGCAGCGGCGAGGCCGAAGGGATGTTGCAGGGGCTTCGACGCGGCCGCGCGGACTACCCCGTCTCGGAGCTGCAGGCGTCCTTCTTCTTCTCCCGCTCCGAGACGATCTGGGGCGGCACCGCCGAGATCCAGCGCAACATCATCGGCGAACGGGCCCTCGGGCTCCCGAAGGAACCCAAGCCCCACAAGGCCTAGACGGTCTGGAGCTGGGCGGTGTTGCGTTCGTCCTGGCGAAGAGAGATGACGAGCCAGAGACCGGTGAGCACCGCGAATCCCGAACCCACGTCGATACCTACGCGCGGGTTCGTCGCGGCGATGATCGCCCCGATGAGCGGCGCCCCGATGGGCGTCGTGCCGAGGAACGCGATCGCGTAGAGGCCCATCACCCGTCCGCGCATGTGCTGGCTAGAGTTCAACTGGAGCGTGGCGTTCGCCGATGCCATGAAGGCGATGGAGAACGCGCCGGTGGGCACGAGCGCGATCTCGGCCCATAGGACCGAGGGCGCGAGCGACGTGAGCGTCATGAAGAGCCCGAAACCGAGCAGCAGCGTCGCGATAAGTCGTGGCGTGGGGCGCGACCGGTGGGCGACGAAGAGCCCCCCGAAGACCGCGCCGAGGCCCATGGCCGCCATCAACAGCCCGTAGTCCGCGGCCGACGTCTGATGGAAGGTGTGACGCGTGAGCAGTGGCAGCGTCACCGTGAAGTTGTAGGCGAACGTCCCGACGACCGCCACCGACAGGATGACGTTGCGCAGCACCGGGTTCGCCGCGACATAGCGAAGCCCCAGACGCAATTGGCCCTTGTCGCGGTCGACGGTCTTCATGGGCAGGAATTCGCTGCGGCGCATCATCACGAGCGCCGCCAGCACCGCCAGGTAGGAGACCGCGTTCGCGTAGAAGCAGACCGCCGTGCCGACGACCGCGATGAATCCCGCGGCGATGCCCGGGCCAATGAGGCGTCCCGCGTTCATCAGCACGCTGTTGAGGCTCACCGCGTTCGCGATGAGGTCGCGCCCGACCATCTCCTGGACGAACGCCTGGCGCGCGGGAACGTCGAACAGGTTGACCACCCCCAGCAGCGCGGCGAGCGCGAACACCGTGTCGACGGTCACGTGATGGGTGGTGACGAGCAGCCCGAGCACCAGGGCGAGCAGACCCGCCGAGCACTGCGTGAAGTACAGGATGTGCCGCTTCTGGTGGCGGTCGGCGATGAGCCCGCCGTAGGAACCGAGCAGCAGCATGGGCACGTACTGCAGTGCGATGGCGATGCCGAGGTCGACCGACGAGCCGGTGATCTGCAGGACGAGCCAGCCCTGGGCGACCGACTGCATCCAGGTGCCCGAGACCGAGATGAGCTGGCCAATGAAGTAGAGGCGGAAATTCCGCACCGACAGCGCGGCGAACGTCCTTGACGAGAACCTCCTCGCCGCGCTCACTCGTCCTCCAGCAGCGCTTCGAGGAAGACGGCGAGGTCGCGGGCCTTCAGGCGGTCCTTGGGTGTCAACGAGAGCAACTTCTTCTCGAGGAACTCGGTCTTTCGCTGGCGAATGGCGGCCAGCTCCCTTCGCCCGAGCGCGGTGAGGCGAACCCGGGTACAGCGCCGGTCGCTCTGATCGCTCTCGCTCGTGATGAGCCCGGCCTGCTCCATGGTCCTCACGAGCCGCGTCACCGACGGCGGCTGGATCTGCTCGGCGACAGCGAGCTCGCCGAGCGAGGGATTCTCTCGGTTGCCGATCACCGCCAGCAGCGAGGCCTGGGCCGGGGAGACGCCACCGAGCGCCGAGTAACGCAGCTTGCGATTCAGTCGCGTGATCGAGCGGCGAAGCCTGGCCGCCGTGTCGGTTGTCGTCTCATCCATTAGTTCACCTAACTAAATAATATCAGGCACCGCGGAGTTCCGTTCAAGAAACTGCCGTTTAGAGCTGACGGTACCGCGGGACGTAGCCGCCGGTGCCGAGCGACATGGAGTCCTCGGGGTCCATGGAGTCGTCGACGCCGCCCACGACCTCGGTCACCCACTTCAGGCGGTCGGTGAGGATCCTCGTCACTCCGCCCTGCAGGGTGTCCGACGAGATGGCGCAGCTCGAGCACGCGCCCTGCAGCTGCACTTCGACGACGCCCGTCTCCACGTCGGCTCGAATGAGCACGAGGTCGCCGCCGTCCGCCTGAACGGCCGGACGCATGAGGTCAAGCAGGGCGTTCAGGGCCTTCAGTCGGCTCGATCGTTCCTGGTCGCTGAGTTCTGGCACGGTGCCAGTCTGCCGTGAAAAACCTCTGGCGTGACCGCCGCGCACCCAGTCGCTACGATTTGCCAGATGACTCCTGAAACGAACTGGACGCCCGACGACATCAATCTCTCCGACGTGGACTTCTGGCGCCGTCCGTGGAGCGAACGCGAGCAGGCCTTCGCGACGCTTCGCCGCGAGCGGCCGATCTCGTTCCATCCCGGCATCCGCCTCGAGGGCACCAGCATCGAGTTCCCCGAGAGCACCGGTTACTACGCGCTCACGCGTCACCGCGACGTGGCGAGCGCGTCGCGCCATCCCGAGATCTTCCTGTCCGGCCCGGGCGCCGTGTCCCAGATCGACCTGCCACCCGAGATGGTCGAGTACTTCTCCGGCATGATCTCGACCGACAACCCCAAGCACGCCCGGCTTCGCCGCATCGTCTCCAACGCGTTCAACCCGCGCAACGTCCGTGCCGTGGAGGATTCGATCGAGCGCGTCGCCGACGAGGTGGTGGAGAACGCGAGGGACCACGGCACCGGCGACTTCGTCACCGACGTCGCGGCCCCGTTCCCCCTCGAGATCATCTGCACCATGATGGGCGTGCCCCGCAGCGAGTTCGCGACCGTCCTTCGGTGCTCGAACATCATCCTCTCCAACGGCGACACCGAGCTCGTGCCCGAGGGCGTCGACCCCGTACTCGCGGTGCTCGAAGCCGGCGCGTCGCTCACCGCGATCATGGAAGAGCTCGGCAAGTACCGGCTCGACAACCCGATCGACGACATCACGAGCGCCCTCGTGAACGCCGAGATCGAATCCGAGAAGCTGACCCAGCAGGAGCTCGCGTCGTTCTTCGTGCTGCTCGTCACGGCCGGCAACGAGACGACGCGCACCGCCATCGCCCACGGCCTGCACGCGTTCAGCGAACACCCTGATCAAAAGGCACGTTTGATCGAGGACTACGAAGGCCTCGCCAAGACGTCAACCGACGAGATCGTCCGTTGGGCCTCGCCGGTGATCTGGATGCGCCGCACGCTCGCGGCCGACCACACGCTCTCGGACTTCGAGCTGAAGGCCGGCGACAAGGTCCTGCTCTTCTACAACTCGGCCAACCGCGACGAGGAGGTCTTCGCCGATCCGTTCACGTTCGACGTGGGGCGCACCCCGAACGACCACTACGGATTCGGCGCCCCGGGGCCGCACTTCTGCCTCGGGGCGCACCTGGCTCGTCGCGAGATCACCGTGATGTGGCGAGAACTGCTCCGCCGCACGCCGGACATTCACGCGACCGGCGCGCCCTCGCAGCTGGCGTCGAGTTTCGTGAACGGGATCAAGCACCTTCCTTACAGCTTCGGGTCCTAGACGCTCCTCGCCGCCACCGCCTCGTCGAAGCTGCGCAGCGCCCTCGGGCCCCAGACCGTGCCGGGGCCGCCGTTCAACGCGATCGCGACGCCCACCATCTCGGCGACCTGCTGGCGGGTGACGCCGTGCTGCGCGGCGCCTCTCGTGTGCGCGACGATGCAGCCATCGCACTCGCGCGTGATTGCTATCGCGATGGCTATCAGTTCCTTGACACCGCTCGACAACTCGCCCTCGCTCATCGCCGCTCGCGACATCTCGGCGAAGCCCTTCATCACGTCGGGGATCAGTCCACGCAGGTCGAGCGCGGGCTGGCGAAGTTCCTCTCGTACCTCGTGCATGCGTTCCATGACCACCTCCACGCTCAGCGTAGCGAGCGTGGAGGTGGTGCCAATGGGTCGGTGGGTCGGGTCGAAAACGTCGTCCCTAGGATGGTCCGGTGAGCGTTATCGACGACCTGCTTGCCCACAATGGCGACTACGTGTCAAGGCACGGCCATCGTGAGCTCCCGACCGAACCCCAACTGCATCTCGCGGTCCTCACCTGCATGGACTCGCGACTCGACCTCTTTGGCGCGCTGGGCCTCGACCTCGGCGAGGTGCACCTGATCCGAAACGCCGGGGGGATCGCCTCGGACGACGCCGTCCGTTCGCTCCTGCTCAGCCAGAGGCTCCTCGGGACGACCGCGGTGATGGTCATCCACCACACGCGCTGCGGGCTCGAGTCCTTCGCGGAGGAGACCCTGCAGTCCGAGCTCGAGGCCGAATTCGGCGAACGGCCGCCGTTTCGCCTCGGTGCCTACGACGACGTCGACGCCGACGTGCGCGCCACCGTCGACACCTTGAGGCGAAGCCCGTTCGTGCAGGCGACCGAGATCCGGGGATTCGTCTTCAACGTCGACGACGGGGACCTGCGAGAGATCCTCACCGTCTAGTCGTAACGGGATTCGGGCCCTTGACGCTCAGGCGCGGGGATCGATCGGGGTGAGCACCCCGACGCTCTGCTCGACCACTTCGGCGGCGTCCAGGCAGAGGTCCTCGCGGAACAGGTCCCCGATGATCTGCGCCCCGGTCGGCAACCCGTTGGCGACGCCCGTCGGCACGCACGCCGCGGGCAGTCCCAGCAGATTCGCCGGCAGGACGAAGCGGAACAGTTCGACCACGGCCATCGCGGACTCGGCGCTCTCTATGTCGAAACCGTGCTTGAAGGGCTGCTGGGTCCATGTGGGGCCGACGATGAGAGGGTACTCGCACAGGAACTCACGCCAGGCCTTCGCCACGGCGTAACGGCTCTGGTGCATGACGAAGAGCGACTCGGGCGTAGGGGGCGGGAACATCGCGTCGGTGAGCGTCAGGAACTTGCGGGCCCCTTCGCCCATCAACGCGAAGAGCATCGCCTTTTGCATCTCGAGGCTCGTCATCATGAGCTCGGTCCAGGCGATGAACGACTCGAACAGCATCGGCGGCTCGAGTTCGTGCACCTCGTACCCGGCGGCTTCGAGCGCACGACCGGCGACGCGCACCCCCTCGGCGATGTCGGGGTCGGTCGACCCGCCGAAGGGACTCGGCACGAGCGCGACCTTGCGCGCGGCGTCGCTACCGCGAAGCGGCGCACTGATCGACTGCGGATCGCCCCGGTGCGCGCCCATGACCGCCTCGAGCCCGATGCGGACGTCCCCGACGTGGCGGGCGAGCACACCTTCGACGAGCATGATCTGGCTGTTGATCGGCATGTCGATCAACTCGCTCGGATTGCCCTGGGGCACGCGACCGCGCGACGGCTTGATCGACGCGATGCCGCAGGCGAACGCCGGGTTGCGCAGCGAACCGCCGATGTCGTTGCCGAGCCCGATGGGGCTCATCCCCGACGCGATCGCGGCGGCCTCTCCCCCGGACGAGCCCCCCGCGGTGTACCCGTGCTTCCACGGATTGTGCGTGGGCCCGTAGAGCGACGACTCGGTGTTGACCCGAAGACCGAGGTCGGGCATGTTCGTTCTCGCGAGCGCGACGGCCCCGGCTCGACGCATCCGTTCGACCGTGGGCGCGTCGCCGGGCGCGATGAAGTCCTTCAACGGCACGACACCCTCGGTGGTGGGATAGCCCTGCACGTCGATGTTGACCTTGATGGTGAAGGGTACGCCGTGCAGGGGACCAACCGGCGCGCCGGCCTTCAGTCTGGCGTCCGCGGCGTCGGCCTCGGCGCGCACGTCGTCGGGTCGGACCTCGACGACGGCGTTCACAGCACCGTTGACGGACTCGATTCGCTCCAGGTGCGCCTCGACCACTTCGCGCGACGTCGTCTCGCCGTCTCTGATCATCTTCGCCAACGACGACGCGGACTCCTGCCAAAGCTCTCGACCCATTGTTCCCCCAAATACTCGCGTTAGGGCTAGTTTGTCACGCCATCAGGCGCGAACCAAACTCAACCGAAGCGGCCGAGGGTGTAGTCGAGCGTCCTCGAGTCCTTGGGATTGTTGAAGATCTTCTCGGTGGTGCTGAACTCGATGAGCTCGCCCGCGCGGTCCTCGCCCATCAACAGGAAGGCGCAGTCGTCCGAGATGCGAGCGGCCTGCTGCATGTTGTGCGTGACGATGATGATGGTGACCCGCTCCTTCAGCGTGGTCATCAGTTGCTCGATGTGCAGCGTGGCGATCGGGTCCAGCGCCGACGTGGGCTCGTCCATCAGCAGGACCTCGGGGTCCATGGCGAGGGCGCGCGCGATGCAGAGGCGCTGCTGCTCGCCGCCCGAAAGGTTCGACGCGGCGACCTTGAGCCGACCCTCGACGCTGTCCCACAGGGCTGCCGCCTTGAGCGAGGTCTCGGCGGCCTCGTCCAAGAGCGCCTTCTTCTTGATGCCGTTGAAGCGCAGTCCCGAGACGACGTTGTCGTAGATCGACATCGTCGGGAAGGGATTCGGACGCTGGAACACCATGCCGACGCGCGAGCGAAGCTCAGTGACCGTCAGGTCGCCGCGGTAGATGTCGGTGCCCTCGAGCAGGATCTGGCCGGTGACCTTGGCGCCCGGTGTCAGGTCGTGCAGCCGGTTGAGGGCGCGCAGCAACGTCGTCTTGCCCGAGCCCGACGGGCCGATGAGGCTCGTCACGCGGTTCTTCGCGACGTCGAACGTGCAGTCGCGCACGGCGGTCCGGCCGTGGAACGAAACCGCCACGTCACGCAACTGCATCGCGATCGCTTCGCGGGTGGCGGTGGCGGTGGCCACGGTTGGCGGGGATTGAATCTCTGTCATGATCTCTTGCTCCATTTAGCTTTTCACCTGCTGCTTCCTTGACGCCCAGATCCGGGCGCTGAGACTTAGTACGAACACGAAGGCCACCAGCACCAATGCTACGCCCCACACCTGGGCGCGCTGACTGGGCCATTCGGACTTGGCGTTCTCGAAGATGGTGAGCGGCAGGGCCGACACGGGATTCAACGGCTGCCACGAGTTGATGAACCCGCCGCCGATCGTCAAGAGGACCGGCGCGGTCTCACCGACCGCACGCGAGATCGCGAGAATCGCGCCGGTCACGATGCCCGACACCGCCGCCGGCAGCACCACGCGCAGCGAGACCGTGTGGGACTTCGCCCCGAGGGCGAGTCCCGCCTCTCGCAAGGTGTTCGGCACGCCTCGCACGGCGATCTCGGTCGAGATGACGATCACCGGCAGCATGAGGACCGCGAGCGCGAAGGAGCCGGCAATGGCCGAGAAACCGACGTTCAGGTCGTGGACGACGAAGGAGAAGGCGAACAGACCCATCAGGATCGACGGCGCGCCCGCCATGGTCTGGGCGATCACCCGCAACGACGAGGCGAGCTTCGACTCGGTCTCGGCGAGGTAGACCCCGACGATGACACCCAGCGGAATCGCCAGCACCGACGCGTAAAGACTGAGCGCGATGCTTCCGACGATTGCGTTCGAGACGCCCCCGGTCGCGTTGGGCGCGATCAGCGACGGGGTCGACGGCACCGTCGTGAAGAACGTCTTGTCGATGACCGGTAGCCCCTTCTGCAAGAGCTGGAAGATCAGGAGCAGCAAGGGCACCGCGGTGATCGCCAGCGCGACGGCACAAAGGGTGATCATGATCCTGGAAGTCGTGGCGCGGCGCTTGCGCGAGTGGTTCGAGATCCGGCGGATCTCGTCGCGCATCTCCTGGCCCACTTCGAGCGGCTTTTCGAGTTCAGTCATGTCGGTCATACGCGGGCCAGCACCAGTCGCTGACGACGAACCAGCCAGCGACTCACGAGCGAGAGGCCGAAATTCAAGAGCATGAGAAGCACGCCGAGTGCCATGAGGGCGGCGATCTCGTTGTTCTGGGCCTCGCCGAAGGTCAGCGCGATCCAGGCGGCGATCGACGTTCCCGGATAGAGCAGGTGGAACTGCACGTTCGCCACGCCTCCCGCGACGAGCGCCACGGCGACGGTCTCACCGGTCGCGCGCGCGAGGGCGAGGAAGGTGGCACCGAACAGGCCGATCTTGGCCGTGGGCAGCACCACGCCGCGGATGACCTGCCAGCGCGTGGCGCCCAGGGAGAGACTCGCTTCGACGAGGTCCTGGGGCACGACGGAGATGACCTCGCGGCTGATCGCGACGAAAGTGGGCAGGATCATTATCCCGAGCACGATCGAGGCGAGCAGCAGCGAGGTGCCGAACTCCTGGCCGGGACTGCCGAAGATCTCCTTGGCGAAGGGCCACTTGTTGAGCCACGGATTGACGGTCGACTCCATCCACGGCGCGAGGACCAGGAGCCCCCAGAGGCCGTAGACGATGCTCGGCACCGCGGCGAGCAGCTCCACGAAGGTGGCGACGATGTTGCGAAGCCGCTTCGGGATGAGATAGACGATGGCGATTGAGGTTCCGAGGCCCACGACGACCGCGAGCGCCAGGGCGATCAACGAGGTCTCCAAGGTTCCGACGATCATGGCGAGGCCGCCGAAGGGCCCCCCAGGTGACACCCATCCCTTGCCGCCCAGGAGTGTCCCCGCGTGATGCAGCCACGTAGGGAGCGAACTCCAGAGGATCGTGCCGACGAAGCCGACACTGACCGCGGCGAAAACGATCGCGGCGGCGATCAGGACGTAGCGATACCAGGAGCGTTCGACGGTGACGGAGTCAATCTCCGCCACCGCCTCTTGCTCGTCTTGAACTACGAATTCCGCTGGAACCAAGCTCATTCTGGAAGTTACCTAACCTTCTCGAAACCCTGCTCTGTACTACGACTTCTGGTTCACGCAGACGGTGCCGCCGACCGTGATGGTCTGGAGCTGCTGGCGGGCGTAAGCCTCGACCGCGGTGGGCAGCGGCACGTAGCCTTCGCCCTTGGCGTAGAGGGCCTGACCGGCGTGCGACTCCCAGTCGAGGTACTTCGTTATGGCCTCACAGGTCGCCTCGTTGGTCTGCGCCTTCAGGACGATGGCCCAGCTGTAGGTCGCGAAGGGCCACACGTTGTTGCCTGGCTCGTCCGAAATCGCGAAGTAGTCCGGCGAGATTCTCGTGCCAGCTGCCGCCGCCGCGTTGCCGATGCTGGTGAGGCTGGGCTGGAGCCACTGGCCGTTCTTGTCCTGCAGTTCCGCCACCTGGATCTTGGCGTTGCCCGGGATGAGCACGTAGCTGTACTCCACGTAGCCAATGGAGCCAGGAGTGCTGACGAGGCCCTGGGCCATGGCGGAGTTGTTCGCCACACCGTTGATGTTCTGGGCGCCCCACGCGCCGCCGGAGCCTTCCATCGGGCTGCCACCGTTGGGGGCGTGTCCTGAATTGCCAGCCACATACAGCCAGTTGGTGAACGCTTCAGTCGTGCCAGACCCGGCGTTGCGGTAGAGCACCTTGATGGTGTCCTCCGCGGCGTTGCTCAGACCATTGGCGACGAGCAGCTTGCCGATTGACGAGTTGGGGCCACCGTTGGTCGTGACGATCTGCGAGTTCGACCACTGGGTGATCTTTCCGTCATAGATCTCGGCCACTTCTTGCGCCGTCAGCTTCAAGTTGTCCAGGCCAGCACCGAGGTTGTAGCCCACTACGCCACCGCCGAGGAGGTAGGGCACCTGGGCGAAGTTGGACTCCACCGCACCAGCAGGCAGAGTTCCCGCCGGCTGGCTCATGGGCACGTCAGAGAAACCAATGTTCAGGGCGCCACTCACGATCTGGCTTCGACCGGTTCCCGATCCCGCGGCGGGGTACGCGCTGAAGGTGACCTTGCCACCGGCCGTGTAGGCGGTTGATCCGCTCGTCGTCACGCCGACCAGTGGCGCGTCGAACGACGATCCGTTGATCGTGAGCGACGCGCTGCCCGGGACGTTGAGGTCGGTGTCACCGGGGAGACCCGTTCCCATCAAGCTGGGCTTGTGGACCGAGTAGCCCCTGGGGCACGCGGGCCTCACAGCCTTGACGTGCTTGGTCTTCAACGCCGTCGCCGTCAACTCGTAACAGGTGATCGACTTCGTCTTGGCCTTCGACGCCGCACTGGCGGGCAAAGTGACAACAGTGAGCAGACCAGCAACGGTCAGCGCAGCTGCCGCCAGTGACCTGAGTGTCTTATTCATTCTGAACTTTCCTCCTAAAGAAAGTGATTCATGTATGGCTAAGGGGGGATGCACGTGACTTGCGCCGCGAGCGGACCAATTGCCAGAAGAGACCTTAGAAATGGAAAGTGAACGGCGCGTGACAGCGACGGACGCGCAAGGTGAAATGTTAAAGAAGTCTCAAGAACGTAATAAAGACAAGGGTCCTCAGTCGCAGCAACTGTCGCGCCATCCGCACGACGTGCAGCGGAAATGCGCGTGCTCGGGACTCAACGATGAACCGCACAAGGGACACTCGTGAAAGATGCCGAGTCGGTTGAGACAGTTGGTCCCACGCCCGATGATCGAGTCGTTCGTCCATGCGCCGGCGTCGTCCATCCGTCCATTATGAATGAAGTGCAGGGTCGCGCACGATGCTTACCGCGGCGAAGGAAATCCAGAACTGAATATGACCTAAAGTGCTCTTGGGGAACAATTCGTACAAGGCGGGCTTCGATGCGTATAGGTGTTCTTACCGCAGGAGGCGATGCTCCTGGACTGAACGCGGCGATTCGGGGCCTCGGCCAGATGGCCTTTCGCAACGGACACGAGATCATCGGCATCGCCAACGGTTGGGCCGGACTCGCCGGACAGTTCTCCGGGCGCTCCCTTTTCCCCGATGACCTCAGCGGCGTGGTGGGCCAGGGCGGAACGTTACTCGGCACGGCCCGCTACGACCTCGACCACCCCGCGGGCGGCCGTGACCGGGTTCTCAAGACCATCGCAGAGCATCTCGACGCGCTGGTCGCCATCGGCGGCGACGGAACCCAACGGATCTCGAACTGGCTCGCCGAGCGCGGTGCCCCGGTCGTGGGCGTGCCCAAGACCCTCGACAACGACCTCGAGGGCACCGACTACTGCATTGGCTTTGACACCGCGGTGAGCATCGTCGCCGAGTCGCTCGACCGCCTCTACACCACCGCCGCGTCGCACCACCGCGTTATGGTCGTCGAGACCATGGGTCGGGCCACCGGCTGGGTCGCCGCGATGGGCGGGCTCGCGGGCGGGGCGGACCTGATCGTGATCCCCGAGTTCCCCATCACCATGGACCAGATCATCGCCCACCTCGTGAAGCGGCGCAGCTCGAACAACGCCTTTTCCATCGTGGTCGTCGCCGAGGGCATCAACCTCGAGACGCTCGGCGGAATCGAAGAGGGCGGCGTTCCCACCGAGGGCGTCGGAGCCGTTCGGCTGGCGACGCGGGGTGTCGGCCAGTTCGTCGCCTCCCAGATCGACGCCCACGGAGGCTTCGAAGTGAGGACCACGGTCCTCGGCCACCTGCAGCGCGGCGGCAGCCCCACCGCCTACGACCGGATCTGGGCGACGCGCGTGGGCGCGGCGGCCTTCGACGCGGTCGCCGCCGAGCAGTTCGGGATGATCCCGGTGGTTCGCGGCAGCAATGTCGAGCTGGCGCCGCTGTCCGCGGTCGCGAACGGCCAACGACAGGTGCCGCGCGAACTCTACGATCTCTGCGCGGCGTTCTTCTAGGTAAGAGCCGCTACTGGCCCTCGGGGCCGAGTTGTCCCAAGCGGTAGTGCCTGCGGCACAGCACCTGGTAGTGGACGGTGCCGTGAATGACATCGCCGGTGAAGAACTGGTTTCCCTCGCGCGCCACGACGCCATCGACGACCCGGGCGTTGCACCGCCCCTTCTGCCCGCACCAGCACGACGACGTCAAGGGCAGCTCGTGCGCCCAATCGGCGATTGCGAACAGCCGCGCGGAACCGGGAAAGACGTTCAGCAGGAAGTCCGCCGAAAGACCGAAGGCGTGGATGTCGATGCCGTGATCGTCCACCATCTCGGCGAGCTCGTCGATCTGTTGCACGCTCGCGAATTGGACCTCGTCGATGACGAGGATCCTCGTTCCCTCCTCGAGGGCTCTCCTCAGGTGGCTCACGAGGCTCGTGCCCGGGACGACGGCTTCGGCGTTGGCTTCGATGCCGATGCGGCTGGTCACCGTGCCGTCGGCGCTGCGGTCGCCAAAGGTCCACAGTGCCACGTCGCTTCGCCCCTCGCGCAGTTGCCAGCACAGCTGCAACGCCAAGGTCGACTTGCCTGCCGCCATCGTTCCATAGGTAAAGGTAAGTTCCGCCACGGGCCTCTCACATCGTTTCGTGAAGGCTCAACGATACTCCCCGGCGTCCGCTCACGAGGCACGAAACAGCGTCTTGACACTCGGTAGATTAGGCGTATGAACTACACCGTGCGCGCCATTGCCTACATCCGCAACGAGCGAAGCGAGGCACTCGACGACAACTGGGATGACGTCGTGAGCACCGTTGAACTCGCCCAGGACGTGCCGAGTGAGTCGCTCACCGGACTGTCCGAGTTCTCACACGTCGAGATCGTATTCTTCGCCGACTGGGCGCAGGACGTGCCCCCGGGCCCTTGGCATCGCCACCCACGGGGCAACGACGACTGGCCAGACGTCGGCGTCTTCGCCCAGCGCAACAAGGACCGTCCGAACCGCATCCTGCTCACGACCGTCGCAATCGACTCGATTGCGGAGCGCTCGTTCACCGTTCGCGGACTCGACGGGATCGACGGCACGCCCGTGCTCGACATCAAGCCCGTCTTCCGATGGAGCGTGCCGCGCGGCGAGTTGCGCGTCGCTCCCTGGAGCGAGGCGCTCGGGGAAGGCTACTTCTAGTTCCTAGTTCGCCGCGATGAACGCGTTCAGCACCGCGGCGAGTTCGGGACCCTTCTCCTCCTGCAGGAAATGACCGCCGCCTTCGATGGTGATGTGGGCCTGACCTTTCGCGCCGGGCACCTTCGCCAGAAACTTGCGGTCGGCGCCCTTGGTGATGGGGTCGCCATCCGAGAAGCAGCAGAGGAACGGCTTGTCCCAGCTCTCGAGCACCCTCCACGCAGCGACGTTGGCGTCGTGAGCTGGGTCGTCGGGCGACGTGGGCACGAGCAGGGGGAATTGGCGGGCGCCTTCCTTGAAGGTCTCATCGGGAAAGGGCGCGTCGTACGCGCCGACCACGTCCGCACTCAGCCGGTTCACGCAGCCGCCCGAGACAATGGCGCCCACCGGCAGCTCGGGCGTGCTCTGGCTGAACTCCTGCCAGGCCTTGAACGCTTCGTTGCTCCGCTCGTCGCCGGTGGGAAGGCCACCGTTGCCGATCGCCACGCGCGCGAAACGCCCGGGGTGCTCGCCCACGAGACGCAGTCCGACGAGACTCCCCCAGTCCTGACCGAAGAGCGTCACGCCCTCCAGGTCGAGGTGGTCGAAGAGCAGCTCGCGCACCCACTCGACGTGGCGGGCGTAGGTGTAGTCGTGACGGTCGCTCGGCTTGTCGGACCGACCGAAGCCGACGAGGTCCGGCGCGATCACCCGATGCCCCGCCGCGACCAGCCCGGGGATCATGAACCGGTACAGGTACGACCAGCTCGGCTCGCCGTGCAGCAGGAGCACGACGTCGCCGGTCGCCGGACCTACGTCGCAGTAGGCCATGCGCAGGGGTTCACCGCCGGTCGGGTCCTGGACGTCGGCGTACTTGACCTCGAACGCGAAGTCCGCGAGCTGGTCGAAGCGCTCCTCGGGTGTTCGTACTCGTTCCACAATCTCTCCTCGTTGGTGTTAGGGCGCCGCTACTGGCGGGCCATGCCCTCGCGCGCGGCGGTGATCTGCTCCTCGGCGCCGTCTTGGGACACGAGCTGGATGTCGACCCGCTCGAGCCGCCCTTCGAACGCGAACTCCCCCTGGTACCTCGGCGAGACCGTCGAGCCCTGGTCGCGTCCGATGCTCATGCCGATGGAGGAGATCATCCGCATCAGGACGGGCAGGTGGCACGAGCCGGCCTCGCGACCGTCGATGGTCAGGACCACGTCGGCGTCCCTGCGTCCGCGGCGGAACCGCACGCCGATGACCGAAGGCCCCTCGGGTACCGGCTCGGTCGATTCGAGCACGTGGTGGTCGTTGAAGAAGTTGTAGTCGAACACGAGCCGGTCGTCTTGGATGAAGAGGCTCACGCCCGAGTTCTCGGTCCCGAAGGCCATCACCACCCCCCCGGCTCGCGCGGGGCGGTCGATGGCCGCGTCGAGGTCCCAGCTGCGCCCTCCGATGCCCGCGGCCGCCTGGGGCGGGATCGGACTCAGCGGAGGGTAGTAGGTGTAGTGCCGGCTGGGCGGATGCGGCGAGTTCGCGCGGTACCTCGAAGCGAAGAGCTCGAAGCTTCGATCGTCGAGCGGCAGGACACCGTGCTCCTCGGCCTCGCGCCACCAGAGGTCGATGAGCTGCCCGAGCTTCTCGGGCTCGGAGGCGGCGAGGTCGTGACACTCCGAGGCGTCCACGGCGACGTGGTACAGCTCCCAGCGATCGTCGTCGAACGCCATGCCCGGGGCGTGGCGGGTCACGGCCTTCCAGCCCTCGTGGTACATCGCGCGGTGCCCGCCCATCTCGAAGTACTGCGAGGTCCGGTGACTCGGGCCCGCGCCGGTGGCGAAGGTGTACGCGATCGAGGCGCCCGCCATGGGCATCTGCTCGAAGCCCCGGTAGACGTCGGGCACGGCGACCCCGGCCGCCTCGTAGACCGTCGGCGCGATGTCGGTCACGTAGTGGAACTGGGGACGGACCTCCCCCTTGCACTCGATCCCTTTCGGCCAGTGGGCGATCAGCGGGACGTGCACGCCCCCCTCATGGGTGTTCTGCTTGTACCACTTGAAGGGCGTGTTCCCGGCCTGGGCCCAACCCCACGGGTAGTTGGAGTGGCTGCTCGGACCACCGATGTCGTCGAGGCTCTTCACCGCCTCGTCGGGGCTTTCCATGATGAGGTTGAAGTACTTCATCTCGTGCAGGACCCCGAAGGGACCGCCCTCCTGGGAGGCGCCGTTGTCCGACATCAGCAGGATCAGCGTGTTGTCCAGCTCGCCGAGGGCCTCGAGTCCCTTCACGAACCGGCCGATCTGGTCGTCGGTGTGCTCGAGGAACGCCGCGAACGCCTCCTGCAGTCGACACGCCAGTTTCTTCTGATTCTCCGGGAGCGAATCCCAGGGTTCCACCCCTTCGTTCCTCGGGGCCAGCTCGGTGTCGGGGGCGATGACGCCGAGCTGCTTCTGGCGGGTGAACCAACGCTCGCGCGCGACGTCCCAGCCCTCGTCGTAGCGCCCGCGGTGCTTGCGCAGGTACTCCTCGGGCGCCTGATGAGGGGCGTGCGTTGCCCCGAAGGCGAAGTAGTTGAAGAACGGCCGGTCCGGGCGCACCGACTTGGCGTCGCGGATGAACGACAGCGCGTGATCGACGAGGTCCTCGCTGAGGTGGTAGCCGTCCGCGACGCTCTTCGCCGGCTCGATTCGGTGGTTGTCGTAGACGAGATCGGGGGCGAACTGGTCGGTCTCTCCGTCGAGGAAGCCGTAGAAGCGGTCGAAGCCACGCCCGAGCGGCCACTGGTCGAACGGCCCCGCCGAGGAGGTGTGCTCCATCGAGACCAGGTGCCACTTGCCGATGGCGAACGTCGTGTAGCCGGCCTCGCGCATCACCTCGCCCATGGTCGCGGCGTGGTTGGTGATCTGGCCGCGCATCGCCGGGTAACCCGAACTCCAGTTGGAGATGCCCCGCATGCCGACGCTGTGATGGTTGCGCCCCGTGAGCAGGGCGGCGCGCGTCGGCGAGCAGAGGGGCGTCACGTGGAAATTCGAATACCGCAACCCGTTGGCCGCCAGCGCGTCGACGTTGGGCGTCGCCAGGTCCGAACCGAAGCAACTGAAGTGCGAGAAGCCGAGGTCGTCGATCAGGATGACGACCACGTTCGGCGCGCCCTCCTTCGGGTGCGGTGGCGTGGGCCACCACGGTGTCGAGTCGGCCAGCGTCCGGCCAATCTTGCCTTCGAACGGTTCGTAACGCCTCATAGCCCCCCTGGCACTTGACGCCACGATAGAACACCGTCGCCCGTCGACTCCCTAGTACGAGGCGGCGAGCCTCTCGGTGATGACGTCGCGAGCCGGGCACGTCGCCGGGCCGAAGGTGCCAATGGCGATGGCGGCGCCGATGTTCGCCCGGCGCAGGGCCTCGAGCTCGTCGGTCCCCCTCGCCAGTTCTGCGAGCAGCACACCGTTGTGCACGTCGCCCGCACCGTTGGTGTCGAGCACCGGGGTGTCGATGGAGTGAACCTCGAGGACGTCGCCGTCGACGAGGGCACCGACGCAGCCGCGCTCGCCGTCTCGAACGACGACGCCGCGAGCACCGGTGACCTCGAGGAGCGTTCGCGCGCTCGCGCTCGCTGCCTCGTCACCGCTGAGCGACGAAGCCTCGCTGCGGTTGCAGAGGAACCAGTCCGTGCGCGACATGACCTCCTGAAGGGTCTCCTTGGGTATGTCGAGAACCCTCGGACCCGGATCGAAGGCCACCACGACGTCGTTGTGCAACGCTCGCAGCCACGACATCATCGCCGCCCTGATCTGCGGGTACACGAAGTTGTAGCCGGAGAGGAACGCGTAGTCGCCCGCGTCTGGGCCGACCCTGAGCAGGTCGCCCGCACTGAGCGCCCCTTCAGCCCCCGGCGACGTCACGAACGTTCTCTCGCCGTCATCGTCGACGAGCACGATGCACAGCCCGAGGTCCAAGCCCTCCAGAGAGGGCAGCGGCACCTCTATCGACTCGCGCGCGAGAGCATCGAGCGCCATGTCGGCGAAGGGTCCCGTGCCGACTTGACCCAGGTACGTGACCGCCATCCCCTGGCGGGCGGCGGCGCTCATGGCGTTGAACCCGCCGCCGGCAGTCACCAGGCGGTCGCTCGCCACGGCGTCCGACCCGCGCGACGGGAGCCCGGCGATCTTCAGCACCACGTCGATCATCACAGTGTCGAGGCCGAACAGGCGCGGGGACGTTCCCATAGCCATGTACCTTACCGACGAACGGCGATGAGTTCGCGCGCCACCTTCGCGAGTGCCAGCGAGTTCGTCGTCTCGACCAGCGAGACCGCCCACGACGGGAAGGACCCGATCCCCGCGCACGCCCCCGCCATCGCGCCGGTGATCGCGCCGATCGTGTCGCAGTCGCCGCCGAGGGACGCCGCGACGCAGCACGCGCCCCAGGCGTCACCCGCGTGCGCGGCGAGCAACGCGAACGCCGCCGGCACCGACGCGTTGGCAGCGAGGCTCGTGCCGATCTCGTCGTTGACGGCGTCGATGAGGGCCGTGCCCTTCAGGACGCGGCCGAGCGCCACGGCCTTGACGATCTGGTCGGCCACACGGGCTCCCTCGCTCGGTGCGCCGAAGTGCTCGCCCATGCGTGCGGCGCGGATGCCGGTGGCAATGGCCCCGACGATCGACGCCCCGTCGATGCCCGCGCTCACGACCGCGGCAACCGCGGCGGCGGCGCTGATCGCGCTCGAGGTGTTGTGCGTGGGGGCACTCACCTCGACGACCCTGGCCACCAGGGCTTCGAGGTCCGCGCTCGCCGACACGATCCCGACGGGAGCCACCCTCATCGCGGCGCCGTTGGTCGTGCCGGACCGGCCGGACTGGGAGAGGTCCATGCCGTTCTCGATGTTCGCGAGCGCCTGCTTGGTGGAGGGCCCGAGCAGGTCGAGCAGTCCCCTCGCTCGAACGCTCTCCTCCCAAGCGAGAAGTCGTCGCACGTAGGTCCTCGCGTCGAAGGAACCGGGCGATTCGACGAGCAGTTGGGCGAGGATGAGGGCCTGCTCGGTGTCGTCGGTGACCGTCGCGCGCGCGAGGCCCGCGGCGAACGGATGCGTGGGACTCGCGGGAAGAAAATCATCGACCCACCCGGCGAAGTCCTTGACAATGTCCTCACGAGAGAGCGACTGGGTCGGCATTCCGAGCGCGTCACCGATGGCGAGACCCGCGAGCGTGGCGTAGGCTCGATCGAGCATCTCTGAATGAGCCGCCAGATCACTCGTCGTCACGCAGGTCAAGTTAGCCGCCGACCGATTCTGTGCGGGAGAGGACCCCAGGCCAGATCCGAATTGTCGACCAAACACATTCACAATGGCGGTACCTCTGCGTAAAATCTGGCAGACGGACAGCGACAGTGCAAGAGGAGACCGCGTGAGCGACGAACTTTCCGAGATCCTGGGAACGGGCGGCGGCGCCGCGCTGCGTGTCGAAGAGAACGGCATCAACGTCATCACCGAGGCCGAACGCAAGGGCGAGCCCCGCGAACTCTTCTGGCCGTGGTTCGGCGCCAACATCTCAGTCCTCGGTCTCGGCTACGGATCCTACGTCCTGGGTTTCGGAATCTCCTTCTGGCAGGCCGTGGTGGTGGGTCTCGTCGGGATCACCGTCAGTTTCGTGCTCTGCGGCATCATCGCCACCGCCGGCAAGCGTGGCTCGGCGCCGACGATGGTGCTCAGCCGCGCGGCCTTCGGGATCCGGGGAAACCGGCTGCCGTCGGCCATTTCGTGGATCCTCTGCGTGGGCTGGGAGACCGCCCTCATGGTCATCGCGGTGCTCGCGACCTCGACGGTGTTCGCGAAGCTCGGCTGGGGCGGCGGCACCGGCACGCAGGTCGTCGCGCTGATCGTCGTCGGAGCGCTCATCGTCGTCGGCGGCGTCATGGGCTTCGACCTGATCATGAGGATGCAGGCGATCATCACCGTGGTCACCGGCGTGCTCACCGTCTTCTTCATCGTGCTCACCTTCAAGCACATCAGTTGGCACGCCGTGTCGCACGTGCACAGCGGTTCCACCCAGGCCCTCATCGGTGCGCTCGTCTTCGTGATGACCGGCTTCGGGCTCGGATGGGTCAACGCGGCGGCCGACTACTCGCGCTACCTGCCCCGCGACGCCTCGACCAAGGGTGTCGTCTGGTGGACCACGTTCGGCTCCTCGGTCGCACCGCTGATCCTGCTGTTCTTCGGTCTCCTGCTCGCCGGATCCTCGAGCTCGCTCCGCAGCGCCATCGGCGCCGACCCGGTGGGCGCCCTCACGACGCTGCTGCCCACGTGGTTCCTCGTACCCTTCGCGATCGTCGCGATCCTGGGCCTCGTCGGGGGCGCGGTGCTCGACATCTACTCGTCGGGACTCTCGCTGCTGTCCGCGGGCGTCAAGATCCCCCGCTACGCCGCTGCCGCGGTCGACGGCGTGATCATGGTCGGCGGAACGATCTACATCGTCTTCGTCTCCAAGAACTTCCTCAGCTCGTTCGAGGGGTTCCTCATCACCGTCGGGGTGCTCATCTCGGCCTGGTGCGGCGTGTTCCTCGGCGACCTCGTGCTTCGAGGGAAGGACTACTCGGACACCGACCTCTTCGACTCGAAGGGGCGCTACGGCGATGTCCGCCTGGCGCCGGTCGTCACGATCATCGTCACCAGCATCATCGGCTGGGGCCTCGTGACCAACACGTACGCGTCGTGGCTGACCTGGCAGGGCTACCTGCTGAAGCCCCTCGGCCTCGGGGGCAAGACCGGCGCGTGGGCGTACGCCAACCTCGGGGTCCTCGCGGCGCTGGTCCTGAGTTTCGCTGCCACGCTGGTCTTTGACCGCAAGTTCGTCATCGCCCAGGAATCGGTCGACGCGTAGCACTCGACCTGCGCTAGGCCGGTCGAGTCGTCCACTCCTCGGTGGTCGTGACCGTCGCCTGTCGGGGAAAGACCTTCTCCATCAGCAGCCGGTGGACCTCGGGGTCCGCGTCGGCGCACGCGTCGCTCAGGATGGTGATCTTGAAATCGAGGTCGGCTGCCTGGCGGGTGGTTGAAAGCACGACGCCGCTCGTCGCGATGCCGGTGAGGACCAACGAATCGACGTCGAGCGAGCGCAGCACGACGTCGAGGTCGCTGCCGGCGAAGGCGCTGACCCGCCGTTTCGTGACGGTGATCTCTCCATCGACGGGCGCGAGGCTTTCGTGCACCTGGGTCGCTGCCCCGTTCTCGCTCAACACTCCCGAGCCCGCCAGCGCGGAGAAGGACTTGTTCCTCGGATTGGCTTCCGGAGCACCGTCGCGAAAGGCGACGCGCACGTAGATGATCGCGATGCCCTTCTCCCGCGCCGCCGTCTGCGCCGATGCCACGTTCGCCAGCAGCTCCTTCGAACCGTCGGAGAACCGCTCGACGATGCCGTTCTGCATATCCATGATCAGAAGCGCTGCATTGGACATTCTCTCTCCTTGGTAAGGCGTCGAACTGACTAGAACTCCATGCGTTCCATGAAACTGTTGACCCTCGGACGCACGAACGCGAAGTAGTCGCTCGCCAACAGCCAGCCGAATGGCGTCAAGTTGGCGACCGCCAGCACGACTATCCACGCGGTCTTGGAGGACTTCGCCTGATGGAAGGCCACCGCCGTCTTCTTCGACGCGTTGGCGATCGCGGCGATGGGCACCGCCCACAACACCAGCATCAGCGGCCCAAACACCTTCGCGCTTGGTCCGACGATGAGCCCGATCATGCCAAATGCTAACGCTGCACCCCGCAAGTGCCGCGGGCCGCTCGCGGTTCCGCCCTCGCCGGCCAGTTACTTCGACAACTTCTTCTGAAGATCCACGATCTGCTTGAACTTCGTGCTGAGCTCAAGGATCAGTGACGATACCTTGGCGCTGGTGAGCGAGGTCTTCTTCTTCTCGAGAATTTGGATCTCGTCGGCGCTCACTTCGTTCTGGATGGTGGCGAAGGTGACGAGCAGCGAGTTGAACTCGGTGTTCGGACCATCGGCGTCGCTCAAGAGGCTGTTCGCCTCCGCCTCGAGGTTCTGGCTCGCGTAGAGGTCGTCCGCGGCCGTGGAGGTCTTCGAAGCGAGGGCCTCGGTATCGAGCTGCATCGCGTAGAGCACCGCCACGGACCCGACGCTCCACGGCACGAAGGCGGCCGATCCGCCGTTGACGTCGACCGAGAGGAGATACGCGTCCGTGGCGACGTTCGCCGACTGGTAGTAGATCAGTCCCGTGTTCCTCGCGATGTCCTCGACGCTCGACTCCTTCGGGTACGCCTTATAGGCCTTGGCCAGTTGTCGGACATCGTCGATGAATTTCGCGACGACGGCTTTCTGCGACGACGGCACCGAGCTCGACGACGCCAGAGTGGCCTCGCCGACCAGCGCCTGCATATCGGTCGCCGCGACGGTCCTCTCTTCGCTTCTCGACTTCTTGCACTTCGAGGTGTCACAGAAGAAGTAGTCGCGGATGTTGTTGACGTAGGTGCCGGCGCTCTTCACGATGCTCGCGGATGCCGACGACGTGCCCGCCGCGGAGGCCGCGCTCACGGGTATCGCGCAGAAACCAACCGCCAAGAGCCCCGCCAGCAGTCCGTTCGCCACCGTCTTCACATTCAAATTCCGTCCCACGCCGCTCTCCTTGTGCCGACCAACCTTAAGCGAAGGGCCGGTTGCGAAGATCGGCGGCGCTCCGGTGGACGTCCGAGCACCGCCCGCAGCGTCGATTCTGTGGTCGATCAACGCCCAGGCACCTCCCTCGCGGAGCACGCGAGGACCGCTCGCCGCCGACCCTGCGCCTTCCCGGTCCGGGCAATAGAGTGAGGCTCGGCACGAACGAGGAGAAGATCATGTTGATAGTGACCACGAACGACATCGCGGGCTACAAGGTGACCAAGGTGATCGGCGAGGTCAACGGCTTGACGGTGCGGACCCGCAATGTCGGCGCCCAGATCGGCGCTTCATTCAAGGCAATCGGCGGTGGCGAGCTGAAGGGCCTCACGAAGCAGCTCCAGGAGGCCCGTGGCGAGGCGTTGAACCGGTTGAAGGAGACCGCCGAGGCCGCGGGAGCGAACGCCGTGCTCGCGATGCGCTACGACTCCAACGAGCTCGGCGGCACGTTCCAGGAGATCCTCGCGTACGGCACCGCGGTGGTCGTCGAGCCGCTCTAGTAGGACGACCCTGCGCCATGGTGGTGCTTCGCACGTCCGCTGCTGCCTGGCATGGTACGACGAGACAGCGCCTCCGCGCTTGACCGGCGAGTCACGCGCATTGCGACCGCTTCAGGGTCGATCCGCCTCATTGACGCGTGAAGACCTTGACGACGAGGGAGAATAGGCATAGAAATGGGTGAGCCCCACAGCAGTGTGGCTTGATCGATTTGTTTCGCTAGAGGAGAGTAATGCTACGAACACGCACCATTCGAATTGCGGTCTCGGCTGCTGCAGTGATGTCGCTGCTACTGGGCCCAGGGTTGCTTGCGGCCCAAGGCGCCTCGGGCGCCACGTCACCGAAGATAACGGTGACGCCGTCGACCGGCCTGAAGAATGGCGAAAAGGTCACCGTCAAGGGGACCGGGTTCAAGCCGAAGGATTCGGTCTACATCGTTGAATGTCTGCGATCGGCCAAGGGTGGCTCACAATGCGCGATCGGGGGCATACCCATCCCCATCACCATCAACGCGAAAGGCGTCCTTCCGGCCACGAAGTTCGTCGTGACCACCGGGAAGGTCGGGAGCGGCACGTGCGGGACCAAGAAGTCCAATCTGGCGAAGTGCGACGTGAGCGTCGGCAATGCGAGTGGTGGCGACTCGACGACGGCGCCGATCATCTTCAAGTGAGCGGGGCGGCGAACCATCTTGCGCGTGAGGCCTGAAGTCCGCCTTGACTAGGAGCGTTACGCTCGAGGATCCCCCTCGGTGCAGTGCAGCAAGGATCGAGCAAACGTCGTTTCGAGGCTGCGACGGCGGACCTGGCGTCGCCGGCGCGCCGAAGGCCGCCTTCGAGCGAGACGGTTGCGGCATCGAAGTAACAAGGAGCCTATGGACGATTCGGACAGTCCGACCGTAGCCACCGCCAGTGGCGGCTCCGGACTCGCCGCGTCCGGGCTTCGAAGGATCTCGAACCACTTCGGCTTCATCGCCCTGCTCTCGATCCTCTTCCTCACGTTCCTGGACAACACGATCATCAGTGCCGTGCTCGCCAATGTGCAGTCCGAGCTGCACTCGGGCATCTCGCAACTCCAGTGGGTGGTAGGGGGCTACGCCCTCGCCTTCGCGAGCCTGATGCTGATGTGCGGATCGCTCGGCGACAACTACGGGCGCAAGAAGATCATCCTCATCGGCGTGGCGATCTTCTGCGCCGGGTCGGTGGTGTGCGCGATCTCCACGTCTTCCACCGAGCTGGTCATTGGCCGGGTGATCATGGGTGTCGGGGCCGCGAGTTCCGAGCCGGGCACGCTCTCCATGATCCGCCACGTCTACCCCGATCAGCGCCGGCGGGCCCGCGCGCTCGGGGCGTGGGCCGCGGTGTCGGGTCTCGCGCTCGCCATGGGACCGGTGGTCGGAGCGACGCTCGTGGGTATCTGGTCGTGGCGCGCGGTCTTCTGGGCCAACCTGCTCTTCGGCGGGCTCGCGTTCGTCTGCGCCGCGATCACGCTGCCGGAGAGTTCGGATCCCACGAGGACCCGACCTGACTTCGCCGGCTTCGCGCTCGGTGCAACGGTGCTCGGCACGGCCACGTTCGCCACGATCGCCGGCGAGACTGCCGGCTATGTCACCAGTTGGGTGATGAGCCTCTACGCCATCAGCCTGGTCACACTCATCGTGTTCGTGTTCGTCGAGCGAAGGGTCGCGACTCCGATGCTCAACCTCGACTTCTTTCGGCATCGAGCCTTCGCCGGCTCGACCTTCGTCGCGTTCGCCAGCTACTTCTCGATCTTCTCGATCTTCTTCTTCGTGGCGCTCTACCTCGAGGTCGTGGCCTCGGTCGGTGCCTACGACCTGGCGCTCGACTTCATTCCCCTTCTCGCCGGGATGATGATCGCGTCGATCTTCACCGGGCGCTGGGTGGGTCGCGTGGGATCGCGGGTCCCCATGATGAGCGGCTGCCTGATCGCCGCGGCGGGCGTCGTGCTCACGGACATCTTCATCGGACCCGGCGCCGGACTCGACACCGTCGGATGGACGATGGGAATCGCCGGCATAGGTTTCGGGATCCTGGTCGTGCCCGTGACCTCAACCGCCCTCACGAGCATTCCCGCGGCGAATTCCGGCGTGGCGGCGTCGATCACCAACACGAGCCGCGAACTCGGGGCGGTGGCGGGCGTCGCGATCCTCGGTTCCATAGTGAACGGGCAGCTCACGGTCAACCTCACGACTCGCCTGGTCGTGCTGGGCATCCCCGCGGCGTACCGGTCGCTCATCATCACCGCCGTGACGACCGGCACCATCAACGCGCAAGAGAAGGGCCTCAGCGGCAAGACCACCAAAGCCGTCAACAAGATCATCAACGAAGTCGTCAAGGCCGCCTATCAGGCGTTCACCCACGGGCTCAACTTCGCCCTCGGCATCTCGTTCCTGCTGCTGCTCATCTCGGCGCTCGTCGCCTACGCCACGGGAACCCGCGAAGCCACCTCGCCGCTGGGGTGAGCCCTCGCTCCCACCCGCTCTCGCGGGCGAACTCACGGCACGCAGATCTCAGAGCCGATGCACTTCGGCCTTCATCGAATCCGGGGCGGTCTGGGTCAGCAGCACCACGCCGAATGACATCACGACGAAACCGAGGACTCCGATGGCGTCGTGCGCCGCTCCCCCGCTCAGTCTCTCGCCGAAGAGCCAGACGCCGAGCACGATGCTCACCAGGGGATCCACGATGACGATGAACGGCTGGGAGACCTTGAGGGGTCCGACGTGCAGGGCCGCCTGCTCGGCGAACAGACCGAGGATTCCTCCGATGACGAACGCGTAGACGGGCCATCTGGCGAGACAACCCAGGTAACCCGACGAGGCGATCGTGTCGGTCGTCGCCTTGATAAAGGTCGCCTCGAGCGCCCACAGCACTCCGGTGGCGCAGGCGAAGAGTCCGGCGCGACGCGAGGGCGATCCTCGAACGGCCGAACCCGCGAAGACCGCGGCGGCGACCAGCGCGCAGAGGACCGGCATGATCCACGATGACGTCGTTGGCACGTTCGCCCGGCCGCTCGGCGAGGTCGCCGCGAGGAAGGAGGCCAACCCCGCGCAGGTGAGGACGGCGCCGATCCAGGTGACGGCGCGAAGCGATTGACGCAGCCAGTAGCGGCGCAGCAGCAGCGCCATGACGAGCTCGGTGACGAGCACCGGTTGCACTTCGGACATCGGTCCGAAGTGCAAGGCGAGCGCCTGGAAGGCCAGCGACGCGGTGAGCGCGATCCATCCGAAGAGCCAGAGAGGCTGGCGAAGCAGGTGGACCACGAGCCGCCAGCCCTTGAGCGATGCCTCGCCGCTGGTGGAGGCGATGTGCTGGGTCGCCACCGCGACGGCGTTCGACAGGGCCGTCAGCGCGGCGAAGAGTATCGCGAGCCCTTGATCGAGTGTCCAGTCGCCGTGCACGCTCTCACGCTAGGACACGGTGTCGAGAGGCGAGCTGCTCGGGGGGAACTACCATCTCACTCAACCGCAGTCCGACCACGGACCCGATTCCCCCCTAAGGCGACCATGCGACCTCAGTTCCGCTTCCTCGTGTTGGCCGCTTCGACCGTTCTCGTCGCGTGCCTCCCTACGACCGCCGACGCCGCCACGACTCCCTTCGCCTCGAAGTCCGCCGCGCAGATCCTCGCGCTCACCGCCGCCGCGATGTCCAAGGCCGGCAGCGTTCGCCTCGTCAACAAGACGGAACTGGACGGGACCGCGGCGTTCACCCTCACGACCGACAGTTCACCCAACCAGGGCACCCAGGTCCAGGACTTCAGCGGCGGCGTCGAGACGATCCGGCTCATCGGACGTACCCTGTTCCTCAACGCCAACGCGGCGGCGTACAGCCTCGACTACAACGTGTCGAACTCGACCCTTGCCAACGAGTGGGTGCGCGTGCCGTCGTCGAACGCCAACTACTCGAACATCGCCGCGGCGATCCTCATGCCGTCGCTCGTGAGCAACACCGTGGGTATGAAGTCGCTGAAGGACCTGGGCGTGAAGAGGTTCCACGGGCTCGAGACCGTCGCCATCAAGGGTCTCCCGCTCAACCTCACTCCCGGGACCTCCGAAACCCAGACGGTGTACGTGTCGATGACGGCGCCCTATCTCCCGGTCGGACTCTCGACCGAGTTCCTCGAAGGGGTCAACGGCGCGGGCACCAGCGTCTTCTCCCACTGGGGAGAAGACGTCGCCGTGACGAGCCCCACGACGTCCGTGACGGCGACGTCGGACGACTTCCCCTGATCCAGGGTTCTTGACGAATCGATGGCTGTTGGCGACCCAGCGGGGAAGGACGTCCTCAGCCCACGGGTTCGAAGCGGGCGGTGAAGTGGCGCAGCGCCGCGGGTTCGTGCACCATCCGGTAGCCCGGCAACGACGCAGCCTCCCCCGCGACCGCCGCGACGACTTCAATCACGTAGTCGATGTGGCTCTGCGTGTACGTGCGTCGGGGAATCGCGAGGCGCACCAGCTCCATCGCCGCGGGCTTCTCCGAGCCATCGGGCTGGCGCCCGAACATCACCGAGCCGATCTCGCAACTGCGGATCCCTCCCACCTGGTAGAGGGCGACCGCGAGCGCCTGGCCCGGATACTGCACGGCCGAGATGTGCGGGAGCAGGGCCTTCGCGTCGAGGTAGACCGCGTGGCCGCCGATGGGCTTCACCACCGGTACGCCCGCCGCGTCGAGGGCGTCGCCCAGGTAGGCGGTGGAGCGGATGCGGTACCGCAGGTAGTCCGGGTGCACCGCCTCCTTCAAGCCCTGGGCGATCGCCTCGAGGTCCCTGCCCGCCAGCCCGCCGTACGTGGGAAAACCCTCGGTGAGGATCAAGATGTTGCGGCACTTCTCGGCGAGCGCGCCATCGTTCATGGCGAGCCACCCGCCGATGTTGCCGAAGGGGTCCTTCTTCGCGCTCATCGTCATCCCGTCCGCCAGCGACGCGATCTCGCGCACGATGTCCGGGATCTCGCGGTCGCCCTGTCCGGCCTCGCGCTCGTGGATGAACCACGCGTTCTCCGCGAAACGGCACGAATCCAGGAAGAAGGGGATCGAGTACTTACGGCAGATCTCGCTCACGCCGTGGATGTTCGCGAGCGACACGGGCTGTCCGCCCCCCGAGTTGTTCGTGATGGTGAGGAACACCACCGGCACATCGGCCGCCCTCTCGGCGAGGAGATTCTCCAGCTTGGCGAGGTCCATGTTCCCCTTGAACGGGTGGATGGTCGCCGCGTCGTGGCCCTCTTCGATGAGAAGGTCAACGCCAATGGCGCCGGTCGCCTCGACGTTGGCCCTCGTGGTGTCGAAGTGCGTGTTGTTGGGCACGATCTTGCCGGTGCCGCCCAGCACCGAGAAGAGGATCTTCTCCGCAGCCCGGCCCTGGTGGGTCGGGATGATGTGATCGAACGGGAAGAGCTCCTTCACCGCCGCCTCGAAGCGGAACCACGACGGGGAGCCGGCGTAGCTCTCGTCGCCGTGCTGTATCGCCGCCCACTGGTCGCGCGACATCGCGCCGGTTCCCGAGTCCGTGAGCAGGTCGATGAGGACGTCCTCGGCGTGCAGATTGAACAGGTTGAACCCGCTCTCCTCGATCGCCGAGAGGCGCTCGTCGGCGCTCGTCATGCGCAGCGGCTCGACTGAGTGAATCCGGAACGGCTCGATGATTGTCTTGAAGGTATGGCCCATTCGCCGATGGTACCCCTGTGCTCTCGGACGCTCGACGTGACCTAAGTCACCGGGCAACGCATGCCCACGGCCCTGTCACGAAGACCGACGCCAGGCATCACGACGCGACCCGTCGCGGTCCGGCGAGCCAGCCCGCGCCGCGGCGCGCGGCCTCGGTCCCATCTCAGGAGACGAGTCCCGCCGTCGTGATGTTGAGGCCGTCGCTCGTGCGCGAGCGGTACACCGCCTGGACCTCGGAGAACTCCGAAAGACCCCACGGTCCGTTTTCGACGCCGATGCCGCTCCACTTGCATCCGCCGAAGGGCTGGTTGGGTTGGAGCGCCAGATGCGTGTTGATCCATGCGGTGCCGCACTCGAGCTGATTGGCGACGGCCGCCGCGCGGTCCGGGTCGGCGCTCCAGACCGAGCCGGAGAGTCCGAAGTTCGTCGCGTTCGCCCTTTCGACGGCGTCGTCGATCGACGAGTACGACATCACGGGAAGCGCCGGGCCGAACTGCTCCTCGTCGACGATCCGCGTGCCTTCGGCGAGCCCCGTCAGGATCGTCGGCTCGAAGAAGTAGCCGGGGCGGTCCATGGCGTGGCCCCCAGTGACCGCGCTCGCCCCGTTCGAGAGCGCGTCGGCGACGAGCATCTTCACCCGCTCGAACTGCGGGGCGTTGTTGATGGGTCCGAGCTTTGACGTGGGGTCGTGCCCGTCACCCACCTTGACCGTGCTGGCGTAGCCCGCGAGCGCGTCGACCACGTCCCCGTAAAGCGCGTCGGGCACGTACACCCGCTTGATCGCCGAGCACACCTGGCCGTTGTTGTTGAAGGCGCCCGCGAAGATGCCCTTCGCGACGACCTGCGGATCGGCGTCGTCAAGGATGATCGCGGCGTCATTGCCGCCCAGCTCCAACGTCACCCTCTTGAGGTCGGGCGCCGCCGACAGGGCGACTTTCTTGCCGGTTTCGATGGAGCCGGTGAAGCTGACCTTGCGAGGGACCGGGTGCCCGGTCATCCAGGCGCCCAGTTGATCGCCGCCACTCACGGCGTTGAGCACTCCCGCGGGCAGGGCCCCTTGCAGCAGCTCCACTGCCTTCAGCGTCGAGAGCGGGGTGAACGGCGAGGGCTTGATCACGACCGTGTTGCCCGCGAGGAGAGCCGGCGCGATCTTCCAAAAGGCCAGGGTCAGTGGGAAGTTCCACGGCGTGATCGCTGCGACGACGCCCAAGGGACGACGAACCACCTGCACCAGCGCGTCGGCGTCATCCTGGATGACCTGGGGCGGCGTCTCGAGGTTCGCGAAGTACTGGCACCAGATCGCCGCGGCGAAGACTTCCATGCCCGCGTCATTGAGTGGTTTGCCCTGTTCGGTGGTGAGTAGCGGCGCGAGCTGGTCCACCGACGCCATCAGCACGTCGGCCATGGAGAGCAACGCCTTTCGCCGCTGGTCCTCGTCCGTGCGCCACGACGCGAACGCCGACTGCGCGCTCGCGAAGGCGGCGTCCAGCTGGGCCCTCGAGCACTCCGGCGCCTCGGCGAAGATCTCACCAGTCGATGGATTCACGACTCCGAACGTCGACTCCGGGCCAGTCGACTGGCCCCCAATGGACATGACAAAATCGGACATGCTTCCCCCCGTCGGTTAATGCCTGAAAGCCTGAGCGTATCCGCCGTTCTCCAAACCCACAAGCGGCACTTGGCGACCATCGACCGCAGGTCAGTGGAACAGATACTTCTGGGCCGCGTACCGGCGTGAGTAACGCAGATGCAACGCAATGGCGGCGCTGACGAGCGCGGCGTAGAAGCACCACAGTGACGTGAACCCACTGGCGCAGAGCAGGGCGAGCGCGATGACCGCGACCAGGTTGGCGACGCCGAACCAGACGATGGCCCGAGACCCCGACGAGAGGAGCGGGCCGCAAGTGGCGACGATGTAGAGGCCGATGATCGCGATGCCGTGGCGCAGCCCAATGGAATAGGCCAGGTGATAGGTGCCGAGCTTCGCATCCGGATGCCCTACGAGCATCGCCTCGAGCAGTACGGCCGACACCGCGACGCCGAGGACGAGGAACGGAACGGTGCGCCATCGCCATCGCCGTCGAATCGAACGCTCGAGCAGCAACATGAGGAGCGGCACGAGCACCGGCAGAACGACCAGGGCGAACACCAGGTAGATCCACATCGCGACGCGTCCGAGGGACGCCGACACGTGACCCTGCAGTCCCCACCAGACGAACGTCTCGTCGATCTGATGCAGGCCCAGCAGCAGCGGCAACGCCGCAATGGCGAGGTATTCGCTCCGGCCCTTCACGTGCAGGCAGGCATCGACGCCGATGGCGGCGACCACGGTCCCACCCACGAGGTCACCCACCGGAGAGAAGCACATCTTGAGCCTTCCATTATCTGGTTCGATGAGACAGACGAGCGATCACAAACCGGGAACTGGTCAACGTGACCGCGGGGCTACAGACCTCACCCTAGGTGCCGGGGCGGGAACGGTTCGCCGCCGCGATGATTCGCGCCCGGACGGGCCAACCAGGCCACGCCGGGCTCGTCGGTGCCCAGGTTTCGACCGGAGTGCGACTTCTCCCAACTGACCCTCGGCGTCAGGAATCGGCCGGGATATTCGGGTACGTTTGAACCGGACCTCATCAGAGTGGCATCACCGATCCGAATGGAGGCATCATGCTCAAAGGCTTCAAGAACTTCCTTATGCAGGGCGATCTGATAATCATCGCCGTGGGACTGGTGGTAGCCCTGGCGTTCAGCACGCTCATCAAGGCGTTCACCGACTCGATCATCACGCCGCTCATCAGCGCTCTGAGCGGCGGCGGCGTCGGCTCCCAGGGACTCGGCTGGCATATCAAAGGTCAGTTCGTCGACGTCGGAACCTTCATCTCGGCCATCGTCTACTTCGCCATCTTCATGGCGGTCGTCTACTACGTGCTCGTCGTGCCGTACCGCGCGTACATGGCCAGGCAGGGCAAGAAGGTCTTCGGGGCGCCCGAACCTGCCGCGCCGACCAAGACCTGCCCGCAGTGCCTCTCGAGCGACCTGCCCGTCGCCGCGACCAAGTGCCTGCACTGCGCCAGCGCCGTGTCGTAACACGGGGAGTCGCCACCCTCCGATCGCACGCACGGACCCCAGCCGCCCCGGCGTCGACGCTGAGCGGCATCTGACCAGGTCCGAGCGCCCGCTCGGACCTGGGCGCCCGGGCGGAACCTTCTACCTCGAAGCGACGGACTTGGGTGCCTCGGCGAGGTGATGCAATTCGATGGTCGCACGTCCCCGGCCCGACGTCATGTTGCGAAGGTCGAGCCCGTAGCGATGAAGGCCGCCCTCGGGGACATGCGCCGTGACCACGGCGGTCATGTCCTCTCCCTGCTCGGTGCCGATCACACGTCCCCGGCGAACCGACAGGTCGTTCAACACCTCACCGAGGTTCTCGGACGGCACGGTCAGGGTGACGACCATCACCCGCTCGAGGACGGTGGTACCGGCCTTGTCGAGCGCCGAGCGAAGTCCCATCGACGCCGCGGTCTCGAACGCCGCCTCGGAGGAGTCGACGCTGTGGAACTTGCCATCGACGAGGGTCACTCGCAGCCCGACGACGGGATGTCCTTGGGGTCCGCCGTGCGCCATGGCCTTCACGACGCCGCTGGAGACGGCCCCGATGTACTGGCGCGGCACCGCGCCGCCGACGATCGAGTCGACGAATTCGAACGGGGCGGTGGGTTCGAGGGGCTCGACCTTGAGGTTGACCACCGCGTACTGCCCGTGACCGCCGGTCTGCTTCTTCAGGCGCCCTTCGATGTCGCACGGCGCCGCGATCGTCTCGAACAGCGCCACCGAAGGCGGTGACGTCGTGACCTCGACGTTGAACCGGCGACGCAGCCGCTCGAGGGTGACCTGGAGGTGGACATCGCCCATCACGTCGATGACGAGATGGCGCGACACCGGGTCGTGTCGAACCCCGAGCGAAGGGTCCTCCTCGGTCAGCCGGTGCAGGGCGGAAGCGAGCTTCTCGTCGTCGTTGGTAGTGCTGACCAGCACCACCGACAGCGCCGGCGTGCGCCTCGGCGCGGGGATGGCCGACAGTTCTCGGCCCTTTCGTGTGAGGAAGTCGCCCACCACGACGTTGTTCAATTTCGCGACCGCCACGACGTCGCCGGCGAAACCCTGGTCGATGGGAATCAGTTTGCTGCCGAGGAGGTAGTTCAGTCCGTGGAGACGCTCCTCGGACTTCGTCCTCGTGTTGAAGAGCGTCGTCTCCGCCTTGATCGTTCCCGACACGACCTCCATCACGACGATCCTCCCCACGTAGGGGTCCACGATGACCTTGAACGCCCGAAGGACTAGGTCGCCCTCCGGCTCCCGGTCCAGCAGCACCTCATCGCCGCCCTCGACGGCGGGGATTGGTCGGCTCTCGGCGATCTCGTCCAAAAGCGTCGCGAGGCGATCGATGCCGACACCACGTGTCGCAGAGCCGCACGTGACCGGCACGATTCTGCCGTTCGCCATGAGACGGCCGAGCACCGACTCGAGCTCCTCCACCGCGGGCACGTCGCCCTCGAGGTAGCGCTCGGTGAGCGAGTCGTCGCCGACGACGATCGCTTCGAGGAGGCTCGCGCGAACCCTCTCTTCGATGTCGGCGAGGCTCGACGGAATTGGGCCGTGCTGGGCGCCCTGCGCGCCGTACGTAATCGCCTCGTCCGTGAGAAGGTCGACGATGCCTTCGAAGCCCGCGCCCTCGCCGAGCGGTAGTTCGAGCGGCGCCAGCGTCGGGCCGATCAAGGCCTCGAGCGCGCTCAGGGTTGACTCGAAGTGCGCCCTTTCGGCGTCGAGGCAGTTCACGAACACGACGACCGGCACACCGGCCTCTCGAGCGAGTTCCCAAATCACCAATGTCTCGCTTTGCACACCCTCGACCGCGTTCACCACCAGCACCGCCACGTCAGCGATGTCAAGGGCTCGCTCCACCTCGCCGTGGAAGTCAATGAACCCGGGCGTGTCGAGGATCGTCATCTTGTCGAATCCGACCCACACCGGTGCCGTCGCGATGCCGAGCGACATCTGATGTTTGCGCTCCTCGGGGTCGTTGCCACAGAGCGTGGTCCCGTCCCCGACCTTTCCGGGCCGGTCCAAGCCGCCGGTGGCGACGACCAGAGCCTCAAGAAGGGAAGTCTTGCCTACGCCACTTCGCCCGACCAGGGCGACGGTACGGGCCTTGGGGTGACTAAAGGAAGGAACCATGGGGACCTCGATTCGACTGCGCTTATGTGAAATCAAGATATCCCGAATTGGAGGGCGGCATCGAACCTGGGTTCAGGGCCGAAGGGCACCACTTCGGTGCTCGTTCGCCGCCACCGGTGCGTGCTGAGCCGACAGGGATTGAACGTAAGCTGACGCGAGGACCTGGACGCTCGGATTGAGTTTTCGCCACCTGGTTTCGAGGCGTCTCGCGCGACGAGCCTGTTCGGACAGCAGAGCAGATGCAACATACTGTGGTATGCGCGTTCTGGTGGTGGAAGACGATGATGCGATTGCCGCCGGGCTCGTCAAGGGGCTGCAGCGAGAGGGCTTTGATCCCGTGCGCGCCAATTCCGCGGCGCAGGCGTTGAACTCATTGCCGGCAGACTTCATCCTGCTCGACTTGGGCTTGCCCGATCAGGACGGTCTC
>Ga0182014_10000172_pt1 | contig 78325 bp, 54 predicted proteins | sample 612S2DmetaG_FD_120489 | JGI IMG/M metagenome (GOLD analysis project Ga0182014, IMG submission 120489) | Permafrost microbial communities from Stordalen Mire, Sweden - 612S2D metaG | ecosystem: Environmental > Terrestrial > Soil > Wetlands > Permafrost | place: Sweden: Stordalen | collected...
CCTGTCACGCACGCACCGGGAGCGCCTCCTGCGCAACGGCTTCCTGCAGGAAGTCATCAAGGGCTGGTATATCCCGAGCCGCCCGGACGAAGTGAAAGGCGAGAGCACGGCCTGGTACGCATCGTTCTGGCGTTTCTGCGGCGCGTATCTGGAAGCGCGTTTCGGCGTTCGGTGGTGCCTTTCACCGGAACAATCGCTTTCGCTTCATGCCGGCAACTGGACCGTGCCCGGCCAGCTCGCGGCGCGGTCGCCGCGCGCGGGCAACAAGGTCACCAAACTCCCGCATGGCACGTCCCTGCTGGAGCTTCGCATCGCGCTGCCGGGTGTGGCGGACCGGAAGGAAGAGGCCGGCCTGCGGCTGTTCTCGGTGGAATCTGCCCTGATTACGTGCTCCCCCAACTATTTTTCGAACAACGCGACGGATGTCCGCGCGGTGTTGCCAATGATACGGGACGCCTCCGGTCTTCTCGCCCGACTCCTTGAGGGCGGTCACACGGTGATCGCTGGACGCTTGGCCGGAGCCTTCCGCAACACCGGACGCGACCGCATCGCGGACGATATCGTGAAAACGATGACGGCGGCCGGTTATGCCGTGCGGGAGAACGATCCCTTCACGGACAAGCCATCCCTGGTCATCGGGGCCCGCGAAACCTCTCCTTACGTAAACAGGCTGCGGCTGCTCTGGCAGAAAATGCGTGAGCCGGTCATCGAACGCTTCCCGAAAGCGCCTGGCCCGCCGCGCAACATCGAGGCGTACCTCAAGCGCGTCAACGACGCCTACGTCACGGACGCCTATCATTCGCTGTCGATCGAGGGCTACCGCCTCACGCCCGGTCTCATCGAACGCGTCCGCAGCGGCACTTGGAATCCGGAAGCCGACGAGGGCGACCGCGAACAGCGGAACGCCATGGCTGCGCGCGGCTACTGGCAGGCCTTTCAGGCCGTGCAGAAAAGCCTCGGCAAAATTCTGAAGGGCGAAAATCCGGGAGAGGTCGCGGACGCGGACCACGGCACGTGGTACCGGGAGCTGTTCGCGCCGAGCGTCACCGTCGGCTTGCTGAAGCCCGCCGATCTCGCGGGCTACCGCAACGGCCAGGTCTATATCCGCAAGTCGATGCATGTGCCGCTGAACCGGGACGCGGTGAGGGACGCCATGCCGGCGTTCTTCGGCCTCCTGCGGGAAGAGCCACATCCGGTCGTCCGCGTGGTGCTCGGGCACTTCATCTTCGTCTACATCCATCCTTATATGGATGGCAACGGCCGCGTCGGGCGCTTCCTGATGAATACGATGATGGCGTCGGGTGGATACCCGTGGACCGTCATTCCGGTAACCGACCGCAACGCCTACGTGAACACTCTCGAAAAAGCGAGTGTCGGCGAGGATATCGCGCCCTTCGCGGATTTCCTCGCCGGGCTGGTGAAGAGGCGGCTGGCGGGCGAGGCGTTGCCGGCGGTGCCGAAAGCTTCGCTCGTAGACGAACGCTAAAACAATTCTCGATTTGCGGGAGTGCGCATCTACGAGTTGCCGGAAACGATTCCACCCGTGAAGATGCTGCTGGCGCCAGAGGAGCTGGGATCAACGATCCTCTTCCTCTTGAAGAAGTGGATTTTCAAAAGCTTCAAGGCTAACGGTGCGATCGTTCGCTGTCCTTTAGCTGTCCAACAACGATTCCCAAGCGTTCCTTACAAGGCTTTTAGGTAGCCACCCGCGTCTTGTAAGTTGTTGAAATTCCAATTCCCTGTGGGCTCATAACCCAAAGGTCGGTGGTTCAAATCCACCCCCCGGCACGATTTCGCGGAGTTCGTAAGATGTCGAATACAGAGCAGCACAGTTTAATTTCCCCGCTCCAAACAGAAGCCCAAGCAGCAACCTTGCTGCGTCACTCGCTTTCCACATTGCGGAGATGGCGACGAGATGGCACGGGACCAACATTCCTCCGCTTCGGAAGGAAGTGCGGGCGGAGGGACTTGAACCTTCATGGGCCGTTTAAGCCCTGCGGATTTTCATACCGTCTACGGCTTTTGCCGCCCGGAGGTGAGGCACTAACCGCCTTGAACCGAGAGTTGTCACCCCTTTACCCATTCCTGCAGCATGCGCTCACCCACTTCCTTGAAATCGGGATGTTCCTTGATGTATGAGCGAAGATCGATCTCGGTTTGCGAGAGGGCGTCTGAGACACGCTCAAGGATCTCGCGAATCTTAGCGGGTGTGCCTGTCATCCGTGTTTCACCGAGCCGACGGAGCACTTTGTTGTCCGGCCATTGGGTTGTTCCGTTGAGCGTAAGCGCCAGACTATCCTTAGGCAGGTAGATGGCAGTCGTCACGAGATCATAAACCGGTGCGAGACGAGCTTCACCGAGCACGTCGTCGTAGACGATGCCGAAATTCTTGAGGTGAGCGTCGCCATTGCGCAGCGCGCAATTCAGCACGATCAGCGTGAATAGTTTTTCAACATCTGCGAGTACGGAGGGTGAGTTTGCGAACTGCTGAAATCGCTTCATGACTGAAGTTTCGTAGCTGCCGCGATACTTCTCGTCAGTTCTTCTCGCGTTCAGGACGCAAAAATCTTCAAATCCCCGGCAGGTACCGTCTGGGCGCAAGTCGAAACGGTCAACGACAAGAGCCATCCCATCTTCTGCGAGTCGATACCGAGGTACCTCCAGGCCGCAACGCTCAGCGGCCTTCAGGCAGAAGTATTCGTTCGCAGCGAGCTGAGGAAATTCGTTCGGCTCCCAGAACTTCACGATGTGAGTTGCACCCCTGTAGCTCGGAGAAAGACGGGGCGCTCTGTTCGCTAAAGTTGCCGATGCGTTCTCGTCTCGCACGAGGATCTTGGGCTGGACACCGCTGATACCGGAAAAGGCTGCAAACTTCTCAATGAGGTAGCGAAACAAGTCCCCGTCGCGACGACTTGCCAAAATCTCGTCGACTGACTGAAAAGGAACATCCTCGTTGAGCCGCTCCTTGTCGCCGGTATATCGGATGCGGCCTACTTGTGAGCGGCCAACAATGGCGAGCAGATCAAAATCATCGAATGTTCCGGTCGCTTTCGCAAAGGCCAGGCGCAGCCGTTCCCGCAACGCGCCTTCTGGGAGGTTCATCTCGAAGATCGGGGGAAGCCCAAAGGGCACGTCCCAGGAGGCAAGCCGAACGGGCATGGTAACTGAGACGGCGCGCTCTGGGACTGTCTCTGGCAAGTATGCAAAAGCACTTTCGCGATCCCGCTGCCTGTCCAACAGTCCTGCCTCAGCGGCGTCTGTCCAGACTTTTATCATCACGATCCTCTTCTAAGAGTTCGTCCAGAGTGGGCCGTTGGAGGTTTGCCTCTTGTAGTTTCAGCTCTAGGCCGAGTGCCGACAAAATGTTGGCGACTTTAGAAAAACCAAGTTCACCGGATCGGCCATTCTCCAGGGCGTCTAGTGTCGCCCGACTCACACCGGCCTTGTGAGCCAATAGGGATTGGCTTAGCCCGAGAGCCCTGCGCCTAGACGCGATCTGAGAGCCAATGGTGTGCAGTTTCAACATTGTAAGCCTAATATACTAGGCATACTATAGAGTTGTCAATGCACTGCCTAATATAGTAGGCATTTATGAATCATTGGAATTGGGACGAATCAATGGCGTAAGAGTTGTCTCGAACAAGCGCGGCTAGCCGAGGCCAGGCCGTATTTTCGCGGTTCCTCCGGCTGACATAGTCGCTCAGATTCTCAACTTAGGATTGCCAGCTCCGATCGACATTCAGATCGTTGGTCGAGACATGGAAGGAAACCGCGACTTTGCCGATGGCCTGCTGAAAAAAATCAGCTACGTTCCCGGCACGGCTGACTTGCGGATCCAGCAACCCTTCGATCGACCTTATTTGCAACCGGCAGATTTGATCATCTTCGCGATCTTCGGCCAGCGGTGGCTCGCTCTCAGGCGTTTCGAGACTACATAGCGGAGGTAGACCATCATGGAGCAGTCCCGCTCCTCGATCGCCTTCTCGGCCCAATCGGCTCCCTCGTCGATCTCGCCGCAGAGAAGGTGAAAAAGAGCGTGAGCACGGGCGTCGCCAATCGCCTCGCCGGAACCAAGCGCCTTCGCAAGAGATGATTCGACTTCTTCCCCATTGCGCCGCGTGAGTCCGGCGAGCACGCCAATGGTGTCGGGAGACCAAGGCCCAATCGCATAGGCGCGCCGCGCGATCTTCAACGCCTCGGGAAGGTCACCTTTGTCGGCATAGATCATCGCCATCGACACCAGAGCCACGACCTGGTTCGGGTCCAGCTCCACGACCTTCTTCAACTGCTCAAGGGCTTCATCGTCCCGGCCCGCTCCCTGTAGATAGGCGTGCAGATTCATCCGTGTCCATACTTCGAGCGGATCTTCTTCACTCGCGCGCTGGGCCAGTGCGATGGCCTGCTCGACATTCCCCCGCCAAAACTCAACCCACCCATAGAGAGGACGGATGAGCCCAAAACCGGCGTCTTTGGCCATTGGATAATCGAAGTGCTTCTCGGCCGCAGTCCAATCCATGTCATACATTGCCGCGACGTAACCCAGAACCGCATGTGCCTCGGGAAGCGATGGATCAATCTCCAGGGCGCGCTTGATCTCGGCTCGCGTCGACGCTGTGCATTCATGTGCAGAGTGCCGTCCGAAATGCGCCAGGCAATGCCAATAAAACGCCAGCCCGACATGAGGCATGGCGAAGGCGGGATCAAGCTTGCTCGCCTGTTCATAGAATTGCCGGGCCAGTTCGAGTGACTCCGGCGTAACCTTGGCCTGATGGTACTTGCCCTTCAGATAAGCCTCATAGGCTGCGAGCTTCGGCGTATATCGTTGTGGAGCAGCCTCGCGTGAAAGCTTGACTCGCAAAGCCCTGGCAATCGCCGCCGAGATCTCATCCTGCACGGCAAAGATGTCGCTCAGTTCCCGGTCATAGCGCTCGGACCAAAGATGCGAGCCGTCGGCGGCGTTGATCAGCTGTGCCGTCACGCGAATGCGGCTTCCCGCGCGCCGCACGCTGCCCTCGAGAATCGTGCTTACGCCGAGCGCTTCGGCGATTCCGCGGATATCCTGCTCTTTGCCGCGAAAGGCGAACGCCGAGGTCCGCGCAATCACCTTCAGGCCTGAAATCCGCGCCAGAAGGTTGATGATTTCTTCTGCAAGACCGTCGCTGAAGTAATCCTGCTCCTTGTCATCGCTCATGTTGGCGAAAGGCAGCACGGCGATAGAGGGAGCGGCCGTAGCAGTGCTGCTGGAAACCGTTTTCTGATCTTCCGGAATCTCCAGCCCGGCTTTGCGCAGGCCATCGATCAGCTGCTCGATCAGCTCGGAGTCGTACCATTTGGCATACTCCTGGCGGGCTGCGGCGGCGAAATCGGGACGAAGCGCCAACAAGTCCTGTACAGCTTTCCGCGCTTCTTCGCGTTGGCCGAGTTCACCGAGGCTCGCCGCCCGCAGCGCGGGAATATGGAAGTAGTTGGGCATGTTGATGCGAGCTGCAGCCTCGAGCACGTCCGCGTATTTGCCCTGCCGGTAGGCGTTGCAGCATCGGGCGAAATAAAAGTATCCCGGACAATTGGGATTCAGCTGCATGGCGGACTCTACCATTTGGCAGCCGCGATCCCACTCACCCGATGCGGCAGTCAGCAAGCCAAGATAGGCTCTCACCGAGGCATCCAGCGGATTGAGCGCGAGGGTCCGCTCAGCCTCGACCCGGAAGGGGATCATCTCCTTGCGGAAGAAATAGACCGTCGCAAGCGCGTAGTGGCCCAGAGCATGGGTAGCAGCCAGATCCACGGCGCGCTGGGCGGCCGCCAGTGCGCGATCGAGAGGATTGGGGCCGGCATTGAATCCCTGCGCGAATTCGCCGCGATAAATCATGGATAACATGGCCCAGCTGTCGGCATGAGACGGGGCGTCGCGAACGGCGCGCTCGAGGAGATCTCGAACGGCCGCATGTTCCTCAGGTGTGATGCGCGAAAAATAGCTGATGGCACGGAGTACGGCCTCGTGCGGAGTCAAGTCCTCATCCTTCTTGGTGCGGAGAACTTCGCTCATGCTGCGCGGCAGAATGCCGTATTGGTCCGCGACGGTGGAGACGATGCGGGGGACGAGATCGTCTTGAAGTTCGAAAACCGTTTCCGGACTGAACGTGCGCTCGTAGGTTTCCGCCCAGAGGTGCGCGCCAGACGCTGCATCGATCAGTTGAACTGCAAGCCGCAGCTTAATTCCTGCCTGGCGCAGGCTGCCTTCCATTACGTAGCGCGCCCCCAGTTCCTTTCCGATCGCACGCACGTCGCCCGCTTCGCCCGAATATTTTGCCGTCGAGCCGCGCGCGATCACCTTCAGGTAGGAGAACCGCGACAATCCGGTCACGACTTCCTCGGACAAGCCGTCGGCTAGGGCTTTGAGATCCGCGTTGCCGCTCGCATATTTGAACGGCAGCACGGCGACCCAGAATCCTTCTTCTTCTCGTAAGGCGGCGCGAACCGCGCCGGAGTCGGGGGCCTTCACCGCAACAGATGTTCCGGCTTTGTCGGCAATCTCCAGCCCGGCTTTGCGGAGTCCTTCCATCAGGTGTGCGCCATGCTCGGCGTCGAACCACTTCGCGGCCTCGCGCTGGATTGTCTTGCCAACGTCCGGCCGCAGCCGGCGCAATTCCTGCAGCGCCTTGCTGGCTGCTTCGCGGTCGCCGAGTTGCCCGTAGGCGGCGGCCATTAACGCGTGCCGGCCCCAGTTCTCGGTCATGTTGCTTTTGAGGATGAGACTTAGCGCGCCCCTGTAATCGCCCCGGCGGTAGGCATGGTTGAAGTTGACGTGCCAGTACCATCCGGGATGATTGGGATTGAGTTGCTTGGCGCGATCCGCCAGTGCCAGGCCGCGCTCCGCGTCCCCGGAGTATGTGAAGAACTCCGCGAGTAGAGCCAGCGAGTTCCCATCCATAGGATTCAGTTCTACAGCCCGTTCCGACGCATTTCGGAAGCTCGGAAATTCTTTCTGGAAAAACAGCGCCTGGGCCAGACTGAAATGGGCCAGATGATTCGATGGTGCTGCGGCGACAGCCTGTCGCGCCGCGTTTGTTCCGCTGGTCAGCGCATCCGCCTGCACGCCGAATCCCTGCGCATAGTCCTGCACGTGCAACAACGCCAGCATGGCCCATGCATCGCCATAAGCGGGTGCCTTGCGTACCGCTGCTTCCAATCCAGACTCTGCGGCTGCCAGATCCTCCGGAGTAACTCGTTCAAAGTAGCCAAACCCCCGCAGCACCGCCTCATAGGGGCTCAACTGCTCGGGATCGCGGCTGCGCACCGCCTCACTCATGCTTCGCGGCAGCATCCCGTTCATATCTGCGACGGTCGAGACAATGCGCGGCACCAGCTCGTCCTGTAGCGCAAAAACTGCTTCCGGGCTAAATGCACGCTCATAAGTCTCCGCCCAGAGATGAGCGCTGGTGGTGGCATCGACGAGTTGCACAGCGAGACGCAGCTTCGCTCCCGCCTGGCGCAGGCCGCCTTCCATCACATAGCGTGCGCCCAGTTCTTTGCCGATCGCGCGAACGTCGCAGGCTTCGCTGGAATATTTCGCGGTCGAGCCTCGCGCGATCACGCGCAAGTAGGAGAAGCGTGACAGGCCAGTGACGATCTCTTCGGATAATCCGTCGGCCAGGGTTTTGAGCTCGGAGCTCGCGCCGGCGTGCTTGAACGGTAGCACCGCGACCCAGAAGCCTTCGTCGGCGCGTGTGGCGCCGGAGTCAGTTGCGGCGGTAGCCGAAGTTGGAGGTGCAGGCACCGATTTTGATGGATCATCGGCAATCTCCAGCCCCGCTTTCCGCAGTCCGTCGAGCAGTTGCTCAACCAGTTCTGGTTGCCACCACTTGGTAAGTTCCTCACGCGCAATGGTGGAGAAATTCGGACGAATCGCCAGCAAAGCCAGCGCTGCGTTATGCGCCAGTTCGTGCTCACCAAGTTGTCCGTAAGTCACCGCGAGCGCAAATTCGTTTCGCCAGAAACCCGGCATGTTGACCTTGAGCGCCAGGTCCAGGGCTTCCTGATAGTCACCCTTGCGGTAGGCATCGAAGAACGGCGGGAACCAGTACCATCCCGGATGATTGGGGTTAAGGTTCCGGGCCTTCTCCATCAGAGCGCATCCGCGCTCCCAGTCTCCGGAATAGGAAAGCAGGAAGCCCATGTAAGCCAGAGTGAACCCATCCATGGGATTGAGTTCCATGGCGCGCTGGGCCGCGCTGCGAAACGCCTGCTTTTCCCGGCGGAAATACAACACGGACGCCAGAGCGTGATGCGCCAGGTGATTGGAGGGCGCGAGATCCACGGCGCGCCGTGCTGCCGCCAAGCCTCGGCCCACCGGATCAGGTCGCACGTTGTACCCGTGGTTATTTTCCTCCCGGTACAGCATCGCGAGCATGGCCCAGCAATCGGAATTGCCCGGCGCTTGCTCAACTGCACGCTCCAGGGCGGCGCGGGCGCCAATGTGCTCCTCGGCGCTGACATGCTTAAAGTAGGCGAAGCCGCGCAGCACCGCCTCGTAAGGAGTCAAGTGGTTGGGGTCGCGGTTCCGCAGGGTCTCGCTCATGCTGTAAGGAAGAACGCCGTGCGTTTCCCCGACGGTGGAGACGATCCGAGGCACAAGCTCGTCCTGTAACTCGAACAGCTGTTCCGCTTGAAAGGGGCGGTCGTAGGTCTCGGCCCAGAGATGCGCGCCAGAGGTTGCATCAACCAGCTGCAGTGCCAGCCGCAGCCGGGACCCTGCTTGCCGCAGGCTGCCTTCTATCACATAGCGGGCGCCGAGTTCCTTGCCGACCGCCCGCACGTCGCCGGCCTCGCTCGAATACTTTGCGGTCGAGCTGCGCGCAATCACGCGCAGGTAGGAGAAGCGCGACAGTCCGGTGACGATTTCCTCTGACAACCCGTCCGCCAGAGCCTTCAGTTCCACGCTGGCCCCCGCGTACTTGAACGGAAGCACCGCCACCCAGAATCCTTCGTCGGCGCGGGTGCTACTGGAATCGGGCACGGCCACGACACGCGAGGTCGACGACCTTGCAGCGGGCATTTTCTGGGACGACTGACGCGAGAGATCGCGAAACTCGTTGCTGACATCGCGCGCAGTCTGCAGGCGGTGACGCGGGTCCTTCTCCAAACAGCGCCGGACAATGCGGGCAAGATCGCTGGGCAGGTCCGGACGCAAGTCGGTGACGGACGGTGGAGTATCCCGGAGGATCGCGGAGACGAGTTCGGCGGAAGAAGTTCCCTCGAACGGACGACGCCCCGTTGCCATCTCGTGGAGCAAGACTCCCATCGAGAAAATGTCAGTGCGGTGGTCGAGCGGGCGGCCCGAGGTCTGCTCCGGAGACATATACGCCGGTGTGCCCATCACCACGCCAATTTGCGTGCGGCTGTCAGAAGTCATCGTGGCATCGCTCAGGTTCGTTGCACGAATATCTTTCGCGAGTCCAAAGTCGAGCACCTTGACCCGGCCTTCATTCGAAACCATGACATTGGCAGGCTTCAGGTCGCGATGCACGATGCCTTTCTCATGTGCCGCCGCCAGCGCGTCCCCCAAAGCCCTGGCGATCTCGACGATCTGTTCGAGGGGAAGCCCGTCCGCGCAGATGAGGCGGTCAAGCGGCTGACCTTCGACTAGCTGCATGGTGAGGAAGTGGATGCCGTCGGATTCCTCGACCGAGTAGATGGTGACGATGTTTGGATGGTCGAGTTGGGCAAGGGCCTTCGCTTCACGACGAAAACGCGCGAGCCGCTCGGGATCATGCGCCATTTCGGCGGGCAGGACTTTGAGCGCTACGTCGCGGCCGAGTTTCGCGTCGGTGGCGCGATACACCTCGCCCATTCCACCGGCGCCAAGCGGCGACTGGATTTCATAGGGGCCGAGTTTTGTCCCAGAAGTAAGAGCCATCCGTGCGCGCAATTATAGCCTGTGCAGCACGCTGCAAAGGACGCGACGATTCTGGACAGATAGTCGGCAAACCGGAAGTAATTCGGTTACTTCCGGGTAGCCCGTCATCCAGGAGGAATCTGCGCTGAGCGACAACACCGCTACCGGCGGGCCTAACGAACGCCACCCGCTGCGAGGATCTGTTTCAACTCCTCGGCCCAGTGAATGACCACACGCAGACTGCTTCCTTGCGAATCGCGCCGCAGCATAATGAAGCGCCCGTCGCGGGTTACGTCGTAGTTTGGAATCGAGATCGACTGCCCGACGTCGTATTCATCCGCGAACAAGGCCGCAGGTTTCCCAAACCTGGGTTCGGCGCCGGACGAGTCGACGGCCACCGCCATGATATGTTGACCTCCGCGATAGTAAATTTCGCGCCCGGCAGTACTCCACCGCGCCTGCACTCCGCCTCCTTCGGAAACCTGCCACTGACGATCCAGCGACGGATATCGGCGAACATAGATCTCCGGCTGGCCCGACTGGTTCGATTGATTGAGCATCCAGCGCCCGTCGGGAGAGAGCTGCGGATCGCCTTCAAAGGCCGGCGTTGTCAGCAGGGGTTTCGGCGGGAACTTGCCGCCGATCGACATCAGGAAAATGTCTCCGGACGTCTCCGGTTGAATACGAACATCCAGAAAGGAATCGGGATCAGGCCCCGGCGATGACGGAAAGTCGTTGATCAACCCGCCTGGCACGGGGCTGGCTTTGCCGCTGCCGTCCGCGGCGGTCCAGAAAGGCACATTGAAGCGCCGGAACACGACCTCTGCACCATCGGACGTCCAGGCGGGAAAACTTGTTCCCAGCGCCGCCGCAGTGAGCTTGGCATGGGTCCCGCGCGCCAGATCGAGCGTCTCAATGTAGCTTCCCTGGCTCTCGACCAGAAGGGTGCGTCCATTCGGCGAAAGGCGAGGGGTGCTATAGCGATCCGGCGGCAGGTTGAGTGCGAGTTCCGAGCCGTCACGACCCACAGACATTACACGCTTGGAACCGAAGACGGCAGGGACATAGATCAGATCGCCGGCGGAGGACAACTGGAATCCAAGACTGCCAGAGCGCACTGCGCAGACTACGCCCGCCGGGATTACCGGCAGCGCTGTACCGGTTGTGGTCGCGCTGCTCTCGTCGAAAGGCATCGCCCAAACTGCGCCGTCGCGTCCAAACAGCAAATGCCCGGTGGGCGACGACCATACTGGGGTGACTGCGTGATCAATCACGACCCACCGTTTCGGGACGGCGTTTTTCTGACCGTCATTTTTCTGACCGTCTATCGACACCGCTTCGATTCGTTCGGTGCCAGTGTCGGTGGTCAAGCTTGTGAACAGCACGATTTGCTGTCCCGGCAACACTGTTGGATCGCTGTGCAATACTTCGCGGCGGGCGGCATCCAGCACTGTCAATTGGCGCGACGCGCCGCCTTGCGCCGGAACAGTCCATAACGCGCCCGCGCGGGAATAGACAATTTCGTTTCCGACCCAGGCGATGCTGCTGGCCAGATCGGCACCCTGCGCCAAGACGAATCGCTGCTGATCGGTTAGCGATAGGCGAGTGACCATTCCTCCACCAGGCACGAATGCGACGCTCTTGCTGTCGGGAGAAAAATAGGCGGCATTCGCACCCGCGCTGTCGGCGATTTCGGTAGCCTCGGGACGGTCGAGCCGCCGGATATACAGCCGGCGCACGCCTTCTCTCACGCCAATCATCGCGACACTCTGGCCATCGGGCGAAATCGCGAATCCACCCTGCAGCCCCGAAATCGGTTCCACATTGAGTGGATATCCGATGTCGAGATGCATCACTGTGCCCGAGGCTGCGCCAGAGCCTGTACGATGTGAGAATGCCCATGCCGCTAGAGCGATAGCAATGGCAGCTACCGCCCAGGGAAGGGCCCGCCACAGCGTATTTTGCGGGGCCGGCGCCGCGGCTTCCGGCGCTGCAAGCTTCGCATCCTCCAGCATGGCATCGTCCAGCGCGAGCCTGGCGTCGCCAATGTCGCGCAGACGCCGTTTGTCATCCTTTACCAGGCAGCGCTCAAGCAACTCGCGGACGCGTCGAGGCAAGTTCTTGGGAAGCATGCCCCAGTCAGGATCAGCGCGGACGACGGCTGCCATGATGTCGGTCGCAGTTTCTCCCACATACACCTGACGGCCCGAGAGCATTTCGAACAGCACCACGCCAAACGACCAGATGTCTGCCCGCCGATCTACAGCTTTGCCCCTCGCCTGCTCGGGCGCCATGTAGGCTGCCGTCCCGAGAATGATTCCGGCCCTGGTGGCCTCCAGCGTCAGGGTGGGAGAGTTGGAAATGTTCCTCGGCCCGGCGTCACCTTGCAATGCCTTGGCGAGGCCGAAGTCGAGCACCTTGACCTTGCCGTCGTGCGTCAGCTTGATGTTGGCCGGTTTCAGGTCGCGGTGAACAATGCCGCGCTCGTGCGCGTATTCGAGCGCCTCCGCAATTTGCTTTGCGATGGGCAACGCTTCTTCCAGCGGGATCGCGCCTTGGCTAATGCGGTCGGCGAGCGTCGGCCCTTCCACCAGTTCCATCACCAGCGCACGCACGCCTCCGCTGTCTTCGAGGCCGTAGATGGAAGCGATGTTGGTGTGGTTGAGCGATGCGAGAACTTGTGCCTCGCGCTGGAATCGGGCCATCAACTGCGCGTCCTGGGCAAATTCCTGCAGAATCACTTTCAGCGCGACATCTCGTCCCAGTTTCGAATCCGTAGCGCGATACACCTCGCCCATTCCGCCGGTACCGAGCGGCGATCGAATTTCATAGGGACCAAGTTTTGTTCCGGAAGTGAGGGCCATGCGCGCGTGTGATTATAGTCTAGGCACCACGTGTTGCGACGATTTTGGATGGTTTGTCGGTAGTGTCTTAAACACTGGTTTGTCGGCAATCCTTGTCTTGGGATAACTTCCGAATCGCCCGTTATCCGCCCGGCGAACTCCGAGGGCTTGCCGACACTATCACATGAACACGTTTAGGGATCGGAAGAATCAGTCTTGTAAGATCTGGGCGGCAGCAGAAATTGAAGCCCGAAATAACCGACGAAATAGGACTGATTGGGATGTGCGGGTTCGAGGCTGCGTCCGGCCATGAAGAGGAGAATCACGGGGCGGTGGATCTTGTAGCGAGCCCCCAACTCAATCGCGGGTTGGCCCTCGGAAGGATGGAAGGTGCCTTGCGAGTAGAACTCCACGTCCCCTTCGAGTTTTGGATTGAAATCGTGGCCGACAACCACGCCGGCCAGCCAGCCATCCGGTCCTTTGTGAACAAACTGATAGCCGACTTCCCAATTCACATCGACAGGGCCGAGTTTCTTGGAGAATTCAACGGGAAAAAGAAAGCTCTGGCTCGCGGCCATGACGCCCCGGCGGACGGCGTCGTTAAGGTTGTTGAGGAACAGTTGAGGGAAAACCGAGATGTTGAGGCCAGACTCTCCGGCGTCGTAAAAACGCCATTTGACCCCGGGATTGGATTGACCCAGGCCAAACTTAGTTGCGGATGAGGCTTTTGGACGCGCAACCAGGCATTTTCGTAAGTGAGTTGGATGCGATCGCCAACTCCGAAATTGATATCGACGTCGGGCGTGTGGGAGACGGATTGATTGCTGTAGAAAAAGGGCATGTATCCGAGGTTGATTTCCCAATTAAGATTGCCGGGCGTGCCTGGATCGTTGGTGTAGTAAGGCGGCCCTCCCTGTGCCGCACTCGGCAGCGAGAGCGCGGCCCAGCTTACAACGAAAAGCAAAATGGTGAATACGCTGGCTCCTACCCTCGTGTGGAGCAGCGCAACGAGCTTGGCTATTGTCGCAGTTCCTCTCGTGGCGCCCAAAGTGATTAATTGCCCTGCGCTGCAGCCTTGGCCGCCGGTACCGAAATCGTGACTGAATCCGGTTGCGTCCACACCGCTGTGCCGCTGGTCAAATCCAAACGGTTCATGATGATCTTCATCTTGCCTTGATCGTCTTCTACCTGCAGGTAGTGGTAGTTCACTTCCTTGCTCTGAAAGGGATCGTCCTTGGCGCGTTCAATCGGATAAGCGTGCGCTCCAGCACCGCCAGTGACAAAATAGGTGATGCCGCCGTGCTCGTGGCGTTCGTAGTTGTGCACGTGTCCGGAGAAGACAACGATCCGGGCGCGGAGGTTCTGTTGCCGCGCCTCCAGCATCTTGGCAAGGTCCTGCTCCTGCGAGCGAGCGGAGTGACCTCCGCCGAATTTCTTGGCATCCGACGAACTGGTGTAGGGAGGGTGATGAAGAACGATGAGAACGAAGTCCACGTCGGCGGGAAGATGGTCCAGCTTTTGGATGAGCCATTGCCCTTGCGGGCCGGAGGTTTCGTCGAGCGCGCTGTCCAGGACCAGCATCAGCGTGTTAGCAGCACGAACCGAATAATAGACGCTGTTCTTCAGGTCGGGAAAGCGTTCGAAGTAGTTAGCCAGCGCGACCTTCTCACTGCCGTGTAGATCGTGGTTGCCCAATGCGGGGTATACCGGAATCTTTTTTTCGCGCCAGACCGCGGTTTCTGAATCGAAAACCTTCCAGTCGTCCTTATCGTAGCCGTTGTAGACGATGTCGCCTCCGAAGGAAATGAACGCCGGATTCGTCTGGGCAATTGCCTGCACCAACGTCTGCCGCGCAGTCGGATTTGCGTCTTCTGTGTCCTTCGGATCATGGAAGCGCGAATCTCCGTAAACCACGAAGTGGAACGGAGTGCTCACTTGCAGTTGCAGAGCCACTGGATCGGCTTGTGGCTGTGCCTGCGAGTTCGAACGCGAACACGCAATGCAGCCCAAAAAGACAAACATGATTGGTAAGTTTTGGAAAAATTTCATTTGTGACCCACAACCAACACCTCAAACTGTCCCGCTTCCGCCGTGGATAAAAAAAGGCGATGCGTCTTAGGATCGAGCGCCATGGTTTTCGCCTTCGGCAAGGTAGTTACATTCTCGACCACAGAATATTTGTCCGGACTATCCTGGTGAATCACCGTGACAGTACCTTCCCCATTGGAATTGAAAATAATCCGGGAGTCTGTATCGAAGGCTGTGGCATCGACGTGGTCGCCTATCGGTAGAGTTGTGATCACTTTACCATCGTCCGCATTCATGACAGCCATTACTTTGCTTCGACAGCCGATGAACAATCGGCGATTCGCTCGGTCCATCGCCATGCTGGACGGCGACGCGCAAGGAGCGGTCGGCCAGCGCTGTTCAACCTTTAACGTGCGCGCGTTGATCTTCAGGACGACGCTTGCGTCTTCCAGATTATCGTAGATATATCCTGAACCGTCGGACGCAGCAAACTCAGGGCCGCCGCCGAGATCGACCGTTCCCGCCACTTTGCCGTCCGCCGCCTGGATTGCCGTAGCGCTGTCGCTGCCGCCATTGAACACGAACACTCTCGACGTGGCAGGATCGTAAATGATCGCGTCCGGTTTCTTGCCGACCGGGATCTCCGCGATCGTCTTGAGGGTCTTCAAATCGAAGATCGTGACCGTGGAAGCCTGGCCGTTGCTAACGAATCCCCGCCCTAGTTCCGCAGCGATCGCGATTCCATGCACCCCAGGAGTGTTTTCGATCTTGCCGACGATTGCGCCCGAATCGACATCGAGCACTTCCACCTGGGTTCCGTGAGAAACATAAAGGCGGCGGTTAGCCTCGTCGACCGTAAGATAGTCCCAACTGCCCTGCCCGGCGATGGAGATCTTTCTGGTGACGGAGTATTCGGCGGCGCAAGCGGCAGCTACCAGAAAGGTGCAAATCAGAATCAGAACAGTCGAGCGATAAAACAAACGATTAAGCATGAGTCATCCTCCGGCAAAACTTTAGAGAAGTCCCTGAAATCTACGCGAAGCAATTCAGAATTTGAAGCGTACCATGAACTGCAGTTGCCGCGGCAGGCCGGTACCGGTGTTCGGAGACGCGGCGTTGTCGTTGTTATTGTTGAAGTTCACCGTGGTGCTGATAATTCCGAAGTTGCCGGGCGCGGTCAGATTCGTTGGAGTCGCTCCGGGAGCGTAGCTGAGCGTGAGCTGTCCGGGGTCACCCAACTGCACATGGTTGAAAATGTTGAACGCTTGCACGGCAAACTCCATTGCCACGCGCTCTGTAAGTTTTGTTTCCTTGGTCAGTGCCATGTCAATCTGCCAGCTATCGAGAGCCCGAAGCATGCCATTGGATTCATCGCCAAAGCGCGTGAAGTTGCCGTTGGCATCGACTGGCGGGGCCTGAAAAGCGGCAGCGTTAATGAGAGGCATACTATTGTGTCCACCGCCCGGAAGGGTCAACGGAACTCCTGGAATAACGTCCGGCCGCTGGTTGGTTTGGTCATTGCCGTCGGGGAGAAGGTAGGTGTAGGGGAGCCCGTTGAATGGTGAAGACGGATCGCTGATCGACCCGCTCAGGTCCATCTGGACGGTCAAGGGATGTCCGGTATGCCAAAGACCGATGCTGCTGAATTGCCAGCCTCCCACGATTTTGCCCAAGGCGCCCGAATCGTTCAGAAAGGCCTTGCCTGGACCAAAGGGGAGTTCATACACAGCATTCACAGTGACATTGTGACGAATGTCGAAAATGCTGGGACCGTAATCACACGATAGGCAATTCACATTCTCGGGTCCGGTCGATTCTCCTCCGCCGACTGACCCATCGTTGATCGAGTGCGACCAGGTGTACCGAGCCTGGAAAGAGAAACCGTCTTTAAAGGCGCGCTCCAGTGATAAGTTCAAGCCATTGTAGTTACTGGCCCCAATGTCCGATTTGTAATCGACGGAACCGAAAGGGTTTCCGCCTGGGTAATATGGGTCCAAGGTCCGGAAGCAGTCGTTGTCAACGGGATTAAACGTGACCGGTTCGGTGCACAGGTTTACTGCGCCTCGTGAGAAGAGGTGCACGCCGTGGCTGCCGAGATATTGGGCCGAAGCCGTGAAACTCGCCGGCAACTGATGCTCTATGGTCAGACCCCAGGTTTCCACATATAAATCTCGCCGTCCTTCACGCTGCAATGCCCGCGGATGATTGGCCTGCTTGCTGGCGGTGCCCAATCCTGAAAACGTGGGGTCCTGCTGTAAAAACTGAGACTCCAAGTTGGGACAGGGGGTCGGACAAGATGGCGGCGGGTTGAAGTTGTTGACCAGAATGCGGAAGGTGTCGCTTTCGAGTCCCGCATTCAAATCATCATTCTGCGCTGCGCCATGATAGATGCCAAAACCCGTGCGCAACACCGTTTTCCCATGCAGGGCGCTGGGCGCCCAAGCCAGTGCAAACCGAGGATCAAAGTTCACGTAGCTGGGATTGTACAAAGATGGATTGGCTGGGCAAGGCGGGGTATTAATCGGTCCCGGGCTCGGCGCGACGTTAAATGAACCGGTACCCAGACACACGCCGTGAAAAACATTAAGGTCAAAGACGGTGGTACGGTTGGTCGACTCGTGGGCTTGGCCGTAATAGTCATATCGCACCCCAGCCGTCAGCGTGAAAGTCGGGGTAACTTTCCATTCATCCTGAAAATACGGCATCAAGAAGTTGCGGCGCAGACCGTGGCAGCACCAGGGGGCGATATAGTTGATATTGCTTAGCGAGGCCTGCGCTATGGAATAGTCGTCCCCGAACGTAAGAACATTGTTTGAGGTCTGCCCCTGATTCAACCGAACGCGCCGATATTCCATGCCGGCCTTGAACGCGTGCCGCCCGCGAACCCATGTCAGATTGTCGACGACCCCGAAGGTCGACCCCACTTCGACATCCGTACTCGTGTTGTTCAGTGTGACGAAATCGTTGCTGGTGACATTGAACGGCAATATGCTTCCTCCCGGGTTGTGGAAGGGCGAACGATTGATGTAGAACTTTCCCTCATTGAGCAGGTTTGGTGTGAACGTGTGTTGCAGCGCGATCATGTAATTTGCCGGATGATTGATGATGGCCTGATCGTCTCCAGGGACGCTCCCCGAGAAACTAGCCGGCGCGTTCCACAAGGCGATATCACGCTGCGCGCGGCCATAAAGTTGAGTCTTGTCAGTGAAGTTGTGGTCAATCCGCACCAGCCAGGTGTCTTCGTGTATCGTCGTCTGCCTTCCCACCGTGAGGAGGTCCTGATTGTTAAGATCGCTTGGATTGGTGGTGCTTCCTTGCCACTGGAAGGAGGCATCGGGGAACACGAAGCGCGGTGCGCAACCGTTAATCGTTCCCGCTGATGCGCGCCAAGGAAACGCTTGCATGATCGTGCAAAGCTGTGACTCGTAACCGCTCGGTGCCTTGCTCAAAACGTACTGCTGGTAGCTTGATGCGATCGGTCCCGGCTCACCGGTGCCGGAGAACGCACCGCAGCAGACCCCGGCGGGAACGATCATTTGCTCCCCGTTCAACTGCAACTGGCGCAATCCTTCGTAGTTGAGGAAAAAGAAAGTCTTGTTCTTGACGATCGGCCCGCCAACCGTCATCCCATACTGCCCCATCCGGAATGGCGGGACGTAAGGGTTTCCGTTCACGTCAAAGTCGTTGAAATTCCGCGCGTCGAAAACTGAGTTTCTGAAATAACCGTATAAGGTCCCGTGGAAGTCGTTGGTTCCGTGCTTAGTTTCAGCGTCGATTTGTCCGCCGGCTTGCGTACCATATTCGACGTCATACAGGGCGGAGTCGACACGGTATTCTTCAATCGCATCCTCAGAGATCTGCAAGCGCGTTTGCGACTTCTGCGACTGTTCCTGAATGCCGCCGGCGTCGACCCCGTCGATTGAAAAATTGTTGTCGTCGCGTGCGCGGCCTGCAAAGCGAATCGTTCTTTGATCGCCGCCACCATCATCTTGGGCAAAGGGCGCCAGCAAGGAGAGGGTGGTCCAATCGCGCCCGTTGTCGGGAAGATCCGCGATTTGGTCTGTGCGGATGACGGTGGATGCATCGGCAAAAGTCCGCTCCACAGGAGCTGTGGTTGCGGTGACTTCGATTTTCTCGGCGACCGCGCCGACCTGAAGCCGAACGTCCAAGGTGCGCGTCTGACCGACTTGCAATATGACGCCGCCGATTACATGGGTCTTGAAGCCGCTGTCGGTAACCGTCACGGTGTAGCGGCCCACAGCCAAGCCGGGAATGCGGTAATAGCCGTCCGAATTCGTCTGTCGTTCCTCGGTTATACCGGTGCCGGCGGCCACGAGTTTCACCCTAGCTCCGACGATGGAGGCCCCGCTCGGATCCGTCACGGTACCTTCCAACACTGCACGATCCACTTGCGCGAACAACGTCGCTGCGAGTGGAACCAACATACAGGCGACAATAACGAATGCACCGTACCATGAACGCATGCAGGCCTCCCATGTCACCACAGAACAACAAGGAGCTTTTCCCACCCGAGGTGACTCTTGTATTTGTCGATGACTCGCGATTCTATGGAGGCGTTATGAAGCCCCTGTTAAAGGACGGTTAATAATTTTTCAGACTCTTTTCGCCGGGCCCATAGGCGTTTACCCTTGATTGGAGTTTTTCCGGCTAAATCGAAATTTGACTGGCTCGTTCCATGAGACTGCTGGTTGTAGAAGATGAACGGCGAATGCTCGAATTGCTGCGCCAGGGCCTGACCGAAGAAGGTCACTCCGTGGCCTGCGCCCTCAATGGCGTCGAAGGATTGCAGATGCTTCGCGGCCAGGATTTCGATGTCATGATCCTCGACGTGATGATGCCGAAAATGGATGGCTTTGAAGTGGCCCGGCGCATGCGCGCCGAAAATAATGGCACGCCCTTGTTGATACTCACCGCCAAAGATTCTGTTCCAGACGTCGTGCATGGTCTCGATCTGGGCGCGGACGATTACCTGACCAAGCCATTTTCATTTGACGAACTGCTGCTGCGACTGCGAGCCGTGAACCGGCGAGCGGTCGCTCCCTGCAAAGCACAGCTTCAAGTCGGCGATTTGCTGTTGGATCTGGCCACCCGCGAGGTTTACCGAGATAGAGAGCGCATCAGCCTGACGCGCACCGAATACGGCCTTTTGGAACGGCTCATGCGCGACGCGGGAGAAGTTATCCCGAGGGAGGCTCTGATCTCGATTCTAGGACCCGAAGTTGGGAGCAACACCCTCGACGCGTTTGTCCGTCTGCTGCGCAACAAAATCGATCGTGACTGTAGCGACCGCCGCAAGCTGATCCATACGGTGCGGGGTGTAGGCTACACGATTCGTGTGGAGTACGAATGAAGAGTCTCTCCATCGGCGTCCGGCTCACCTTGTGGTACCTGGCGATCTTTGCGGCCGCCCAACTTTGCTTTGGCCTTGGCATGTGGCTCGTCCTCCGGCAAGAACTGTATAGAGTTGCCGACAACGCCTTGACCGCCCAGGTCGATGATCTGACCAATCTGCTCAAGGCGCAGAAGAAGAAAAATATGTCCGTGGCCAAGCTTCAGGAAGAAGTCTCCGAGGCTTACGTCCTGGAGCACTCCGGCGACTTTTTGCAAGTTTACGATGGCGATGGAAATTGGATCTTCCGCGCTCCTGTGCTGGAGCAAAATCGGTTGGAGCCGGTCGCGCCGTCGGCCATCGAACGTCCCTCGTTTCAAAGCCTCCAGCTGGGCAATAAGCCTTTTCGGTTTATTACGCAGAGAATTGACGTGAATGGCCGCTCCTACACTGTGCAGACAGGCGTTCCTGCCGGCCAGATCATTTCGACGCTGTCTCGGTTTCGGTATTATCTCCTGATGCTGGCTCCGCTGTTGCTGCTTGCCGCTGCCGCAGGAGGCCACTGGCTGAGCCGTAAAGCGTTGTCGCCGGTGGATGCAATCACCCGAACTGCGAGAAACATCGGCGGCAGCAACCTAGGCGACCGGCTGGAAACACTCAAGACTGGCGATGAGATCCAACGGTTGTCGGATACATTGAATGAAATGCTGGGCCGCATTGAAAGCGCATTTCTCCGCGTAACCCAGTTCACCGGCGATGCTTCGCACGAACTGCGCACGCCGATTTCACTGATTCGCACCGAAGCCGAGATAGCGCTCCGCAAGTCCCGTGGAAGTGAGGAATATCGCGAAGCTTTGCGCCACATCCTGTTGGAGGCGGAAAGAACGTCGTCCCTGGTGGAGGAACTGCTGGCGCTCGCCCGCGCCGATTCCGGCCGCGAAAACTTGCACCTCGTGCCTCTCGACCTGCGCACGGCGATTGCCGAAACTGTAACCGAATGGCGTCAACTGGTGGAATCTCGCAATCTGCAATTCACGCAAACCATCGCGGATTGCGAGCTCCCGATTTTGGCGGATCACAGGGCCATACAACGGTTGCTGGGCATCCTGCTCGACAACGCCGTCAAGTACACGCCATCGCCCGGAACCGTTGAACTGTTGCTGCAAGCGCGGGGCGACAAAGCGGTCATTACCGTGCGCGATTCAGGAATCGGAATTGCCGAGCAAGATCGGACTAGGATCTTCGAACGTTTCTACCGGGCCGACAAAGCGAGAAGCCGCGAGCTTGGCGGAGCTGGCATCGGCCTGGCCATTGCCGATTGGATCGTGCAGCAGCACCGCGGAGCGATCACCGTTCAATGTTCGATCGGTAAAGGATCTACCTTTCTCATAGAGTTTCCATTGCAACCGGCATTGGCAGTTTTGGATCTATCTCAGGCGCAAGCGTTCACGGACTACGCCGAATGAATGTACCCGCTGACAATTCGCCAGAAGAGCCTCACGGTGGTGACTTACATCCAGCCCCGTCTCATTCTCGGAAGAGTGGTTGTCTTGCGGTTTATGCGCAAGTCCTTGCACACCTCTTTTGCGGCTGAGCGGTTCACACTCTCGATGACGAAAAGCACTTCGACAAATGGAAAGGCAGCTCGCCAGGGATGTCATCCTTCAGAGCATGAGGAGTACCGCGTCTTTGGGACTGAAAATGTGTTGACATACTCGAACCCGTGGCCGCACTATATGGAGCGGTTGTCCAGCGCGGCAACTGGCAATGTTGGCTGCGGGTGCCGCGTCACCAACCTCTCCCCCAACGTCTCAGTACCGCCCCCAGGGGCGGCAATTCTCCGCGGGCTCGACGTGTGCGCGAGCTTGCAAAAAAGAGGAACAGATACTTCCCGTGAAAAGGTCTGCTCTGGCCGCGGTTGTAGCACTGAGTGTGTTCATTCCAACCGTGGCGTTTGCGCAGAGCCTTGAAAGCAGCGCAGTACTGATCCATGAGCGACGAGGCGAACGATAACCCTCCACCAAAGCGTAGATCAATGCTCTGGCTTTCATCTCAAGTGCGGAGCGCGATTGTGGATGCGAAGGATAAAGATGAGGTTTCTCGATGGCGACGACCTTCATGCTAGGCCCGAAGGCGCGACCGGTAAAACGATCACGCAGTTAAAAGGAGAAATATGAAAGCAGAAATCACGAGATTTGTCAGAGTGGCTGCAATCGCAGTCCTGGTGGTTGTTGCGGGGAGCACAGCCGCCTGGGCGCAAAGCTGTCCCACTTCTCCCAACTATAATCCCGATTTCAGCTCCAACCAAAGTTGCCTGACATTGAACGGCACGACCTCGGGCTACCCTGGTTTTTACACGGCAGTCTCAGGATCAGGGATCGCGTTGCGGCTCACCCCAAATTCGACTGACACCGCGGGGTCTGCGTGGTACAACACTCAACAGCCGGTTTCGGGCGCTTTCTCCACCACCTTTACGTTCCAGCTCAGCGGAGGAAATACGCAGCAAAGCCCGGCGGACGGCATTGCGTTCCTGATTCAAAATTCGGCGGCGGGGACCAGCGCTTTAGGCGATGACGGCTGCGGAATCGGATTCGGTGACGACAGTGCCATTGGCTGCACGTCTTCGACTGGCGGGATCACGAACAGTGTGGCGATAGAGTTCAACAGCTACCTGAACGGAGGGATTGACCCGAGCAACAGCGATGTTGCGATTCAAAATTGCTCGGGAACTCTACCGAACAGTGTGGACCCCAGTTGCAGGACCGCGGTTAACGATCTCACTCTTCTGAACCCTCCAATCAACATCGGAGACGGGAACGTCCATTCGGTCACGATTAACTATTCCGGTCCTAGCACAACCCTGCTGGATGTGATCGTGGATAACATTGACTTGTTTCCCGGCGGCATCGTATTCAACATGACCACGATCGGTTTGAACAGTGGCAATGCCTGGGTTGGGTTCACGGCGGCAACGGGCGGCGGGGACGACAATCAGGATATCCTGAACTGGACATTTACGCCGCAGGCTCAGACCGCTGTGGTTTCGACAACCCAGCAGGCCACGCTTTCCTACCCGAACGCCGCAGGAAACAACGTCTACGATTACACGGCACAGCTGACGCAACAGTATCCGACGCCGGTGGTGCAAGTCCAACCGATACTGATGACGCAGGCAGCTTGCGACGCGCTGGTGCAGCAGAGCTTTCGGACAGCTCGCTGCTTTGTCTATGAGAACGCTGAGAATACAGGCGAGGACGCCGCCGTAATGTTCTCGGTTACGTGCCCCAATTCTCCAGGGGGAACCTGCGGCTCGGCCGGCGACCAGAATTTCTTTGCACAACTGGGCACGGACTTCGAGTTCCTGCAGTCCGAGAATCCCTATTTTGTCTATCCGGGGATTTTTGGCCCTTTGAATCCATTCCCTGGTTTCCTCAAGGGCGCAGGTCCGAATCCACTGGAGCCGTGCACACCACCCGCGAGCGGTCCGTTGTTCCAGAGCAACCAGATCAGCAGCTTCATTATCGATGAGGGTCACACCACGGGAGGTAGCGGCGGCGGAGGTTCTTGCTGGGTGGCAACCTATGACACGCCGGGTGAACTCTGGCCCGGTATTTCGATCAGTTCTCCGAGGTTCACGAATTACACGTTAAATCAAGTCGTCACGGCGAACTATACCTGCAGCAATCCGTCGACATCACAGCCTGTGAGCAGCCCCACGGGGCCCTATTTAACGATCGCAACCTGCACGCAAAGTGAATTGCCCCCGGCCAAATCCAATACCAACTCATGCACTCCGCAAAACGGGCAGCTGGTATGTACGGGTCCGGTCGATACCACTACTTTGGGCTTGCACTGGTTCTTTGTCGCAGGAGTCGACTCGGGAGGAAACCAGAACGTCGATCTGGTCATTTACAAAGTCGTGAAAAACCATTGAGGAACTTTCAAGCAAACTGGGTGCCGCGAAAAGCGGCACCCGTTTTTTGCGCCTTGGATGCGTTCGACCTTATCTCTTGGCTGCTTGTGTCCCACGGGTGGACTCATCGTAGATGGCGTTGAAGTCCGCGCGCTGCAGTAACTTCTCCGCTCCAGGATCCTTCTTCATCCCATCCAGCAGCCGGATTGTCTCGCGATAATTATCATCAGCATCGCTGCTGTTTCCGGAATGTTGCTCAATTGCGGCCAACAGATAGTGCCCCCGAGCACTCAGCGGCTGCATTCCGAGTTTGTCCGAGAGCAGCACGGCACGCTCCAGTTCCTGGTGCGCCTGGGCATAGTCATGGCTGTGCATCATGGCTTCCGCCATGAAGATGGAGGACTCTACCGAGGTGTACTTCAGTCCGAGATCGTCAGCTTGCTGGACCAGCGACCGCAGGCTGGGAATAGCTTCTGGCGTGTGTTTTTCCTGGACTTCGAGCTTGGCTAAGTTAGCTTTCGCAAGCAGAACCGTGTCTGGCTCTTTGCTGCGTAGAGCGGCCTGCAGCGCTTGCACGTAGGAAGCACGCGCGGATTTAAAATCGCCGCGGTAGAAGAACGCGTCGCCCTGAAATCCCAATGCTTCCGCCAGCACGCCGTCATTCTTCAACTCGCGCACCAGGCTCAGCGCCTCGTCCAGATAACCCTTGGCTTCGTCTCCGCGTCCCGCGAGGGTTAATGCCTCCGCTGCGCCGTCCAGCACCTTGGCCATCCAAGTGGTTCGATCCTTGATATCGCGGAAATTCTTGAGAGCTTCCTGCTTCGAGTTGATGGCTGCCCCGAAGCGACCCTGGTAATCGAACAGCGTGCCCAGACTGTAAGATTCAATCGCCGCACCGCGCGGGTCGTCCACGCTGCGCCGCAAATCCAACGCCCGGAGGTAATACGAAATGGCCTGATCGTACTGGCCCATCTGGGCCGAAGTCTCGCCGAGATTGTGCACTGCCTCCACGATGTCCCGTGGCACTTTCGATTTTTCGCGCAACTGCAGCGCCTGCTGATAATAGGTCAGAGAATCCTCATACTGGCCCTTCTCCGAATACGCCGTCCCAATATTGTTCAGGCAAATTGCCTGCAAGCTTTCATTGCCGAGATCGCGCTGCAATTGCAGGGCTTCTTTGTACATTTTCAGAGCCTGATCGTGGTCGCCACCGTCATTGTAGAAATTGCCCAAGTCAATCAAAGTATCGCCCAGGCCACGTTTGTCGCCGATTTCACGCCGAATCTGCAACGCCTCTTGAAAGTTAGCCAAAGCATCCTTTGGCTTGCCGAGTGAAGCTTGGACCGTGGCCATCTCGTTCAAGCTGAGTGCGAGGCCGCGCTTTTGACCGATGCGACGCCAGATGGCCAACGCCTGCTCTTCGTTGCGCAGGCTTTCCTCAGGCTTGTTCAACATCCAGTAGGCCACAGCCATGAAGTGGAGACTGGCGGCTTCTTGCTCCTGGTTGTCCATCTGGATTGCCAAAGTGTAGGCGCGGCTCAAGGGGTCGAGGCTGCCCTGGCCATCGCCGCTTTTGATGGCTACGCGGCCTAATTCGAGAGTTGCCCCGACGTCCTTCGGATTTGTGGTTAAAAGCCTCTGGTAGTATTCGCGAGCTTTCGCCAGGTTTCCAGAATCCTTGTAGAGGCTGGCCAGCGCTGAATCCACGTCGGAGTTATCCGGCGAAGCCTGGGCAAGGTTTTCGTAGGCCTTGATTGCTTCCGGATAGTTCTTGGTTACCTGGGAACGAATGGCAGAGATCAAATATCTCTCCGCCTCGGGGAGGTCTTGACTCAGCGAAACTGCTTTTTGGGCGGACTGCTCCGCTTCGCTGTCATATCCCAGGCTGCTGTAGGTCTGCGCCAGCTTGGAAAATGCGAGTGCGAAATTGGGGTCTGCCTTCGTCGCTGCCTCGAATTGTTTCTGCGCTTCCAGATTCTTCCCGTCCCGCTGGAAGCCGACACCCTGGTTGTAGTCCCGAAGCGCCTCCACCGATTGCGAAGTAGTTTGGAAGGAACTGGCCTTCAACTCCTTAAGCACATTGTCGGGGAGCGCGAGTTTTTGGCGGATGGAATCGGCCAGGCGATCAATCGCGCCTGGAATCTCCTTCTCGCTGGGGATATCAGCCTTCAGCGGAACCGTGACTCCACTCTTGATGTCCTGCAGTGTGCCGTCAATCCGGATCTCGTCGCCGAACTTTGCGTACTGCCCCCAAACCACGCGGTCGGCGGTGCTGAAATCCGCCACGCGGCGAATTACGGTTGGATCAAGCATGGATGTGGAGGAGATCCGCAGGTCGGTGAATATCTGGTGCAGGCGGTTGGGGCTTACGGTGCGCAACTTCGACGACTGCCCCACATCCGTGCTCAACATCTCCGATAGGCTCGAACCCAGCCAGTCGAGGTTCGGGTCTCCAGAAGCGTTTCTAAAAGGCAAGATCGCCAGCGAGACGGCTGGAGCGGCGCTGGTTTGCGCGGGAGACGGCTGAAACAGTTTGTCGCGAAACCGATAACCGGTGATCGCGAGCACGACTACGATCACTCCTGCAGCGATCGATGGCCACGGGATGGTCCGTCCCCACGGACCGATCTTGGGCTCAAAACTCAATGTGGCGCCGGCCCGCTTACCCTGCCAGGTCTCCAAGTCGGCCAAAAGCTCGGCAGCGGTCTTATAGCGCAGCTCCAGATCACGCTCTAAACACTTGGCGACGATATTGCTCACCGATCGGGGGATGGTGTTGTCGTGCTCGGAAATCGGCGACGCCCGCTCTTGTGTCCGCCGAATCAGGCTGGCCAGCATGCTATCTGCTTTGAACGGCGCCTGCCCGGTCAGCATTTCGTAGAAGATGAGTCCCAAGGCAAAAATGTCGGAGCGCTGATCCAGTGCCTTCCCCAGCGCCTGCTCGGGGGACATGTATTCCATCGTTCCGACCAAAGCGCCGCTCTGGGTCATGCCATCGCCTTCGAGGGTGCGAGCCAAGCCGAAATCCATGACCAGGATGCGCCCAGTCTTATCCCGCATGATGTTTTGCGGTTTCAAATCGCGGTGGATCACACCGACCGTGTGCGCCGCCTCGAGCGCCCGGCACACCTGCTGCATAATTTCCACCGCTTCTTCCGGGGAAAATTTCTTCTTCTCATGGATGAGGGTCAACAAATTTTCACCCTCGACGTACTCCATGGTGATGAACTTCATCCCATCCGCTTCACTTAAGTCATAAATGCGAATGACGTTGCGGTGCGTCACCTGATGGGCCAGCAGCAGTTCCTGCTTGAAGCGATCCACAATGGCTTTGTCGCGAGCCAAATCCGGTCTGATAACCTTCAACGCGACGGTACGATTCAATTCCCGGTCGGTCGCTTTATAGACCGCACCCATGCCGCCTTGCCCGAGAATCTCGACAATCTCATATCTCTGGGCCAGCACCTTCCCTGGCTCCAACGTGGCCGGATCCGAATGCACCACGGGCCTGGGTCTTAGCTGCGCATTCTCTCCACCGGGGGCAGCCGGAGAATCCGACGGAGCAATGATCATGGTTGGAGAGTCTGATGAATAATCCACCAGGGTTGGAGAGTCGGAAGGCAGATTGGCGTCAGACGAAGAACTAGCTCCCTCCGAGGGCGTACGGACGGCGCCCGCATCGTTTCTCGGATCATCACGCTGGCGGAATCTGGCGTCCCGTTCCATAAAGTTGCCTCCGCAATGGTAGCGTAAACGGGGCCAAACCGCAGGGAATTGTTGTAGGGAAAAAAGGGCGGCGCTTTAAATGTCCCCAGCCCTAACCCGCACTGGCGGCGGTCGGCGCTCGCCGCACTCGTCAGGCGCCATGTTCCCAAATAGTCATTTCCTAACTGGAGTTGTGCGGTCCGCGGTCCCGCGGGAAAGATTCCGGACGGTTGTCGCGAAACCCCTGGCTGGAATTATTTCAAGGTTACCCGTCACTCGACAGAATGCCTAAGGATCTGTGATTCCGCCGAGGAAACGGGCAGACCTACGCTGCCTTCAGCATCTCGTCGATGGTCACGATATCAACTAGCCCAGAGCAGCCGTAGATTGTCGGCAGAACCCGATCCGCCGGGTAGGTGCGTCGCAATTGTGCGACTCGCTCTGTTCCTGCCCGATAAGCCGGAAGATACATTCGTCCTAGTAACGGATGTTGACCCCACGCGCCAGAGAGCTTGTCCGCGCGCTCTTCGGTGACCAGGAAATTCGCGCGAAGAGTGGCCGCGACTTTCTCGCGCGGCACTTTTTCTCCCCAAGTCAAGTACGACGACTGATTCTTGGCGTCGTCTTGCAGTAAGGCCAGAAGCACGCCGATTTGCAAATCCTCATCAGGTAATTGCTCGATCTCAGTTATGCCATGGGCGATGAGAATGGCATTGTTCGCGATCCCCTCGAACAGGGTGGCGGAGCGGGTGTTCATGGTCGGTATCGTGGTTTCGAAGCCTACTTTTCCGCGGACGTAGAGATTCTGCAGATAGGCAAACGTGGTAACGTGCCCGGGCACGACCTCATGGCTCACTAGTTGCTCGAACTCCGGCACGGAGATTTGCAGCGAAGCGTTAATCTCATAGGTGGCTTCGTACTGCGGGCTGCCATCCGGCTTCCGCGCTCGCCCAAGGTAGTTCATCGAGCCCGAAAACCAAGCGTCCTTGATTGGTAAGAATTCAATGTTGGCCCGCGGTACGGACGCGAGATCCTTGGGAAGATAAGGCAGCAGGTTGACCGCGCTGAGGTGGTCAAAGTGGGCGATCATCGCGGCGCCCAGGGCGCGGACAGAAGCCATCGGAACCACTCGATCACGTCGCCATCCATCGACCGCTCCAAGCAGGCCGCCGGAACCGGAGGTTGCGTAGCCCGCCCGGCCCAACAACTCAGCCACACGCTCCCGCTTGGCATCCGGGTTGGAGGGTTCCGGTGGCCGGCCCGTCGAGGCCTCGACGCTCCGGGCATATGGAACCGGCTTGCCTTTGCCGAGCACTTCCATGGCAAGGTCCCACATTACTTCCAGACTAAGCGCGAGACCGAGCAGATACTGACCGCGCAGGCCACCAATTTTCCGTGCCTCATCTCGGACGCCCACGATGGCTTGCGGGAGATCCACCTCACGCAGATATTCTTCCACCGCCTCTCGATCCACCTTCTTGCTTGCGACCCCACCGCTTTCGCGCACCCGCGCGGCCGCCGGAACCGTGTAGGCCGCGGGTAGTGGCTCATCCGAAAACCACGAATCGGCGATGAATCGTCCCGTGCCCGAGGGACAGTTGACATCGCCACCCCAAAGCGTGTCGATACCGAGAACTGCATCTGCGACAAATCGTCCTATCGCGTCCATTGGTCGCTCCTCACTTTTCTTCTGCGGATTCTCTCTTTAGCGAGCCAAACCATACATACACGCACAGACCAACAAACATCAGGGCCGAAACGCTTTGCGACACCGCATCGTTGGCGTAGAAAGGCGTCTGAATCCAATCTTCCTTGAAACTCGGCAGCACGCGCAACGCTGCCCCAATCACTCCGCCGAGTGCGCCGCCCGCCATCAAGCCGCCCGCAATGATGATACCGCGCTCGCGGATCGCATTGCCGTTCGGGCCGCCGACCTTCTCCCCGCGCTTGTTCACCAGGTGCGAGAGGAATCCGCCGGCCAAGATCGGCGTGGTCAGCTGCAGCGGCAAATAGATTCCCAGCGCGAAGACCATCGAAGACAGCCCGAGCATTTCCAAGACCACGGTGACCATCGCGCCGATGCCGAACAACATATAAGCGACCGGCTGCCCGCTCATGAATCCCGACACCACGGCTTTCAGTGCGGAGGCCTGGGGCGCGACCAGGACCTGCCGCGGGTCGCCGGGCACGGCCTCTCCGAATTGAAAGGCCTTGGCCAGCAGGATGATGGTTAACCCCGCGGTGATTGCCGATGCAACGATCCCGATAAACTTCACCTTTTCCTGCGCCGCTGGCGTGGAACCGATCCAGTATCCGGCTTTCAGGTCGGTGATGAACTGTCCCGAGGCGCACAGGGCCACACAGACCATGCCGGCGAGAGCCATCACGAAGAACATCCCGGTGGTCCCGGAGAGCCCGAACTTCAGCAACACCACCGCAGAGACGATGACGGTCAATAACGTCATGCCGCTGGCCGGGTTGTTTGCGGTGGTGGCAATCGCGTTGGCAGCCACCGTGGTGAAGAAGAACGAGAACAGCAGCGTCAGCGCCAGGCCCACGGCAACCACGGTCCACGAAACATGAAGGAGTGAGAAGAAGACGGCGACCCCGATGGCCGACAGGGCCACGCCGAGGAGGATAGTAAGGATGGGAATATCACGGTCGGTGCGTTCCATGTGCGGCGCTTCGCCGTGGCCGAAGGCATGCACTGCGATTCCGAACGATCCGACGACGATACGCAGCGACTTGAGGATGCCCACGAGGCCGGCAGTGGCGATGGCTCCCACGCCGATGAAGCGCACGTAATAGCGGTAGATCTCGGCGGCCGTCATGTGAGAAATGGGCATGGTCGCGGGATAGACGACAATGTCGCCCATATGGCTGCCGACGAACCAGATCAGCGGGACCAGTATGAAGTTCACGAGAACGCCGCCGGCGCAAAAGATCAGCGCAATGCGCAGGCCCATGACGTAGCCCAGGCCGAGGATGAAGCCGACTGCGTCGAAATTGAAGACCATGCGCCCCCGCTCGGCCAGTGACCGTATCGCGGGTACGAATTGGAAGTTCAGATACTCCTTCCAGACGTGGAAGGTGGTGACAAAGAAATCATAAAGGCCGGCGATGACGGTGGCCTGGAGCAGCAGTTTGGCTTGCGATCCACCTTTCTCTCCCGTGACGAGGACTTCGGTGATCGCTGTGGCCTCGGGAAATGGGAACTTACCGTGCATCTCCCGCACAAAGTAGCGCCGCAGGGGAATGACGAAGAGTGCACCCATGCAGCCGCCAGCCAGACAGATGAAAATGGTCTGCGCCGGATGCGGGTCGAGGTGAAGAATGTAAAGCGCTGGCAAGGTGAAAACGGCGCCGGAAACCACAGCGGCGGATGCTCCACCCAAGCCGGTGATGATCATGTTCTCCAGCACCGTGGAGCGCCGCGAATAGACGCGCGCCAAACCGATCGCGAGGATGGAGATGGGAATCGCCGCCTCCATTCCCTGGCCGACCTTCAGGGCGGAATAAGCCGACGCGACACTGAAGACGATGCACAGCAATGTGCCCCACAATACCGCGCGCCAGGTCACCTCGGGAGGCGCCATGCTGGCGGCCACCAGCGGCATGTAGACTTCGCCGGGCTTCAGCGGTTTGTACGCATTTTCCGGAAGAGACTTGATTTCTACATCGGCCATGAATGAACGAGGCTCCTGACTGGGGCGAGACGCTCGGCTGTCATCGTTGCGCGATCGTGGTCCCCTCGCGAGAAGGGGAAATTATAATCCAACAGGAAGTCAAACATCGGTTGCAGAGACTCAGCAGTGATGGTGGTCACGCTGTACGGTGACTTTGGAGATAGCTGGAGTGCGGGTTTGGCCGCAGTCTGGTGTGTAGATGGTAAAAGGAATCAGGGCCAGCAGGTTTACCGGCCGAGGTTGCGCCCGAACCTGGATCTGCTCCATAAGATCAGGAATTCCGACTGAGCCTAGCCCGAAATACGGAAATGCGGACGGAATTCTCGGCAATCCCGCCCGCAAATCTCCGAGTAGAACCATCAAGCCACTATGTTGACTCCGCTGGTTTCGGCGACGTCAGTGCGGCTCGGGCCCGCGACGGTCGTTGCAGGGCTCAAGGACGCGGGCGGGTTCGTGAAGGTGCTTTCAAGGCTGGCAAACGCTTGCTGTGCGCCGGCCAAGTCTCCATTTTGCAAAGCGCCCCCGATGGCATTGAAATCTTCCGCCCGATTCGCTTTGACGAAGGGATTGTCTTGGTTCAGCTGACTCTTGCCCAGTGCGATCAGGTTCTGGTAGGCCTGTTCGGCCTCAGCCAAATTGCCTGATTTCAGGGCCGCGCCCAGTTGTGCCACTTCCGGACGGCGCTCGGCGGTGTACTCTTTCCAAGAGAATTTCGCGGCGTTTGTGGAGACCGGGGTTGTGGACGGTGGTTGTTGAGGAACGATACTCGAAAGGCTGATCGTGGACATTATTTTCTCCTTAAGTTTGATTGGTTGGCTTGTCGATGAGGAGCTTGCGTCCTCGGTTTGTGCTTTGGCTCCCTGATACTCAATCGGCAGAGTGCCCGGTTGCTTTAGCGGATATCAAGAACTGGTTGCGCGCGCGATGAAAACAGGGCGCTTGCGCGTTCAATCAGTGATTGATTCGCCCCGAAACTCAAACCCTCAAATTCACCGGCTGAAAGACCTCGCTTGCGCTGGCGGCACTGCTGCCGGAGTTGCTGCTGCCCGGAAACCCCGAAGTCAAGAATTGCAACCCGCCTCCGCCGGAATGAGGGCGGTGATGGTGTGCCGTCACGGGATTCGAATTCTGCAGATTCTGCTGCACCGATGTGTAGGCATCCCGCGCGCCGGTCAAATTGCCGGATTGAAGGGCCGACCCCAGTTTGCTGAGATCCTGCTTCAGTTGTACGCTCAGGAGGCCGGAACTCGCCGCACTACTGGTCAGGGCGCTAAAAGCCTGCTGGGCGCCGGTCAAATTGCCGGATTGCAGAGCCTGCGCGAATTGCTGAAACTGGTTCCGCTGTTGCTGGTGCGTGTTTTGCAGGCTGTTGGCTTGATTCAGTACGTTGCCGGAAGAGATCGCGGATACAGACATTGGTCGGCTCCTCGGAGTGCTTAGCGACGCTTTCCTTGAGTGCAAGTCATGGGCCAGAGTTTCTCGCCACGCCAGCCGAGTTCAGACTGCTGATTTCATTCGAGCTGAGTGCTGTCTCGGGCAAGGTTCGTTGTCTGGGCTGGATCACTCACAGGCAAGTGCTGCCCCCGTCCCCAATAATCGCTGGGCAAAATATGCCCGAGGTTCTCGCCAGCCAGCGCGACGTGAGCCTTTGGCGGCGGCTCGTGCGAAATGACATAGTTTTGACAAATCTTTGACAGTCGCACTGCCCGGACTCCATAGAATCTAGCTCGCCTGCGCTGTGAGATCTGGATTGCCCCGCGATCAAATCTCTGGCCCATGTATTTCTTGCTAAATCTGTTGAGGAGAGAATCAATGAAAACACTTAGTCAAATGCTTCGCACTAACGTTGGTCCCATCTCGCGTGCTCTTGGGGTGATTCCGGTGATCGCTCTGGCCTTGGCCAGCGCGCAAGCGGGAACGATCTCCACGGTAGCTTCCACGATTCCCAGCAACGGCGATCTCAACCCCTATGGCGTTGCCCGCGTGCCCACAACCACGGGCTCGCTGACCAAGGGAAATATTCTGGTGAGTAACTTCAACAATAGTCAGAACCTGCAAGGGACAGGCACGACTATTGTGCAGATCTCTCCCAGCGGGACTGTCACCCTGTTTGCCCAGATCAATCCGAGTAGCTTGCCCGGCCCATGTCCGGGCGGGGTTGGCCTGAGCACGGCGCTGGTCGCGCTGCGTTCGGGATGGGTCGTCGTAGGCAGCGTGCCCACCACCGACGGAAAGTCGGATACCGTGCAAGCCGGATGCCTGCTCGTATTGAGCAGCAGCGGCCAGGTGGTGGAGACATTCTACGGTTCGCTGATTAACGGTCCCTGGGATATGGCCGCGCTCGATGGCGGCAACCGCGCCAGTCTTTTTGTCACCAATGTTTTGAACGGCACCGTGGCTGGGGGAGGCAACATCGTCGATCAGGGAACGGTTCTGCGTCTGGACCTGACTATTCCCGACGGCTCCGTGCCCAACCTGCAGCAGATGACCATTATCGGTTCGGGCTTCGCAGAACGGACTGACCCCACCGCGCTGGTGATCGGACCGACCGGACTCGCTCTCAGCGGACACGGCCGACGGGATAACGATCCGTACGGCCATCGCGGCGATCAGGTGCTTTATGTCGCGGACACTCTCAACAACCGAATCGTCGCCATCGAAGACCCGCTGCAACGCAACACCTCGGGCGGAACCGGTCAGACCGTCTCGGAAGGTGGTGCTTTCAACGGCCCGCTTGGCTTGGAGATCGCGACCAACGGAGACATCTTGACCGTAAACGGCGGCGATGGCTACCTGGTAGCAACCAAGGTAGAGGGCCACCACGGGCATCAAGTTAGCAAGGTGTTGTTGGATGACATGGGCAACCCGCCAGGAGCCGGCGCTTTGTTCGGACTCGTAGACGTGGCCGGTCAGGGCATCTACTTCGTGGATGACAACGAAAACGCGTTGAACCTGTTTCACTGACGTTAGCGGCCGTTTTCAGATAGCGCAACTTACAATGCAGTTGTCGTCCCGAGCGAAGCGAGGGACATGGGTTCTTGCCTGCACCACCTGAATGGCTATCGCGGGCAAGCACCTAGATCCCTCGCTCTTGCTCGGGATGACAGTGCGTAACAGGTTTAATGGGATGCAGGGAAGTGCATGGTGCGCCCGGAGAGATTCGAACTCCCGACCTACAGCTCCGGAGGCTGCCGCTCTATCCAGCTGAGCTACGGGCGCACGCCAATATTCCCAGTGTACATGCGGAGCTTTACCCTATCAATCGATGATCGAAAGATCGAAAGTCCGCGTCCGGCTGTCGGCGGTGATCGCCGAGCCATGACATCACGACTGAATATTCCGACTTGCCGCGAACCAAAAAAGATCTAATAGCGATTCCGGCCGCCGCCCCCGCCGCCGTGTCCGCCGCCGCCGCGACCCCCGCGATCTCGACCGCCTCCTCCGCCGCCACCACCGCCTCCGCGCTCGACCTTGGGACGCGCTTCATTCACGTTCAAAGTGCGTCCGCCAATCTGACTGCCGTTCAGCGCCGCAATGGCTTTCTCTCCGTCTTCCGCACTGGTCATTTCGACAAAGCCGAAGCCGCGCGAGCGCCCGGTGTCCCGGTCGGTCATGATGCTGACGCGGTCTACCTGTCCGTGTACCTCGAACAGCTTGCGCAGTTCGTCTTCCGAAGTGTTGAAGTCGAGGTTCCCAACAAAGATGTTCTTCACGCGAATTGCCTCTGAGTGAGCTATTTGAGCGTGGGCGACTTCGGCGCAACTGGAGGCTGGTTGGCCAAGCCGAAAGCCAAAGTTGACGAACAGTCAAATGCGGGGGAAGTATAGCAGGTCTTTTGCTCGTAGGAAGCAATCTAGTTGCTGACGACAACTATTCTGCCCGCTAGCACGCATCCACCTTCCAATATCCGTCGCGCTGAAAGCCGAGTCGCAGAAGGCGGTTCTTGGGATCGTGGCGCTTGCCACAGTTAGGGCACTTCAGATAGTGACTCCAGGTTGTGCCCTGCAGATCGTAGTTCTCAGACACTGCGAAAGTTGTGCCGCAACTGCAGGGCACGAGGTATAGCTTCAAATCTGTCTTGGAGTCTGGTTCAGGTCTCCTGCGGGACATTAGCGCTCTTCTTCCGCCATGGCCATCGAACTCCTCTTGCGCTTGTTGGCCTGTAGCACCTTCTTACGAAGCCGCAGCGACTTGGGTGTGACCTCGACAAACTCGTCGTCGGCGATGAATTCAATCGCCTGCTCGAGATTCAGATTTCGGAATGGCACCAGTCGAACCGCTATGTCCGAAGTGGACGACCGCATGTTGGTCAGTTTCTTTTCGCGGACGACGTTTACATCGAGATCGTTGTCTTTGGCGTTTTCGCCAACAATCATGCCTTCGTAAACATCGACGGTCGGGCCGACGAATAATTCGCCTCGCTCCTGCAGGTTGTAAAGAGAATACGGCGTAGTCACGCCGCCGCGGTCGGATACGAGCGCGCCCGTCAGGCGGTGCGGAATGTCGCCTTGCCACTCCATGTATCCATCAAACAGAGAGTTCATCACGATGGTGCCCCGTGTGTCAGTGAGCAATTGGCTGCGCAGTCCGATGAGGCCGCGGCTGGGCACGCGGAAAACAATCCGCACCCGGCCATACCCGTGATTGTGCATGTTGAGCACTTCGCTCTTGCGCACGCCGAGTTGTTCCATCACCACGCCCACGAATTCTTCGGGCACGTCCACAGTCAGTTTCTCGACCGGCTCCATCAGCTTGCCATCCACGCGTTTGGTGACGATCTCCGGCTTTCCCACCATGAGTTCGAAGCCTTCGCGGCGCATCATTTCGATAAGAATCGAAAGCTGCAGTTCGCCGCGGCCCATCACGATGAATGAATCCGTGGTCGCAGTATCTTCCACGCGCAAGGAAACGTTGGTCAGCAACTCTTTCTGCAAGCGCTCCCGCAGATTCCGGGAAGTCACATACGTGCCCTCGCGTCCGGCAAACGGCGAAGTGTTCACCGTGAACAGCATGGCGATTGTAGGTTCGTCAATCGTGATGTGCGGCAGCGGCGCTGGGTTCTCGGCATCGGTAATGGTTTCGCCAATCGTGATGCCCTCAACCCCGGCCACCGCGATAATATCGCCGAGAGTGGTCTCCGTGATGTCGGTACGCTTCAAGCCGGAGAATGAAAACAGTTTCGTAATCTTCGTTTTGTGCAGCGATCCGTCCAGCTTGGCGATGGCAACGTCTTCGCCGGTACGCATGGTTCCGTTGAACACCCGCGCAATGGCCAAGCGTCCCAGATAATCGCTGTAATCGAGATTGGCCACCAGGATTTGCAGCGGTCCGGCTACATCGCCCGTGGGCGCGGGAATGGTTTGAAGGATACTCTCGAACAGAGGCTGTAAGTTGACGCCGCCTTTCACGTCGCACGAAGCGGTCCCGGCTTTGGCATTGGTGTACAGCACGGGAAAGTCGAGCTGCGATTCCTTCGCATCAAGATCGATGAAAAGATCGTAAACTTCGTTCAGCACTTCCTGAGGCCGAGCGTCGGAACGGTCAATCTTGTTGATCACGAGGATCGGCGCAAGATGGGCCTCAAGCGCCTTGCTGAGAACGTATCGCGTTTGTGGCAGCGGGCCTTCACTGGCATCGACCAGCAGCATCACGCCGTCAACCATCTTCAAGGCCCGCTCGACTTCTCCACCGAAATCGCTGTGGCCGGGCGTATCCACGATATTGATCTTCACATCATGGTAGAAGATGGCCGTGTTCTTGGCCAGAATCGTGATGCCGCGCTCGCGCTCCAGATCGTTGGAATCCATCACGCGTTCGATGATGTGCTCGTTGGAACGAAAAGTACCGCTTTGCTGCAGCATGGCGTCGACCAGCGTGGTCTTGCCATGATCCACGTGGGCAATAATAGCGATGTTACGAATGCTCGAACTCAAAAGAGACTTCCTTCCCCGTAACCGACAAAATATTCCTGCTACCACTTTACTATGTGCGGGACAAAGCGGCGAGAACAATAGAGCGCAGAGAGGCAATCGACGGTACAGTTCCTTGCCCGGCTGGGCTGGCGAAGCACCCAATCATCCATTCGTTAAAACACCGCCGAAGTTTCACTCCACCGTTGCCGCGTGTTTTGGCAGGGGTTTTCCGGCCAGGCGGCTCTCGGCTTCCTTGACGGCGCGTCGGGCTGCCGTGATGGCCTTGCTGGTGGTTGACTCCGGGCCTTCGGAGTCAGTGTTGGCAAAGAAAACGCGGTCCATCGGTTCGCGCGCCAGAGGCTGCACCTTGGTGTAGAGACCGGGAGTGGACATATAAAGAGGATGGCCCCGGCGGTAAATGTGAACTTCGAGAGGATCAACATTGGAGCCCGGGAAAAGCTTCTGAAAATCATTGAGCACGCTGGCCGCTTTTTTCCGCGTGCCTGATTCGGTCAGCAGGTAACCGCGGTCGTCTTCGCTCATGGGTGTGTAACAGGTGAGGATGTTGTATTTCTGCCGGTAACCGGGCTGGTTGCGGATGACCCAATCCGCCACAATGAAATCGGTGAACGTGTTTCCCGGGCACCAAGTGTCGTAGCTCTTGTTGAATACCGGCTTATCGAAGATGAGGTTCACGACTGCATATGGACAGTAGCGGATCTGGTGCATGGCGTCGCTCTGCTTCTCCATGAGACCTTGCACGATGCGCCGCGTAATAAATTTCGGAGTGGCCATAATGACGGTCTTCGCGGCCACCGTCTTCAGTTCCGCGCCCTGCATGTAAGTGACTTGCACTTCCTGTTTGTCCGGGATGACGGCCACCGTGGTCGCGCCTGCCTGCATACGGTCTGCGAATTTCGGCTGCAGGATCTCGGCCAACTTCTTGGAAATTGCACCCAACCCACCCGGCCAGGTATAGAAATCCGGTACCGTGTCCCCGCCGATTGTCTGCATCTCATCGATTCCGAGTGCGGCGGCCGTGTCCTCGGTCGCTGCCCCCCAGTTGGATGGGCCATAGTTATCCCACCACTGTTTTACCTCGGCCGGATAGCCTTTCATGAAATCGGAAAAAGGAAGGTTGTCGAGTTCGGAGGCGCGTTTCTCCAGGTTGACCGCCAGCATATCTTTCTTGAACTTCTTGAAACCCTCACGCACAGACGCGGGGTAAGGCAATCGGTCGAGGCCTTCGGTCCAGGTATTGGGAATCCATTCGCCCTTGATCATGGTGCTATCGCGATCGTTGATGGGCAGAGGCTGCAAGCCGATTTCTTTGGCGAAGCTGTAGGCATACTCGCTCTTTCCCAGAAACGCCGACCCGGTGGCGTACGCGCTTCCCCGATACTCCATCAAATAGGCATTGCCGCCCCAGTGTGGTTCCTTTTCCAGCAAGAGGAAGTCGCGGCCGCGCAACAGGTAGGCTGCAGCCATTCCGCTGACTCCGCCGCCCACGATTACGACATCGTGGCGCGCCGAGACGGGCGGACGAGTGAAGATCTTGCCATCACGCACCTGGTGGCAGATACGATTATCTTCGCCCTCAACCGCGGGCGCCGGCGTCTCTGCTGCCAACAGAGAGAGATTGACCGGACAACCCGCTGCAACCGATCCCGCGACGACGAATTTAATGAAGTCCCTGCGATTTGCAGTCATTTGTAATCTTGCTCCTGAGCCGCTAATGGAGGCCGGGCGTCCTCGCCCGGCTTCCATGACGCGGCTTTACACGGCAACCGCTTGTTTTTCCGCGCCCATCCGCAGCCGGTACCAGCTCACAATGGCAATTAAAGAAAAAACGAAGATAATGCTGGAAATGGCGTTGATTTCCGGCGTGATCCCCCTCCGCAGCCGGCCCCAGATTTCCAGCGGCAGCGTGTTATCCCGCCCAATCAGAAAAAAGCTGACCGCGATTTCGTCCATGGATAACGTGAAAATCAGCAGGGCAGCTCCAATGATCGACAGGCGTAGGTTAGGAATTGTGATTCGCCAAAAAGTCTGCCAGTAATTTGCCCCCAGATCGAGCGAGGCTTCCTCCTGCGCGCGATCCAGTTTCTGCAAACCCGCGAACACCTCGGTGGTCGCGACCGAGATCAAAGCTGTGCCGTGACCAAGCACAATCGTCGCCAGACTTAGCTTAACGTCCGCCTCGCGAAACAACATCAACAGCGAAAGCCCGGTAATGATTCCGGGAAGAATCAGCGGCAACAGCACGAGTCGCCGGAAAAGCGTTTTGCCCGGAAAGTCGGCGCGATCAAGAGCCAGCGCGGCGGGGATGCCGAACGTCAAAGAGATTGCCATCGCGGCGATGGCGACTACAACACTGTTCAGAACTGATTCCCAAATGGCATCGTCGGCGAAGAGCATACGATACCAGTCCAGAGTGAGGTTGTGGGGAGGGAATCCGCCAACCCCCGATCCATTGAAGGAATAGACGATCAGCGTGACGATCGGCAGATATAGAAATCCGAAGACAACGATGGCGTGCCAGGGCAGCCAGCGGGAGGTGCCACGGACCCCACTCATCGGAAGCTCCATTTCTTTTCCAGTTTCTCCGAGAGAACCAGAAGGCTGACGACCAGCAGCAGCATGCAGAGTGAAATGGCCGCTCCCAAAGGCCAGTTGTAGGCCGCGCCGAATAAGCTGACCACGATATTCGAGATCATGATGCCGCTGGGGCCGCCCAGCAATAGTGGCGCAAGAAAATCGCCCAGGCTCAGCACAAACGCAAAAGTTGCTCCGGCCAGCACTCCGGGAATCGAGAGCGGAAAAATTATTCTCCAGAAAGTTTGCAACGGCGATGCCCCCAGATCGTGTGACGCCTCAACCAGATTGCGCGGGATATGTTCGAGCGACGCATAGATCGGCAAGAACGCAAACGGCGTATAGATGTGGGTGAGCGTGAGCACCACCGCGAACGGGCTATAGAGCAGAAACTCCAGCGGGTGTTTTGTCAGGTGGGCGTACTGCAACAAAGTGTTGAGCACGCCGTCGCCGCCCAGGATGGTTTTCCAGGCGTAGGCGCGAACCAGGTAGCTAACCCACAGCGGAATGATCACCAGTTGATAGAAGAGATTTTTTCTTTCACCCGCGTAGAAAGAAAGATAGTAGGCCAGCGGGTATCCCAGCAGCACAGAAAACGCCATGACGCGGGCCGCAATCCACATCGACCGAAAAAGAGTTTGCAGGTAAACATTGACGCGGAACAGTTCGCGGTAATTGTCGAGAGTCCAGGCGTGGACGATGGTTTGCGATGCCGAGACCGACCAGAAGCTGTAGCAGAGAAGCAGCGTATAGGGCACGAGCAAAAACACCGCCACCCAGACTAACGGCGGCAAGGTGATGGCTACTCGATACGCGCGAGAAAACATTTGTCCTATCCTCTTTCCGCGGACTGGCGAACCGGTACTGCATCAGCCGGGGAGAATTCCAAATGCGAATCCCCTTGCCAGTTTTCGCGAGGTGCAGCTCTTACCGCCAGAGTCAGCCCATCGGCACAGACAATCTGCAATAGTTCGGTAGCACCATGGAATGCCTGATGCTGAATTGTGCCAACGGCGTGAACCACAGTCGTGTCTGCACTGTCCGCAGGAAATGGGACAAGTCGAATATTCTCCGGCCGCAAGGAAAACAACGCGGGACCATCCGGCAGATCGACTCTCCACGAAAGTGAGTTGCAATAAGCCACTCCCGCTCTCACTTCGGCGCGAAGCAGATTGGTGTGTCCGATGAACTGCGCCGTATACGCGGTCGCCGGACGACTGTAGATCTCGCGCGGCGAAGCGACCTGCTCCAGTTCGCCGAGGCGCAACAGCACGATGCGATCCGACATGACCATGGCCTCTTCCTGGTCATGTGTAACAAAAACAAAGGAGATTCCGACCTCCCGTTGCAGGGATTTCAGCTCCAGCTGCATTTGCCGGCGAAGATTGGCGTCCAGCGCGGAGAGCGGTTCATCGAGCAGCAACAAACGCGGCCGGTTTACCAGGGCGCGTGCCAGCGCAATGCGCTGCTGCTGTCCGCCGCTGATATTGGCTGGCTTGGAACCGGCGAAAGCCGTCATCTTAACCATGGCCAGCGCTTCCGAGACCCGGGCCGCAATCTCGTCTTTCGGCAACTTCGCCACTCGCAGCCCGTAGCCGACATTTTCTTGCACGGTCAAGTGCGGAAATAGAGCGTAGTGTTGAAACACCGTATTCACGCGCCGGCGGTAAGGCGGCAGCACGTCGAGCCGCTCCCCCTCCATCAGGATCCGGCCAGAATCAGCGCTCTCAAAGCCTGCAATGATGCGCAACAAGGTCGTCTTGCCTGAGCCGCTTTCTCCGAGAATGGTCAGGAACTCGCCTTCCGCAATTTGCAGAGAGATGTCGCGAAGTACAGGATTCTTACCGAACGACTTGGCGACATTGCGGATATCGAGCAAGGGTTCCGCAACGGATTTGGCGGAAGGAGCGACCGCGGGTTCGATTGTAGTGGCCATGTCCGTTAGGTAGCACAGCGCGGGAGGCCGGGCATCCTCGCCCGTCCGGCTGGGCGGGGACGCCCGGCCTCCACGTAACCTTATTGTGCTGCCTTCACTTCGTTCCAGACCTCAACATACTTCGCCCGGCGAGGTACGTCCTGCCAGAAATAAATGTGCCTCTGATAATTGTCCACGTCGTCAAGATGCAGGCTTTTGACCTGCTCCGGAGACATATACTGCGCTGCTTGCGGATTCGCGGGCGTGTAGCCGGTCACATCGGCAACCTTCTTCTGGTTCTGCGCCTCGATCATGTATTCGAGAAAAGTGTATGCCAGTTCCTTGTTCTCGCTGCCGGCGGTAACCATCAAATGATCGATCCAGCCTGTCGTATTTTCTTTGGGGATGGTTTCGCCGATCGGAAAGTTGAACTTGCGGAGCTGGTTGGTCATCAGCGGCCAACCCATGGCCAAAACGACTTCGTGGTTTTGAAACAAATTTGTCAACTCGCCGCCGGTCGACCACATCTTCCGCAGGTTCGGCTTCAACTCCAGCAACTTTTTCTTGACCGCGTCCAGTTCTTGATCGCTGAGGTTGTAAAGATGTGTGGGGTCGGGCTTGTCGAAACCGAGAACCTGCGCCGCCATATAAACCGTAGACAGCTCGTCCCAGACGGAGACCTTACCGCGGTATTTCGGATCCCAAAACAGATTCCAACTATCCGGTGGTTGTGGAAGCGCAGTGGTGTCGTAGAGGATCGGGTTAGGTCCCCAGACAAAGGGCACGCCAAAGACTTGTCCTTTCACGCGCACCAGGGGCAGAGAAGTGAGCTGCGGCGAGAGTTGGTTGTAAGTTGGAAACTTCGAAAGGTCGAGTGGAGCGGCCAATCCTGCCGCAGAGATCGAAGTGGCAACGTCGCTGGATGGCGAAATCACATCGTAGTTGCCCGCGCTCCCGCCGCGCAGTTTGGCAACCAGTTCATCGCTCGAACCCATGTACGAGGCGGTAACCTTGCAACGATACTGCTCCTCAAACCCGTGCACGAAAGAGGGGTCGGCATAGCCCTCCCAGACCAGCAGGTTGAGCGTGGGAGTTTTCTTGGCGCAGGCGCCAAGCAGGGAAATGGCTGTCGCTAACAGCACGACCAGAAAGCGCCGGATCATCAATAGGCCTCCACAATCCTTGCGGTTCGTCGTCTCGCACTGACTCCGCTCTAAAAAGTTGGCGGAGTGTTCACCCACAAAACCCGGGTTTTTGTCCGACCCGGGTTGAACCAACGATGCGGCGTAGTGCTCTCAAAATAAAAACTGTCTCCAGGCTTCAGCCGATACTCCACTTCCGCAACTGAAATATGCAATTGCCCCTGCAGGATGTGCAGAAACTCCTCGCCTTCGTGGGTATAAGATTCGCCGCTGCCAGCGCGTGGAGAGATGTGAAACAGGTGCGGCTCCATCACCGTGTTTCCCCACGCCAACAACTCCATGCGGACCCCGGTTCCAGCCTCCAGTACTTTGCGCTTGTCGGCGGGAACCAGCCGGCCATTGGACCCGCTGGCATCGAAAAAATCAAGGATGTTGGTCTTATAGAATCGCGCCAGTTTGCGGAGCGTGCCTACCGAGGCGCTCACGTGAGAACGTTCCAGGGCGCTTAGAAATCCCACCGAGATACCGACTGCTTTTGCCACTCGAGCCAAAGAGAGGCCGCGCTGGACGCGCATTTGCCGCAGGTGTAAACCGATCGCGCCACTGCCGCCATTCGCGCCTTGCCGCACCAAGCCTTCGCGCTTGAGCAGTTGCGCAATGGCGGGCGCGTTCAACCCGCGCACCTTGCGCAAATACCGCGCGCGCTTGAGCACTTTTATGTCTTCGGATGTGTAGAGACGATACTTGCTGACGGTGCGATGAGGCCGGGTGAGGCCCAGACTTTCCCACGATCGGATCACCGACGAGGAAACTCCCACCAGACGAGCCACGTCGCCGATTTTCAAGTACGGCGTTGGGTTGGCGGACTTCATCTTCAGAACTGGGCTCCCCACGTCTTTGCCGGGCTTGACGGCAGCCCCACTATTTCCTGCCCCATTTTTTCCTTGACAGCGTACTGCGGGTTCTCTAACCTTGCGCGATTATAGCAAGGTTTGATTTTCGCGCAAGCAGCGTAGTTGGCAATCTTCCACTTCGAATTGGGAGGTGCTCAATGCATCCGTCTCTGTCGCGTCGCGCCCCAGCTTTGTGGCTGGCGGGGCTCGGCTTGCTTACCATCCTGTCGGTCCCTGGGTTCTCCCAGGGCACCGGCGGCCGTATTCTCGGACGTGTCGCCGACCCCACCGGCGCGGTTCTGGCTGGGGTGAAGATCACGCTGGTAAACGAAGCTACCGGCGCCAGTCGCGACACTCAGACGAATCCCAGCGGCGACTACACGTTTGTGGAAGTTGTTCCCGGCAGCTATCGTGTCGATTACGAACTGGCGGGATTTAAAAAGAGCCTGCAGAAAAGCGTTACCGTCGACGTCAACCAGGTGGTCACCCTCAATCAGACATTGGAAATCGGCGCGGCTCAGGAAACCGTCGAAGTGACTTCAGAAGCGCCTCAGGTGGACACAACCAGCACGCAACTCGGCGCCGTGATTAACGATCGCTCGGTGAACGAATTGCCCCTGAACACCCGCGATACCTACCAGTTCTTGCAGCTTCAGCCGGGCGTGCAGGCCCAGCTTGGATCGAGCGGCAGCCTGTTCTTCGGTTCCAACGATGCCGGATCGGTCTCGGTGAACGGCGGGCGCACGCGATCCAACAATTTCAGCGTCAACGGCGGCGACGCTAACGATCAATTCGTAAATACTCCCACCGTCCAACCCACCCCCGACGCGGTCGAAGAGTTCCGCGTCATTACCAACACCTTCGATGCCGAGTACGGCCGCAACTCCGGCTCCGTGGTGAACGTAATCACCAAGTCTGGAGGCAACACCTTCCACGGAAATCTCTACGAATATTTCCGCAACACGATTTTCGATGCGCGCGGCTACCCGGATACCAGCAAGCCGCAGCTCAACCAAAATCAGTTCGGCGGCACATTCGGCGGACCCATCAAGAAGGATCAAACCTTCTTCTTTCTTTCTTATGAAGGGCGCCGCATCCGCGCCGGCCAGCCTGGACAATTAGTAAACGTCCCCACCGGTCAGCCGGGGCCACTGGGGCAAGCGACGGGGGAGTTCGGCGGCGACTTCTCCACCGTGGCGGCCAACGGAGGATTCAGCGGCAACATTTCTTCGACGGACACGACGGTGTACCAGGCACTGAATCAAAGGTCGGCCGGAGGCGTCACCTGCCAGAGTGCAATTCAGGCGCTGGGCGGCGTCCCTGCAGCTCCTGGGGTCGCATGGGCATCCATTTTCCCCACCGGCAAAATTCCAGTGCCGTGCCAGGACCCCGTGGCCGCCAATCTACTTCAACGCTTTGTTCCCGCAGCGAATAGCGGGACCAACCAATACCAAGCCATCCCCGTGGGTACGGACAACGCCGACCAATTTACGGCCCGCTTCGATCATCGCTTCAGTGATCGTCAGAGCTTCACCGCTTATTACTACTTCAATGACGGCAGTCAGCTCCAGCCCTACAACACCTTCGAGGCCTCCGGCGCCAACGTTCCAGGTTTCGGGAACTACAACAATCTCCGCTACCAGCAGTGGAACTTCACTCATACCTGGAGCATCAACAACTCTCTCGTGAACGAGGCTCACTTCACCTATATGCGTGAGGGCGAGCTCGGATTCCTGAAGCCCCAAACTACCAACGCCGTTACGTCCTCCTGCAACGGAGCGGCCGCCGCCTACTGCTTTACCGGACTCTCGGATTCTAGCTACATCCAGAATACGTTTGGCACCTCCTCCAAGCTGGGCATAACGCCCGGCCTGCCTTCAAACCTGACCGGAGTTCCTTACGTCTCCATTTCTGGAGGCGCGGAGTTTGGCAACAATTGGGAGGGGATACTTCCTCAGGTCGGTAACAGCTTCCAATGGTCCGACGGCCTGAGCTGGGTAAAAGGCAACCATAGCTTCAAATTTGGCGTGGATATCCGCCGCGCCCGCTTCGACCAGTACTACTATTTCGACGTAAATGGCTATTACACGTTCAACAACAGCGGCCCCAATGCGATTGTTCCCAGCGACGGCGATCAATATGCCGAGTTCCTGCTGGGACTGACGGATACCTATGTGCAGGGGTCGGGACAGCGAGAGGATATTCGCAGCACTTCGGTCTATCCCTTCGTTCAGGACAGTTGGAAGATTAAGCCGAACCTGACCCTAAATTACGGCTTGCGCTGGGAGTACACTCCTCCAGCGGTCGACATCAGCGGCCATGTGGAGACCTTTCGGCCTGGCCAAAATTCCAGCGTCTATCCCTGCGGAATCACGATCAGCGCGTCCTACTGGAAGAGCCTGGGAGTGACCAATCCAACCTGCGCCAACACCGGATCCGAGCCCACCGGCTTGCTCGTGCCTGGAGATCCCGGCGTCCCCGCTGGGATGACCTCAACCTATTACAAAGCCTTTGCGCCGCGCGTTGGCTTGGCTTACAGTCCGAACTTCACGAACGGTGTCCTGGGGAAGTTATTCGGCGGCAATGGAAAAACCAGCATCCGCGCCGGGTGGGGGCTTTTTTACAATCCGATCGAAGAACTGGTTCAGGCTCAGTTCGGGGCTGAGCCTCCTTTCGGCGGCAGTTCCTCGCTCTCGGACACATTTTTCAACACACCTTTTGTCGGCCAAAACGGCGTCCAAAATCCAAATCCATTCAACGGCATTATTACGCCGACGAAAGGTCAGCCCACTGATTTGTCCCTGTTTCGCCCGATCCTTCTCTACGGCGAATTTCAGCCCCACCTCCGCTCGCAGTACACCAGCCAATACAATCTCACCATTCAGCGGGAGTTGAGCAATAGCATACTGTTCCAGATCGGCTACGTCGGGTCCGAGGGGCATCGCTTGCTGGCTTCTCACGACATCAATCCCTCCACCCCTCAGACCTGCCTCGACATCAACAGCGCAATGGGAGCGGGGACGTGCGCACCCACCGCCGAAGATGAACAGTTCATCATTCCCGCAAGCGCGGTTGCTCCGCCCGGCGGATTCCACGTACCCTACGGCCCGAATGGCCCAACGGTCATCCCAGCCGGCACATCGATTGGCTCCGTTGCCCCCCACGGGCTGGACCTGGTTGGCCTGCGTCCTTACTCCTCGCCCAATTGCAATCCGTATACAGGTACCGGCTGCCCAGTGGACGGTGTCCCTGTGTTCACCGAAATCTTTGCCGAAGACACCATCGCCAGCTCTTCCTACAACGCACTGGAAATGATGCTGCAAAAGCGTTTCTCGCATGGATTGCAATTCCAGGCCGCCTACACTTTCAGCAAGTCAATAGATGACGGTTCGACATTCGAAGAAACGCTGAACCCGTTCAACTTCGCTGCCAGCCGCGCCCTATCGCTGTTCAACTCGAAACAACGCTTCGTTGTGAGCTACGACTGGGAACTGCCGATTGCCAAGCGCGAAGGCTTCGCCGGCAGGGTGCTCAACGATTGGGAAGTTTCCGGCATTACTCAATTCCAGACTGGATTCCCCATCCGTATCGATACCGAGGACGACACCGAACTGATCAACAGCCTGTTTTTCTTGGGCACCGAGGCTCCAAGTTTGATTGGCCCACTGCAAATCGAGAATCCCAAGAAAACCGGAGGCTTCTATCTGAACTACAATCAATTCCAAGATCCCCCACTCGGCAGCTTCAACAATGGCACACAGCGGACGCTGTGCTGTGGACCGGGGCTGATCGATTGGGACTTCTCGGTGCATAAGAAGATTGCTGTGAGCGAATCCAAGTATTTCCAGTTCCGCGCGGAAATCTTCAATGTCTTTAACCGCACGAACTTCTCGAACCCAGACGGTCATTACTCGGATGGCGCAACGGAGTTTGGCAAGATCACGGCGGCCGGAGATCCGCGGCTGTTGCAGTTTGCTTTAAAGTTCTTCTTCTAGCGGGAAGGACTAAACTTTACGAAGTATCCCCAGGCGGTTACCTCGCCCGGGGCACTCTAATAGCCGATCAATCGGCTTGAGATTCCTGGAGACCCGGATGTATCCCGAATTGCAGAAAGAGCTCGAGACCTTCGAGCGCCGCACGCCCAAATCCGCCGCATCCCACAAGAAGAACCTGAAGCGTATCCCGCTAGGCGTTGCCAGCAATTACCGAGCCTACGATCCCTATCCGATTTTCGTGAAGGAAGGCAGCGGCTCGCACTTCCGCGATCTCGATGGCAACGACTACCTCGATCACAACCTCTGTTTCGGCGCACTCATGGCCGGACATTGTCATCCCGCGGTCATGAAGGCGGTCGAAAAACGCCTGAGCACCGGCACCATGTTCGGCATGCCCCATGACATGGAGTGGGAGTTGGCTGAAGAAATATGCAATCGATTTCCGGTCGAGATGGTCCGCTTCGGCAGCAGTGGCACGGAAGCGACCATGCACGCGGTACGCCTGGCGCGCGCCGCGACGGGCCGCGACAAGATTCTCAAGTTCGAAGGTGGATATCACGGGTTGCACGATGCCGCACTCGTCAGCGTGAAACCCCATGCTCCAGACTTCGGCGATGTAAACGCTCCCACTTCCGTTCCCGGCGGTCTGGGTGTGCCCAAGGCAAGCGTTGCAAATATCCCCGTCGCCACATTCAACGATCTCGCCAGCGTCGAGCTTCGCTTCAAACAGAATCCTGGTGAAATTGCCGCGATCATTCTTGAACCGATCATGATGAATGTCGGCCTCTGCATTCCGCAGCCCGGATTCCTCGAAGGCCTGCGCGAAATCGCGACCAAGAACGGTGCGTTGCTTATCTACGACGAAGTAAAGACCGGAGCAAAACTCGGCTGGGGCGGAGCCTCCGAATACTTTGGCGTGAAGCCCGACATGATTTGCCTCGCCAAGTCCATAGGAGGCGGTCTGCCGCTTGCAGCGTTCGGTACGCACAAGTCGGTCATGAATTTGATCTCGGAGCACAAGGTTTTTCATGGCGGCACTTACAACACGAATCCGGTGTCGATGGCTGCAGGCCTCGCAACTTTTCACGAAGTACTCACACGCGAGAATTACGCGCACGTGGACAAGCTCAGTCAAAAACTTAACGCCGGTTACCGCAAGAGCATCGCGAAGGTCGGCTTGCAGGCGTACATCGCGAGCGCGGGTGCTAACGGAGCGCTCATGCTTTATCCCAAGGAGATCCGCAACTACCGAGATTGGATCACGATCGACATCGACCTGTGGCGTCACTATTGGTTCGGCTTGGTGAACCGTGGCGTGATGCCGCAACCTTACTGGTGGGACGAGCAGTGGACGATTTCAGTCCAGCACACCGAGGCCGATATCGACAAACATCTCGCGGCGTTCGAAGATGTGGCGCCTGCACTGGCCAAGGCCCAGCACGAGCGCACCGCAGAAGTAGTAGCCCACTAAAGCCATGAGTGGGAACGGCTAAGAATCACGTGGGGACAGCCGCCCTCGGCTGTTCAGCGAAGCTCCGCAGGCGGTTTCGTATCAGGCATGGTTTCAGCCGTGCCCCAGTTCATTGTGTTGAAGGCGGCTTTAGCCGCTGAGTCTCAGACCCGGGAGCGGTTTTGTCAGCTGACGCCAAAGATGCCAACCAACCGCACCTGAAGCGCGTCCTCGGCCGCTGGGACCTCGTCTTGCTGTTCGTGGTCGCAGTTTTCAACCTGAATGTAGTTCCCTCGATCGCCGCCAATGGCGGCGTCACCGTCTGGTTGTGGATCATCTCGCTGCTCTTGTTCTTCTGGCCGCAAGGCATCGCGGTCATCGAACTGGCGCATCGCTATCCCGGAGAAGGCGGCGTGTACCTCTGGGCCAAAGAAGTGTTCGGAGACTTTCACGGCTTCCTTTCGGGCTGGTGCTACTGGACCAACAACATGCTTTATGTTCCCACGGTGATGCTGTACTTCGTCGGCGTTTCCGTATTCGTGCTCGGTCCCGGGCACGAATCGTTGGCGGACAATAAAGCTTTCGCCCTGGGCGCCTCACTCGTGCTGCTGGCCCTGCTTACGGTTCTGAACATCGTGGGCCTCAGCGTGGGAAAATGGCTGAACAATTTAGGCGCCATCGGAACCGGCATTGCTGCGGTGACCTTGATTATTCTCGGCGTGACCATTTTCTTGCGCTACGGGACCACCATCACCGCCGCGGATTTTCGAATTCCCGCCAACCCGCGCTTCGTGCTGAATTCCTTCGGCGTGATCTGCTTCGGTTTGGTCGGCCTGGAGTTAGCTTCCGTCATGGGCGACGAGATCCGAGATCCCGCACGCACTCTGCCCGGCGCTGTGGTTTGGGGCGGAGTGATTTCTGGATTGCTCTATATCGGAGCCACGTTGACCCTGCTGATTGCGGTGGGCAAAAACGATATCAGCGTGCTGCAAGGGATTGTGCAAGCCGTAAGCCACATGGCCGGGAAGGTAGGCCTCGCCTGGATTGTCGCGCCTTTCGCGCTGATGCTGAGCTTGTCCATTGCCGGAATCGGCTCCGCATGGATGGGCGGCTCGGCGCGCATTCCTTTTGTGGCCGGACTCGATTCCTACATGCCGAGCTGGCTGGGAAAGGTGCATCCGCGGTATGCCACTCCGTACGCGGCCTTGATCGTGCAATTCGTGGTTTCGCTGGTGCTTTGTGTAATTAATTTTCTTGCTTCGGGCGGCGTGCAAGAGGCATTCCAGACTATGCTTTCGTTAGCCGTCGTGCTCCAGTTGGTGCCGTTTGTCTACGTCTTTGCCGCCTTGCTAAGATTTGCATTCAGCGAGGCGGACGGAAAAGGCCGCTACAGCAAGACCGTCCTCACTCTCTCGGGCGCCAGCGGCCTGCTGACCACGGTTCTCGGCATCGTGCTGGCATTTTCGCCGGCTAAGCAGATCACCTCGATCTGGCGCTACGAAGCGACCATGTTCGGGCTTACATCGTTTTTTATTGCTTTGGCGGCATTCTTTTTCTTTGTCTATGGCCGCAAGAAAATGGAAGGTCGTGTCGAGACGGGCCACTCGCCCGTCCCTACGAGCGAAGTTAATCGATATTGAACAACGTGGGGACAGCCGCCCTCGGCTGTCCGGTCGAGCACTGCTCGACTGATCGCGGAGGAAACTATGCCAGGCGGAGTGAAGACCGACGTTCGCACCTATCGGATGTACGTCAACGGCGAGTGGGTGAACAGCAAGTCCAACAGGACTTTCCCGGTTTACGACCCAGCCACGGAAGAAGTGATCGCGCAAGTTCCCGAGGCGAATGCCGAGGACGTCAACCGCGCCGTAGCCGCCGCGAAAGCGGCTTTCGATAACGGCCCATGGGCCTCGACTACGGCGCAGGAGCGTGGACGCGTCCTGTTCCGCCTCGCCGACAAGATCCGGCAAAATGCTGCCATGCTCGCAGATCTGGAATCCCGCAACACCGGTAAGCCCATCGTCGAAGCCGAATTCGACATCGCCGACGTAGCCACCTGCTTCGAATATTACGGCGGGCTCGCCACCAAGGTTCTCGGATTTGTGAACCCGGTCCCGGACAACGCCGTGAGCCTCACGCTGAAAGAACCCATCGGCGTTGCCGGGCAGATTATTCCCTGGAACTATCCGCTCCTCATGGCCGCGTGGAAACTTGCGCCAGCCGTGGCCGCGGGCTGCACCTGCATTCTCAAGCCTGCCGAGCAGACGCCCATCACCGCGCTCGAAATGGCGAATTGGCTCACCGAGGTGGGCTTGCCGCCGGGTGTGGTCAACGTCATCACAGGATTCGGCGAGAGCTGTGGCGCGCCGCTAGTCCAGCATCCCGACGTGAACAAGATCGCCTTCACGGGCAGCGCCGCCGTCGGCAAGACCATCGTCAAGCAAGCTGCAGACACCGTCAAGCGAGTCACGCTCGAACTTGGCGGCAAATCACCCAACATCTTTTTCGCCGACGCCGACTTCGAAGCCGCCATCGACGGCGCGCTCTTCGGAGTGTTCATCAATCAAGGGGAGGTTTGCTCCGCCGGCAGCCGCATCCTGGTGCACAAATCCATCTACAAAAAATTTGTGGATGCGATGGCCGAGAAAGCAAAGAAAATCAAGCTGGGATCGCCCGCCGATCGGGACACGAAGATGGGCCCGCTGGTCAGCAAGGACCAATACGACCGGGTTCGCGAATACCAGGAACTTGGCAAGAAGGAAGCCAAGCTGGCCATCGGCGGCGGCCGCGCCCAGGAATTTGCCAAGGGCTACTACGTCGAGCCCACTATTTTTTATGACGTAGCCAACTCGGCCCGCATTGCCCGCGAAGAAATTTTTGGCCCGGTCGCCGCCGTCATCCCATTCGAAGACGAGAAGGACGCGATCAAAATTGCAAACGATTCGCCCTATGGCCTCGCCGCAGCGGTTTGGACGCGCGACATTTTCAAAGCATTCCGCATCGTGAAAGCCCTGCGCGCCGGAATCGTCTGGGTCAATCATATGCAACCTACTTATGTCGAAGCGCCCTGGGGAGGCTACAAGCAATCCGGTTTCGGCCGCGAACTCGGCCCTTGGGGAATCGAAGAGTATCTCGAAACCAAACAAGTGCACATCAATCTAAACGAACAGCCAATTGGCTGGTACTGAGATAGTCCTTGGCCGTTGGTCACTGGTCGTCGGCAAAATCGCCATTCTGCTCGCTCTTGGCGAACGACCAACGACGAAAGACCAACGACGAAAATAGAGAATTTAGATGGCGACAATTCAACTGCGAACTCCCATCCCCGGACCAAAATCCAAAGCGCTAGCAGAGCGCCGCAACACAGCCGTGCCAAGAGGTCTCTCGCATGGAACCCCAGTGTATGTGGCCAAAGCCGAAGACGCATGGCTTGAAGATGTAGATGGAAACCGCTACATCGACTTCGCCGGCGGCATTGGCTGCCTCAACATAGGGCATCGTCGTGAGCCAGTAATAACCGCCGTTCGCGAGCAACTTGATCGCTTCCTGCACACTTGCATGCAGGTTACTCCGTACGAAAACTACATCCGCCTTGCCGAGCGGATGAATGAAATCGCGCCCGGCAAGTTCCCCAAGAAAACTTTCTTCGTGAACAGCGGAGCCGAGGCGGTGGAGAACGCGATGAAGATCGCGCGCGCCCACACTGGACGCTCGGGCATCATCGCCTTTGAAGACGCGTTCCACGGCCGCACCATGATGACCTTGGCGCTCACTAGCAAAACCCATCCTTACAAGGCCGGGTTCGCGCCATTTCCCGGCGACGTGTACCGCATCCCCTACGCTTACTGCTATCGCTGCTCGTATTCACTGAAATACCCATCCTGCGATCTTTACTGCGCCCGCCATCTCGAAGACACATTCAAACGCGTGGTGGCGTCGGAAGACGTGGCGGCCGTCATCGCCGAGCCGGTTTTGGGCGAAGGAGGATTTGTCGTCCCCCCGCCCGACTTCTTCCGCGTGCTGATCGACATTTGCCACAAACACGGTGTTCTGTTTATCGCCGACGAAGTGCAAAGCGGCTTCGGCCGAACTGGCAAGTTGTTCGCCAGCGAGCACTACGGCATCGAACCCGATATCCTCGTCACCGCTAAGTCGCTCGGGGGCGGTCTGCCGCTGGCAGCGATTACTGGCCGCGCCGAGGTCATGGACGCACCCGGACCAGGAGGCCTCGGGGGCACATTCGCCGGCAATCCGCTTTCCTGCGCCGCTGCTCTCGCTGTATTGGATATCTTCGAGCGTGAAAACCTGTTGCCACGCGCCAATGAAATTGGAAACCGATTCCAGAAGCGCGCGAAAGAATGGCAGAAGCGTTGGCCCATCATTGGCGATGTACGCGGCCTCGGCGGAATGCAGGCAATCGAACTCGTGAGGTCCTCCGACAAACCGGAACCGGCGGCAGACGAAACCAAAGAAGTGACAAAATATTGCTACGAACACGGCCTGATCACGATCACCGCCGGCTCGTATTCCAATGTGATCCGGGTTCTGGTTCCGCTGATCGTGACCGACGAACAGATGGATGAAGCCCTCAACGTGCTCGAATCCGCGTTGCAAACGGTGTCTGAGAAAAGAAGCGCTGCCGGTGTAACCGTGATCACGTAGGGCGGACGCCCTCGTACTGTAGAAACGTTGCTGGCAATATTTCGCAGCGGCAAGAATCTTGACGCGATAGCGGAGGCCTTAGCCAAATGACCATTGCCGCACCACCCCTAACCAAAGTTCCCAACTTCATCAACGGCCAGTGGGTCGAGTCCGCCGCCGCTGAATGGCTCGACGTCACCAATCCCGCGACTGCTGAAATCATCGCCAAAGCTCCGCTCTCCGGCGCTGCGGAAGTCAACGCTGCGGTGGAAGCCGCGGCCACAGCCTATCCCGAGTGGCGCCGCACTCCTCCGGAAGACCGCATCCAGCCGCTGTTCAAGCTGAAGCAAATTCTCGAAGATCACGTTGACGAACTGAGCCGCATCATCACCCGGGAAAACGGCAAGACCTTCACCGAAGCCAAGGCCGAGTGGCGACGCGCCATCGAGAACGTCGAAGTCGCCTGCGGCATCCCAACGATGATGCAAGGCTACAACCTCGAGGACGTGGCCCGCGGCATCGACGAGATGATGATCCGGCAACCGCTCGGTGTCGTGGCGGCGATCACGCCGTTCAATTTCCCCGGCATGGTGCCGTTCTGGTTCTTGCCCTACGCGATTGCTTGTGGCAATACATTCATCCTCAAGCCCTCGGAGCGCGTGCCGCTCACCATCCAGCGAACCTTTGAGTTGCTTGCCCAGACCGGCCTGCCCAAGGGCGTGGTCAACCTCGTGAACGGCGGAAAAGCCGTCGTCAACGCATTGCTCGACCATCCCAAAGTGCGCGCTATCAGCTTCGTGGGTTCTACTCCGGTTGCGAAATACGTCTATGCGCGAGCTGGCGAGAACGGAAAACGCGCGCAATGTCAGGGCGGCGCAAAGAATCACGTGATCGTTCTGCCCGACGCGGACATGACGATGTCGACCCAGATCATCAGTGACAGCGCCTTCGGTTGCGCCGGACAGCGTTGTCTGGCGGTTTCGGTTGCAGTCATGATCGGCGAGGCGCAGAAGACGTTTCGAGACGCGATCACAGATTCCGCCGCGAACCTGCGCGTGGGCAACGGTCTCGACGAAGGCGTGCAGATGGGCCCCGTCATTACGCGAGAGAGCAAGGCGCGAATCGAATCCCTGATCGCGATCGGCGAAAAGCAAGGCGCGAAAGTTCTGCTCGACGGACGCAATCCGAAGATCGCGAACTACGAAGCCGGAAACTTCGTGAGGCCGACCATCCTCGATGACCTGTCGCCGACGAGCGAGTTGGCCGACACGGAAATCTTTGGCCCGGTCCTGAGCCTGATCCATGCCCGCGACCTGGACGAAGCTCTGGCATTCCTCGAGCGCAACCGATATGGCAATCAGGCATCGTTGTTCACATCCAGCGGCTCGGCTGCACGGCGATTCCGCTACGAAGCGCCCGCCGGCAACATCGGAATCAACATCGGCGTAGCCGCGCCCATGGCCTATTTCCCGTTCAGCGGCTGGAAGGACAGCTTCTTCGGCATCCTGCACGGACAAGGCCGCGATGCCGTCGAATTCTATACCGAGAAGAAAGTAGTGGTCGAGCGCTGGGCAAAAGAACACTCACGCAAGTTCTAACCTGGCGTTTTCCTTTGTGAACCTTGGTGTTCTTTAGTGGTGGATGCCTTTGAAAATGTCCGAGGCTGAGAGGAATTGATGTCCGACACAATCCAGAAATACAAAGACTACGTAATGACCGGCTTCATGAAGCAGGTAGTGCCCATTGTGATTGACCGAGCCAGCGGCGCCGTCGTGACCGACGAGAACGGCCGCGAGTATCTCGACTGCTTCGCCGGCATCTCCGTCGTGAACGCCGGACACTGCAATCCGCAAGTGATCGCCGCCGCCAGGGCCCAGATGGAAAAGCTGGTCCACTGTTCCTCTTACATCTATCACGTGCAACCGGTCGCCGATCTCGCGGAAAAGATCGCCCACATCGCCCCGCAAGGTCTGACCAAGACTTTTTTCGGCAACAGTGGCGCTGAAGCCATCGAAGGCGCCATGAAGCTCGCCCGCCTGTACACCGGCAAGCACGAATACATCTCGCTCCACGCCAGTTTCCACGGACGCACATGGGGCACCCTTAGCGTCACCGGCAATCTCGGACGCAAGAAGCGCGGCGGCCCCTACGCCCCAGGCATAGCCTTCGCTCCCGCGCCCTACGCCTATCGTTCGCAGTGGCGCAACGATCCCGAAGAATGCGGACGCCAATGCGCCCAAGCCATCGACGACGTCATCCGCTTCGCCACCTCCGGCGACGTAGCCGCCTTCATCGCCGAGCCCGTCATGGGCGAAGGCGGCATCATCTGTCCACCTCCGAACTACTTCAAGGAGGTAAAGAAAATCCTCGACCAGCACGGAATCCTTTTTATCGCCGACGAAGTCCAGTCCGGCTTCGCCCGCACCGGCAAAATGTTTGCCATTGAGCACTACGGCGTCGTACCCGATATCCTGGTTACCGCCAAGGGCATCGCCGACGGATTTCCGCTCAGCGCATTTACCTCGCGTCCCGAAATTGCCGCCGCCTTCAAACCCGGCGATCATCTTTCCACATTCGGCGGCAATCCCATCTCCTGCGCCGCCGCCCTCGCCAACATTGAGTTCATGGAAAAAGAAAATCTCCCAGCCCGCGCCACCGAAACCGGCAACTATGCCATCACCAAGCTTCGCGACCTGCAAAAGCAGCATCCACTTATAGGAGACGTGCGCGGCCTCGGCCTGATGATCGGCGTGGAGTTGGTGAAAGACGAAAAGCTGACGCCAGCCACCTCCGAAGCCGAAGCCATCCGCGCCGCCCTGCTACGGAACGGCGTCCTAGTCGGCGTCGGAGGCGTCTACGGCAACGTGATCCGCTTCCAGCCTCCGCTGATCATCACGCGTCCGCAAATCGATCGAGCCATCAACGCCTTCGCAGCGGCCTTACAGGAAGGAACGCAACCAGCAACTGTGTAATCCTCAGATCTCGTCGTCATCATCGTCGTCCCGGTCGTCATGGTCCCGGTCGTCATGATCCAGGTCCTTGGCCGAACTTAGCGCGTGTCCATCATTCGCGTGACGAATTTCGATTCGTCCATTCACATTGGACACCCGGATATGCGTCCCACCCCCGCCCAGTTCGCCGCGCAAATCGTGACCCACGAATCGATGATGGCGCACATGCAGGCCAAATTCGTTCTCGATTCCGCCCGACACCGTCGAAGCCTCCAGCTCCGCCTTGGCATCGGAAGGCAGTGTCAGTTCAACGCTGCCGTTCACCGAAGATAGTTCGACCGCCGAAGTTGCCAGCCGGTCGAAGTGCGCGTCCATCCGGCCATTGATGGTTTTAAGTTCGACCCGGCCCTGCAATCCGTCGGCCATCATCCGCCCGTTAATGCAGGAGGCGCGCACTTCGACCGAGACTCCGTGGATATCCAGCGGCCCATTGATCAGTTTGATCTCGTCGAGCCGGGCGCCGCGCGGCACCATCAGCGTGTACTCCACCCCGGCAGGATCGTTCCAGCCCCCGTTGAAGGTGTGGTCGTGATCCGGGTATTTTGTGCGGATGGAAACATAGTCATTGCCTGCCTCGACCTCGATCCGGGCTTCATCCAACCGCTCCTTGCGGCCGGCATATTTGACCGCATCGACCTTCACCTCGTTCCGGTCCCACGCCGTAATGTGTACGGCGCCGTTGATATTGTCGAGTTCAACCCGGCCTCCGGCAGCCAGTGCATAGGTCTGATGGAATTCCTCGGTGTACCGTCCCCGATCCGAGGCATGTCCTTGCGCGGCGGCAAACAGCAAGGCGAAAAGCGTTCCGAGAATAATTCCGGCCCAGGTGGCAAGGCGACGTTGGCGGTTCATGGTTCCTCCGTTGCGACACGGATTAGACGCGGCAGCCCAAGATTCGTGAGTGGCAAATAGAATTGTTTTGGATTTCACGACTGGGAGTAAACTTAGCAGAGCTTAGGCGACGGGAAGACATGCTTACTCAAAGCAATGCGGTGATCACCAAGGACCCAGAGATCCTCGGCGGCACGCCTGTCTTCCGAGGAACGCGCGTCCCGTTTCAGGCCTTGCTGGACTATCTGGAGGGAGGGCAAACCCTGGATGAGTTTCTTGAGGATTTCCCCACCGTCAGTCGCGAAGCGGCAGTTCGTGCCCTGGAACACGGCAAATCACTGGTCGTCAGCGAACTTCCATGAAGCTGCTGCTGGACGAATGCCTTCCCAGAAAGCTTAGGAATCATCTGCCCGGACATGAATGCACTACCGTTCCCGAAGCAGGTTGGGCAGGGAAGAAGAACGGAGAGTTGTTGTTTCTCGCCGAGCAGTCGAGCTTTGAAATCTTTCTCACGATCGACCGAGGCGTGGAGTACGAGCAAAACCTAAAGGGACGCGAAATCGCCGTCGTCCTGATATCCGCAAAGTCCAGCCGCCTGGCCGATCTTCTCCCTCGAATACCGGCTGTACTCGTTGCGCTTCGCTCGGTCCGAGCAGGCCGATTCGTCCGGGTCCCTGACTAGATCGAGCAATGTTCAGCGGCTATGCCCGGCAACAGTTTTCGTCCATCCGGGATTCCGCTATTTTGCCGCCAAATCGGGCTTGCAGCAAAAGCAGCCTCATGGAGAAAATAATAGGCTTTGCTTTCACAGACTCGGATACTTATCCTGAGGATGATCCACCTGGGAAAAAATATCCTGTTATCTCTCATGCTGCTTGTGTCTTGGCCGGTGATGAGCGCCCAGAACGTTTCCGAATTAGGCGCCAAAGCTCTGGCGAAATCTGGAAAAACGCTTCGAGGCGTGTAAAGGACGCGAGGCGGTTGCCGAATTTAACCGCAAACATCACAAGCATGTCTGGCAGAAGCAATCGTGGGCACCGCCTGCCGACGTAATCGCCGACGTCAAATCAAACGACTCGATCCTCTATCCCTACATCATCATGATCGAATTCTCCTTGACCTTCAACTCCGGGCCAGAACGGGAGAGTCAGGAAGACGCCGAGAACGATGCAAACCTTTCCCAGTTTGCGGCGCCGGGCATGCCTTTGCGAAAAGTCCAGAATCGCAATGTCTACTGGGCCGACAAAGATCGCGCTCGCATCAAAGCCCGACAGGTGCTTGGCACAAACGGCGTTTGGGGAGATAGACCTTCTTGGCCAGACGCCTGTTGGAATCAGATCAGCTCCCTGGAACAAAGCGAAGATTGATATAAGTCCCCAACCGGCCTCGTCGGGCCAGTGGCCCACCCTAACGTCGTGCCTTTCGACGTTAGGGTGGGGACTTTGACGGATCGAGAACATCCCCACCAAGCCAAAGCACGGCCTGAGCAGGCCACTCGCCCAGTGGAAGGCAGGCACGTCTCGGCAGTATGATGTTTTCAGCTCCTGATGCGCCCCACGCCGATCATCACCGGGTTCGTGGTGGTGGCTGCCCCCGTTGTCTTTCTGGGGTTCGCGGCCCTGCTGCTATGGCTGTCGGGCGATTGGCGCTGGGTGGGGGGCTGGGTCTTTGGCCTCTGGTGGGTTTTCTTCGGCACCGCCCTTCTCTTGTGGCTTCGCGTCAGGGACCCTGCGCTGCTGGTCGAGCGCATGCGCATGCCCGGCAGCGGCGGTGAATCGCGCGCCGACGTGGCTATCCTCATCGGGATAAAAATGTGCTTCCTGGCTTTGATGGTTTTGTCGGCGCTGGATGTGCGCTTCGGTTGGACACCCCGCCTGCCGCTGTGGAGCGAAATATGCGGAGGCATCCTGCTCCTCGGGGGCAGTTTCCCGTTTTTCCGCGCGTTTACCGATAACACCTTTGCGTCGCAGTTGGTGCGGATTCAGACCGAGCGCGGCCAGCACCTCATTGACACGGGCGTCTACCGCTTTGTTCGCCACCCCATGTACCTCGGCGCAAGTCTAGTGTTTTTTGGCGCGGCCTTGCTTCTCGGCTCGATTTGCGGACTTTTCGCAGGCCTCGCCATGGTCGGGCTGCTCGTTGTGCGCATCTTTGGCGAGGAGAAACTGCTGGCACGCGATCTGGAAGGCTACAAGGCTTATCGCGAGAAAGTGCGGTACCGCCTTATACCGCGCGTCTGGTAAGCACCCCGTCATCTGATCCCCGCGCTCGATTAGCCAAGTGCGGGCGGTATCCACTTCACGGACTGTCCGACATCGCGGCGGTGGCCCATCCTAACGTCGTGCTTTTCGACGTTAGGGTGGGGACTTTGACGGCCTAAATTCGGGAACAGACGGGATGTTTCCCGATCTCCCATTCGCCAGCAGTTGCTTATTTCCCGTCTCTCAAAACCGCGGAGGACAGTGGCACCGCGCGCGAGCCTTCAAGCTTGAACTTCACGATTACAGAGCCTTCGAACCCGCACGCCCTGCATTCCGCGTTCAACTTCTGAACGTCAGTGCGCGCCTCGAGCTTTTCAAACTTTACCGCCGCGCACATTGGCGTGACAGCGGCCGCGCCTGCGGGCACCGCCTTGTCAATCGCAGCCGAAACGGCTGAGAAGTCGACCGGCGTCAGCTCGGATTTCTGTAAGACCCAGAACTCGCCGGTGCACCACATGTCCCTGCTGCTGGTCGAGTCGTTGGTGAACAGAACCTTCGTGTCGTCGGCCTTCATCACGCCGACGGTTGAGGGAGGCCACGCCCAGAATGCTCCTTCATTCCTCAGCAGGAAAATCTCGCGATACATCCCGGGCGAGGTTTCTGCGATGATCGACTTCCAGTACGATCGCACTGTTTGATTTGCCGAGCTGTCGTTGGCATCTCCTGCTTTTGTTTTCAACGCACAGGTGATCTGAATTATTTTCTTACCGAATGGCTTGCCAATCTCCTGCTGCGACACTTCAACCTTCAACTCATCGCACACCGACTTGGTGGCGCAGTTGTCCGTCTCGGCTCGCAGGAACTCCTGCTGTCGCTCCGCCGAGACATAAAACTGAAGCGGGTGATCGCTGCTGGGCGTTCGACGCTCGAAGTAACCGTTTTCGCCCGTCCAGCCCATTTCAACCCGCTCGCTCTGAGCGAATCCCGTGGCCCAGACCGTAAACAGGAAAGCCACCGCTACAGCCATCTGCCGCATATCGCCCAAGAGTTTAGCACACTCGATAAGCGCCCCTCCGGTTGATGCGCTGAGCCGGGGTGCCCCAGGTTCGCGTCCGTTCTTTGGACGCTAGTCTGGGTTGGCCAACGCTCGCGCCCGGACATTTGTTACCCCACCTCCTACCCTCCGTGCCGAAGGATTGCCAAATTTGGGAACCGGCTCCGCAGCCGATCCATTTTCTTCTTGCTCTCATCCCCTCGCTTCTGATAAGATAAATATAGATAAGTTCACTCCAAGATAACCTTGGTCTCTTGGAACAACCGATCTTTGACAATCCGACCCTCGGCGCAGTTTTGGACCGTCCCAACTGCTGAATCCGACCCATTGCGGTGAAGGAGAAATCCTTCCCGCCGAGTTCCATCCCCGCATTTCAACGGGCGAACCGCAGGCCCTCAGGTCCGGCCATAACTTCCATGTTTTCTAGATTTTGCCCGTAACTATCATAAGAACCATAGATCTAGGAGGCAGGAAATTTCCCGATCGTTTGTTTTCTAGATTTTGCGCGGAAAGAGGCGTTTTTTTTGAGGGTTTTTCTGCACCAGAATGTGTGCATATGAACTAGGATCTCGCCGGAGTCGCCAGGCGATCGTCCTCCAAGTAAAAGCGCCCGTCGCCGCCCGATCATTGACACTCGCCGGCATGCCCCCTAGACTGGGACTTCAGCAGTGGCACCCTGAGGACGCTCAATGACCTGGCTGCAAAATAGGTTCGAGAAGAACTTCCTGATTACGACGGTAGACTACGTCTTCAACTGGGCGCGGAAGTCGGCCGTGTGGCCCATGACGTTTGGCCTGGCTTGCTGCGCCATCGAGATGATCGCGTCTTCGACGGCGCGGTTTGACATTGCGCGCTTTGGCTCGGAGGTATTTCGTCCCAGCCCGAGGCAGGCCGATCTGATGATCGTGTCGGGCACGGTAACCCTGAAGATGGCGCCGGTCGTCAAGCGCATCTATGACCAGATGCCCGATCCCAAGTGGGTGATCTCGATGGGCGCATGCTCGTCGGTCGGCGGCCCGTTCAATACCTACGCCGTGCTGCAGGGCGTGGACAAAATCGTGCCCACGGATGTCTATGTGATTGGATGCCCGCCGCGTCCCGAGAACCTGTTTTACGCATTGCTGAAGCTGCAGGACAAGATCGACCAAATGACGGTCGCGAAAAAGCCCACCGAAGTGCGGCTGGATCAGAACATGGTCGAGAATTTCAAGCGCCAGGTCATGATCGCGCAGACGCTGCAGCCGAGGTAGCTGTCAGCTTTCAGCCGTCAGCACTCAGCAAGTCTCGCATGACCGAATGCTGAGTGCTGAATGCTGACTAAGCTCACCACGCAATCTGAACTTCCTCCCGAAGGCGAAGCCAAAGAATTCTCTTGCGGCGATAAGGTCATCTGCGTTGCTAACGTGAATGGAACTATCTCCGCTCTGGATAACGTTTGCCTGCACCGCGGCGGGCCGTTGGGACAGGGCGTCATCGAAGGCAACAAACTGGTCTGCCCGTGGCACGGATGGGAATTTGATCCGACGACAGGCGAGGCAGTGCACAATCCCGGCGCCAAGGTTGCGGTGTACCCAATCAAGGTCGAAGGCGACGACGTGATGGTTGAGTTGTAGGGTTTTTCGTTTTATCCCAGATACTTCAAGAACTTTCCCGGCTGATTGTCGAAGCCTGGGAAAACCTGATCCAGCGATTTGTTTCCCAGATGCTTGTACACAACTTCCCCGAGCACTTGGCGGAAGTCTGTGGTGACGGCCAAATCGCGGCCTTCGTAGAGTTGCGACTGATCCAAACCGGGCCAGCGTCCGTAGACTTTGCCGCCTTTGACTGGGCCACCCATTACGAACATTACGTTGGCGTGGCCGTGGTCGGTGCCGCGGTTTCCATTTTCGCGTGCAGTGCGTCCGAACTCGGACATAGTTACGACTACCGTATCTTCGGACAGATCGCCAAGGTCGGTCCAAAAGGCTGCAAGGGATTGCGAGAACTCGTGCAGAACGTTTGCAATCTGGCCTTGCGTGTTGCCTTCGTTGACGTGATGATCCCAGCCTCCGATGTCGGCGAATGCTAACTGAACTCCCAGGTTTGCTTTGATCAGTTGAGCAAGTTGTTTGAGGCTGTCCCCGAAGCGCCCGTTGGGATAGTCGGCGCCCGCTGCAGGCTTGTATTTCGCGGGATTTGCGGACTTCAGCATCTTTACGGCGTCGAAGGTTTCCTCTCCACTGCCGTGCAGCACGGCATCGACCGAGTGTTCATACATGGCTTCGAAGGTGTTGGCATTGGCTGCGGCTTTGGGATTGCCCCCGCCTACGCCAAAGTCGGCGATGTTATTTATGGCGAGTGCAGGTTCACTGCCGGAAAGGATTCGCGGCAGGGAAGGTCCCAGAGCGACGGCGCGAAACGCCGACTGTGCGACGGTTGCGTGCGGCGAAGATTGGGGCAAAGAATGCAGCGTCCGGTTGAGCCATCCGTCCTCGGTTGCTTTCGCGCCGGGCGTGCCGGATTCCATAAAGTCCTGCGCGTCGAAGTGGGAGCGAGTAGGGTCGGGCGAGCCAGCGGCGTGGATGATCGCCAGGTGGCGCTGCTTCCAGAGCGGCTGAAAGGGCGCGAGCGAAGGGTGAAGTCCAAAGAAGCCGTCGAGATCAAGCACCGAGTTGCGGGGGATATTGATCGACGGCCGCATCGCATAGTACGCGCGCTCGTGGTGAGGAACGACAATGTTGAGGCCATCGGCGGCGCCACGCTGAAAAATCACGACGAGGCGCTTGTTCTTCACCCCGAGAGACTCGGCTGCATAGGCGGCGCGAGCGAGGAACGCCGGAATGGCTGCCGTCCCTATGACGGCCAGGCTGCCGTTTCTTAGAAATACTCGCCTTGTGATTGACATAAAACAGCTCCTAGCTCTTAGCTTCTAGCTCTTTCAAACAACGACCCGCAGGCGCGTGGACGCACGCGCCTGCACGGTGTCAAGACTTCCAGTTCACAGTTGCTGGTTCTCGGTTCTCAGTTATCTTCGCTGAAACTCCGGCGATCCTAACAGGAGTCCGGCGATCAGTGCGATGTTCGGCGGCCGGGCTGGATCATCCAACTTGCGCCGGCTTATCTTGGAATCCTGCAGCCGCGCACTGATGACATCGTGCGTTTGTTTGGAAACGTCTCCGGCAAGCAAAGTGTTCTCCAGCGCGGCCAAAGCTTGTTGCGGGTCGTCGCCTCGCCCTTGTGCGGAATCCACTTGCACGCCTTTTGTTTTTCCTGAGGTCAGTGCCAGCGCAAAATTCATGCGCCCCAAAAGCGCGGAGGAATTGACCCATGCATCCGCCTTCATGGAGTAACCGGTTGGGGGCTGCGAGCCGTAAAGCGGCATTCCCATAGTTTGCAGTTGGCGCGCCATGGGCATGGCGTCAGCGACTTCGGCTCCGCTGGCACGCAGGGCAGAGACCACGAACTCCAGCGGAGTTTTCACTTTGGCACGGTAAGCGTCCGGCGACCAGAACTCCGGTGATTCCAGCATGGTCTTGAGCACCTCGCGGATATTGCCGTCTTTCTTCAAGAAGGTTTCTGCCATGCGATCAACCAGGGACTGCGGGGGATCGTCGGAGACGAAACGCATTGCCAGCTTGGTACAAACAAATTTCGCAGTCGAAGGATGATGAGCCAGGATGCGTAATACTTGTAGGCCCTCTTTCTCACCATTTGGTTTGACGCGATGGCCGAGGACGATCTTTTCTCCGGGCTCATGAGTACGCTCATCGAAAGTGAAGCCGCCGCCCTGCTTGGGCCGCTGCAGTGTCCATCCGGTGAAGACGCGCGCAACCTCGGTGACGTCTTGCTGGGTGTAGCCGCCATTCACGCCCAGGGTGTGCAGTTCCATTAACTCGCGCCCATAGTTTTCATTGAGCCCGTTGCGCTTGCCCTTGGCTTGGCTGGTTTGTCCCTTGTCCCTGATCCGCTGCTTCGATTGTTTGCTGACCCGCTTGGGAATCCCGTTAGCGACGTCGGAGTTTGGTCCCACGCTCAGCCAGTTATCGAGATAGAACAGCATGGCGGGACTCTGCGCTGTGGAGACCAGCAAGTCCTCAAACTTGCCCAGGGCGTGAGGGCGGATAACGTCGCGTTCGTAGCCGGTGAGCAAGTAATGATCCGCGCCTTTGCCGATGAAAACGTTGAAGTGATTGAACCAGAAATCGGTCATCACTTCCTGCAGTTGGCGATCGCTGTAGACGGCGCGCAGCAATTTGCCTTCGACGAGTTCGTTGTTGACTACCTGTTGCGGATGGTTGAGCGCGTCGATGGTTTCGCGTTGCCGTGGATTCATTCCTTCCAGGAACTCATCCCGTTTGTCGCCTTGCAGAGAGTTGGTCACGATGCGCTGCTCTTCCGAGGACATCTTGAGGAGCGCCTTCATGCGCTGATCCGGCGGCAGGTCGAGGAGTTCCTCGACTTTCTGATCGGCGTCGTTGCGTTCTTGTTCGAGCCGGGCGCGTTCGTCGTCCGCAACCTTGTCGGGGCCAGCGACGGCGGCCTGCTGTTTGCGGTCTTCTTTGTCCTGGTAGCGATCGAGTTGCGCCTGATAGACGGCGCGTTTGAGAGGATCGGATGGCAGCGACTGCTTTCCGTCGGCGACGGCTTTGATCATTTGCTCGGGAGGGAAGTTGTCAACGATCTGCCGCGTGTTCATACGTAGCGTGGGAAATGCAGACAGGCGGGCATCGAGGGCGCTGTCGTCAATCTTGTCGGGATGAAGTTGCTGGTCGATCCATTTGTCTACACCGATAGCCATCACATGCTCAACATCGCCGGGCCGTGGGCCGAATGCCAGCCGGTTGAGTGCGTGCGCGGCACGTTTCTGCTGGTCCATCTGCATGGCCGCTTGTTTGTCTTTCTTCCTGGCCAGGGCCAGCTGTGCGGAGACGCCGAACCCCAGCAGTGAGAGCAGAAGCACGATGACGATTTGAAGGCGTGCCAACTTCATAGGGGCGCGGGGACGTGATTACAACTATGAACCCGGCGCGGGGCAAAAGTTGCTGGCAAAAAGGATTACTTTCGTACTCCGAGGGATGCGCGGATAGACCGAGCCGGACCTACTGCCTTACTTTGCCTCATCGGCTTTGATGATGACCGAGGTGATGTCGTCGTCCTGAGGATCGCCCATCACGAACGCCCGAGCTTCCTGATAGATACCATCCGCGATCTTTGAAGCCGAGTTGTGCTTGTGGGTTCGAACGTAGTCAAGGACGCGCTGGGCGCCGAATTGGTGGCCATCGGGCGTGGTCGATTCGGTAACCCCGTCGGTGAGGAAGACTGCGATCTCTCCTGCACTGAGGTGAATTGCGTTCAGCAGCGAGAACTTGCTTCCGGAAAACAAGCCGAGTGGTGGACCCGTGCTATCCAAGGTGCACTTCACATAGCCCGACTCGCGGAATATGAAGCCGGGGACGTGGCCGGCGCTGGCGCAGGACAGGCTGCGATGATCTGGATCCAAACGAGCGAGAAAAAGAGTGACGAACTGCCCGTGCTCGAGGTCTTTGAGCAGCATCTGATTGACCCGAGCCAGAATGTCGTCGAGTTCGAGCTGCATGGCCGCGAAGCAGCGCACGTACGCCCGGGTGAGCGCCATCACCAGGGCGGAGCTAAAGCCGTGTCCCTTGGCGTCGGCCACAGCGATCAGCAGAGAGCCATCAATCATCGGAATGAAGTCGAAATAGTCTCCTCCGGTCTCGTCCGCGGGATGCGCGGATGCGCCGATGTCGAAACCCGCTATTTCCGGCGCGGCGGCGTAGAAACGCTGCTGCACATCGCGCGCCAGTTGCAACTGGAACTCCTGCTCCTGTTTTTTTCTGAAGTCGGTAATATCCTGCGACACAGAGACGAAGTGGGTCAGGTGGCCGGATTCATCACGCATGGATGTGATGGTCTGCTGCGCCCAGTAGAGTTCTCCGGTCTTCTTGCGATTGATGACCATACCTTTGAAGGGGAGTCCCTGCGCGAACTGCACCCACATTTGGCGGTAGAACTCCGCGTCATGCAGACCCGACTTGAGAATTCTTGGAGTCTTGCCCAACGCTTCGCCTTTGCTGTAGCCGGTGGTCGATTCAAAGGCTGGATTCACGTACTGGATGATGCCTTGCGTGTCAGTGAGTATCACGCTGTCGTCGGTTTGCTGTACAACTCGGGAAAGCAGTTCGAAAGTTTGGAGTGCCTCGCGGCCTTGGGTGAAATCGTGAAACATCAAGACTCCTCCAGAAGCATTTCCGTCTGGATCCTTCAAGGGCCAACCGTTTACCCGAATCCATACGCCGGGACGCGGGGAAGAGTTGCGCACAAAGAAGAGTTCATCGGCAATCTCTTCCCCGCGAGCGGCGCGAACCAAGGGCAATTGATCGGAGGATACGACGGAAGACTGGTCAGGAAGGTACCAACCAGCGAGGGAGGGACAAGTGTCGGTTGAAGGGTCGACGAGGCCTGTGCCCAATATCTTTTCGGCGGCGGGATTAGAGAACAGAAGTCGGCCCTCCTGATCGGCGACAATGATGCCCAAAGGAAGGCTTTCAAAGATCGCCTGCAACGCGTCGGATTGCTGTCCAAGTACATCAGATCTCCACTCCATCGCTGTTGCCATGGTCACCTCAATAGTTTCAATGTCTGTTCAGTGTTTTTGAACCGCCGGCAAACGGCACGATGGCGGGGCGGACTTTCATTTGATCGAAGATAGCGGCAAGAAGGGATTCCTAATTGTACAGACCAAGCATCTGCAAGTCTGCAAGAAACGGCGGCGGGTGAACGAGGTTTTGTTGATCCCGTAGTTTGCCCGGCGAAACGCTGTGAAACACCGAATCAATACGACGAACCGGAGTGGATTCATGGGGAAAAGGGGAAGCAAGCTTAGGAAACAGGAATGATTCCAGCTAGGTCAGGTACAGGCGGCCGTGACTGATCCTATGCTGCAGGCTGGAGGCAAGCTGGTCGACGTCGGCGGCTGCGATGTCGCTGCCCATGCGCTCTTGCAGAAAAGGTATGCGGTTGCTGCCGACGGTATCGCGGCGGATTTGCAGAAGCAAAGCGTGCACCGCGTTGGGGTCGAATTTCTGCGGAGTGAGGCGCACGATTTCGTTCAAAGTAGTGCCCAGGGAAAGGCGTTCGCGGTAAGGCCGGTCGCTGGTCATGGCATCGAAGGCATCGGCTAAGCCGACGATGCGCACGTGCATGGGCACATCGTCCGCCAGCAATCCGTCGGGATAACCCGAACCGTCGCTGCGCTCATGATGCCAGCGGACGATTTCCGGGATGCGGGGCCACGGGAAGTGGACGCCGCTCACAATGCGATGGCCCACGACCGTGTGATCCGCCATCTCGCGGAACTCTTCGGCATCGAGCGAAGTGGGTTTCGCGAATAGCCGCTTATCCACAGCGACCTTCCCAATGTCGTGGAGGTAACCGGCTGAGCGCAGCGATGCAATCTCGTTCGGATCCATGTTCATGGCTTCGCCGATGGCGGATGCGTAGCCCCCGACTCGCAGCGAGTGTCCGTGAAGGTCGACATGCTTCACGTCGATCGCGGTGGCAAAGGCTTCCAGGGCGTTGTCGTAGAATCCGTGCACAGACGCCATGAGGCGCAGGTTCTCGGATACGCGCTGGGCCAGAATCTGAGTCAGCGAGTAGTTGTGAATGGCCAGCGCCATGTAGTGGGAGAGCAGGTGCAAGGCCTCGAGTTCGCCGGAATCGTAGAGGCTATCCCCGTCGCGACGGCCCAGAGCGATGATGCCCACGAGTTTGCTGCCGACCTTTAAGGGAACAATGCATTTGAAAAGCTCGGGAGCGACGTTCCCATTGGCGCTTAGATAGAGATCGTAGGAGCCTGGGTCCAGAACTATTGATTCGCGGGAAGAAGTGAGAGCGTGCACATGCCGCGGCAGCAGCGGGATCACGGCAGGTTCCGGCATCAAGGTAAATCCCTGGGCGGCCATGGAGGTGAGCAAGGAGGGGCGGTCGCTGTAGGTAAAGAGCACAGCCTCGCGAGCGCCGCCAGCTTCAAGGGACGCGGATAACATGGCCCGTGCGGTTTGGGGAAACTCACGCTCGGCCGTCATCTCGGGACCGAGATCGGAGAGAGCTTCAACCGTCCGCAGAAGACGCCGGAAATTGTCCTTTTGTAATGCCACGCACCGGGAGCAAGAACCAAAGCAAAAAAAGAGTACCACGCACCCGGTTATCAACCTTGTTAGTTAGTTTGGTGCACAGTGGAGGAAAAAGCACAATAACAATAAGACTGATGGTCACATTCGTGGTTACAAACGACGACGGGTTTTGCTTTGGACGGCCTTGAACGTCATGTCGTTCGCCGCGCTCCCGGTCTGCTGCTTCCATTGAAAGAACAAATCGGTGTAGGTTGCGGTGATGTAGTCACTGCGCGAGATTTGCAGAACCTCCGCGGTGCGATCAATCCAGCGCGAGGGGCCTTCGATCTCGGCGAAGTTTCCGATCGGGGTTTCGTCCACGTCTACGCGGCCTTTGCCGTCACTCCATTCGGCGCGGAACTTCTCGTAGCGGAAGCTGGGAGCAAATCCCAGCGCGCGCAATATGGCTTCCATCCTTGCGCCATCCGCGACTTTGGTTTCGTTTTCGACTCGTGTCTTGTGCGGTCCCGCGTTGCCTTTGCCTTTGTGGGTTAGCAACCACTCGGGTCCGTAGCTGCGCAATCGAAGCAGCTCGCCGCGCTTGCGCAGAGGCTGGCCGGGCAGGTCGTACAGCGTGTTCATTTCGTGAGTGCGACGCGTAACCAGACGAAAGCCCGCTCCTCGCAACCGCCGGTTGAGGGCTCGTACGTTGTCGACGCGAAACTTGATTTCGATTTCGTTATGTGAGGCCATCGGAAACAGTATAGAAGGGTGTGAGCTGTTATTACGCGAACGTTGGCAGCTTTATCAAGTCATCGTGGGGCACTGGCTCCAACGGTTGACCAGCCTTCTTCCAGGCCGCGACCCCGCCCACGAGGACGAAGGCATTGAATCCTTGTTCTCGCAGTTGCAGCGCCACCCGGGCGCTGGTCGCTTCGCCAGCTCAAGTACAGTAGAGATATACATCCTTGTCTTTGGAAAGAACCTTAAGTTCCTCGACAAGGTTGTTCGGTTCAATGCGGATTGATCCTTTGATGCGTTGAGCGCCGGCATCGTAGTAGCCATGGCTGCGGACGTCGAGGATGACAACCTTTTCTCGTTCATCCGAAGTTAGCCGTTGGGCCAGTTCGTCCACCTGCACGCGCGGAACCACGCGGTACACTCTGTTCCTGCGGTAGAGCCATATCCGGTAAGCGGTGTAGGCGATCGCCGCCACGAATAGTACTTCTGCAAATGCATGACCGGCGGTTTGGAATCCACGCGTGATCGCCGCCAGAAAATCACGGAACACAAATCCCAGGCCGCCATAGGCCAGAATGTACAGCGAGGCGCCAGCGGCATCGAACCGGAGGAATTGCAGGGGACGCATCTTCATGCTTCCCGCCAGCGGCGGAGCCATGGTATTAACCCCGGGGATAAACTTGGCGAACAAGAGCGTGGCTTTCCCGCGCTTATAAAACGACTCGGCTGAGCGCAGGATGCAAGACTCGGGATTGACGGACAAGCGGCACAGAAGACCCAAAAGGCCCCATCCCATGTAGCGGCCGAGAACAAACAAGAGAGTGTCACCGATGAGCATCGCCACCAGCGCGAGAATCAGGACTTTGGCTACGCTCAAAGTTCCGGCAGCGGCAGCGGCGCCTCCAGCCACCAGGGCCACTGCCGCTGGAACCGGCAGGCCGATAGCCTCCGCCAGCACAACCATGAAGATGAGAAGGTATCCGTGATGCCCGATCCCTGAGAGAAAATTGGTCATTGCCGGTTAAGAAGCTTGTGAACTATTTTTCTCGCGCGACCACGAATTCCGGGGCCCACAACAAGGCTCGCTTGATCTCGCTATCGGGGAAACTGCAGATTGCGTTTCGTGCCAGCGCGGCGTACTGCGTGGCCCGGGCATTGGCAGCTTTGACCGAACCGTAGCGGCTCAGAATCTCCACGATTTCTCCGTGAGTCACGCCATCGAAGGCTCGGTCTCGTACCACCTTGCCGATGCGTTCCCGCTCCTGCGGCGTGCAGCGCTCAAGCGCATGAATCACAGCCATGGTAACCTTGCCCTCGCGCAGATCGCTGGCCACGGGCTTGCCGAGAACATTCTCGGAAGCGGTCAGGTCGAGGACGTCATCCACAATCTGAAATGCCATCCCGAGATCGCGGCCGTACTGGGCCAGGTTCTCTTCCTGTTCGGGGGTTGCTCCGCCCAGGATCGCTCCAATCCGCATGCATACGGAGAACAGACATGCGGTCTTGCGGAAAATCAGGTCGAAGTGCTCGTCTGAGGAGATCAGCTTCCCCAACTTTTCCATCTGCAGCAGTTCGCCTTCGACCATCTGCTGAGTCAGTTCGATGAGCGTGTCCAGGATGCGAAAATTGCGCTCCTGTACCGCGATTTTGAACGCCTGCATGTAAAGCCAATCGCCCGCCAGCACGCACTTGGAATTTCCCCATTGGGTGTTGGCAGCGGGACGGCCACGCCGGGTCTGGGCTTCGTCGATGATGTCATCGTGCACCAGCGTGGCCGTGTGAATAATTTCGACGACCGCGCCCAATTTGATGGCGCCTCGTCCCTGATAGTTGAAAAGCCGGGCAGACAGCAGCAGCAGCATGGGGCGAATGCGCTTGCCTCCGCCATTGCGCAGATACTCTCCGATCTCCGTGATCGCTTCCACGCCGGATACGGTGTCGCGGCCGAACTCGCGCTCGATGGCAGCGAGATCACCATGCAACAATTCGAAGATTTCTTTTCCGTCGATGGTAGCCTGCGTGCTCAATTGCTTCGTGCCCAACTCAATAGCCTCAACCGTAGAGTCACGGCGAACTCTTAGTTCGTTCTGTAGTTCGTAAACTGAATATCGATGCCAAAATCCTGCCCGCGGATGAGCGCGATAATCTCCTGCAACGAGTCACGGTCCTTCCCACTCACCCGCACCAAATCTCCCTGGATCGAAGCATTCACCTTCTTCTTGGAATCCTTGATCAGCTTCACGATCTGCCGTGCCTTCTCGATGGGAATACCCTGCTGCATGGTGATCTTCTGTTTTACAGTGCCCCCGGAGGCGGGCTCCACGGGGCCATACGTCAGTCCTTTTAGGGAGACGTTGCGCTTTACCAGTTTCTGCTGAAAGATCTCGGTGACCGCCTTCAGCTTGTATTCGTCAATCGAATGCAGCATGATGGCGTCCTTGCCTTCGAGTTCGATGTTCGACTTCGAATCCTTCAGGTCGAAGCGCGTATGAATCTCTTTCAGCGCCTGCTGCATGGCATTCGAAACTTCTTGCAGGTCGAGCTTGCTCACAATGTCAAAAGTGTTCTCTGGCATGGTATTTCGCTTCTAGTTAACAGATTACACAACCCTGGTAAAAGATGCTCCTAACAAGCTAAATGGAGTTTAGCTTTTCGTGAAGTGAAAAGAAGCGATAGAAATTGTTCGCGGTCTGCAAGCCGATCGCTTCCGTCGAAAGCCCGCGCAATTCGCCCAGTTGCCGAGCTACCTCTTTTACAAACGACGGCTCGTTGCGCTTGCCGCGATACGGCGCCGGAGCCAGGAACGGCGAATCAGTTTCAATCAATACGCGGTCAAGCGGCACTTGTTTTGCGGTCTCGCGAATCTGCTGCGCTTTGGGAAAGGTGACATTGCCGGCAAAGGAGATCATGAATCCCATATCGAGCGCACGCGTGGCATGGTCCCAGGTTCCGGTGAAGCAGTGCAGGATGCCCCCTAGCCCACTTTGCGCCCAATGCTCTTGCAATAGCGTGATGCAGTCCTCCCAAGCGTTCTCGACGCCCTCGGAAGGCCGGCAGTGAATGATGGCCGGCAGCCTTGCCGATTGCGCCAGTTGCAGTTGTTTCAAGAATACTTGCTGCTGCACGTCGCGCGGCGAATGGTCGTAGAAATAATCCAGCCCAATCTCACCCCAGGCGATGACTTTGGGTCGCTTCGCCAGTTGTGCCATCTCCTCGAAATCGGTATCGCTGGCAAGCTTGGCCTCGTGAGGATGAATTCCGATGGTCGCGTAAATAAAATCGTGTTGTTCCGCGAGTTGGATGGCACAGTCGAGAGACCCGGGGCCCGTCCCGCTGCCGATAGCGAGAATGGTTTCGATCCCCGCATCCTTGGCTCGCTGCAGGACCGCGGACCGGTCGGCGTCGAACTGCTTCATCTCGAGATGTGCGTGGGAATCGACGAAAATCGTTCGTTGGTCGTTGGTCATTGGTCGTTGGTCATTGGCCGTTCGGTGCAACTCGTGTGGTAACGGGCAACTCGCCTGCCCGAGTCAGAGGTTCGGATCGAGAAGCTGGCTCTATTTCAATCTCGTTCCCACTGGCACATCTTCCAGGAAGCCGGCCAGCACAGCCTTCCCGCCCTCCGGCGACGCGGCCACGATCATGCCGTTCGATTCCAGTCCCCGGAGTTTTCTAGGCGCAAGGTTGGCCACGATTACCACCTTCCTCCCAATCAATAACTCCGGCGCGTACGACTCGGCGATTCCAGCAACCACCTGCCGAACCTCACTCCCGAGATCGACTTCCAAGCGGAGCAGTTTGTCTGCACCTTTGACCTTCTCGGCGGCCTTGACTTGCCCCACGCGCAATTCGACCTTTGCGAAATCATCAATGCTGATCTTGCCGTCAGGCAGGGGCGTAGCGGGCTTCGCTGCGGGCGACGCGGCAGCAGTCGGCGTGGCCACAGGAGTCGGGGCGGCGACTGGTTCCGCGCCAACCGGCGGCGGCTGGGTCGTGCTCAACCCGCTTCGTTGCTGCTCTTCCATGTTCTGCATCCTTTCAACTGCGCTCTTGTCGGCGCGTGGGAATACCGGTTCGACGCTGCCCAACTTTATACCCAGCTGGAGTTGCCCCCACTTCAAGTCCGGCAGAGAAAACTTGCGAATATCTCCCAGCCCCAACTGCGTCCAGATTTTCGAAGTTGCATCGGGAATCACCGGGTGCGCCAGCGCGGTCACGATGCGCAAGGCTTCGGCGCTGGTGTAAAGAACTGTTGCCAGACGCGAACGACTTTCTTCGTCCTGCTTTTCGCCCAGCGTCCACGGCTCGTTCTCGACAATATACTTGTCGACCGAGGCCACCAGGCCCCACGCAACTTCCAGCGCCCGCGAGAACTGGTATTGCTCAAAAAGCGCGCCGCACTCAGCGATCACCTTACGCGCGTTTTCAGCAATGGCACTGTCGCCGGCTTTTTGAGAAACCGCCGCCGAGGGATACGGCACTTCGCCGCGAAAGTATCTTGTGATCATGGTCAAAGTCCGGCTGGCTAGGTTGCCGAGTCCGTTGGCCAAGTCCGCGTTATAACGCTGCACCAGTGCGTCGAATGAAAACGATCCATCCTGCCCAAACACAACTTCGCGAAGCAGGAAATAGCGCAGGGCGTCCGCGCCGAGCACGTCCAGAATGGTTTCGGCGCGCACGATGTTTCCGCGCGACTTCGACATTTTGTTTTCTTCGAACAGCAGCCAACCGTGCGCCATGATGCCCTTGGGCAAAGGCAGCCCTGCCGCCATGAGGAACGCCGGCCAGTACACGCAGTGGAAGCGAACGATCTCCTTGCCAATCATTTGCAGGTCGGCGGGCCAGTACTTGTCGTATAAAGTCGTGTCGTCGGAACCGTAGCCCAGAGCCGTGATGTAATTGGCGAGCGCATCCAGCCAGACATAGATCACATGCTTGGGATCGTCGGGCACTGGGATGCCCCAGGAAAATGTGCTGCGGCTGATGGAAAGATCGCGCAGGCCGGAACGTACGAACGACATCACTTCATTCCGTCGCGTCTCGGGGCGGACGAAGTCCGGTTGCCCCGTGTACAGTTGCAGCAGCCTGTCGGCAAATGCGGAAAGCTTGAAGAAATAATTTTCCTCTTTGACCGTTTCGGTGGGACGCCCGCATTCGGGGCAAGGCGCGCCGGGTCCAACCGCATCCACGTAGAGTTCGTCGAACACGCAGTATTGGCCGGTGTAGTGGCCCTTGTAGATGTATCCGTTGTCCCGGATGCGCCGAAATAATTCCTGCACGCCGCGCTTGTGCCGGTCGGATGTGGTGCGGATGAAATCGTTGTAAGTAATTCCCATCCGGTCCCAAAGCGCGCGAAACTCGGCGGAAACCTGGTCCGTGAGCTGTTGCGGGGTTCGGCCGGCGGCCTGTGCCGCGCGTTCAATTTTCTGCCCGTGTTCGTCGGTGCCGGTTAAGAAATATGTGTCCGCGCCGAGCATGCGCTGCCGGCGCGCGACTGCGTCACAGGCGATCGTGGTGTAGGCGTGTCCAATATGCGGTCGCGCATTCACGTAGTAAATCGGCGTAGTGATGTAGAACTTGTTGTTCATTTGCGCGCTTCAAGCTGCCAGGAATTCGACGAATCTGCTAATGGTTTTCCTCTGTGAACCTTCGTGTCCCTTGTGGTTGATGATTCTTTCAATGCTGGCTGTTTATGTAAAGCCGCAGAGCGTCCTGCATCACGCTCTTAAGCGGCACATGATGCTCCATTGCGATCCGGCGGCAGTCTTCGTATTCAGGAGCGTAATTTGTGATTGTGCCATTCATGCTTGCGACCTTCAGGCGCACGTCGCCCCAGCGGGTTTTCACCGTCACCCATTTTCGGGCCAGCGCCTGCCGTCTTTCCTCGCGCAGCCGCACACCGAGAGTCGTTGTTTCCGTGAAAATCAGATTCGTCAGTTTCGACGCGTCCCCGGTCCGGCATAGAACCGTCAGCAGCATGCCCGGACGGTTCTTTTTCATCTGCACCGGTATGCCAAAAACATCCAGAGCACCTTGCTCAAACAGACGATCCATCACATAACCGAAGACTTGCGGATTCAGATCGTCGATGTTGGCTTCGAGCACGGCGACCACGTCCTGGGGGATGTCGGTCGAAAGTTCTGGCTGGGCTTCACCGACGGTGAGCCGCACAACATTCGCATGTTCGGCGAAGTCACGGGTTCCCGCCCCGTAACCGATCTTTTCCAGGTTCATTCGCGGGAATGATCCGAAACGTTTTGCCAACGTCTTGACTATGGCAGCCCCGGTCGGCGTGACCAGTTCAGCTTGAATGCCGGACGAAAAGAGTGGCGCACCCTTCAACAATTCGAGCGTCGCCGGCGCTGGTACTGGCAAGGTTCCATGGGCGCACTTCACCGTGCCTCCACCAATATTCAGCGGCGAGCAGACGATTTCGTCGACGCCCAGCGCTTCCGCACCCACAGCGGCGCAGACAATATCTACGAGGGCGTCCACCGCCCCGACTTCATGAAAATGGATTTTCTCAACCTGGGTGTCGTGAATCTTAGCCTCTGCCGTACCTAGCGCTTCAAAAATAGCGATTGCCGAAGTTCTTGCGACCTCGCTGATTGCCGCCGTGCCGATAATGCCGCGGATTTCATTCAATCCGCGGCCATGCTCGTGCGAATGGCTGTGATCATGCTCGGGGTCATGTTGATGGGGCGCGGGCTCGGCGTTTCCGCTCCCAGCGTGCGCTTGCTGCGGTGAGGACGCTCCCGCCCGTGAAGACGCGGGGTTTTGCAACGCGTAATTGTGCTCCAACAATGCAACCGGCTCACTTTCTGTATGAGCGTTGGCGTGTGCATGTTCATGTTCGCTATTTCCATGATGGTGGCGCGAAAGTCCCGATTGTCCTGCTTGCTGCTCCCAGTACATGTCGCGCGGCAAATCCTTCTCGCCGTTTGAATAAACATCCACCTTGGTTGCCCTGATGCCGTTGCGCTTGACTTGGGAAATCTCCAGGCGAGCCCCGATGTTCAACGCCGCAACCGTCTGTTGCAAGAGTTGCTCCGGCACTCCCGCATCGACAAGCGCGCCCAGAAACATGTCGCCACTCATGCCCGAAAAACAATCGAGGTAGGCTATACGCATAAAGCTGGTCGTTGGTCGCCGGTCTTTGGTCGCTGGCCAATGACGAAAGCCAAAGACGAACGACCACCGGCTGATTTTCATCATAGGGAAGCGCGCACATGGCGTCAAACCGTTTTGGCTGCGCCCTCTGCTACAATCACTGTTTTCCTCAACCGCATTCGAGGGACTCTTGTACCGTTATCTGGAAAGCCGGCTCACCCAGCAAATACGCCTGTTCCTGCAGCGCAGCTACGGCCTCGACCTGGCCAAGATTGTCGTCGAGCAACCGCCCCGCGTCGAACTCGGTGAATATGCGTTGCCGTTAGCCTTCGAGCTGGCCAAGAAGCTGCGGAAGCCTCCGCGGAAGATTGCCGAAGAGATTGTTGGCGGCGTGGGGCCAATCGATGGGTTTGAGAAGCTGGAAATTGCCGGAGCTGGCTACATCAATGCCCGAGTCATGCGCGGGCAACTTGCCGCCGCGCTCGCCGCCGATGAAAAACCGAGAGCCGACGTTCCAGCGGGCAAGGTTCTGGTTGAGCACTCCAGCATTAATCCCAACAAGGCCGCGCACATCGGGCACCTCCGCAATGCCATCCTTGGCGACACATTTGTTCGCCTGCTGCGTTTTGTGGGCAGGGAAGTGGATGTCCAGAATTACATCGACAATACCGGCGTGCAAGTCGCGGACGTGATCGTAGGATTCTTGCATCTGGAGAAAAAGTCGCATGCCGAAATCGAAGAACTCACCAGGCAGCCGCGATTCGATTATTACTGTTGGGATTTGTACGCGCAGGTTTCCCTTTGGTACGAGCAAGACAAAAAGAACCGCGACGCACGTCAGCAAGTTTTGCACGCGATCGAGGAAGGCGGAAACCAAACGGCTGCAATCGCGGACTTGATCTCGGTTGCCGTTCTTCGCCGCCATCTCGAAACCATGGATCGGCTGGACATCGAATACGACTTTCTGCCTCGCGAGAGTGAAATACTCCACTTGCACTTCTGGGACGCGGCATTCGCGAAACTCAAAGACAGCGGCGTGCTCTCGTTCGAGACCGAGGGTAAGAACAAGGGCTGCTGGGTGATGCGGCGAGGAAAGACATCTGCCACAAAGGACGCGGAGAACGGAGAGCTTGCCGAAGAAGACCAGAAAGTTATTGTGCGATCGAACGGAACTGTGGGCTATGTCGGCAAAGACATTGCCTACCACCTGTGGAAGTTCGGCTTACTGGGGCGCGATTTCGGATATCGGAAGTTCTATCGCTATCCTAACGGGCATGACTGCTGGATCTCGACGGCCGTCGGA
>Ga0182014_10000173_pt1 | contig 78249 bp, 75 predicted proteins | sample 612S2DmetaG_FD_120489 | JGI IMG/M metagenome (GOLD analysis project Ga0182014, IMG submission 120489) | Permafrost microbial communities from Stordalen Mire, Sweden - 612S2D metaG | ecosystem: Environmental > Terrestrial > Soil > Wetlands > Permafrost | place: Sweden: Stordalen | collected...
CCGCTGATCCATAGGTCTATTCTGTTTCCAGGGCATCCCCAAAGCGTATCCGCTTCAGCTCGCTCTTGTCAGTGTTACCTATGTTCTGAACCTAATGTGTTGCCGATGTTCTGAACCTGCACCAATCGGCGGTCAGCCCATTCGGCAGGCTCAGGGCAGGCGGTCGGCAAGCGAAACACAGACGACAGAAGGCAGGAGGCGAGAGCCGGTTGACTTCGGCGAGCACGGTGCGGCGCGACTCGATGTCGACCTGCGCGAATGCGCTGGATGCGAGTGCCAGCAGCAACAAAAACAGTGCGGGTCTTTTCATGGTCGCGTGGGTGATTCCTCCGCCAAAGTGGGTGCGCGATATCTTGACCCTCGTGGCGCGGCAATGTTAAATTCATATGCCTTCGGCGTGATGGGTGAATCATGGATGGTGGCCGTAGCTCAGCCTGGTAGAGCTCCAGATTGTGGATCTGGCTGTCGCGGGTTCAAATCCCGTCGGTCACCCCATCCCTCCGCGGGACTGACATACCCCGACGCGGGGGGATTGGCTGGCGTCCCGCCCGAAAAGAAATCTCGCCAGACGGTGATGGACCGGGTACCATGCGGCAACGGTTCTTCAGGATGAAGGGTCAGGCAAACAACCTCACCGCGGCGGAACTCAAGGCCATCGAGGAGCACAAGTACTATCTCTCGCAACAGCGCGGCATCGAGGTAAGCATCGAAGAGGCCATTGACGATTTTGTCCAGCATCTCGCCGAGGACTGGCGACAAGAGAAGTTGCGAAGGGACAACCTCGATCAGCGCGACGAAATCGAGAAACACAAGTACCTTCGCTCCATGGCAGAAGGACGGGACATCGGCAGGTCTTCCGCAGCCGAGGAATGGTGCCAAAAATATGCGCACATCTGGCGCACGGAACGTGAATCGCTGGAACGAAACGGCTTCCAGAAAATCCTTGTGACCGTCCACAACAAGGACGGACTGCACCTGCGACCGGTTTCGGCTGTCGCCGGCCTTGCCGCCCAGTTTGACTGCGATATCTACGTGCACAAGAAAGGCATGACGTACTACAACTTCCTGCTGGAAGGACGCCCGTACATGAACGTGCGATCCATTCTCGGGTTGCTGTCTGTGGGGGCAGCCCTTGGTGACACTCTGGAGTTCATCGCCACCGGCTTGCAAGCCGCGCCCGCGCTCAAGGCGCTGGCAGACCTGCTTACCAAGGAGCCACCCGAAGTGAGCGCCGTCGATCGGTAGGGCATTCTCGGGAGCAGACGCGGGCGCCGTGTGTGACAGAACTGACAGCGGGGATTGCGTTTGCAAAGCGGGGCGCAGTTCGTTACCGTTGCAGGCAGATGATTGGCTCGACTTTTGCAGATTTCACCGTGCTTGATAAGATCAACCATGGTGGAATGGCGACCATTTATTTGGTGGCGGATCGACAGGGCCAGCGGCTCATCCTACGCATGTTGCTTCCCGAGCACCGGTTCCATTGGAGCCGCCTCCGACAATTCAAATGGGGGTGCAAGGTCATGGAGCATCTCGACCACCCGAATATCGTGCGGTACTTCGGGAGCGGGAAGTTCAACGGCCTGCGCTACGCGATCATTGAATACGTCGAAGGGCCGAACCTGAAAGAAGCCATCGTGCGCAACGACCCAAACCTGCGCTCCAATCAGCTCAAGATGCTGACCGGCATGGCTTCCGCCCTGGCCCACGTCCACCAGCGCGGTTTTCTCCACCTCGACTTCAAGCCGGAAAACGTCCTGGTGCCCAAGTCGTATGATCCGAAGTTAATTGATTTCGACCTCTCGATCCCGCGGCCCGCAAAACCGAGGCGGGAACCGAAGCTGTCCGGCACGCCATTGTATCTCGCACCGGAACAGATCGCGCGCCGACCCGTCGATGAGCGCGCGGACATCTTTTCCTTCGGCGTCACGGCGTACGAGATGATCACGGGCAGGAAGCCAATCGCTGGAAACACTCGCGAAGAAATCCTGCAGAAGTACTCCGACTTCAACGCGCATCTGCGACCACCTCGCACGCTGGCCCCGGACATCCCCCCTTCCATTGAGCGGGTCATCCTCAAATGTCTTGAAAAGGAACCGTCGGCCCGTTATCCTGCCATGAGTCTGGTGGTTCGCGACTTGCAGACATGAAACTTTGGCTCAGTTTGGTCGTGCTGACATTCTGGCTTGCGGGTTGTGACCGACTCCCAAGTTCGTCGTCATCCGCACCCGCAGCCCAATCCCCAACTTCAACTGTCGCCGCAGCCCCACTCACGGATGCTGTCTCCGCGATCAGTCGCCCGCCTGCGCCAGCCGAGACCGACGTCGACCAATACCAGCACGCGCACGAACTACAAAGCGAGGGCAAGTTGTCCGACGCCCGCGCCTTGTTGCAGCCGTTGGCAGACGACGGTAGCGCCTCGGACAAGGCTCTCGATTTGTTAGGCGAGATCGATACGAAGATTTTGCTCACACCCGCGCCGGCGGACGGAAAGACCGACTACACGATTGTGGCGGGAGATTCGCTTGGCAAACTCGCCCAGAGGTTCGGCACTACCGTCGACCTGATCAAGAAGTCCAACAACCTGTCCCGCGACCTGATCCGCGTGGGCGACCGGCTACGCATTTATCAGGGCCATTTTGCAGTCAATGTCAACAAAACCACGAATGAACTTCGATTGACCGACAACGGCAAGTTTTTCAAGCGTTACCGCGTCGGCACCGGCGAGTACAGCAAAACGCCCGTCGGTGAATTCAAAATCGCGACGCGGATTGCGAACCCGCCCTGGTGGCGGGCCGATGGCAAGACGATTCCCTTCGGCGATCCCGAGAATATTCTGGGCACCTACTGGCTGGGCCTGAACGTGCCCGGCTACGGCATCCATGGCACCTGGGACACCAACTCCATCGGCAAGCAAGCCACCGCGGGTTGCATTCGCCTCCTGAACGATGATATTGGGGAGTTGTACACAATCTTGCCGGTCGGCACCCCGGTGGTCATTCATGAGTAGGAAGGAGCCGGATCACGGATGAAAATCTATACCCTGGAATTCGAGAAGCCCATCACCGAGCTGGAGCAAACGCTCGAGGCCCTGCGGGGGCAGGCGGCGGAACAAAAGATCGACCTCTCGGCGCAAATTCATGCGATTGAAGAAAAGCTCGAAGCCACCAAGAAAGAGATCTTCACCAATCTTACCCCGTGGCAACGCGTCCAGCTCGCCCGGCACCCGAAACGCCCATACATGCTGGATTACCTGCAGCGCATCGCAACCAATTTCATCGAACTGCACGGCGACCGCCGTTTTGCCGATGACCATGCGATCGTTGGCGGACTGACGGAGATCGACGACCGCCGCGTGATGGTCATCGGCCAGCAAAAGGGCCGCGACACCAAGGAGAATTTGATGCGCAATTTTGGCAGCCCGCATCCCGAGGGTTACCGCAAGGCGCTGCGACTCATGCAACTGGCTGAAAAGTTCGACGTACCGGTCATCTGCTTCATTGATACGCCGGGCGCTTATCCTGGCGTCGGAGCCGAGGAACGCCACATTGCGGAAGCGATTGCCGTAAACCTGCGGGAAATGATGACGCTTAAGACGCCGTTGTTGGCGGTGGTCATCGGCGAGGGAGGGTCCGGCGGCGCGCTCGGCATCGGTGTGTGCGACCGCGTCCTCATTCTCGAAAACGCCTACTACTCCGTGATTTCGCCAGAAGGTTGCGCCGCGATCCTCTGGAAGGACCGCGCCAACGCCGCCCAAGCCGCCGCCGCCCTCAAACTCACGGCGAAAGACCTGCTGGAACTCGACGTCGTGGATGAAGTCATCCCAGAACCTCTCGGTGGCGCGCACAAGGATTACGACGAGACCGCCGCCTCGCTCAAGAAGGCGATTCTAAAGAACCTCGATAAACTTTGGGAAATGAAGACGTCTGATCTACTCGAGGCGCGGTACAAGAAATACCGACGGATGGGCGTCTTCACCCGCGTCGAACCAAAGAAGCGAGGACGCGCCAAAAAGGATGCAGCCGTGGTCACCCCGGCTCCAAGTACCGCATGAAATGGCAACCACCCCGCTCACGCGCAACCATCTTCTGCTTCACAAACCGGTTCTGCTTATGTTACAGACTTGGACGACGGTGCGGGTAATGTTCACGGTAAATACGATCCACCAAACCTTGGGGGAGAATAAATGAAACGATGGCTTTGTGCGATTGGACTGGCGTTGTCCCTTGGTTGTGCGTCTGCAGTCGTCCGTCCCTACATTGGCGATCAACAGGCGTGGCCCACAGCCAGCGGCAGCATCGTCAACACCAACTACAGTCTGCCCGTATTCACGTCCCTGCCGCCGGTTTCCTACGATGTGCTTGCAGAGGTACGCATCAGCAGTCCCTTCTACGCCCAACCCGAAGAAGGCCACCTCCCCTTGCTCGTGCAGAAGGCGAAACGACTCGGCGCAGATGCGTTGGTCTTTGTCCAGGGTAAGATCTTCTTTAGCACCAACTATGGCCCCCGCAACGGTGCATCACAGGACACCGGGGAACAGAAGCCACCGACCTTGACAACGGTCAACACCTTCAACCCCGATTCGTTCGCCACTGACGTGAATGTCCTCGCCGTCCGTTGGACTGGCGAGGCGCCAGCTGGATTGCCGTCGCACCACAAAGCAGCGCCCGCAGTCGCGACACCGCCGGTAGAAGCGCCGCCAGTGGCGACGACAGCGGCTCCCACGCAATCAGTCCCAGCCGAGCCTCCCAAAGCAGATTCTTCTGCGCCTGTTCCTGCTCCAACTCCAGCACCGGCGCCTTCGATATCGACCCCACCGACGGCTCCGCCAAGTCAATAGCCACAGTTCGGCAGGTTGGTTGCGAGGTTCTGACCGCAGAGGTCAACCGGCGTCTTCAACATCAAGCTTGATGTGCAGGTCGCGTAACTGCTTCGATTCGACTTCGCTCGGGGAACTCGTCATCAAGTCCACCGCTTTCGCCGTCTTCGGAAAGGCGATTACGTCGCGGATATTCGTCGAGCCGCACAGGATGGCGCACAACCGGTCGAAGCCCAACGCAATGCCGCCGTGCGGCGGCGCGCCGTACCGAAACGCCTGGAGCATGTAACCAAACCGCGATTGCGCGATGTCGGGCGGAATCTTGAGCACGTCCTCGAACACTTTTTTCTGGACGTCGGGTTTGTGAATACGGATCGAGCCGCCGCCGAGTTCCACACCGTTCAGTACAATGTCATAATGTTGTCCGCGAACCTTTGTCGGCTCGGAGTCCAACAGCGACAGATCCTCGGCCACGGCCGCGGTGAACGGATGATGCGTGGAAAGATAGCGATTTGACTCGCGGTCAAACGTGATCAGTGGGAAGTCCACGACCCACAGGAAATTCCATTGGTCGTCACGGACCTTGAGTGTGCCTTGTTTCTTCAACAAATCCGCCACAACCAGCCGCAAGCGTCCCAATACTTCCCACACGATCTCGCGCTTGTCCGCGCCAAACAAAATCAGGTCGCCTTCTTCAATCTTCAATTTCTCGATGAGCGCCTTTTTCTCGGTATCGCTGAAGAATTTTACAATCGGCGATTTCCATTCCCCGCCCTCGACCTTGATGAAGGCCAGCCCCTTCGCGCCGAAACTCTTGGCCGTCTCCGTCAACGTCTCAATCTGGCCTTGCGTCGCGCTGGCCAGTCCCTTCGCGTTGATCGCCTTGACGACGCCACCGGAGTCGACGGCGCCACGAAACACCTTGAACTGACTTTGCGCAAAGTCCTTCGTCAGATCGACCAATTCGATGCCAAACCGTGTGTCCGGCTTGTCGCTCCCGAACCGCTCCATCGCTTCGATAAACGGCATTCGCGGAAACGGCGTGGGTATTGTTTCGCCCCGCGCCGCCAACCATACCGCCGCGAGCAGGCCTTCGATAATCGCGTACATATCCTCGCGCGTGATAAAACTCATCTCGACGTCGATCTGCGTGAATTCCGGTTGGCGGTCCGCACGCAGGTCTTCGTCACGGAAACACTTCGCGATCTGGAAATACCGATCCACGCCCGCGACCATCAACATCTGCTTGAATTGCTGGGGTGATTGCGGCAGCGCGTAGAACTTCCCCGGGTTCACACGCGATGGCACGAGATACTCGCGCGCGCCTTCGGGCGTGCTCTTGAACAGAATCGGCGTCTCGACTTCGAGAAAGCCATTGCCGTCGAAATAGTCCCGCACGGCCTTGGCCATGCGATGTCGCAGCACCAGGTTGCGAGCCATCGCTGGCCGGCGCAAATCAAGGTAGCGATATTGCAATCGCAAATCTTCGCCGGCCTGCGCACCGCCCGATTCGTCGATCTGAAACGGCGGCGTTTCGCTCGGGTTGAGGATTTCCAGTTGGTGCGTCAACACCTCGACTTCGCCCGTCGCCATCTTGGCGTTTTCCGTGCCTGCGGGACGCTGGCGCACCGTGCCTTCGACGGCGATGACGAACTCACTGCGTAACGACTGCGCCAGTTCCCACGACGGCTTGTTGTGCTGCGGGTCAAAGACGGTCTGTGTTGTACCGCTGCGGTCGCGCAGTTCAATGAACACAATGCCGCCCAGGTCGCGCCGCACGTGCACCCAACCCGTCAGCGTGACTTTCTGTCCAACCTGCGCCGCGCGCAATTCCCCGCAATAATGCGTCCGTTTCATAAAATGGCTCTTTCGACGATGTATCCCTTCAACTCCATAGCGCCAGCGGGTAAACGCCGTTCTTCTCCCGTCGCAAGATTCTTCAGCTTCACCTCGCCGGACTTCCACTCGTCCGGTCCGATCACCAGCGCGTATCGGGCGCCGCAAGCCGACGCCGCTTGAAATTGTTTGCCCACCTTCGTTTCGGTGAAGGCGTAGTCTACCGCAATTCCTTCATCGCGCAACTGATGAATCAGCTTGAGAGCCTCTGCCCGCAGCCCCTCGTCGGCGATCACAACGTAGCAGTCCAATCCCCAATCAGCCTTCGGAAGCAGCCCGCGATCTTTCAACAACTCCCCAAGCACGACATCGCCCATGCCGAAGCCGAGTGCGGGCAAATCGACGCCGCTGACCTGCTTCAGCAAATTGTCGTACCGTCCGCCGCCCGCAATGGCGCGCAATTCACCCTTGCGGTCGTGAATCTCCCAAACGATGCCGGTATAATATGCCAGCCCGCGCACAATCTTGAAATCCACCTGGCAATACTCGAATAGCGACCCAAGTTTCAAACATACGAGATCCAACTCCGGTGCAACAGCGACCGTGCCGCCTCGCGCAATATCCAAAATCTCGCCAATCTGCGATGGCGACAATCCAATCGCGGCAAGTTTCTCGCGAGTCTTGTCCTCTGGCTCGCGTTCGAGTTTATCGATTGCCTGAAACGCAGCGTACTGTTGTTCGCCCGTGATGCCCGTCGCGGCCAAGTGCCGCTGCCACGCAAGACGGTCGGATACACGCACCACGAAGTCGTCCTTCGTCAATCCGAAGCTCCGTAGCGTATCAATCGCCAGCGCAATCAATTCGGCATCGGCGCTCACGTCGGTTTCACCAATGATGTCGGCATTAAATTGAAAGTGCTCGCGCAGACGCCCGCGCTGCTGTTTCTCATAGCGGAAGAGTTGCGGGATGGCAAACCACTTGATCGGCTTCTTGTAGTCGCGGTGATGCGGGCCGACCATCCGGGCCAGCGTCGGTGTCATCTCCGGCCGCAACGCCACCGCGCGCTCGCCTTTGTCGACAAAATTGAAGAGCTGTCCGACGATCTCGTCGCCTGATTTCTGCGTGTACAACTCCAGCGGTTCCAGTGGCGGGCCATCGTATTCGCGGAAGCCGTAACGCCGCGCGACATCACGCCACTTGTCAAAGATATGGCGGCGGACAGCGAGCGTTTCAGGATAAAAGTCGCGGAAGCCGGGTAACGGATTCATCGGATTCGTTCCAAAAGTCATCGGACGCGAAACCCGTCAAGGTTCGCGCAGTCGATATCATTGGCGGGAACCTCCGGGAGCCCGCCCTGCAAGCTCTCAGGCCTGCGGCGGTGCGCCCTGCGGGCCGTTGTATTTTTCGGTCAACCGCAACACCTGCTCGCGCATTTCCTTGCCGGGCTTGAACTTGACGACTGCGCGCGCGGGAATCTCCACGTCCTTGCCGGGGTCGTTCGGATTGCGGCCCACGCGTGGCTTGCGCAGTTTGACCTCAAACACGCCGAAGTTGCGCAACTCGACCGTCTCGCCCTTGATGAGCGCCTCCGTGATGTAGTCGAGCGTCTTCTGCACAACCGTCAGCACGTCCTGTTGGATGAGGTTTGTGTCATTGCTGATCCGAATCACCAGGTCTCTCTTGGTCATTATCTCTTCTCCATTTGTTCCTTTAGCTGCGTCAATTTTGGAATCCACTCTTCCGCAAATCGGTACACCCCGTATGCCGCCGCGATCATGACCAACAAGATCACGATCGGATTCGCGAAAACGTTTCGCATCCCCACGGCGAAGGTGCTGATGCTTCGCAACTGCTCCTGCCGCCCCCGCAATCGCCCCAGCAACGCCTGCAGCCCCATGTACGTGCCATGCCACTCGGTTGCCAGCTTCTTGGACATGCCCTCGGGCAATTCCTTGAATGACGACAAACTTGGCACACTGTTCAACAACCGCAACGCCCGATCGTCCCGCTCCGCTTCCGAGGCCAGCATAACCATCAACGCCTCATACTCTTGCGCGATCCGGCTTTTCAGGTCCAGAAACGCCGCCTCTTCTTCGCCCGTAAACGGGTCGCCCTTGAATCCCCGATCCAAGAACTGGCTCAACCGCTTCCACGAATCAACAAATGCTCCGACCCGCAGAATGTTCCTCTCCAAATTCCGGTCGCGCATCGATCTTCTTCTTTACCTTCCTTGCCCGCAATCGCTTACGAGTCTTTTCACTCTGGCACCTGTCTGTGTCAATTTAGTGTCAGAGTCGCTTGTCGTCAAGCCAAATGGCTTGTGTATCAACGACTTCAGCAATTACCGCGCCGATTGCCCCAAAATTCCTCAATTGCCGCCAGCGCTCCAGCCACGTCATTGTCGCAAAATCGCACCACACGCACGCGTTCGCCGCGCGGTTCCCAGATCGGCAGTGAGGCGCCGCCAAACATCGCCACCACGGGTGTTCCTACCGCCGCCGCGAGGTGCGTGATGCCGGAATCGTTCCCCAAAAACAACGCGCACCGCTCCAACACCGCCGCCAACTCAACCAACTTCAATCGGCTGGCTACGGTGATCGACCGCGGCTCCAGAAGCTTGGTCAGCTTTCCCACCACGCGGTCATCGGCCTCGCCCTCCACGACCAGCAGTTGCGCCGCCAACTCATCGGACACCCAGCGTGCCACCGCCGCGAAGTTTTCCACCGGCCAATTCTTCTTCTCGCTGCCACTGCCCGGATGAATGGCGACGATCGGCTCGCGCCCAACCATCTTCAGAAATCTCGACGCCGCCTCATGGTCCGATTCACTCGGATGAATCTTCGGGCGCGGCTCGTCCACGTAAATCGCCAGCGACTCCAGCGGACGGCAATAATGTTTCGCCGCGTGCGTGTCCTTGGGGCGCGGCGAAGCCTCGATGACCTGCTTGACCCCGCACCGGCGCACGTTGTTGGCGAACAGGCTGTCGGGATCAAACAGATAGGAAATGACCACATTGAAGCTGCCGAAATACTCCATCAGGTCGGGATCGAGCACCGAGTTGGGAATAAAAAAGCCCGCCATCGCCTTGGCGTCAATCGATCGCGTCGCATCCGCGTAATACCGTCCCCGCGCCAACTCGATAATGTGCGGATACCCGAGGATCTCAATGCGCGCCTCGGGCCACTGCTCGCGCAGCGCGCCGATCGCCGGCAGGGTCATGATAAAATCCCCCATCGCCCCACCCCGCACAATCAGTATTCGCGGCGTTTTCATCGCCATCTGGATGCGATATTGACCGTGTCAATACACGCACAACCCCAGCACCACCAGCAGCGCGCCGACAAGGGAACCGAGGAAACAGGCGAGGCGGCAGCGCGTGTTGTTGGCGGTGATGAAACCGATCACGTCACGCACTTGATTGGGCGCGCCCGCCATCCACATGGCCACGCACACCCAGATGTACGCCAGCACCGTGACGATCAACCGCATCGGTAGATCGCTCTGGTCCGCCGCGTCCACCATGAGCTTGGCGATCAGGAGTATCAACGCCGCCATGCCGCGCAACGCCAGAAATTGATTGGCGAATTGAATTACCAACCAGTAGGCAATCGGCACGCCGATGACGATCAGTGGTCTGGCCCACGCCCAGTCGTCCGTCGCGGCTTTGAACATGACGATTCCCGCCCAGATCGCGCAAACTCCCATAAGAATGCGCCCCCACAGCACCGAGCGGGGGAATTTCCGCGCGGCCTCGCCGAATTGTTTCGGGGCCAGAATGCCGGGCACACGGCCCGCAATGCTGGCCACGCCGATGATGGTCGAAGTAATGGCTAGTCGTGTCATAAGTTGTGGATGGCGATGTCGCCGTAAAGTGTGATGGTGGTCGCGCGCTCGATGCGCACGGGCAGCAGTTCGCCCTTGTGACGCTCGCTGCCGTCGAAAAAAACAATCTTGTTGGTGCGCGTGCGTCCGAACATCCGTTTGCCCGCCTTCTCGCTACGGCCTTCGACAAGGATCTCCACCGTCTGGCCTATGAGCTTCTGATTCATGCGGGCCATGCCCGAATTGAGGATCTCCAGAATCACCTGGTTGCGACATTCCTTTTCCTTCTCGCTCACCTGGTCCGGCATGTCCGCCGCAGGCGTGTCCTGTCGCTTCGAGTACTTGAAAATGTACGCCTGGTCGAATTGCGCGTCCCGCATCAACGACGCCGTCTGCTCGAACTCCTCTTCCGTTTCACCGGGAAAACCGGCGATGATGTCCGTGCTGATGGCGATCTTTGGTTGCGCCGCGCGAAGTTTGTCCACGATTCGCAAATACCACTCGCGCGTGTACCCGCGGTTCATCGCCTTCAAGATGCGATTGGACCCGCTCTGCACGGGCAAATGCGCGTGCTCGCAAAGCTTCGGCAAATCGGCATACGCCTGCACCAGATCGTCGCCAAACCCTTTCGGGTGCGGCGCGGTGAAGCGGATGCGCTCCAACCCCTTCACCTCATTCACCGCTTCGAGGAGCTGCACGAACGCCGACTTCCCATTCTTCTTGCGAATCTCCTTCCGCCCGTAGCTCGTGACGATCTGCCCGAGCAACGTCACTTCCTTCACGCCTTCCTCGACCAACCGCCGCACTTCCTCGACGATCTCCGCAATGGGCCGGCTTCTCTCACTCCCGCGCGTGTACGGCACGATGCAAAACGTGCAATACATTTCGCATCCCTGCATGATGCTAACGAACCCCGCCACCTGCCGGTCGCCGTTTGTGCCCAACACGTGGTCTTTGATCGTCGACTCGCTGCCGGATTCTTCCGCGACGTCCACAATCGCATCACCACCGTCCCGCGCGAAAATCTCATCCAAATATTCCGGCACGCGATGAAATCGTTGTGTCCCAACCACGAGATTGACCGCCGATTGTTTCTCAGCAAGCGCAGCGCCCCGGCTCTGCGCCATGCAACCCATGTAACCCAGCACCAGTTCGGGTTTGCGCCCCTTCAGATGCGCGAGAAGATTCATCTTGCCGACCGCTTTCCGTTCGGCGAGATCGCGAACGCTGCACGTGTTGAGCAGCACCACGTCCGCGTCGCGCTCCGACGGCGCAATGTCGTACCCGCGCGCCCGCAGCATCGCCGCCACCGCTTCGCTGTCGCGCTCGTTCATCTGGCAACCGTAGGTCTTGATGTACACGCGTTTCATCAGACGGTCGGCCTGCCAAAAATCAGGGCCATGATCTCGGTGCGGCTGGTGACGTTCTTCTCGAATGCCCCTCGCATGGCGGAGGTAATCACCGACGACCCCGGCTTCTTGACCCCGCGCATGGTCATGCACGTGTGCACAGCCTCGCACACAACCGCCACGCCCTTCGGTTCGAGTTCGGCATTGATGATTTCTGCGATCTGGCTGGTCATGCGCTCCTGCAACTGCGGACGTCGCGCGAACGATTCCACCACGCGCGCCAACTTCGAGATGCCGACGACCTGCCCATTCGGAATGTACGCAACGTGCGCCTGACCAAAGAACGGCATCAGATGATGCTCGCACATCGAGAAAAACGGGATGTCCTTCACCAGCACCACCTCATGGTGTTGCTCGTCGAACTTCTTGCTCAACGCGACGTGCGGTTCCTGCTCCCCGTGCCCGAATATCTCCTCGTACATCCGCGCCACGCGATCCGGTGTCTCCCGCAATCCCTCGCGGTCGGGGTCTTCCCCGATCCCTTCGAGCAACAGCCGCACCGCTTCCCGAATCTTCTTCTTGTTAATCATAGGATGATGATCTGCCATCGCAACCCTCGGTATTCCGCGAGCATAGCCCATCACCCCGGACAGGTCAATGCGTCTGCCTGACTCGCCTTTCTGCATTGGAGGGCGAGCCTCCCGGCGAGCCGCGCACCGATGGTGCCACTGAGCGCACCCGGATAGTGCCCGCAGGGGGCATCCATCGGGTGATGTTCAACAACAACTCAACATTCGTGGCGGGCGGATTTGCGAATGATACCGGGCTTACCGGCAGAAAACAGGCAGTCGACACGTACTGCGGGCTTGTCGCTCACGGAGGCGGCTCGTTCTCTGGCAAAGATCCCTCAAAAATGGATCGCTCGGGTGCATATATGGCGAGATTCATAGCCAAGAATATCGTCGCCAGCGGTCTCGCGGATCACTGCATCGTCGCTTTGGCATACGCGTTCGGCGAGGCAGAGCCGGTGATGGTTCATCTTCGCTCTGATAAACCAGACCGCGATATTGCTCTGGTTTCTTTGGTCTCTGAACGCTTTGATTTGAGACCACCCGCCATAATTGAGCGACTTGACCTAATGCGAACGAGCTTCCGCCCGACTGCAACCTATGGACATTTCACCGATCCTGCATATCCGTGGGAGCGCGTGACGTCATTGTGAGGTCGGCGCGGACCTGCACCCGTAGGCTGGACAATTCTAGTTGAGTCCTGACGGTTGTTTTACCTCGTGGTTGGTTGGTTGTTGAATGCTTTCTGTACCCTCACAGTCCCCACCTCTTTTCTCTTTACATATTCGCCTAAGCGAATATATTGTCCCAGTGAATTCGCAACCGAGCGAACCATGAACAAGCAACGCGTCCTATTCTTATGCACGGGCAATTCCTGCCGCAGTCACATGGCCGAGGGATGGCTCCGAAAATTGGGCGGTGATGACTTCGAGGTCTTCAGCGCCGGGTCCAAACCCGCCGGCTACGTCCATCCGCTGGCCATCGAAGCCATGCGGGAAGTCGGCATCGACATCTCCAGGCAACACTCGAAGTCGCTGGAGGAATTCGTCGGTCAACCTTTCGATTATGTCATCACCGTGTGCGACAACGCCCGCGACGCCTGCCCCTCCTTCCCGGGCGCCGCGCACCAGTTGCATTGGGGCTTCGATGATCCCGCCCACGCATCGGGCACCGACGACGAGAAACGCCGCGTCTTTCGACGCGTCCGCGATGAGATTCAGAACCGCCTCCGGTTGTTCCTCGTCGCCTGCAACAAACCACAGGAGAAATAATTCCATGCAAAAGAAACCGGTTCATCCCGACGCCGAAACCATCCGCCAAAATGTTCGCGAAGGTTACGGGCAAATTGCCCGCGGCGGCCAGTCGTGCTGCGGCGCCGGCAGTTGCCAGACCGACGAACTCGCGCGCGAAATTGGCTACACGAGCGACGACCTTGCCGCGCTGCCCGAGGGCGCGAACATGGGATTGTCCTGCGGCAATCCCACCGCCATGGCGGCGTTGCAGGCGGGCGAAGTCCTTGTTGATTTGGGAAGTGGTGGCGGGTTTGACGTGTTCATCGCGGGGCGCAAGGTCGGGCCGACCGGCCGCGCGATTGGCGTGGACATGACCGCGGACATGGTTGCCAAAGCGCGGCGCAATCTCGCGGCCTATCGCCAGCAAACCGGCTTCGATAACGTCGAGTTTCGGCTCGGCGAAATCGAGCACTTGCCGGTGGCGGATGCGAGCGCCGATGTCATTATTTCCAATTGCGTGATCAATCTGTCGCCGGACAAACCGCAGGTCTGGCGTGAGATGGCGCGCGTGCTCAAGCCGGGCGGACGCGTGGCCGTCTCGGACATCGCGTTGCTCAAGCCATTGCCGGCGGCGGTGCTCGAAATCGTCGCGTCCCTGGTCGGTTGCGTGGCCGGGGCCGTGCTCGCCGAGGAAACCGAGCGCCTGGCGCTGGCCGCCGGGCTGGTGGACGTTCGACTCAAGTCAAAGACGGACTATGTGACCGCGATGTCCGATTGGAAAGACCCGCTGTACCGGCAAATCATCGAAAAGCTGCCCGCCGGCAGTTCGCCGGCCGATTACATCACGAGTCTCGAAGTCTCCGCACGCAAACCCGCCAGCCATGGATAAGCCCAACCAATTGTTCAAAGCCTTCTCCGACGAGACCCGCCTGCGCATCTTGAACCTGTTGGCGCAGCGCGACCACTGCGTCTGCGAGTTCCAGGCGATTCTCCGCGTGCCGCAGCCACGGATTTCCCGGCACCTCGCCTACCTGCGCCGATCGGGACTCGTCAACGTGAGCAAGTGCGGCAAATGGGCCATGTACGGCCTCGCCAAACCCCGGAACAGCGTCCACGCCTCCCTGCTCCGCTGCGTAAACGGTTGTTTTTCCAACATCGACTTCCTCCAGCGCGACAGCGCGCGTGGGCGAAAATTACCCCGCGTGAAGTGCCAATGATGATACAGGTGCAGCGACAGCCTTCATTTGGAGGGCGAGGCTCCTGCCGAGCCGTCCCCCATGCCACGCATCTCACTTCGGCTCGCCGGGAGGCTCGCCCTCCAGCAACTAACCGAATGAACCGTAATGGAATACTCGCGGGTGGTGGCAACATCGCCTGACCCAAAGAAAGCACACCTGATATGAGCAAGGGAATCACTGGCAAACTTTCATTTCTGGACCGCTACCTGACACTCTGGATTTTTCTGGCGATGGGCACGGGCGTGGCGCTCGGCTATTTCGTCCCGGGCACCCAGTCGTTTATCAACCGGTTCCAAGTCGGCACCACCAACATCCCTATCGCCGCCGGCCTGATCCTGATGATGTACCCGCCGCTGGCGAAAGTGAAATACGAGGAACTCGGCGACGTGTTCCGCAACTGGAAAATCCTCGGCCTGTCGCTCGTCCAAAACTGGGTGATCGGCCCCGTGCTAATGTTCGCCTTGGCACTCCTCTTTCTCCACAATTACCCGGAGTACATGGTCGGCCTGATCCTGATCGGGCTTGCCCGCTGCATCGCAATGGTCATCGTCTGGAACGAACTCGCAAAAGGCGACACCGAATACTGCGCCGGGCTGGTCGCGTTCAACAGCGTGTTTCAGGTGCTGTTCTACAGCCTGTTCGCGTGGGTGTTCATCACCAAACTGCCGCCGCTGTTCGGCCTGCACGGCAGCGTGGTCGACGTGAGCATGAGCCAGATCGCCCGGAGCGTGTTCGTCTATCTCGGCATCCCATTTCTGGCGGGCATGATCAGCCGGTTCGTCGGCCTGAACACCAAGGGCCGCGAATGGTATGAGAAATCGTTCATCCCCCGCATCAGCCCCATCACGCTCATCGCGCTGCTGTTCACCATCCTCGTAATGTTCAGCCTCAAAGGCGACCGGATTGTCCGCATCCCGCTGGACGTGCTGCGCATCGCCGTGCCGCTCCTGATCTACTTCGTCGTGATGTTTCTCGTCAGCTTCTGGCTCGGCAGGAAAATCGGCGCTGATTACTCCCAGACCGCCACCCTGTCCTTCACCGCCGCCAGCAACAACTTCGAACTCGCCATCGCCGTGGCCGTCGCCGTGTTTGGCATCAACTCCGGCGTGGCGTTCGCCGCGGTGATTGGCCCGCTCATCGAGGTTCCCGCCCTCATCGTCCTGGTGAACGTCGCCCTGTACTTCCAACGCCGCTACTTCCGCGAGGTGGGTGAAACCACTCGGCCCGCGCGTCCCGCGTGCGGCCCCGCCAATTAGCAAACGAGCCGCCATATCCGTTGATGGCGTCGCGGTGCCTACTGCGCCCTCAATTCATACATCAACTGCCACTCGGCATTGGTCTGCTGCAAAGACCTTTGTTACACTTGCCACACGGTGCGGGCGGTGTAATCGATCTCGGGAACGAGGCAGACCAGCCGCTTCCCATACGGCGACAGGCTGACCTCACGCGTGGCGCTCGTGGGACTGCAGGGCTGGCAGATTGGGCAGGCGCGGCGACAGAGCGCCGCGGCTACAACTGTGACGGATTGCTTTGTTAGGGGTTCGTCTTGTGCGCGTCATGGCTCGACTCCCAGAGGTCGAGAAACGACGGTTCGGAAGATTGCACAACCGTGACATGCTTGCCATCGCGATGAATGTGCAAATTGGCCGCGAACGCTCCGCCCCGCGCTTCCTCCGCCTTCTTGTACGCATCCGCGAACTCACCGGCCTGTTGCTCATCCTCCCACGCGGTCGCCCACACCAGCGCGGTGGGTCCATTCGTGCCGTGCTCGTAAACATGGTAGCGGTCGCCGTTCCAACCTTGCGCCAGCACCTGGGCATCGTACGCGCCCATCCCTTGCTTCAACAGGAAGCCCGTGCCGAATTCGCCGAGGGTGTTGCTCCCGATCAACCGCCAGTCTTTGGACTCGAATGCCGGCGGCTCCATGTGCTCGGGTGTGGCGCGATGTTGCAGGAACGTCTCGGGATGAAGAATGTCCTTCGTGCACGTCGGCGGGTTGCGAAACGCCGCGTCAATGGCAGCTGTCCCGCCGGAAACAAACAGCGACATGGCAAACTGTTGCCCTTGTTGGTACGGGAACATCAGCAATTCCTGCAAATACGCGGGCGCAGCGCGGAGCTTGGTGGTGTCCTGGCCGAACATCGTTCCCAGATCGCCCAGCATCTTGCTGGGGTCGATGTTTTCGACGTACCAGCGCGTCATCAGCACGGTGGCGTCTCCCTCGACGAGCGCCGACGTGGCCAGCGCGAGATCGTCGTTGTCCTTCACCTTCAGCGGAAACTTCTGGAGATCAAAGTTCTGGTCCTGAAGCGCGTGGGTCAATTCGTGCGAGAGCAACATCTTGTCGAGATTGCTGGAAAATACCAGGTCCTTGAACGTGTACAGCGCCCGCTCCTCGGGAACGTAGAACGCCGCCACCTGTTCGCCGTACAAACTCACCAGCACCTTCAGCAGGTCCGTGCCCTCGGGTATCAATCCGAACGCCGCCAGCGACCGGCTGTAATCGCGCAGTTGCTGCTCGGTGTATTGCTCCCTGACCTTGCCGGCGAGCACCTGCCGCAGTTCCGTGCGCTCGATGATCTTGTAGTTGACGGGGCTCTTGAACGACAGACCGCGCAATTCGCTGGTTTGCTGTTCAATTTGCTGCCGGTCCACCGTCTTTTCTTCGGGTTTCGGGGCCCGTTCCGTGGACGTCACCTGACGCTGCAGTTCGCGGCGCTGTTGCTCGAGTTGCGCAATCTCACCGCGCAACTCCCCAACGTTCTGGCGCAAGCGGAAGTTGTCCCAACCAGCCAAACCGAGCGCGACGAGCAAGGCCAGAAATATCAGCGTGGGAAGAGACTTTTTCATTGGTCGGCCAACCGGCCCGTGGTAACGTGCGCGAACTGTAATGGACATCCGCCAAAAAATCCAGACGCTTCTCGCCACGCCCAATTACCATCCGCTCCGCCGCGATGAACTGGCCTCCAAACTCCGCTTGAACGCAAACGAACGGCGCGATTACCGCCGCGTGCTCGCCGAAATGCTGGCCAAGGGCGAGGTTGTCCGCGTCCGCACCGACCGTTTTGTCCTCCCACAAGATGCCGATCTGGTCGTGGGAACGATCGAGTTTCATCCGAATGGTTTTGCGTTTGTGCGGCCCGATCCCGACACGGAAACAGGGCCGGAAACCGAGCCGCGCCCCGACGTGTACGTCGCGGGGGAAGATACCTCGGTGGCGCTGAACAACGATAAAGTCGTCGTTCGCCTCCACCGCGACCGAAGGAAGTTCAAGTCGGCCGACAAACCGTCGGGTCAGGTGATCCGCATTCTGAAGCGGGCCAGCGACACGATTGTCGGCACATTGCAAAAGGGCCACCACGTTCACTACGTCATTCCTGACGACCCGCGCATGCCGCACGATGTCTATACCAAGCCGGTGCGCAACGCCCAGGTCGGTGACAAGGTGGTCGTCAAATTGGCCGAATGGACCTCGCGCCACGTCAACCCGGAAGGCGAAATTGTCGAAGTCCTCGGCAGAGCCGACGCGCCCGGGGTGGACATCCTCGCCATCATCCGCAACTATCACCTGTCGACGAAGTTTTCCGACCCAACGGTCGCGGAAGTGGCCCGCATCCCTCTGAAGATTCCATCAACCGAGTATCAGCACCGGCTCGATTTGCGCCGATTGTTTGTCGTCACCATCGATCCCGACGACGCGAAGGATTTCGATGACGCAGTGAGCGTGGAGGAATTGCCCGGTGGTGGTTGGCGGCTCGGGGTCCATATCGCGGACGCTTCGCATTACGTCCAGCCCGACGGCGCCCTCGACCGCGAGGCGCGCGCCCGCGGCAACAGCGTCTACCTCGTCGACCGGGTGCTGCCGATGTTGCCGGAGAAGTTGTCGAACAATCTGTGCAGCTTGCGGCCCGACGAGGATCGTCTCACCCAGTCGGTCTTCATCGAATTCACCCCAAAACTGGTCACGCGCAAAACCGAGTTCGCACTCAGCGTCATTCGCTCGCGACATCGGCTGACGTACAAACAGGCATTCGCGCACCTCCAATCGCGCGACGACAAGGACGAGCTGACGCGCGAGTTGAAGAAGATGTGGCGGCTCGCATCGCAGCTGCGGCAGCAACGATTCGCGCACGGCTCGCTAAATCTGGAATTTCCGGAAGTCAAGGTCCGCCTCGACAAGCACGGCCGACCGACGCACATCGAAAAGATTCACTACGATATTTCGCACCAACTCATCGAGGAGTTCATGTTGGCCGCCAACGAGGCCGTCGCCCGGCACATTTGCCAGTTGCAGGTTCCCTGCGTGTATCGGATCCATGAGGACCCGGATCTGGAGAAACTGCGCGACTTCCGTGTGTACGCCCAAAGTTTCGGCTACAAGGTCGGGGACGTGACGCATCGCCAGGAACTCCAGAAGATCCTGAAGCAGGTCGAGGATAAACCGGAAGAGTACGCCATCAACCTCAACCTCCTGCGATCCCTGAAGCAGGCGCGTTATTCCGTCAATCCCGTGGGACACTACGGCCTGGCCAAGAAATTCTACACGCATTTCACATCGCCCATCCGCCGCTACGCCGACTTGATCGTGCACCGAACGTTGTATTCCTTGCTCCGATCGGCTGGCGCAAACCCTCGTCGATACAGCCTCCAGGAGCTGACCCGCGTCGCCGAACACATTTCGAAGACCGAACGAGTCGCCGCCGACGCGGAAAAAGAATCGGTCGAACTCAAGAAGCTGGAGTATTTCCAGTTGAAACTCATGCGCGGTGAAGCGGAAGACATGGAGGCGGTGGTCTGCACCGTGAGGAACTTCGGTTTCTTCGTTGAACTCCCCGAGAGCCTGATACAGGGCCTCGTTCACATCTCCACGCTCGCAGACGATTTCTACACGTACGATGAGCGTCGGGAATGCCTTGTTGGTCGTCGGAACAAACGTGTGATCAAGATCGGCGACAAGCTCCGCGTGAAAGTGGATCGAGTGGACATCGTCAAACGACAGATCGACTTTCGCGTCGAACGGGACCGCTAGCCGGCTTGCGAGAAGTCGAATCCGATTCGGCAGTATTCAGCCATAAGCCCGTGGTGGAGTTTGCGGCCAAGCCCATAAGACCAAATGAGCGACGTCCCGCCATTTTAAGCCCGCGACGACGCGGCATGGGGCGCATACTCGAACGTGAAGGTTTTTTGGCCCTGTCCAAGGCTTCCAGGTACCCATGGCACTCCGGAAGTGGCTGATTAACAAGCGCTATTATTCCAATTGCGGGCTTGACTTCAATTGTCCATCTTACTAGAATGACAATGTACTAGGTGTGTCGATGGTCTTGTGATTGTGGTAGCGAGTGGGTTTTAAGCGCACGTGGTGACCAGGAATTTTAAGGGACAGGGCTTCAGATGAGCTTAATCAAGGGCGGTGCGGCGAGTAAACTATTGCGGGCGGTATTGCTCATGGCATTGCTTGGTGCACGCCCTTCTTCCGCTACCGTCCAAGTCACCAACCTCACGAACGGCGGCTCAATCAGCCTCTCCAATCTTGTTACAAGTGCTCTCTACGTGCAGGTCGGCGACAAGCTGTTCGGTAACTTTGGGTTCGGGTACGTTGATACAACTGGAAATACCGACAATTATCTTACTTCATCCGATCTCACGCTGTCTGCGCTCTCCAATGAGGTCGGATTCGGTGTTTCCATCCAGGCGCCTCTCATTGCCCAAGGCCCCGTGATCAAAGACCTGACTCTGCAGTTCTCGGTGCAAGTGGTGAATTCCCCTGATATGATATCGGGTGTGCAACTGCAAGTCGTTGGCGGCGCAAGTGGGCTGGGAGAAGCAAACGTCGCGGAAACCGTGGGGTTTGGAGCCGGGGGCATAGCGCATCTATTCGTTGATGCCAACAGCGCCACTCCTGAGGACTACGTGACGTTGAGCACACCCCAGTCCATGGTTTGGATCACGAAGGATGTGATTGTTTCTGGCGATCCTGATGGTTACTCCGAAACCAACCCGATCCAAGACGTCGGGACGATCAGCATAATCAACCAAGCCTTCGCCCAAGTTCCCGAGCCCGGCGCCATGGCACTCTTGGGAGTGGGAATGGCGGGCCTCCTGATCGTGAGACGCCGCAGGTAGACCGGCAAGACTTCTCATCGACGCCCGGCCAATCACCTTGGCCGGGCGTTTTGCTTCTGGCTATTACTCTTTATCTACGAGAGCCGCGCTTGCGGTTGGCTTGACCCTCACCGCCGCCTGCGTCAGTATATGAGGGCATGTGGCAATGGACTGAAAGCGTCGAGCAATACGTTCTCGATGTCATTTTCGAGCGACGCCGGGACCCATCCGCGCGAATCACCAGTGCGATATTGCTCGGCCTCTCGAAGATTTACCAGCTGTGTGTCCAGGTCCGGTTGCGCCTCTGGCAGCACCGCATTTTCCGCGACCACACCCTCGGCTGCCAGGTCGTCAGCATCGGCAACCTCAGCGTTGGCGGAACCGGCAAGACGCCCGTGGTGGAAGTCTTCGCCCGCGCCCTCCAACAGCGGGGTCGTCGCGTGGCCATCCTCTCGCGGGGCTACAAGAGCGTCCCGCGACCGCTCTGGCAACGGATACTCTCCAAACTCGCCTTCCAGGAAGACAAGGTCCCGCCCAAAATCGTTTCGGACGGACGGTCTTTGCTGCTCGACAGCGAGCAAGCCGGCGACGAACCGTACATGCTGGCCTCCAATCTCCGGGATGTCGTCGTCCTGGTGGACAAGGACCGCGTCAAGAGCGGTCGCTACGCCATCTCGAAATTCGGCTGCGACACGCTTCTCCTCGACGACGGGTTTCAGTACCTCGCTTTAAAGAGCCGCCTCGATATTTGCCTGATCGACCGCAACAACCCGTTTGGCAATCATTATCTTCTTCCACGGGGCACGCTTCGCGAGCCCATCCGCAACCTCAAGCGCGCCCACTACATTTTCATCACCAAATCGAGCGAACTCGGAGCCAGGAAGCTTCGAAAGGCCATCCGCCAGTTCAACCAGCAGGCCGAGATTATCGAGTGCGCCCACCAGCCGCTCTACTTGCAGGACGTATTCACGGGAGAACGCCATCCATTGGAAGAACTGCGGGACCTCCCCATCGCCGCCATTTCCGGCATCGCGGTTCCCGATAGTTTTGAGGAGGGACTCCAGGGTCTTGGCGCCAATCTCGTCTACGCCAAGCGCTACGCCGACCACCATCGCTACAGCCAGCAGGAGATCATTAATATGATCAACCGCAGCCTCAAACGCGGGGCCGCGGCCCTCCTCACCACGGAAAAAGACGCGGTTCGCTTTCCCAAGATTGACCGCCGCGACATTCCCGTCTACTACTTGCGGGTCGAAATTCGGATCATCTCCGGCGCCAAGGACTTTGATGACGCAGTTGCCAATATTTGCCACGGATAGCCAGACCACGCGCATCCTCATTCGCGCGACCAACTGGATTGGCGATTCGGTCATGACCATGCCGGCCGTTCAGCGCATTCGCGAACTCGTGCCGGCCGCTCACATCGCCATGCTCTGCCCCGGCAAACTCACCGATCTATGGCGTCACAACCCCTACCTCAACGAACTCATCCCCTTCGGCAGCAAACTCGACCTCGAGGAGCTTCGCCGACACCAGTTCGACATCGCCATCATTTTCCCGAATTCGTTCCGTTCCGCCTGGGAATGCAAGCGCGCGGGTATCCCCCGCCGGATCGGCTTTGGCGGACACTGGCGACGGTTCCTGCTCACGGATATCGTCCACGAACCGCGCGACGAGCGTGCCACGTACGAGAACCGGTCCGTTGACGGCAAGACCTTTCGGGTGAAAGTGTTTTGCTCGACCCGACATCAGTCGGAGCGGTACCTCGACATCGTCGCCTATCTCGGCGGCAACCGCGACCCGGCCCCGCCCCGGGTCCGTCTGGCGATCGAAGAGATGCCCGCGCTCAATAAATTCATGCGCGATGACGGTCGGCCCGTTGTCGCCATCAATGCCGGCGCCGAATACGGCCCCGCCAAACGCTGGCCCGCGGAACGCTTCGCTCAGACCGCCATCAAGGTCACCGAAATTGTCGACGTGCGCTGGCTCATTGTCGGCGGCCGTGACGACGTCGAAATCTCCCGTGAGATCGAAACCCGCCTGCGTGAGGCCCCATTGGCCGAGAGTTCCGTGGTCAATGTCGCCGGCAAGACCACGTTACTCGACCTGTGCGCGCTCCTGCGGTTTTGCAAAGTGCTCCTGACCAACGATACGGGTCCAATGCACATTGCCGCCGCCCTCGGTACGCCCACCGTTAGTATTTGGGGTTCGACCTCGCCCGAACTCACGGGGCCGTTGTCTCCGCGCAGTGTCATCGTCCGCGAGCCGGTGGAATGCAGTCCGTGCTTCCTCCGCAAGTGTCCGATTGACTTCCGCTGCATGGATCGAATTCAAGTGGGAGCCGTCGCCAGGGCCGTCCTCAAACAATTGGGCGCGGAGGACAAGGCCGCCCCGAAACAATGAGCGAGCGTTACAGCGTCACCCGCTCGGCGCGCACGGTCAGTCTCGCGGTGTTGGGGAGCCGTGTGCTCGGTCTCGTCCGCGAACAGGTGCTCGCGGCTCTCTTCGGAGCCAACCGCGAATTCGACGCGTTTGTCACGGCGTTCCGCATCCCCAATCTGTTGCGCGATCTCTTCGCCGAAGGCGCCTTGTCGGCGGCGTTCGTCACCACATTATCCCAGAAGCTTTCCACGCAAGGTGACAAGGCAGCCTGGCGTCTGGCGAATCTCGTCCTGAACGCCTTGATCGTCGTGCTCGGACTGATCACCATTGCCGGTGTCTTCCTCTCGCCGTGGCTGGTGCGGATCATCGCGCCCGGGTTTGGCCAGATCCCTGGTAAAACCGAACTCACCACCACATTGACGCGGATCATGTTCCCCTTCCTGCTCATGGTCGCGCTGGCGGCGCTCGCGATGGGGATGTTGAATGCCAAACATCGCTTCGGCGTTCCGGCCAGCGCCTCGATGATGTTCAATATCGGTTCGATCGTCGGCGGACTGGCCTTTGCGTTCCTGCTCGCGCCGGGGTTCCTTCACGATCCATCTCTCGCCGGACGCGCCATGATCGGCATGAGCATCGGCACGCTCATCGGCGGCGCGCTACAATGGATGATCCAGATCCCGAGCCTGCGAAGCGTCGGCTATCATTACGAAGCCGTCCTGGACTGGCACGATCCGGGTTTTCGCCAGGTCCTTCGGTTACTCGGGCCATCGGTCATCGGCACTGCCGCCGTGCAGGTAAACATCTTCGTCGATCAGTGGTTCGCCTCGTATTTTGGGAACGGCGCCGTTACCTGGCTCAATTGCTCCTTCCGGCTGATGCAATTCCCCATCGGATTATTTGGCGTGGCCATTGGCGTGGCGACACTGCCCAGCGTGAGCGCCCACGCGGCGCGCGGAGACATGGTCGAGTTCCGCAAGGTCCTTGCCCGGTCGATTCGGCTGGCGTTCTTCCTGTGCGTGCCCGCCGCGTGCGGGCTGTCGGTATTGGCGTTGCCCATCATCTCGACGATTTACCAGCACGGAAGATTCGACGCCTTCGCCACGGAGCAGACCGTCGTGTGCGTCCGCGCGTTCTCCGTCGGTCTGGTCGCCTACGCCGCGATTAAAATTATCGCGCCGACGTTTTATGCGTTGGGTGACTCGCGTACACCCATGTACGTCGCAATCGCCGCCGTCGCCGTCAACGCCGGCACAGACTACCTCTTCGCCATCGTGTGCCACATGAAGACCGCCGGGCTGGCGCTCTCGACCTCCACCGTTGCCCTCTTCAACTTCTTCCTGCTCCTCGGCCTCATGCGACGCAAGATCGGACGTGTCGAAGCCAGCACGCTCTTGCGGTCTTTCCTGAAAGTTGCCCTCGCGTCGGGAATCATGACCGCCGCCGCGTACGGCACCCACCGGTTCTGCGAGTTCAATCGCTACCTCGACACGATCGCCTCCATAACCGTCGCCGTGGTCGTATTCAGCGCCGCCTGTCATGTGCTGCGCGTGGATGAACTGGCCGAACTGCTCGCGGTGTTGAAGTTTGGCTCGCGTACCGAACGTCGTCCATAGCGATCCGTCTGCACCCACGGGTCTTTCCAAGGGCACTTCCACTACGCTGGCTTTGGAAGTAGATCTTGTCTTGTCACGATATATCCTCAGGAGATATATGGTGGTGTGCGAGGCCGATGAAATACCTGAATCGAGAGATGTTGCATGGCAACGCGGAGACGCTGGTTTTGGCGATGTTGGCGGAGCAAGGCTGCCACGGCTACCGCTTGAGGCAGGAACTGGCCGCACGGTCACACAACTACTTTCAGATGGGGTTTGGACGGCTCTATCCCCTGCTCCGCTCAATGGAATGCCGGCGACTGGTGACAGCGAGACGCGTGAAGGTCGGCAAGTCGCGCGAGCAAAAACGGTACGCGATCACCGCCCGGGGACTTGCGGAATTGCGCGAGCGCAAACGCCGCTGGCATCAATTCTGTGCCGCCATGGACCGCATTTTATTGGCGAGCGACGATGTATCGCCAGGAGATATATCGTGACCCGAGCATGTCCATGGGGGGAAAGTGTGTTATCCCTGTTTTCGCAGTTCCTCGATGACGGCTCCCCCCAGCCAGAAATAGAAAAGCGAAACCAAAAGAATTACAGCAAAGCAAAGCGGCACGACCAGCCACTCCTTGGCTTGGAAGTACGTTCCTTTCCCGCACCAATACAAGAACAGCGGAGCAAACGAGACCGCTACGCCTTGAAGTGCCGCGACTATCAGATAGAGGGGAGAGTGCGCAATTCTCACCCACTTGGCATCAAGCCGGATTGTGACTTTATCCACCGGCAACTCCTTTCTGAATCCTAGCTTATGTAAGCAGGTTGGCGGATTTCGAGCGAGGATTACCGCAACCGTTTGGAGTGCGGTGACTTGTCACCGCTTTCGAGACAGTGGCTCTGCGCGGCGAACAGCAAAGCGCCGATAAATCGGCGCACTCCAAATCTACCACGAATTCGAGTACTATTTGTTGTACTCATGAGCGGAGCGTCACAACTGAAAGCCAAAGTCCGCGACCTGCCGAACAAGCCGGGCGTGTACTTGATGCGCGACCAGCTCGGGCGGGTGATTTACGTCGGCAAAGCCCGCTCGTTGCGCAAGCGCGTGAGCCAGTATTTTCATCCGTCACGCGCGATGCGTTGGGACCCAAAGACCCGCGCGCTGATCGACTCCATCGCCGATTTTGAGACGTTCGTCGTCAGGAGCGAACCCGAGGCGCTGCTTCTCGAAGGCAAGCTGATCAAGGAGTACAAGCCGCGCTACAACGCGATGTTCAAGGACGACAAGCGGTTTCTCATGGTGAAGATCAACTTGAATGAAACCTACCCGCGGTTCAAATTCGCGCGACTGAAGAAGGATGACGGTGCCCGCTATTTTGGCCCGTTTGCGCACGCCGGTTCGGTGCGGCAGGTCATGCAGTGGATCCGCAAGAAATACGGCGTGCTCGTGCAGGGCACCGGCGCGCCCAAGGAGAAAGACCTCAAGTACTCGACCTATCTCGTGCCCGTCCCGCTCGCCGAGATGCCGCACGAAGAGTATCTGCGCCGGGTCGATCTGGCCTGCGAGTTTCTCGAAGGCCGAAACAAGGAGGCCATCGAACAACTCGAGGAGGCCATGCGCAACGCCGCGGAAGCGATGAAATTCGAGATGGCCGCCGGGTTCCGCGATGTCATCAACAGCCTCCGCGAAATCGGGCGGGCGGCGCATGAGAGAAAGTTTGCCCGCGATTTCGCCCCCAACCTCGTGCCCCAACAAGAGATGGAGGAACTTCAGTGCGTGCTCGGGTTATCACGGCTGCCCCAGCATGTCGAAGGCTTTGACATCTCGAATATCAGCGGGACGCTCTCAGTCGCCTCCGCCGTTTGCTTTCGAGACGGCAGGCCCCACAAAGAGCATTACCGTCACTATCGGATCAGGACCGTCGAGGGCAGCGATGACTTTGCGTCGATGGCGGAGGTGGTCGGTCGCCGGTACGCACGCGTTCGCGCCGAAGGCGGCGCGCTGCCCGATTTGGTGATGGTGGACGGCGGCAAGGGCCAGCTCATGGCGGCGTTGCGGGCGTTGTGGAAGCTGGAGATCCGCGATCTACCCGTGATCGGACTTGCCAAGCAGATGGAAGAAATTCACGTCCCTGACCAGACGTTGCCAATCCGCCTGCCGCGCAATTCTCCGGCTCTTCATCTGATTCAACGGCTGCGGGACGAAGCCCATCGTTTTGCCAACGCCTATCACCAAAAGCTGCGGAAACGTCGCGTCCAGGAATCCGTCCTCGACGAATTCCCCGGCCTCGGCGACAAACGCAAGCTGGCCTTGCTGCAACATTTCGGTTCCATCCAGCGCCTCCGCGATGCCAGCGCCGAGGCCATCGCAAACGTCCCCGGCATCGGGCCGAAGATGGCCGCGGCGTTACAAGAATTCCTCGCCAACCGCTGAGGGACGCCGTATACCGTGTGCCATGCGGCGGGTGGCCATCCGTGCATTCTTGATCCTCGGGCTTCTTGGCGTGTCGCTCGTGCACGCGAGCGACGACACTGCCGCCTCGAAACTGGTTCCGTTCCCTGCACTGACGGGGACAAACCTGGCCTTGGTGCGCGGCGTGACGGATCACTACACGCTGCGGCGGGAATATCCGCCCGAGGAATTCAACGCGTCCGTTGCCGTGTTCGAGTATCTTTTCGACCACATGGATGAATGCTCGGTGCTGGCCAAAATGGCCGGCCTGACCAAATACACTGCCACCCTCGACGCCGATGGCCGGCTCCGCGCCGATGACCATGCGGGTGCCACTGGCTACATTCTCAACGTCTACACGGGCGTCGGAAAGCGCGTCCTCTATGTGGAAGGCATGGAACATGGCGTATTCGACGTGCGCGGTCGCGGTGTCGCGATTGTGGATTACCACACCAAGACGCGCGGTGAGATCGAATACACGCGCGCGATGTTTGTGAAAGTGGACAACGTCGTGCTGGCGGCGTTGGCGCAATTGTTCTCGGTCTTTCTGCGCGGCACGGTGGATGGCCATTTTACGCATGTGATCCGAAATCCGGTCATGCTCAGCCAGCAGGCGCAGACGGACCCGCAGAAACTGCTCGATCAGATCGAACGACTGCCGGTGGCCGACCGGCAACGATTGGCCCCATTTGCCGCACTCGTCCGCTCCAACGCCTCCGCCCGACTTGCCGACACGAACCCACCGCCCCGGTCAGCGCATTGACAGGGGCCGCCTCGGCAGGTATGATGCGCGTGTATTGCAGGGACGCTGAGAGTTTTCATTTCCCGTCTTCTGAGATCGGGGTGAGAAGCGTATGAGAGGGGTGTGAATCGAGATTGTCAGAAGTCAGACTAAAAAAGGGTGAGCCCGTCGAAAAGGCATTGCGCCGGCTGAAGAAGAAGCTGGATCGCGAGGGCACATTGCGCGAAGCGCGGGCGCATCGCCACTACGAAAAGCCGAGCGAAAAGCGACGGCGGAAGGCGCGAGGGCCTCGTCCCTTCATGAGTTTCTAAATACGCACGAACCAATCACGGGGCCAGTGGTCGCGTTGCGGCGCTGGCCCCGAACGCATTCGGGGCTGATCCCCGTTTTCATGTTTGCATTCTCGACCTGCTGGAATTCGGAGCGGCACATCGACGGGCGCGCGATGGTCAACGAGGTGCGCGCGCTCGGCTTCGACCATGTCGAGCTGGGTCATGGTACGCGGTTGTCGCTTCTGACGGGAGTGCAGGAAGCCGTGGCCGCCGGCGAGATCAAGGTCAGTTCGCTCCATAATTTCTGCCCTACCCCGATCGGGGTAATGGGGCCCGCTCCCAATTACTATCTACCCAGTTCGCGGGATGAGGAAGAACGCAAATATGCTGTGCGCCACACGCTGCGCACGATCGATTGCGCGGCCGCGTTCGGCGCGAAGGCCGTGGTGATGCATTTGGGGCTGGTACCGATGCGCCACTATACGGCGCGTCTGCTGGACCTCCACGTGCAAGGACGCGCCGACAGCCGCAAATACCACCGCTTAACCGAGAAGGCCATCGCTGTCCGCGACAAGAAACGCCAGGGACCTCTCGATCAGGTGTACCGCACGCTGGACGAGGTGTTGCCCCGGGCGAAAGAGATGGGCGTAAAGATCGGGATGGAAACACGGCTCGGCATCGAGGAAATCCCCAACGAGGAAGAGGCCGAGCAGATTCTCACGCGCTTCGGCACGGACACCATCATGTATTGGCATGACGTCGGCCATGCCGCGGTGAAAGAAATCCTCGGCCTGATGAGTGCGGACGCCATCCTGGGTCGATTTCGTGGCCGCACTGCCGGGATGCACTTGCAGGACTTCCACCCACCTGTCGAAGACCACCTGCCGCCGAGTTTTGGCACGTTTGATTTTCGGCGCCTGACGCCGTTTATCACGGATGACATGGTGCTCGCCTGGGAAATTCATCCCCACTGGAGGGCCGACGAAATCACTGAAGGCGTAAAACAGGTGCACAAGTTGCTACGGAAGTCGGTCACGGCATGAAAAAACACCTGGGCGCTTTGTTGCGTGTACTTGTCAGCGTGGGCATCCTGGCCTATTTGTTCAACGGCATTTTTCACAAAGAGGCGTTGGATTACTTTCAGGCGCATGGCATCGACCCCGACGATCTGGACTGGATGGCGCGCGCGCGCATCGTCTGGAGCGTGGGGCCGGACGCGCTGTGGCACGAATTTCAGAGAATTCATCCGATATGGCTGGCCGCCGCCATCGTTTCCGCCGGCATACCGGCCATCCTCGGCATCACCCGCTGGCGGTGGATACTGCACGTGCAGGGGCTGGACGTGAAGTACTCGCGCCTGTTTTCGATTTCGTTCATCGGCTTGTTTTTCAACGCGTTCATGCTCGGTTCGACTGGCGGAGATGTTGTCAAGGCGTGGTATGTGGCGCACGAGACGCACCATAAGAAGGCCGAGGCCATCGCCACGGTTGTCGTGGATCGCCTGATCGGCCTGCTGGCCTTGTTCATCATCGCCCTGGTAATGATGGCGATTTACCACACCCGTGTCTTCCACGATCCCAAACTGTTCTGGTTTTCGATGGCCACGCTCGGGGTGATCGTATTCACCGTCGTGGGGACGTTTGTTGGCTTGTGGCGGGGTTTTGTCGACAAATTGCCCGGTCTGCGCCCCTGGCTCCAGCGGATGCCGAAGTACGACGCGTTGCGACGGATGGTGGAAGCGTATCGGCTGTACGCGTCTCATCCTGTGGTCCTGGCCCGGACGATGCTAATCTCGTTCGCAGTTCATTTCTTCGCCATGGTCAGCATCTGGTGCGTGGGGATGGGATTGGCTGTCCGTTCCGCGACGTTCCTGGATTATTTCCTGTACCTGCCGATTATCAACTCGGTGACTTCCGTGCCCATCACCATCTCGGGCTTCGGTGTCCGCGAAGGAATGTACGTCAAGATGTTCCATGAAGTCGGCGTGGCCGGGTCGGTGGCACTGGTCATGTCGTTGGTGGGCTATCTCGCCGCGTTGTTCTGGAGCATTGTCGGTGGCGGGTTCTTCCTCACCCATCGCAAGGAACTTCCTTCTGCTGGCCAAATGGCCTCGGGAGAAACCGGGTAAATAACGCCGTCACGACAAGACCGTCAATGTCCCGCTGGTAACACCCAACTGTTTCACCACGTTCAGATGTCGGAACAGAGCGGATGAGTCGGCAGTAGTCCCGTTGATCAAGTCCCCATAAGCCTGCAGGATCGCGCGCGTTTTCGTCGAATCTTCGTCGAGCAGTTCCGCCCGAAAGACACGGGCACCGGCCCCAACGAATGCGCGCACGAAGTCGGCGCCGCTCTGGGCCTTCGCGTGGTACACGGTGTTGCGGCAGCCCGCATCCGCTTTGAGGGGATGTTCCGCGCCGACGCGATCGCGCAATTTCACGTTATGGTGGTCGCAGGGTCGCCCGCAATTCGTTGCATCCGTCCCGTTGGATAGAAACGCCGCAAACACACAGTGCTCCATGTGAAACATCGGCATGTGCTGGTGGATCGTCAACTCGAACCAATGCGGCGGCGCGGCGCGCAATAAATCGATCACTTGCTGCGCGTTCAGGTCGTAGGAAACCGTCAGGCGTTCCAATCCCTCGCGCATCAGAAGATTGGCGGCCAACGGATTGGCTGTGTTCAGAGAAAAATCGCCGACCTTTCGCAGGGAACTGCTCCGAAAATAATCCAGACCGCCAAGGTTGCGAATGAGAACTCCGTCCGGCCTGGCCGCTTCGATCAACTTGAAGAATCCCTGCTCGCCGGCCTTTTGAATTCGTGGCGTCGCGAGATAGATCAGCGCCTTGTCGCGAGCTCGCACCTGTGCAACGGCCTCGTGATACCGCCGGATGTCCTCGAAATCCACGTAAATCGTGGCGCAACCGGACTCCAGCGCCGCGGAGACCTGATCCATCGTTCGACATAGCGCAATCAGCTGCAGAGGACGGTCAACCGTTTCTCGGGGAATATTCGCCAGCAACTCCGAAAGGACCGGCGTCACGACCCGTGGCCGTTGCGCCTCATCCTGCCGGCTAGAACGAATCTTCCGCACAAGCTCTCGACGCAACCGGTTCAACTCGCTCACGGGGAGAATGGTTTGTCCGACAAGCTTGTTGTGTATCTCACCCAACACGAAATCCGTCTCCCCCAGACGGCTGAGTTGGTCGCGCAACGCCTTTTCCGTCAGTGGCCGCTTGAACGCCGTCTGCAGTGGCATCGACGAACTGACGCGCACCCCATTGGCCTCCACCGTCAGGGGCGTGCCAACCGCTCCGGTCACCGTGAGGTCAATTTTCGTCTTTGGCAGCGGAATGTCGCCTTTGTATGTCCGCCTCAGTTCGCGTTCGAGTTGCGGGTCGCTCGTCTTCCACACTTTGTCACCCGGTTTCAACCGGCCAAAGTCCACATGGCCACGCTCGAAAAACAGGCAATTCTCGCGGACCTGCCAGATGCGCCCGCCCTGTTCGTTGTCCGTGTCGCCACCCGTGTCAAACACCACGCCATCGCCGGCGGACAGCGGTGTCTGCGGTTCCACCTCAACGTGGTCGGCGCCAACCTGGCGGATGGCTCCGACAAACGGCCCGCGTTTCTTGCCGAACCGTGCCTGAACCAATTCTTGATAATTTACACCGTGCAACCACCCGGAATACAAGCCGCGGGAGAAGGTCATCTCCAGCTTGTATTTGTCCGCGTCATCAACGACAGCGGACTGCTCGGCGAGCGCCGTGTCAATCGCCTTGCGGTACACCTGACAGGTCGCCGCCACGTACTCGGGAGATTTCAGCCGACCCTCGATCTTGAAACCGCTCACACCGAGACGAATCAGTTCCGGAATCTCTTCGAGTGCCATGAGGTCCTGGGGCGAGAGCAGGTAACGACGGTCGCCCAATTCTTTCACTGCTCCATCGACGATCAGTTCGTACGACAAGCGGCAGGCTTGGGCGCACTCCCCCCGATTGGCGCTTCGTTGCCCCAACGCCTCACTCGTCAGACATTGACCCGAGTACGCGACGCACAACGCGCCGTGCACAAACACTTCCAGCGACGGCAAGCTCTCGCCGGCGCCGCCAAACTTTGCCATCTCCCGCATCGACGCTTCGCGCGCCAACACGACGCGCTTGATGCCGAGCCGCGCCGCAAACTTTGCGCCCTCCGGCGACGTGATTGTCATCTGCGTCGAAGCATGAACCTCCATCTTCGTACCCAGCGCGCGCGCCAGCACCGCCAAGCCGAGGTCCTGGACAAGCGCGGCGTCCACGCCCGCTGCCTCGAGGAGGATTAGCTCGCGTTCGGCATCGGCCAGTTCATCGGTAAAAATGAGCGTATTGACGGCGCAAAATGCCCGGACGCGATGCTCGTGGAGAAACTGAACCAGCTCCGGCAACTGCTCCTCGGCAAAATTGTCCGCCCGCATCCGGGCATTGAACCGTGGCAGACCGAAGTATACGGCATCCGCGCCGTTGGCCACAGCCGCGCGCACACACTCCATATTGCCCGCTGGAGCGATCAATTCGGGTTTCATTCTCACGCGCCGCGAACGTAGCAGAAGCACGTCTGCAAAGCCATCTTAGCTGCTGCATTTTCCTTCTCGGAGGCGGGGCGTCGATGCCCGCAACGCTAGGTGGGGGTGGGGTTCTTTTTGTGCTTTCCTCGTGGTTCCATGAGGGGTTTAATGAGGACAGCACACTTGCCCGGTATGGAGGGAGAATCACACCACGAAAAGGCGGCTCAGAAAACTCGTAGTTAACGATCTGTCGGTGGGTTCAGCGTTAACGTCTGTTTTCCTCGCGCTGGTATTCACAGCATTGCCCGGAGGATGGTTTGCCAATTTACGGAGGGTTGAGTGGGATTGGGGATGTCCTCTGCCAGTGTTTTTCATAAATCATTTTGAAGGCGGTACTACTTATGGGTTTTGGGATTTGTGGTACTATTTATTGCCTTTGGACTTGGTTTTTTGGACGCTGGTTTTCTTCTTCCTTGCTATCGTTGCCAGCGCGATTTCACGAAAGGCAGGGGGACGTGTTCGGCCGTTTTATGCGTTAGCGGCGTTCGCATGTCTGACTGGCGTTGCTTATGCGTTCGTCTATCGCGAAGTCTGGCAAGTATTCATTTTCAGCTTCTATTAGAGAGAACCCTCGGAAGCACAAACCGCGAGGTTCGCAAAGCGTCCAAAGCGGGGAGGCAATTCCCCGATTGTGATAACCGACGTTGGAGAGTGACGGGGCAAGATATGTTTCCCGCTCGTTTGTGCTTCTCGCGCTAGTGCACGGCCACAGTTCATTTGACGGGCTGCCCCCCCCTCACCCTGACCCTTTGCCGCCTCGGCACGACTGGCGGCGTCTCGTCGGACTCGGCTCCGCCCGGAGGGGGAGAGGGGACCAGCAGACCACCACCTCTCATCTTGATCTTCGCCCCCGGAGGGGAGAGGAGACGGAGCGCGGTCCCCTCGCCCTTCTTAAGGGAGAGGGTCAGGGTGAGGGTTCATTTTCCAGCCGTGACGCACCCATCAAATCAAGTGCGTCGCAGCACTAGAGACACCGGCGAGACGGCTATGCTACTCTTAGGACGCCGTGAAGGAAACCGCAACGAACATTGTCCGTCGCCTGCGCGAGGCGGGGCATGTGGCGTATTTTGTCGGCGGATGCGTGCGCGACATGGTGCGAGGCGTCGAGCCGCAGGACTTCGATATCGCCACGAGCGCCCGGCCTGAGGAAGTCCAAGCGCTATTCGCCAAGACTGTCCCTGTCGGCGCGGCGTTCGGTGTCGTGTTGGTCCTCGAAGGCGAACACCAATTTGAGGTCGCCACGTTTCGCAGTGATGACGCGTATGTTGATGGAAGGCGTCCGACCGGGGTGAGGTATGGTTCCGCGGAAGAGGATGCGCAACGGCGGGATTTTACGATCAATGGATTATTTTACGATCCATTGGCGGGGGAGAGACAGAACGGCGCTCGCGGCCCCGACCTCGAAGTCGGGGTAAACTCCCGCGCCCTACCACAGACAACTGGCGACCTACCGGGGATCATTGATTATGTTGGCGGGCGGGCGGACATTGAGCGGAAGGTGGTGCGGACGATTGGCGAGCCGCGGCAACGGTTCACCGAAGACAAGCTGCGAATGCTGCGCGCCGTTCGATTTGCGGCAAATCTGGAATTTGCCATTGACCCCGCGACGCTTGCTGCCGTCACAGAGATGGCATCCCAGATTAGCGTTGTCAGCGCCGAACGTATCCGTGACGAACTGATCAAGATTCTCACGCGACCACATGCGGGTCGCGGCCTGGAACTGCTCGATGCGAGCGGGTTGTTGGCGGAGATTTTACCCGAAATTGCCGCGATGAAGGGCGTCGAGCAACCACCCGAATTTCATCCCGAGGGTGATGTGTTCCAACATACGAGATTGATGCTGGAGATGATGTCGGATGCGGCCTCGCAGGAGCTCGGCCCTCCAAAGGACAGGACGGTGTTGGCGTTTGCGGTGCTGTTGCACGACGTTGGCAAGCCGCCCACATTCGTGCGCGCGCCGGACCGGATCCGGTTCAACGACCATGATCGCATCGGCGCGGAAATGGCGGAAGCAGTTCTCCGTCGCCTCCGCTTCCCCAATGAGGAGATCGACAAGATTGTGCTCTGCGTCCGCGAGCACATGCGATTTCAATTCGTCAAGGAAATGCGGCCCGCCAAACTCAAGCGCATCCTTGCCCGCGACACATTTCCCGAAGAACTCGAACTTCACCGGATCGATTGTGCCTCCAGTCACCGGAACATGGAGAATTACGAATTCCTCAAGGCCAAGGCCGCAGAGTTGCCACCGGAAGTGGTAAAGCCCGAGCCACTCTTGAACGGCCACGATTTGCTGGCCTTGGGGCTTACGCCAGGCCCGATGGTGGGACAGATTCTGCGGGAGATTGAGGAGCTACAATTGGAGGAACGCCTGAAATCACGGGCGGAGGCGCTGGAGTTTGCGAAGTCACGAGTGACGGCGGCACCCCGGTCGCCCGGCGACGCCGCGGCGACTTGATATTCGATTGCACGGACAGGTACCGATTGATGTTCTCGGGTGAGACCATGCCGACAAGCCGCCCGTCGTCCACGACCACCACCGCGTTCGTGGTTGTGCCACTGATGATCTCTTCACACGCGGACATCAACTTTTCCCACGGCGACGCCAGTGTTACATTGGCATTCATGATCGCCATCACCGGTGTATTGGCTCCGTGCGCATTCATTGCCTCGATGAGTCCGGACCGCGCCACAATGCCCACGAGCCTTCCCTGTTCGAGCACGGGAAAATCGTCCTGTCCTGTTTGATAGATCAACTCGATGCCGCGCGACACCGGGTCCGAGGGCGAAAGCATTGCGACCTCCCGACTCATCACATCTTCCACATTCAGGTTACGCAACACACTTCGCATCCGCACGAAGCGTTCCTCCCCTTCGGCGCCCAGGAAAATGAACACCCCGATCAGGACGAGCCAGAAGGAGAATTTCAATCCGGCGACAACGAACAGGATGGCCAATCCCTGCCCCACCATGGCAGCAATCGTCGTGGCTTGTCGGTACGGGAGCGCGAGCGCCAACACCGCGCGCAGCAGCCGCCCGCCGTCCATCGGAAACGCGGGAATAAAGTTAAATACGAAGAGCGTGATATTTGCCTGGGTGAGACTCAACAACAACCCATGAACATCCTGGGGCATGGCCACGATCAGCCAATGTGACGGCGTGCCCGTGAATGGGATCAACACGCACGCGATGGCGGCATTGACCATTGGCCCCGCCACGGTGATGGCAATCTCGTGCCAGGGGTTTTCCGGGAAGTTACGCAGTGCCGCCACGCCACCGATCGGCAGGAGTGTAATGCTTCTGACCTGCACGCCAAGTTGTTGGGCCACAACACTATGCCCAAGCTCGTGGAGCGCGATGCAGGCAAACACCGAGCAGAACATCGCTACCGCCCAGCCGGCGCCGCTGAGCCCTACATCCATGAAGCCCGCGTAGGCGATAAAGGCAAGAAACATCAGGAACGTCACATGCAGGCGCAGGCTGATGCCGGATACCCGTCCGATTGGAAGCGACCATTTCATTGCTTTATCCCTAACACTGAAGGGCGAGGGCCGCAAGCAGCGTTAACACGAAGGACACGAAGCAGACACGAATTTCACGAAGGCGGAAGACTGAAGACAAGACAGTGACCCCTCACCTTAATCCTCTCCCCCAAGGGGCGAGGAGAGCGGCGGTCGGAACGTGGCCATTGGGAAGACAGCTGCGCTCGCCGCGCGCGGCTACAGCGAACACGGTGGACAGCGCAAGGGCGAATTTGAGATTGAAAATCTCAGAGGGGGCGGCCGCGGGTGGGCTCCGAAAGGGGTCCAGCGCTTTTCTGGGGTTTTGGGGTTGACTTGTGTATCGGGGTGCGATATAGGATGGGACGTTGTTGGTGTCAGTTCTTTGACAAAGAACGCCGGCCCTGCATTTCGGGGGGCGGACGGCACCCCCGACCTCGGAGTCGGTGTAAACCGGGATAATCGCCGGGCCAAAGGTCGGCACGTGCGGTGGCTACCATTCGACTGCGCTCGCTTTGACGAGCTCAGTGTGAAGGAGGGGTAAGCTCCGAAATGTTAAATCTGTTAAACAAACCCAATTTTGTTGGAGGAGGTCGTATTTGGATCGCCCACAGCAACAATGAGTTAAGATACACGCGATTCGTAAAAACGCATTGGCTTTGTTTTGCTAAAAATGGCTTTGTTTTGGCTTTGGGGGGTTGTCTTGGCGGGATATTGATGGGGATTGGGGTCATTTAGATGGGGTTTTTTGGTTCGCCTGGACACGGAGTTGCCCTGCCCGCAGGCGGGCTTGGTCTGTAAGGACGGTGCGACTACGATGCGCGTTTTATGGACAAGATTCTGGTTGTCGATGATGAGGCGGATATTCGGCGGCGCGTTCGACCGTAACCTCGCCAGCGATTCGTTGCGCAAGCGCATCGAAAAATTCCACATCGCCAAGCGGCTGGAAGTATCCTGAAGTTCCTAACAGCACACCCTAGTTGATCATGACGCCGTTTTTTTCCATTTGATCAACTTGTTCTTTTGTCAACTTGCCGTAGCATTCGGGAAGTTTGCCCTGAGAAATGAGGTTGCGGAGGTATTCCGCTTGGCGGTGAACGTCTTTCTGACGCACAACCGGATCATTGGCCGCAGCGGCGGCGTACTGGGCAGCGAACGGATCTACCCGGGTGGCGGCGGCTTGAGAACCCTGTACCACCGGGGCGGCATTCCAATTGGGATCGCTCCTCGTGACCGCTTCCGCAGTGGACGCCGGGGTTGGCTTCTGTGGGGCCACCACGCTCGGTTCCGGTGGCGACAGCGTCTTGACGAACGAGTACAACAGAAAAATGACTGAAGCGGCAACTGTCACCACCAACACCTTTAGCCAACGCTTCGAACCGTCATCCGTCGACTTGGGAATTGCGTTCATATCGGATTAATGGCTCTCCTGCCACTGACTGAAATTCACCTTGTTGGAAATCACCGGGTAGTCCGGCGGCGGCTTCGTCAGGAACCGCGAATCGTAGCTGTAATTCTTGACGTAGCCGGTCTGGATGTTCCCGTTTCCGTTGACCGTGCCCACGGCACCGCGTGTATCCTGCACAATCCCGCCGTACACCGTGAGGGTGCCGGTGGGGGTTTTCGTGGAGTAGTTAGCCACGCCAAAGCTGCCGGCGCTGCCATCACCGGAGGTGCCTGCGGCAATCATCGACGCATCAATCGTCAGCGAAGTGGGCGCGCCCGTGTCCACCCAAATATTGTCCTGCGAAATCAATCCCAGCGCATCGGTGGTGGTCGGGGTGGTCACCGGATTATGCGTATACGTGATGTTGTTCTCGACGTACATGCTGGCCTCGCTGACAACCGTCAACGGCCCGGTAATGGTTCCTCCTTGCAGGTAGATCGTGCCCGACTTCGAGCCCGTGGTGGTTCCGTTGTTGGCGACATAGATCGCGCCGCCATTGGCCCAAGAGGAGGTAACGTTGGTGAAGATGGTGGTCGAGCCGGAGGTCTTGACGGTGGTCGTGCCGCCATTAAACGTCAGCGTGGCGGTGCCGCTGACTACGAGGTTGGCGAGGCTTTTCAGCGACGAGGAACCCGAATTGAAGTTCACGTCCGCCATCGTCCCCTGGTATGAGTTTAATGTCAGACCGTCTGCCAGATAGACGCCGGAGAGGCTCCCGGAATACGTTCCGTAGTTGGACGTGAGCGGGCCATAAAAGGCCGGGCTGCCGCTGAAGTACAGTTCTGTATTGGAGTGAACGTGTCCGGTGAACGTATCGCCCGTGGCAAAGGAGACGGCGTTGTTGTTACTGCTCCAGAGGGAGAACTCGGCATACGTCGGCTGGTACACGTCTAACAAACTGACGACCCGTTTCACCCCATTGACGGTCCCCGTAGAAATGATGCAGTACGTGCTCGTGCTGGTGTTGCTTCGACAGATAAAGTACGAATAACTTCCTGCGCTTATGCTCCCGCTGCCGTTGGTCGCGCCAGTGGACGAATTGACCATGACAATGAGGTTGGACTCCATGAACCTAGCGCCCGTTTCGACGCCGGCTTCCGCCACGTACATGGCCTGATCCAGGTTCATTTGTCGCACGGCGATCTTCCGGTGGTCACTGGCAACGTCCAGAATCGTAATCACCAAGCCGACCACAATGAACAACAGGCACAACGTCACAATGAGGACCGACCCATCCAGATCTTCGCGAACTTGTTTGGCTCTATTCATACCCGAACTTCCTTACGAACGATCTTATGACGATTGCTTTGATCGCTAATTTCTGAATTGCACAAATGTCGCCATCGTGTTGGTCAATGTGCGCCCGCCACAACTCTGCGCGACGGAGACGGAAATCTGAACGCCGTTCGTCGTGTTCGTTACGGTCGAGGCAACCAGGTTCGAGACAATGCACTTCCCGGATTGGTCGACGATGGCATGGGTGTTCGTGTAGTATGTGAACGTGAGCCCGCTGTTGTAGGACAACTGCCAGTTGGTCGTTGTCGATGTCGTGGTGACGGTGCTGGCCTGCGCCTCTCGCAGCCCGGCGTTGGTGCCTATGCCAATTACCATGCGATCCAAGGCCATGCTGGCCTGCTTGGCGGTAATGCTCATCAGGCTCGTCTCGTTATAGGTCTTCAGGACCTGCCAAAACACATTGAACATGCCGACGGTAACAAGGGTGACGATGCCCATCGAAATGCACATTTCGACAAGCGTGAAACCGCCGGTGGACCGAAGTGCCCTGATAGCCCGTATCTTCATGGATGCAGCGTCGACGTCAGTGTGGTCGCCAAGGTGTTCGTCGCGATGTTGCCCGTGGCGGCGTGATTGATGTAATTCATGTACGTAACGTTCACCGTCACATTCTTCGTGCATGAATTGAGATTGGTCACCGTATACGTGCCCGCAGCGCTGCCGTTTGTAAACGAATGCGTACCCGCAGTCAGTGCACTGTCATTCGTCAGGCTCAGAGTCCGCAACGTTTCCAGCTCGTACCGGGCGGAGTGCAAGGCAGTCATTTGGTTGGCCCCAGTCTTTACCGCCTGCATGGACATGGTGAAACTGATGATGCAGGCGCTCAGTGAAAAGCCCAAGATCCCGATGGCAAGCATGGACTCCACGAGTGTGAACCCCGCGTCCCCCTTACATGGCTTCCGAGTCATCGTTTCTCCTGTGCTCAACAGCACACCGCGCCCTTTCCATGAAGCAAGTGACATACCCGTAACGCCTCCTGAGGGAACAATGACAAAGACGTGCGGTTTTGCTGAGGTCGCCAATCACGCCTCCTCCTGTCACCCATACACAACTGAGAATCCTTTGCAACGGTGCGAGGGGCGTCCCGCGAGGGACGCCCCTCCCCACCCAAGCTCCCGCCCTCACCTCTCGGGAACCCGTATCGATGACGGGCCGGTTATTTCGGCCCGAAATTCTGCGTCTGCCCAACGTTGTTGGTCTTGGCTGCAGCGTGGCCGCCGATTCCAAAAACACTCCGGGTCTCCGCATTGTCCTTCGGCATCCACTTGTCGTTCGTGTACACTTGTTCGTTCGGCAAGCCGTTGGCGTACTTTTCGTAGCCTGTCTGCTGGTCTGGATGCACGATCGTTGGCGTAAGGAAAATCAGCAGGTCGCGCTTCGTCTTGCTCAGGCTCTTGTTGCGGAACAACGGGCCGAGCAGTGGCGCATCGCCCATCAGGGGCACCTTGGTGTAGTTGTCGCTGATGTCCTGACGCATCAGGCCGCCGATAGCCAAGGTGTTGCCGCTCTTGATCAGGACGGTCGTCTGCGCCGTGCGCGTCTCGATGATAGGAATCGACACCGAGTTGCCGCCACCGCTCGTCAGCGTTGCGTTTTGCGACGAGCTGCTCGCTTCCGGCTGCACGTCCAGCGTGACGTAGTCATTGCGATTGACTCGGGGCGTTACGGTCAAGATGATGCCGATGTCCTTGTATTCGAACCCGGATACTTGCAGCGATGCCGTCTGCTCGCTGAAGGCAAAGTTCGGAATTGGATATTGCTCGGCGATGACGATGCGGGTCTTGACATTGTCAGTCGCGACCACGCGCGGGTTGGCAAGCAACTCAGAGTCGGTGTCCTGATTGAGGTAGTTGAAAACAATCTTAGCGTTGCCCGGATTTAACAGAACGTACGGAGCGGACCATCCTCCTCCGTTCAGATTCTTGATCATGCTGAAGCCGGTAAGGTTCCCGCCGCTAATCGGGTCAGTGGCGTATGAGGTCGGCGCCGTGGGGGTGGTGTCCTGGGTGCGATAACCCGTCGCCGACATTTCATGGTTGAGCAGCGTGCCACTCCAATTGATTCCCAGATTCTTCTGCGGGTTCTTTTGCGTCTCGATGAACTTCGCCTCAATCAATACCTGCGGCGTTTCCGTGTCGAGCGATTTGATTAGCGGCATGAGCTTCGACAGGCTGGACGGCGTATCGGAAAGCACCAACGTGTTGCTCCGAGCATCCACTTCAATTTTGCCCTGTTTGGTCAATACAGGATCGAGAGTCTTCTTCACGTCATCCGCCTTGGCATACGCCAGCGTGCATACCCGCAACTCGATCGGCTCCACATCCAGCGATTCTCGCGACTTGATCTTGACCACGTTATTGTCTTTAACGTACGCGTAGCCCTTGGATTCGGCGATCAATTGCATCGCCTGCTCGTATGAGATCCCCTTCAAATTGACCGTGACCTTGCCGGTCACTTCGTCGCCGAGTATCAAGTTGACGCCGGCCTTGGCCGCGAGCGTGCGCAGCACGTTCTGGATGTCCGCTTCGATGTAACCGATTTCGATCGGTTCATCGACCGGCGGTTGGGGCGCGGTCGTCGCCGTCGAAACGGCAGCAGGTGCAGCCACCGCCGCCACCGGCCCCTCGGCGGCCATCGGTGCCGTTACCACCTGAATAGCGTTCGATGGCGCAGGCCCTCCCGCATAAACGACCGAGCAGAACATGGCACCCAACAGGCAAATGGTCAGCAATCGTCGCGTCTTCATGTTATCCTCCTCCGAAACAGCAGCATCTGGGCCAGCCCGAACACGTTCGGGACCGGCGCCTTTGTTGGATTACCTGGCTTCCTGATTGTGCTCGCCGCCACCGAGCCGCAATTCCATCTTTTGTCCCCCGACCTGCAGCACCACCAGTTCGCGCGTGATCTTCAACGCCTTGACTTCCATTTCCCCTTGAGCGGTTTGCATTTTCACCGGCCGGTTCAACTCCAAGAGCTGGTCATTAACCAGAGCGGATGGATGCGCCGCATCGTACAAAATCCCCATCAATTTCAAGGTGCCGGCATTAACGGATGTGACCATCCCGGCGCCATTCGTGTCCGTCGAACCAGCCACTTGCGCTCCAAACGGATCGCGTGCGTTTTGAGTCGCGTACGTCGAGGGGATCAACTCAAGACTGTGTCCGGACTTGCTCTCGGTGGCCGCCCCGACTCGCGCACAGAGAAAGAGAAACACCACGAGGAATACAATCGCCTGACAAAACGCCAGCACCCCGACCATCCTCATGGCTGCGGAAAGATCATCCCTCGATGACGGGCGACAATCCACTGACCGTGCGTGGACCCGCAAAGCACGACCCTGCTTCCGGACGGTCGTGTGCGCATCGATCACCACACCGCCATTCGAGTTGGCGCGGTGTATCCATGGGACGGAATTAGCGTGAGACTTCATGCTGACTTCTTGGCCTCCGTTTTCTTGGACGGTTCCGGCGGTAGCACGCGCAGGGTAATAGTCAGAGTCGCTCCATGCTGGCCTTTGTCGTCCGCGTTGCCACCCAGAGAGAGCGATCGAATTTCAGCTGTGGAGAATTTATTCTCCAGGTCCCGAACAAACGCACCAATCTGGTCGTACGTACCTGAAACGTCGATGCCGGATGTGTAGGTACGGCCCTTGGATTCTTCGGTCGTGTCCAACTTGATGCCGGGATGCAGGGCCGAGATCCGCACGGGATGTTGTTCGGCCAGCAGGCTGATCTCACGCACCACCCAAGCAAACGGATCGCCGGAAACCATGGCCGCTTGTTGCGCTTCGACAAACGATTTCACTTCCGCACGATGGCCGACGTCCTCCTGGGCTCCACGGGCTTGGCGCTCGCCCTGCCGGATTTGGTCAGTGAGCTTGGTAATACTGGCCTCGGTTTCGGTCAGCGCGGTCCAGTTTTTCAGCACGTAGAACTCCACCACGCCCACGACGGTCGCCGATGTAACAATGCAGACAAACACCACCTGTTGCAGCTTTTCCTTCGGCAGCTTTTTTAGGAAGGCGATTTTCACTTCGTTGTCTTCTCCTTGTACCAACATTCGATGGAAAAACTGGCCGCATCCCTCGTGACACCTGACTTGTCGGTCTCCGCCATACGGGCGATCGAGCGCAATTGGATGTCTTCGACCAGCGCGCTGAAGCGTGCGTCGCTTCGCAGCAACTTAAGGAACCGGTCCACCTCCAATTCCGGCTGGCCGCCAAAGGCTCTCCCATCCAATCGCACTACGAGCCGCTGGGACTTCTTGGGATGCCCACCATGCTGGCCCTGACCATCATCGCCACCGCCATCCGCGCCGGGACTTTCCACACTCATCGCGAAGGCAAGCTGCGTTAGCTCAACCGATGAGGGGATGAGGTCTTTCATCAAAGCCAGCTGCGGGGCAATCAAGACCCGCGAGTGATTGATCGCGACGATCTCTCCGGCGGAGTTGTTGAGTTTTTGAAAACTACTTTCTTCCGCGCCGCCGTTGTTCATCTTGTCCCACTTCGATTGGAGTCCTGCCAAATCGGAGCGCTTTTGCATCAGGACGGCCGATAGCACACCGCCCAATGCCACCACTATCGTCAGCACTCCCAGACCAACGGCAATGAACAGTTTGACCGGGTCCCGAGCGCGGGCCTCTTGCGCCAGTTGTTCTTCGGCCAGCAGATTCAGCGTAATCGCTATCATGGTCATCGCTCGTTGGTTATGACAAACGGCCCACCGCCACTCCCACGGCTGCGGCGAGCGACGGCCCCATGGAAAGGACCCGCCGCGTTCCTCCGTTGAATTGGCTCATATCCAGACTCTCCACCGCGTTCCAGCATTCCACCGGTGTACCGACCGCCTCGCCAAGGATTGCCAGCATTTGGGGGGAACTTGCCGAACCTCCGCACGCGTAGATTCGCTGAACATGCAAATCATTCTGCCGCTCGAAGAAATCGATGGAGGAGCGAATCTCCCGGGCTAGCGGCGAAATCGCGGTCTTCACCAATTCTTGCACGGGTGGGGACATCTTGCGCTTTTCTTCCTCCGCTTCCTGGGGTTTGAGCATAAGGATCTGGCCAACGTATTCGCTGACTTGCGCACCGCCAAAATGCATGATGCGCGTGATCAACGGCAGGCCGCCCTGCAGAAAATTGACGCTTGTCATCCGCGCGCCAATGTCGACCAGGACCACGACTTCGTCCTTCATCTCGGGGTGGCTGAAGTGGAAGGCATTGATAACGGACACAGCGGCCAACTCGATCACTTGGGGTTTGATTTTGGCTGCGGTGAGGGCCTCGCGGCACGCATCCACTTCTTCCTTGTTCGCGCCGCCCACCAAGATGATTGTCTTGGCGCCGTCCTTGTCTTTCGGCTTGTTGTCTTTGTCCTTCGTCTTGGTGGCGTCCTTGGTCTTGGCCGCTTCGACAGGCTTGGCAGAACCTTTCGCCCTGGCTTTGGGATCCTGCGAGCCTTTTTTCAACTCGAATGCATCCAGATAGTACGCCGAAAAATCGCGGCGCAGATATCCTGCGCTATTGAGTTTGAGCGCACTCTTGATTTCCTCAATCGGAACCGGCGGAAACTCGGCCTGGCAGACCATCGCAGAACTACAGCTGATGGTCACATACGCACGCCGCTCGGAAGTCTTGAGAGTGTCGACAACCTTCTGAAGTTCGGCCACGAATTCCGGCCCCCGGTACGCCTTGGCTGGAGTGTCTGGCAGGGCATGCACCGCGTACTCCAAGAGCTCAAACGTGTCTCGTTGCCGACGAATCAGCACCGCCTTTATCTGGCTCGCCCCGATGTCGATCCCGAGTGCCAAATCGGGCTTACGCCGCTTGTTAACGTGAAGAAACATGGTCTTTTAGCGCCCCCCCACTATCTAGCATCTGATGTGCCATCACTTTGATCGCTCCCCCAAGGATAACGGGCAAAACTTTCCTGGCTTCAGTACGAGCCCCAGTCGATACTCACTGCCGAAAGGGCGGATTTCGTTGTCGGGGAAACCGTCACTTGGTTACTCCCGACGTAACCGATGCCGTAAGGGTTCCCCAGCAGATCCGTGGTGTTGATGGTCCCCCGCTGGGTGTACTGGCCAGCCGCCGCAAGATCCACGGCGGAGCCGTCTACCGCTCCTACCTCCATCGCCCAGCCGTTGATCGCGGCGTCGATCACGCGAGCGTCGTTCACGATGCGTCGCCCTTGTGACAACTTGCGGTTCCGGATGAAACCGGGAACCATGATCGCGGCAAGCAACCCAATCAGCCCCACAACGAGCATGATTTCTGTAAGGGTAAACGCCTGGGCCTGACCAAGCGCCTTTCGTCGCATCGGATCCACCTCCACTCCGGTTTGAATTCCCCCTGTTTACAACAGAAGCAGGAGGGATGGCCCTCCTGCCTCTGGCGGTTCAAACATCAAGCGCTCGCGCGCTCGCGCCTGGGTCCCACTTTAGTACGGACCCCAGTCAATACCGACGTTAGCCAACGAACTCTTGGTCGCGGTGGAAATGAGGATCTGTCCGGTCCCCACAACCATGGTGGATGGCCCGAAGGAGTTACCGAGCAGGTCCTGCGTCTTCCACGTTGTCTTCAAGTACGTTTGCGCGCCAGTCGTGTTGACGGTAGCACCGTCTGTCTGGCCTGTCTCGAGCGCCCATTGATCAATGGCGGCGTCCTGTTGACGGCAGTCATTGAGAATGCGGCGACCTTGAGACTGTTTGCGGGCTTTGACGAAGCCCGGGACCGCAAGTGCGGCGAGCAGCCCAATGATGGCAACCACGATCATGATTTCAACCAGGGTAAACGCCGAACGGTCATTGCGGATATTGTTGATCATCTGATTCACCTCACCTTCTTTGGAGTTTTGTGTTTCCATGTCATGTTTTTTAGCAGCATTGATGCCAGCAAGCACCTTGAGCGCGGGAGCCCGTTCTCACCTGCTCATTCTTGAAGCTTTGCCGCTTTCCTGCACCCAAACCTGAGAATTCTTGCAGTTCTGCAAGCCATGGGCGCATATAACACACATGCCGTACACAATTGTGCCGACACGTGAACAAGCCTGTTCGCGGCGTCCGCTGCCGAACGGGGTGCTGTCACAGGTGGTGCACACTTCCGAAACTGGTCGACGTCGCCAGGCCGTTGCGTGACCGCGTTGGCGTGAGCCACGTTGTGGCAACGCCACTCACGTGGGCGCGGAACGCGACCTCACGCGGATGGCTGGAGCTTCTCAGCTTCAACTTCGTCTTCCGTGCATGGGGCAGCGAGCTTCCGATAGAGCGTCGCCATGCTGATTCCGAGCATCTCCGCGGCCTTCTCCTTGTCGCCACCAGCTGCCTGGATCACCTGCTCGATGTAATCAACTTCCTGGCGATGCAGAAACTCCTTGAGCTGCATGGGCGACAAACCCCGGCTCCACTGGGCCGCGCCGGCAGCCTTCTCGGCAAGCAACGGATCAATAATCCGTTCGCTCGTCCCGGTCGTAGCCACAAACGGTTGAGGGCTGCTTCGTTGAAGATCCACTCGCGGCGTCACCGCACCGACCCCCGCCATGGCTTCGAGCACACGCTCGGGCAGATCCTTGAGCAACACCACGCCGCCATCACAGAGTGCGCTCGCCCGTTCCACGGCGTTTTGCAATTCGCGCACATTGCCGGGCCAGCGATAGCTCTTCAACACGCCCATCACCTCGTCGGAGAAACGCGGCGGCACGATTCCCTGTCGTTGAGAGATTTGTTGAATGAAATGCGTCACCAACAGCGGGATGTCTTCGGTGCGATCGCGCAACGGCGGGAGTTGGACCGGGATGACGCTGATGCGGTAATAGAGGTCTTCCCGAAACGACTTCTCGACCATCTTCTGCTGGAGCGGCTCGTTGGTCGACGCCAGAACGCGGACGTCGACTTTGATCGTGTCGGTGTCCCCTACCCGGCGTAGTTCCTTATCCTGAAGAAAGCGTAACAGCTTGCTCTGCAGACTCGGCGCCATGGACCCGATTTCATCCAGAAGAATCGTGCCGCCATCGGCATGTTGGAACAGGCCCAACTTGTCGAAGGCCGCCCCGGTAAAGGCGCCCTTGCGATGACCGAACAGCTCCGACTCGAGCAGGTGCTCGGGAAGGGCACTGCAATTGACAGCGACGAACGGCATGGCCGCGCGGCGGCTGTTATAGTGAAGCGCGCGGGCAACCAGTTCCTTGCCCGTGCCACTTTCGCCAAGAATAAGCACGGTGGAATCGGTGTTGGCCACGCGCTCGATGAGGCGATACACCGACTCCATGCAGGCCGTGGTGCCGATCATCGAATCAAAACGAAACTTTTCCTGCAGTTGACGGCGGAGTTCGACGTTTTCCTCGAGGGCATGCACAGCTTTCTGCTGAACGAGCGCGTTATCGACGCGCTTGACCAACTCGTCGATTTGGAACGGTTTCTCGATAAAATCCTGCGCACCGGCCCGAAGCGCCTGCACCGCGCGCTCCTTGGTGCCCTGTCCCGTGATCATGACCACGGGAATGGAGCGATTATGTTCCTTCACCTGTTGTAACAACTTCAACCCCAGCGGCTTGCCTTCCGGCATCTCGACGTCCGCCAACACCAGATCCGGAGACTCATCCCTCACCAGTTGCAACGCGCGCTCCGGGCTGCTCGCCGGGATCACCTCATGGCGGTGCTCCCGCAAGACTTCCGAGAGCACGGCCACCATCGCCGGGTCATCATCGACTATGATTATCTTCGCCATCTAGTTCCTCCAGTCACGTTCCCTCGCAGCCATTCGCCCGCTTCGCGCGTCCGCCTGCTGCTCCAGGCGGCGGGACTCTAAAATTGAACGATTTGGTTCAGTTTGAAGATCGGTAAAAACATGCAAATGACGATGCTGCCAACCACCACGCCGAGAAATACGATCAGCAAGGGTTCGATCAACGATGTCAACCCCGCCAACGTGGCTTCGATTTCTTCGTCGTAGAAATCCGAGATTTTCTCCAGCATGACGTCCACCTTGCCAGTCTGCTCACCTGCGGAAATCATCCTTACTAACATTGGCGGAAAAATCTTATGTTGTCCCAGGGCCACGGCCAGATTGTCGCCGTGCTCAATGCTGTTGGCGGTTTTGGCAACCGCGGCTTCCACCACCGTGTTCCCCGATGATTGGCCGACAATGCGCAGTGTCTCCAAAATGGGCACGCCGCTGCGCAGCAGGGCAGCAAACGTCCGTGAGAATCGCGAGATGCAAATCTTGTGGACGAGCTTCCCAAACACGGGCAACCGCAGCTTCATACGGTCCCACAGTGCGGTACCTCTTCGGGTGCGTTTGAATTTGACAATGGCAAAGACGAGTCCCGCCAGCGAGCCCATCGCGAGAATGAAGTACGTACGAACAAAATCGCTGATATCAATGAGGATCTGCGTGGGGGCCGGCAATTGGGCACCGAAGTCCTTGTAAATACCGCCAAAAATCGGAATCACTTTGACGATCAGAAACAGGGCGATGCCCAAGGCAACGAAACACACGATCACCGGATAGGTCATCGCCGATTTCACTTTCTTCTTCAGGCGAGAACTTGCCTCGAGATAACACGCGAGGCGATCCAGAATTTCCGCCAGTAACCCGCCCGTTTCCCCGGCTTCCACCATGCTCACGTACAACTTGTTGAACACCTTGGGATGCTCCGCCAACGCCTCGGAAAACGCATGCCCTTGCTCCACCTGCTCGGTCGTCTGGCGCACCACGGGCTTCAATGACGGGCTGTCCGTCTGTTCTTCCAACGCTGTCAACGACTGCACGAGCGGCAATCCCGCGTCCATCATCGTCGCCAACTGCCGGGTGAATACGACCAAATCCTGGGCCTTCACCTTGCGCTGACGACGCTTCCGTCCCGTCTTGTGTATGGCCCCCGCGCGTAAGGAAACGACCATTAGGCCGCGATCCATCAGCGACAAAGCCGCCGCTTGTGTGTCTACCGCCTCGATGTCGCCTTTAATCGGACGCCCGGAGGCATCGCGCGCTTGATAGATGAAACTCGCCATTCCCCTCTCGTCAGTTCATTGTTGCCATCGAACAGAATTCTGCCCTGTATCGAGCAGCTAACATGCCACGGCGCCTCGATGAGATTTGGGGTCAAGTTTTTTCTTGCGGCGTCGCTGATTCACTGAAACAATCAATCAGGCTGGCGCGAGGAGTTCCCTCCGCACAAGCTGGAGAAACGCAAGAAATGCTGAAACCGATGCTCGATTGGCGCCGCTTTCCTGGCAGAATCACTTCTGTGGGTGACTTGCGCCCACCCTGGTTGTTGCCCATTTTTGTCGCCATCGTCTGGACGAATTTGGCTGTCCTCGTCCCCCCCCTCTCGGCGGAGGAAGCCCTCACCCCAATTCCGAGGATTAACCTCTCAGTCACCAACCAGACTGTTACCGTTCAGGCGGTCGTCTCGGCCATACGAGAGCCGTCCGGTGGGGGTGCTCCCTATATCGTCAGTCTCACGCAAGGCAACGCCACGGTTCCGCTGATTTACTGGTCAAACATGCAGCCCGAACTCGCCACGAAGGTGAAGGTCGGCAACCTCATCCGAGCCAAGGTCACGGTGAAACTCTATCGGGGTACTCTGGAACTGCAAATCTCCGGGCCCGATGCCATCGACCTCGTGAGCGCTGCCTCCACGGCCGCCGTTTCCACCAATTCACCACCCCAAGCCACTACGTCTCCGGCCCCTTCAGCGACCGCCACTCCCCCTCCCGCGCTGCCGCAGACCCTCATCGGTAAAATCAAGGAGGATTGGGTGGGCCGGATCGTGGTTATTTCCGGCACCATCTCTGGCATCGATAACGACAACAAGAGCTGTCGGTTAAGCATTCAGGATGGCACCGGCGAGATTCAGGTCGTGTTGGGCGAAAACGAGTTGACCGGTCTGCACGTCGATCAATTGCTGCCCGGGCGCGTGCTGACAATTACTGGCCCGGTGAAGTTGCTCGACGGGAAACGGGCCATCGTCCCCGAGGCGGCCGGCGCCGTCACGGTCGTTCTCTAGCGGGCAACTGAATCTGACGCGCCGCTTGGTGCTTTCTTCTACGCAACCATTTGCAGCCGGAGATTTGCCGGCGGGGAAACTCCGCGATCATGGCTCAGGGTGCTGAATCCCGTTGCCAGGCCGCTCATCCTTCAGCACATAACCGACTCGAGGGATCAGGCAGTTCTTATGACTGCCTATTGCGGCCATTTGCGGCAGCGGCCCACCACCAACAATCCCGCCAATCCGACAGCTGCCAGTACGAATGCCGACGGTTCAGGAATAATAGAGAACTCAAAATCGCCCTGCTGCCCCAATCCAGCCACAGTGTGAGTGATGATGATTTCCTCGCCGATACTGAATGTTGATGCGAGACCGCTAACATTAGTCTGGACTTCCCCGCTCCACGGGGCACCCGTAAAAGGACCGAGGTTAACGACCGTTGACCCGTCTACCAATCCGTACGTGGTAACACTGCCGTTCCCCCCTGAACCGGCTATTGCCAGCGTAGCTGTCCCCGTGTCGTTCGCCAAAGGACCGAAGCCGGTTGATGTGAGCAAGAATATTAGCGTGCCGGGTGCCGTTGAGGCGGCCTCTTCAATGCCGAAGTCAATCTCCGGGGCGGCTCGGCTGCCGAGGTCTGGGTACGTAAGAGCCACATCAACATTAACGTCCCAGACACTGTCGGACAGCGCCCCATTGAAAAAAATCGCTCCCGATCCGCTATCATTGAGGTTTGTAATATTGCCGCTTCCGTCACTCAATGTGAGGGTCATCGCAGTGAGGGTCATCACAGCATTGGCAGGCGTCATTCCGGCACATGTCAGCACGGCAACAGATGCGGCAACCTCAATCAGCGCTATGGGTTTCATACTTCCCCTTCTCCGAGCAGGTCTCGCACCAACTCGTGAAACCCTCCACTACCTAACATAGGCCTTGTTTGAATATGCTGCAAGTGGGACGGACCACCAAAAACGTACTGGGAATTTTGCCAATAAAGTTCTTGGCACGTGCAGAATTGTAATCGAGACGACATTGACAATTGGGAGCGATGAGCAGAGGACAACGGGATCTCCTGCCGGAAGAAGTGCCATTCCCCGCCGTCAGTTCCCGCACCACATCGGCACAACAACTGAGCCAACTCGCCGCCAACCTACTTGTGTCCCGGTACGACCGTCCACCAGCCGCCAATGGTTGGGCTGATTTTCCCTTGCTTGCGAATGTAGTTGATGACCGCTTCCCGCGTCTGAAAATCGTATTCTGCAAGTCTTGATGTGGGCTGGTCCGCCAGTTCGCGCAACCGTTTCCACCGTTGCCCGCCGCTGGCCAGATCGTAACTATTGAACGCCACGGCCAGCCGTTGCGTTTGATCCAACGCCGAGCCGTCCGCACGAAGCAGACCAACGATACGCTCGCCCTTCTTCGCGGCAGGATCGAATGTCCATTTCAGTCCCCAGATTCCGCGGAAGGCGGAGTTGTTGAACATGTCACAATCCTCATCCAGCACCTCGCGCAAATCCGCCGGGGTCAATTGGACAACCCCGATGGTGTTTTCATACGGCACAACCTTCCAAACATCGCCCACGGTGATCGTGCCCTTCCTCAACCCGATACGGTTCTCGACGATCCCATGCACGATCGCGTCCACCTTCACCCCGCGTTCGCGTAACGCATCGTCAATCGCATCGAAAATCAGGTCGTGAATTGGCGTCTCTTTGTGCGGCAAGGCTCGCACCCAAAGATCATCGGTCGCCTCGCCGATGGCAGCGCGGGAGACCTTCTCCGCGCGGTCGATTTCCCCGCCCGTAAGCCTCAGTATCTCCGGATCAAACGCGATGTGCTCGTCCATCACCAATGTGTTGGACCGCCGACGGACGACCTGGCTCTTCTCCGTGTCAAACACCAGATCCACGCGACCCAGGTAAATCCCATAATAGTCCGCCTGGCAGTAGAGGATGTTGCTCACCTTGAATTCCGGAAAGTTGCGATGCGTATGGGCGCCAATGATCACGTCCAACTCGGGGAAGTCGCGGGCGATCGCATTGATCTGATTGGCGTGGTCATCTCCCGCCTCCCGGTATCCTTGATGGCAAACCAACACAAGAACCTGCGCCCCTGCGCCGCGGACCTCGGGAACAACCCTCCGCAGCGTCTCCACGGAATCCACAAACTCCAGCCCCGGGATCAGCCGCGGACGACTCCAACTCGGGACACCGGGTGTGTCCAAACCGATGATCCCCACTTTGACACCATCGACCTCCTTCACGATATAGGGTTTCAACCGTGACAGGATTTGTTGGGAAAAGGCGTTCCCGCCATCCCTGGCTTGGCGCACATTGGCAACGACAATCGGCATCTCGGCGCGCTCGGCGCTGGCGGCCAGTTTTTCCAGTCCCCAATCGAACTCATGATTGCCCCACGTCCACGAATCGTAGTGCAGTTGGTTGAGACACTTCACCATCACCTGACCGCCCGTGAGGAAACTGACCGGCGTGCCCTGCATCGCGTCGCCGGCATCGACCAGCAAGACGTTCTTCTCGTGCTCGCGGATTTGGCGAATCACCGTCGCGCAACGCGCGATGCCGCCCACGTTGGTTTGGCCTTCGTAGCTCTCCGTCGGCAGGATATTCCCATGCAGATCGCAGGTATGCAGGATGACAATCGGCACTTCACGCGCCGACACCGTCACGTGCCACAAGACAATCAACAACGTGACTTTGACAATCGCCTGTCGCAACACAGTATTAAGCTCGGGTGCACCGGGTGCCGGGCACGAGTATGCCTTTCGATCCTGAATCGTAGCATCCAGAAGTTCATTGTCCAGAAATCAATCCACAAAGGGCCGCGCCGCCGGGTCAGGCAAAGCAAACAGGTCGTCCCGGTGTTCCAGGACGACCCGCAGGCGTGAAGTAAGTTGGCGCTCGTTTTAACTATGAGCGGCGGTGACGGTGCATCGACAACAGACCAAGTAAGCCAGTGCAAAGGAGCGCGTGGCACACCCGAGTTGCCATGGACTCGCACTCCCGCTCAGGTCTATTCTGCAGGCCCATCCATCCTCGTTGGCTCCAATCGGTAAATGGTCATCAAGCTCTGCAGAGAAGCGCGCCCTTGCGGTGTAGTAAGAGTAAATTGCCGTCGGCCGATCTGCGTCAAATCCCGATCCAAAACAATCCAAGGTGGCGCTTCACTACGCTTCGGATACAGCCTTGCCAGTAAGGTCGGTTGTGCGGCAGCCACCGTCATATTTCCGGTCTTGATGTAGTTGAACTGGGCTGGCAGGTTATCGCTTCCGGAAACGATTACATGCGTCAGCCCACGCTCGTTCGCAATTCGTCTCGCCACGGCATCACCGTGGTCAGTGAAGAATGCCGTTGCATCATGCAGTCCTTGGAGATTCTCCCAATACAGCGAAGAAACGGTTTGGATGCGACCAAAGTAGTAAAGCGCTGGCGCCAGGTCGGGCTCGCAAATCACGCGCATTGGCTTGCCCCGGCTCTCAGCCTCCAACCCTTCGGCCAGATGTTTTTTCATGGCGGCATCGACAAACTCTTTTTTCACGCTGTCTCCCCGGCGCATGTCGTGTAGTTCGGAGAATACCGCGACGGTGAAGAAAACGGCCTGAGCTACAATCACGCCGCTGAGTAAGACCATGAGACCCACGGGACGCTTTGCGGCGGGCGCGCTGAGAGCGTTTCGCCACGCGATATGCCCAACGACAACCATCAGCCAGATGCTCATCGCCGCGTGCAAACCCGCCCAACGAACTTGCCATAACGTCAGCAATAACGAGAACATGCAGAGAAAAAACGACATCCATAGCGAGGCCCATTCGTAGAGTCGCGTCCGACGAGGTCCCGAAAGCGCAAGCGCTCCCAAGAGAAACAGTGGAAGGACTCCGTACGACCTGAAGAACCACGCTTGCAACGCATCGGCAGGACGAAAATTCCGGTACGTATAAAATTCCAGAATGAAATTATGCAACCGCGACATTTGAATGTCCCGCATATTGTGCCATTGGGGTGGACCGAGCATGACCAAGAGTGGAACGAGCACAACTCCTCCGGCTGATACCGCCAACAGAAGCCAGTTGCCGAGATTCGCGCGCCAGCCGTCGGATCGCCATCGGGTAAGCTGCACCATTAGCTCGCCGACACAATAGATGCTGACCGCGTAGAGGGGATTGTTCACCTCCAACCGCATGGCCATGTGGGAAGGAAAATACTCAGCCAAATAGAACACAATCGCGGTGATAGCGGCCCATATTCCCCAGGTTCGCCACAACCCCGGGACATAATCACTGTCTTGATTGGTTAGGTGGGGCGGCATGAAAAACGCCAATAAAACGGCGCCTGCGGCAAGTGCCCCAACACTAAAAAACTGGACCGTCGCGCCAATCCACAGCCCAAACCCGGTGAAAACTCCGCCGGCCCGAAAGTATCGTCGCGCTCTTGCCTCATCCATGAGTTGGAGCGGACAAAAGAACCTTGCGGCAGAACCAGAGTCTCCGTCCGGTGCGTCCCTTCGGTGCTTCGCCACCCACCCCAAACCACCCAGCACAAGACACAATACTGTCCCCATACTACAGGCCACATGGAGACCATGGTGCCCCACACGAAGCGGGTGAAAGATCCAGTCTATGTCAGGCAGCGTGGCAAACGTCAGCGCAAAGACGGCTCCGGCCGCAACTCCCATCCGCCGACAAATGAGCCACGAGAACCCGACCGTGAATACAACGAGAAGAAACGGGTTGACCCATATCGAAGCGCCTTCGATCGCCACTGGCATCGGTTCACCGGTAACGAGATGGCGTACATAGCCGAATGCGACGAGCAACCACATGATGGATTGGCTCCAGTGAACCTCACGACCATACGGAACATTGTCAGCATATGTGTATCGGATTCGCCAGTCGCCAGTTTCCACCATCTGCCGTGCGTCGGTGATCCAGTAGTAAGGATCGTTATCGAGGAAGAATCGCCCGCTCTGGACCCGCACGGAAGACGGAGCCCATTGGGGACGAAGCATCCTGTCAAATGCTTGGGTTGCCTGGTCCCAGGCGTGCGCCCGACTGAATACCAATACCGCAACAACCAGGCAGACGCCCAAATACACCTTCCATGGCTGTTGAAAGAGCCAGCGAACTGCTCTGAACAGGAATTGCATTGGGTTCAGGTTACACCAGTCATCGAGAGCGAGAAAACAAAAAGAGAAGCGCGGCAACTTTGCCGCGCTTCTCCGAGTAAGACAGATATTACAATACGCCCTGGTTCTAGCTGCGTGAGAACCGACGGCGTGAGAATGCCAACAGACCGACAACACCAAGTCCGATGAGGCTCAGCGTTGACGGCTCGGGAACCGCAGCTACGGTTCCATTTAGAATCAAGTCGTTCCCGGTAATGTTCTGAATGCGCGTGGTTCCGTTAGCCGCGGATGTTCCGCCGTTAATCGAAGTGAGTCCATATGCCCAAAAGCGGAATTCAACAGAACCTGTTGCCACCACGTCCGCAAAATCCCAATTGCTCAAGGAGGTAACCGAGGCGTACGTCACATGAAATGGGCTTTCCATCGTCCATGTTGACCCGCCGTCGGTTGAAAAGCCCCACTGATCCGTCCCTGGACCCGTGTTGCTACCGTTCATGGCGTAGTCCAGACTTGTCAGGGTAAGCTGATAACCTGCGGCCGGCGCGACCGTGAACGAGATGTAATTGGTGTTGGTGCTCAACGTCGCCGTAATGTTCCAAGTGGTGCTGTTGAATGAATTCGCTGCCGCAGTCGCGAGAGTCGTGACCCGGCCCAAGGACGGCACCGAAGCCAAATTTGCAGCCTCACCGCTTGCTGCCAGTGTCGCGTCAACCGGGCTACCGTGTCCTGAAACATCCCACTCGACAATTTGTTGAGCTGAAGATTTCGATACAGCCATCAAAACAGATGCCAACACCACACTCGCAATTAGAATACCTCTTTTCATCTGTCCCCTCTCCTTTCCTGCAAAGCGTTGTACCACCTCGCCACCGTGAACCTTGTCTGCTTCTCCAGTCGCACATCATATAGGAAGGAGATTCTTATACAAGACTTTTCTGCAAAAAAACGTCACAACCCAGTGCGAATGCGGTTTCTACGTCACACCCGCAAACTCATCCTACAACACAACATGCAGAAAGTGGCCAAATTCACCAAAAAAACTTGATTTTGAGGGATTATCGCTCGCTATTCGCCCAGCCTTTCGCCATCAGGTCGAGCAGTTGCTGCAGGGACGATTCGTATGTCACATCCCTCCGCGCCGCGTCCATCCGCGCCCGCCGGTCGAGTTGCGCCGCCATCGCCACGCATTTCTCCGATGGGCAACCCAACCGCTCCAATGCGACCGCGATCTCCTGGGCCGTCATGTACCTCGACCCGCTACTTCTTGAGGGCCTCCGCTCGAGTCGTGATGGATACTTTCATCTCCACCCGGTCGTTCGGATTGTCGCGCTCGTCGCGCGGGACGTTCGCGATCTTGTCGGCGACATCCATCCCCGCAATCACGTTCCCAAACACCGTGTAGCCCCCATTCAGTGAGCTGTTGTCGTTGACGTTGATGAAAAACTGGCTGCCGCTCGACCGCTTGTCCGGGTTGACCTGGTCGCCGAGCCGCGCCGTGGCCACGGTGCCGCGGACGTGATCGCGCTTGATCTCTGCCTCCACCGTGTAGCTAGGCCCGCCCTTGCCATGCGTGCTGCGGTCCGGGCTCTTGCTGTTCGGATCTCCTCCCTGAATCATGAAACCGGGAATCACCCGATGGAATGTCGTGCCATCATAGAAGCCCTGTTGGGCGAGCTTGATGAAGTTCGCCACGGTCTTCGGCGCATCCTTGTCGTAAAACTCAATGACGATTTTCCCAAGCTTGGTTTCGACCACCGCGACCTGATCTGTATCCGCTGCCATGACACTGGTTCCTTTCAAAAAAAGTCCGATTGCCACCACACCCACCAGCCACATCATTCGCCGCATACTTTCCATACCTCCACAGGTTGATTGTTCCATTTGAGCGTGACGCCCGTCGCCGCCCACTCGCGCCGAACATATCCGAGCGCCAGCGGTTTGCCAAGTCGCGAGGAGAATACCGCGCTCGTCACCTGCCCCACTTCGCGCCCGTCCGCAACAATCTTGTCGCCTCGCGCCGGCAGATCCCGTCCCGTCAACGCCAGCTGCACCAGCTGGCGATTCACATGACCGTACGTCTTGATTCGCGCAATGGTTTCCTGGCCGATATAACATCCCTTATCGTAGTTGATGGCCCGTTTTTCCAGGCCCGCTTCGTCGGGAATCGTGTTCTCATCCATATCCACGCCCCAACGCGGCACTCCCGCTTCGATGCGTAGTGCTTCCAACACCTCGGCATCGATCGTTGCCGTCATCCGTTCGCCGCTGATAACGCCCAACCCAAGCACGTGCGAGAATGTCACTGCGTCGGCCGGCAGGTTCGCCCGCGCACTGCCAATCATTAGCCACTCCCCAAGTGCCGCGCTCATGTCCTCGATCATCACGTCTTCCGTGATGATAAATTTCTCCAGTGACGGCGCCAGCCCGGGGCTTGTTTCCAGCAGAAACGCGTCCGATTGGCAAATGACGTGCCCTTCTCCACGCATTTTCCCTTTTGCGTCCAGAAATGCAGCGTAACAAGTTTCTCCCACGCCCAACCTCTTAATGTCATTCGTGCACTGGCCGTGCAGAAATTCCACGCGGTCCGCGCTGGTGACACGCAGTCGATTTCGCGCCGCCGAAATATCGGCGATCAATGGTCTGTCGCTCATTGGCCAGGTCCTGGACTCGCCGTCCTCATCCGGCAAATTAATCCTTTCTCCCGACACGGCGCACTTCGTCGAGACTGTGGCGGATATCCTCACGGTCGGGCGCCAGTTCGTGCGCGCGCTCCAGATGCAAGATGGCCTCGTCTATCTTGCCCTGTTGCGCCAGCAACATTCCCAGATTGTAGTGTGCCAGCATGTAGTTGGGCTGAATCTCCAGCGCCTGACGATACTGGCGGGCGGCTTCCGTGAGGTCGCCGGACTGCACGAGTGCGTTGCCCAGGTTGTTATGCGCCTCTAAACAGGCAGGGTCAATTCGCAGCGCCTGTTCAAACTGCCCAATCGCATCCTGAATCTTGCCCGTTTGCAACAGGGTATTTCCGAGGTCGTTGCGTGCCATCGCAAAATCGGGCCTGATCTCCACCGCCTGCCGGTACTGTTGGATTGCTTCGTCAAGTCTGCCTGCCTGTTTCCAGGTGGCGGCAAGACCGTAGTGCGCTTCAAAAAGGTGCGGCTCAATCTGCAGAGCTTGATTATAATGCGCAATCGCTTCGTCCACCCGGCCGGCCCGTCGCAGGGCATTCGCCAGATCGTTGTGAGCGCTGGACCAATGGGGATTGACCGCCAGCACCTGCTCGTACTGGTCAATCGCTTCCTGCACTTTGCCCGCGCGTAACAACACGAGGCCCAGGCGGGCGCGCACATTGCCCGGGCATTTGGCGAGCGTATCGTTCCAAATGGACAACTCGGTGCGATAATCTTCATTCCGCCGTATGGTCAGGAATCCGAGTCCCACGGCCAGCGCCAGAAACACCGCGCCGCTACGTCGCCCCAACAGCGCATTGATCCCCATCACCCCTAACGCGACCACCGCCGCCAACGGAAGGTACATCCGGTGTTCCGCCATTGGTTGCGACGCTACCGGTACGACGCTGGAGGCTGGGGCCAAAATCACAAAAAACCATGCGCCAACAAAGCCGAGGAATGGTCGCCGCTTCAGTGCAAGCAAAACACCCGCCACGAGGAGAGCCAGCATCGACGCGGACGATGCCACGTCCGCAATGTGCCAGATAATGATGTTGGCCACCCCGTAATCGAAAACCAACGGATGCGGCCAGAGGGCCAGCCGCAGATAGTGCGCCACCGCCCGGCACTCGGTCAGCGCGTAGGCCCACCAGGGAATCCCGAGACCATACCCGATCGCCCGATAGTGCAGACCAAGCATCAGATAACCCAGCAACACCCACGTGCCAGCCAGACCCAGATACAGCCGCCGGTGCCGCGTCCATGGATTCCCCAAAGCTCCCGCTGACAAATGTCCGATCGTACAACAGCACCATCACGGGAGCCGTCACCATCACTTCCTTGCTCGCCATGCCCAGAAGGCAGGTCACCACCGATAGCCTGAACCACGGCCAAGGCCTTTGCGATTCCGCCCCGCGAATGAAACAATACAAGGTCAGCAAATAGAACAACCCCATCAGCGACTCAGCGCGCTCGGATATGTAAGTCACCGCTTCCGTTTGCAACGGATGGATTGTCCATAGAACTGCCACCGCCAGTGCCAGCCGTAGCGCCGAAGTGCCAAACCGTTCGCGTAACGATGGTCGCAGTAACGTTCGGCGCACGATGCCAAACAACGTCAAACCCGCGAGAATATGGATGGCCAGATTCAGCGCGTGATACCCCCAAACGGCCAAACCTCCGAGGGCGTAGTTAAGTGCAAATGAGAAATTGACCATGGGGCGCCCCCCGACCGTCGAATGGCTCAGGGGCCTGAGGGCATCCCAGACAGGCCACAGGTGCTGTATCCTCGGGTTCTCGGTGATCGAGAACCTGTCGTCCAGAATAAAAGGCACCGCGAAGCTATTGTGGTAGGTGGCGAGGGCCGCCAGGACGATCATCCCGCCGCCAAGCACGATGCTCCAACGGAACCATGGTGAAATAGATTCTCCACCTGCATTTGGCCCGAGTGTGGACGTACTGCCCGACATGTCCGAATCGTAACAAGCGACTCTCACAAGTCTAGCCCGGATATTCCAAGTCTCCCCGGATTATTGCGGGCCGCCGCGTAATTCCGGGTCAGCCATGCCGATCCAGACAAGGCGTCCTGCCTCACTTCGGTTGGCGCTTGTCGACCCATCCGTGATTGTGCTAAGAGGATCGAATGATTCAGCAACAAACTCTTAACCGGCTGCCAATGCGCGCCAACCCTCTTCGGGCGGAGCCGAGCCGGGGAAAGATGGGCCGATGAGAATGCGGCAGTCGCGAATTGTCGAATATAAGATCGCCATCGCGTCGAGCCCGGACGCCCTGGTTGCCGAAGTGAACAAGCTCATCCAGGACCAGTGGCAACCGTTCGGCGGACTGATTGTGACTCGTGAAGCTCTCTCGGGACTCATGCAATCGTTCATGCAGCCCATGGTTCGAGAACCGAAGAAGCGAGCGGGAAACCTCAAGGCCCACGCAAGCTCCCCGCCAAATCTGGTCTGAGCCCGGCAGCGGGCGCCGCCATGCAGCCAAATCACTTGCCGGCGCCTGTCAGACTCGCTAACTTTCTTTTGTGATTCAGCCCGACCAACCCGAGGGACCGTCAAAGCCCATCGACCTGACCAGCGACGACTATTTCATGGGCGAGGCGTTGCGGCTCGCGCGCATGGCCTATGATGCCGATGAAGTGCCCGTCGGCGCGGTCATCGTCCGCAACGCGAAAATCATCGCCCGCGCCCACAATCAGGTGGAACTCCTCAAGGATGCCACGGCCCACGCCGAGATTCTCGCCATCACGCAGGCCGCCAACGCCCTTGGTGACTGGCGACTCGAAGGGTGCACGCTCTTTGTCACCAAAGAACCCTGCCCGATGTGCGCGGGCGCCATCATGCTCTCACGCCTGAAACGTCTCGTGTTCGGTGTGCGTGACGAGCGCGCCGGCGGCGCCGGCTCGGTCTTTCCCATCACCTCGGCCACCGGGTTGAACCACGTCCTCGAAGTCCAGTCCGGCGTCAAGGAAACGGAAGCCCGCACTTTATTGCAAAGCTTCTTCCGTACGCGGCGCACCGATGCGTGATTCGGCCTCAAGTCGCGCACCAATTCACGCGCGCGTGCTTGCGGCATCCAACGCGCGTTGCGCCTCGGTCGAACCCGGCTCCAGTTCCAGCGTGCGCCTCAACTCCTGAATTGCCTCGGTGCGTTGCCCGTTTCGCAGCAGCGCCATGCCCAACCCGTAATGCGCCGCCGCGTAGTCGGGATTCAGCCGCAACGCAGCGCGATAATGTGGAATCGCGTGCGCGAAATCGGCCTGCTTGGCGAGGGCAAACCCCCAGTTATATTCGGCGTTGGCCGATTCGGGTTGGTACTTCACAACCTCCGCAAATTGTTGGCACGCTTCGTCGATTCGCCCCTGCTTGGCCAGCGTGATGCCGAGATTGTAATGGGCATCGGCTTCATCCGGTTTCATCTCCACCACGATCCGGTATTGGTTGATCGCCTCATTCGCCCGACCCAACCGACTCAGCGCGTTCGCCAAATTGGATCGCGCGCGGACGTACCCGGGTTCGACCCGCAAGGCCTCCCAGTACTCGGTCACGGCCTTCGCCGTTTGCGATTCCTGCATCAGAAGGTTCCCCAGGTTGTTATACGATTCGTACGAATCGGGACTGAGCCGCAATGCTTCCCGGTACTCCGCCCGCGCGCCCCTCAGATCGCTGCCGTGAGCCAACAGTATCCCGAGATTATTGTGTGCCATCCAACAATCAAGATTTTTAGCCAACGTGTCCCGCCAGAGCGTCTCGGCACTCTCATACGCGTGGCTCTGCTGCCACGTCAACGCCGACAACGAAACCAACACCGCCGCGCCCACCCCCGTCCTCAACACCCGCTCCCGAATCACCGTCGCCCCAGCCGCCACCACACCCACGATCAACCCGATGCTGGCCATGTATTGAAAATGATCCGCCACAAACGAGTACCGCATCGGATACACGTTGAAGAACCCCAACGCCGGCCCCAGCGTGATGATGAAGAACGCCACCGCCACAATCGGTCCCCGCCCCATCCTCGCCTGCCCCGTCCAAAGCGCCACCACCACGAGCGCCACCGCCAGCGGAAACACCCACTGCCACCATTGTGCCGCATCGATGTTCCACCGCGGATACACGAACGCCAGATTCTCGGGCCACGCCAGTTTTGCCGCGTAAAACCACATCGCCCGCCCCGCAATCAGTGCCCGATCAAAAATCGTAAACGACCAGACCGCTCCCCGCGCTCCCGTGCAGTAGGTCTCCACCCACACGGTCGTCAATCCCAACACCGCCCCCATCGCGACAAACGGCGCCATCAGCCATACATCACGCCGCCCGATCCCTCCGCGTTTCCACCACGTCAACAGCAGGATCGTCAACGGCCACGTGCACGCCACCGTCTTGCTCAGCATCGCGCCCACAAAGAATGCAAACGCCAGGAAAAAATATCCCCACCGTCTCTTCTCCGCCGGCCGTTCCGCGTCCAACGGACAAAACCGCAGATACGCCAGCATCGCCGCCAGGTAGAACGCGCCCGACAGCAGATTCTTCTGTTCCGAAATCCACGCGACGGATTCGACCTGCACCGGATGAATTGCGAACACCGCCGCCGCCAGCCACGCGCCGACGATTTCCAGCCGTTCCAACACCAGCCACAGCAGAATCGCGTTGCCCGCCTGCAACAACACGTTCACCAGATGGTACCCGAACGGATTCAACTGCCAGAGGTGGTATTGGACCCAAAAACTGGTGTGCACCAGCGGATAGTATTGCATCACCGCGCCGGGCTTCGTCCAGATCGTCGCCAGCCCGTGCAACGTCCGCAACGCCGGGCTGTCGGTCACGTGCGAATCATCGTCCCAAATGAACCCGCCGTGCAACGCCGGCATGTAGGCCAGTAGCGTGATCAACACGATCACACCGCCAGCCACCAATCGTCGTTCTTTCCACGTCTGGTTCATTCTTGTAGGTCGAGCGTCCCGTCTGACAAAACCGCCCGGGCCGGACGAATTCCTTCTCCCCCACCCCTCATCGCAGCAAGTGCCTTGCCAGTAACACCTTCCCAACACGGCTCCCCCTCGCTTGTCACGCCGTAGCTCTGGTTTGGCATAGGCGGACGGCGAAGGCGGATGCCGTCATTCATCATCCCAAAACACCCCCATCCCGCACCATCGGCCCCTCCACTCCCCCCAAACAAAGCCAATTTTGACAAAACAAAGCCAACACAAATTCAGCCCCATTTCTTGCCGCAACTCCCTGTCCATCAACAAAACAAATGCCACATTTTTGTCAATTATAATTGGCTTTGTTTTGCCGAATTACATATTATGGGGATGCCCCCTCCACGGCGCGCCTCCGAATTGTAGCCGCGTACCACGTACGCGGACCGATCATTCGTCCGGCCCGCTGCCCCCGAACGCTGACAGCCGAGAGCGGATAGCCGAGCGGGCACGGGCTCTTCTCCAAGGCACTTGGGTACCCACGCACTTTGGCACCAATCTCCCCTATACTCATGTCAAAGACCACAATAGCCCTTACTTTACACTATCGTATGCCGACTGTCCAGTCCATTCTGATGGCCCGTCAAAAAAAGAAAACGGCGTAGCCGCCGAAGCGGAGTCTTCGACACGCGAGCACGTCGTTTCCCAGCTTGCAACCAACCCCGACGACGCGCGCCCAATCCGCTCGCCCGCCTCAGGCGTGGCTGTCCCCTTGTAGCCGCGGGCGAACTCGCCGAGAGGCCGCCTCGTTGTGCCTTGGCGGCAAACCGCGGTCCGTACTGTAGGGTGCGATGCCTGTTCCCCGGTCGACACCTTGCTTGTACCCACGCGATAACAATGTATTGTTGCCGCCCGTCCCGCCGCCGCTCCGCCTCGATTGGTTTGGGTGGCATACTGATGATTTCCGCTCTGCGGATACCCACGCGATACATGGCACTGCCATGTAACGTAACGACTATGGGAGAGGCATCAGGGGGGCTGTCTTCTCAAACCGTGCGCCGATCCGTATGGCGACAGACGACGCCAGAACCAAAACGTAACGCCCCACCGCCGCTTCAGGGATTCGCGCCGTAGTTTGTCAGGCGTTCTCGGGGACTCGGGCAGCATGACCCGGATCAAGCCAGGCAAGCGCCATTCGGTCGTCGTCGAAGAAGCGCATTCCGACAGAACCGAGTTTGACCCCCAGCAGCAAGAACTCCGTCGCCGTGCGTTTGAATCCGGGAGCCATTACGACGGCCCACTTCGTTCGGTGTTGAAGTCTCGCCACGGCTTCCATCTGCAACCCGACATCCGGGAGTTCCGCCATGATCGGCCCCTCAGCAGCAGCATCGACATGGAAGAGGACGTTGAACGAAGCATCATACGAAGGGTCACCGTGAACCGTGGAATAGTGCCTCACCAGATCGGCGGTCGTAACGCAGCCGCTCATCCGCACTCGGACAAGGCGGCCAGGACGGTCGATGGTGTACTCGATCATGGTCGCGCTGTCCCACTGGAGCACTCAGTCAACGGTGACGCTGAGCCAGCAAGCACAGGGGCATTGATTGCGTCCCGAACTCTCTGAGCGAGCTCTGGCAAATCGAACGGTTTCTGAAGGTAGCCCCACAGACCTTTCTTGAGCATCTCATCCGCAACCGATTCTTCGCAGCCTGTCAACAGAACCACCCGAACATCCGGATTCACACGTTGCAGGTTCTCGAAGACCAATTCGCCGGACATTTCGGGCAGCAAGTAGTCCAACAAAACCATGCCAATGTCTCGGCAGCGTTCCTCATACAATTTGATGGCCTCAATCGCACTGGATGCCGTATGCACCTTGAAGCCATAGCATTCCAACGCCGTCTTGAGCATAGCCAGAAATCGTTCCTCGTCGTCGATAGCGAGAATACATTCCTTTTGATGGCAATTACCGGAAGTCATGCTTCCAGAATAAGCATTCAGCTTGCCAGCCTTACCCGCCGCAGTCTCGTATGCCAGAACGGGTTCCGTAGGCAGCCGATTCGATTACGGCGGGGCTTCAGTGGGCAAAGACTACTGGAAAGGCGCAGTAGTTTCAGCGCCAGGTCTCAACGTGGCAGCAGTTAGCTTCTGACTGTCTCCCAGTGCCGTCCCACCATCGGATCCTTGGGCAGGGAGCGCAGCGCGGTGATCGGCATCCTGCTCGGCAGTTGTCGGCGGCGGGGAGTCAACCCGTTTGATTAACTGATAGAACTACAGGTTGCATCCGGTCGCGTATCTGGTACTCTGAATGTTCGATGAAAGGTCCTAAACCCCAAGATCGTCATCGTATGCGGTTCTACCTGCTGGCAATCGTCGCGGGCTGCGGACTCGCTTCGTTGTTCGCAACGGCGGCCGTCAAGGTCACCCAGACGCTTATCGGAGACGAAGCGATCGATCATCTCGGGGAGACCAATACCGTCTGTGGGATGATCACCAGCGCGAAATACGTGAAAGGCGCGCCGGGGAGCCCCACGTATTTGAACTTCGACCGTTCCTACCCCGAACAGAGTTGCTCTGCCGTGATTGCCGAGGCGACGCGTGCCAGGTTCAAGGAGGCTCCCGAAACAGCATTCAAGGGGAAATGGGTTTGTGTCACCGGCGTCATCACGGCAGACTTCCGCGGCAAGCCGCAGATCGCGGTCAGCGACCCCGCGCAAATCGTGGTCCAGGACGAGCCGACTCCTCCGGCCACCAACTAGACGGCTTGCCACCACCATCTCGACAAACGCTCTGCGGAAGAAGCGTACCAGCCTGATACTGTGAGTTCAACTGTTCGGATCGATTCGAGCCGTCTCAGCTGAATGTGGGGACGCGGCGGCTCATGGTGATTCAGGGATTCGCGAATCCAGCCAATGAGGTCTCGCGGCGAGAGCGGTTTCTGGACGAAACCACAAAGCCCACCTTGGAGCATCTCTGGTGAGACATCGTCTTGTCCCGCCGCGTTATGCCGGTGTTCCGCCTTGTTTCGTGGAGTTATTTCGTAGCGACGTGTTGTGCCACCCCGCAATGACCACAAAAATTGCGTGCCCCACGAGGGAGATCAGCGCGGATGAATTTCCTGATCCTACGGTTGTCCGGGAGCGTTGGCAGTCGCCGGGGTCTTCTGGACTGTGTTGGTGGCCGTCTTGTCAGGCGCGGCCTGTGCCGATTCCTTGACCACCATTTGCGAAGGGTCGTTGACCACGATTTCCGGCTTTCCTCGGTACTCGATGATCGCGCCCGTGACGCACACAGTCTTATTGGTAAAAAACTCTTCTGGAGGATCTTTGAACTTCGGCCTGGCCGAGTTGGGGATCATGACGGAAAATGCATGGTCCGGATAGGGGCGGACAAAGTTTAGCAGTGTTGGTTTGGCTCTTGTCGAGTCCATGTATCGCGCGCTGGCAACCAGTCCGCAAACCGTGTTTGTTTCCCCAATGTGCTCCTTAGCTTGGTCTGCCGGGATGGTATTCAAGGCTTCGCCAGGAGCCGCCGGCGTCGGGATGTTTGTTTGACTCCCCGAAACTCCACTTTGACTTCCTGCAGCTTCGGCGCCATTTGGTTGCGCCCCTGCCGCGTCAACGCCATGCAAAACAACCGCAAGCGACGCGAGCATTACTGACACAACGAGAACAGAACCCAAACGGGTGTGATACATTTTGCCTCCAATCATGTTTATGGCCCGACCGTCAAGAGCGTCTGGCTCGCAAATCCATCGGTTTCTCTTACAACTCCTGCCTGATGAGGATATGACGTCACCGTGGAAGTGACAAGAACAAATGCGATGCAATCAAATGTGTCAACTTCTCGTCCGCCGCGCGACCAAGCTGCGGTCCAGTTGATGGTGGACGCCATCCCTCAAGCCGCGATGGATTGGCGCCCCGGTTTTCTTGCCGTCGCCAAAAAAACACCGGGAAACGGCAGGGCTCGCCGCCGGCCGATTCGCGAAACAAACAGCAAACTTGAGCTGCCGGTCAATCAAAGTTTGACGGGGCACAAGTGCGTCCTGCGCCCCGCTTCGTCACTGCCCGACGCCATGAACCCGATCCAGCGCCCGCCGCGCATTCTCCTGCTTCGGATCGAGCCGAACCGCCGTTTCCCAGTGACGCACGGCTTCGTCCATGCGTCCCAATTGCGCCAGCACAAAACCCAAATTCGCCTGCGCCTCCGCGTTATCCGACTGCAACTGCACCGCCTTGGCGAACTCCTTCCCCGCTTCCGCTGGGTTGCCCTGACGCGCAAGAACGACGCCCAATGCATTGTGCGCCGCGGAACTTCGCGGATCGAATCGGAGCGATTCGGTCAGATGCCTCAACGCCCCCGCGAGGTCGCCTTTCTCGGTCAGCACGATACCGAGATCGCACTGCGCCAGAGCACTGTGCGGCACCAGTCGCACCGCTTCGTTCAAATGGACCAAAGCGGCATCCAATTCATTGCGTCCAGCCAGCGTCAGGCCAAGATTGAACTGGGCGTCGGAATTGCCGGGGTCAAGTTGCACGGCTTCATGATAGCGCGCGAGCGCCTCGTCCACTCGTCCGTGCGCCACCAACACTGTCCCCAGATTGCTCAGGGCCCGCGTACTGTGCGGGCGTTGAGCGACCACATCCGACCAAATCGCCACATCGCTGCGATAAACCTCGTTGCGCCGTATGGTCAACCAGCCGAGTGTCAACACGACGGCGACGAGTGTCACAGCCCCCAACCGTCGTGCCGTGCGGGGGGCGAACCGATTCCCCGGTAAACCTTCCATGATTCGCCATCCCCCGCCAACGACCAGAGCCGCCACCGCCGCCAGCGGCAGGTACATCCGCCGTTCCGCCGCCACTTCGCCCAGGCTCGGTATGACACTCGATGTCGGCGCCAAAATGAGAAAGAACCACGCACCCAAAAACCCCGCCCATGGCCGCCGTCGAAACCCCCAGAGGGTTGCGCCCAGCAACACGAGCACGACGACGCCGGGAACCAGGCCGTCTTTCCATGACCGGGCGACCGGCCAGTCAAAGTAGTCGATGAGCAACGGGTGCGGCCAGAAGCACAGACGCAAATAATGCGCCAGCACGCCAGCCTCGGTCTTAAGGTAGTCCCATGGCGTAATCTCCTGCATGCCCAACCCGGTCATTTCGCGCGTGGTCAACACCACCAACCCCGCCAGGATCAGCCACGTCGAGGCCAGGCCAACGTACAAGACCCCGCGCCGCCGCCACAATTCCCGAAACGATGGCGCGAGAAACACCCCGTCGTACAGCAACACGATCAAGGGCCCGACGACCATCACCTCTTTGCTTCCCATTCCCAACGCGCACGACGCAACGGCCGCCAGTTGCCAGACACGCGGCCTCGTAGACCGGTCGCTGCGAATCACGCAATACAACGTCAGCAACAGGAACAAGCCCATCAGCAATTCGGTCCGCTGGACGACATACGTGACGCTTTCCGTTTGCAAGGGATGAACCTCCCAAACGAGCGCGATCGCCGCAGCCAACCAGGTCGCATTGTCCCCGAATCGACCGCGAAGTGTTTCGCTCTCACACGTCCTCCGGATGATCCCAAACAACACCAGCGCGGAAATCAAATGGACCGCCAGATTGAATACGTGATATCCCCAGACGTTCAATCCGCCCAACGCGTAGTTCAAAGCCAACGTCAGGCAAACCACCGGCCGCCCCGTCACCGTGGTCCCCGGTGGGGCCGTCATCGCCGTCCCGATGGGCCACAGATGGCGGATGTGCCGGTTCTCCAGGATCGAGGGGACGTCGTCAAAAATGAAGGGCCCGTGGAGGCTGTTGTGGTATGCCCAGAGGCCGGCCACGACCATCAACAACGCGGCCAGCTTTCGTTGGTCCATGCGAAACAGGGATCGCGCGTCACCAGTCAATTCAGACCCGTGAACTTCGGCAAGAGCGCTGTCAGCTTCCGCCACCGCTGGTCCTCCCCCACGAACGCCTCCCAGATCGCCGGCGGAACCGGTTGCTCCAACAGTGCGGTATGCGGACGGCACACCACCCACGAGCGCTCGCCCAGTTCCCGCTCCAATTGTCCTTCGCCCCATCCGGCATATCCCGCAAAGGCGCGCACCCAGCCTTGCCCACGGGGTTCCACCAGTTCGAATGGATCGGCGACGATTTGACAACGCAGTTCCTCATCCGTCTTTCCTCGCTGGAACCGTGCCAATAGCAATGCGGTCGGCCTCACCGGTCCTCCCTGAAACACCGGCGCCCCGCGCAAGGCATCGGGCAACTCGGGCGACTCCGCGACTTCGCCCAGCGTTTTGTTGATCGGCCGGTTCATCACCAACCCCAACGCGCCCGACGGGCCGTGTTCGGTGATGTACACCAGCGTTCGATGAAAATTCGGGTCGAGCAGACCGTTCGAGGCCGCCAACACCAGTCCGGTCAGTGATTCGCCCTGTTGAAACGCGAATGGCATCCCGCGTATCTTACCACAATCCCACGTCGCGTGCGTACCTCACCAGCCCGCCACGAAATGGCGGAAAACCGGTGCCGAAAATCATGCCCGCGTCGATATCGTCCTCCGACGCCACGACGCCTTCGCTGAGACACAGTCTGGCTTCCTGGATCATTACGCCCAGCAAACGCCTCTGGATGTCCCGCGCCGAACGCGGCTCCTTCCGGGCATTCCTCGACTCGGTGTCCCGACGGATCACCTTGGCCAGTCGGCGATTCACCCGCTCCGCTTTCTTCTTCTTGTAGACGTAAAATCCCACCCCGCCCTTCCGACCTTTCAAACCTTGCTCATGCACCTGCCGAAGAATCCGCGCCACCGCCATTCGTTCCTTGAATGCCTCGCCCAATTCGGCTGCCACATCATACGCGACGTCAATTCCAACTTCATCGATCAGCCGCAGTGGCCCCATCGGCATCCCGAAATCCAGCATCGCTTCGTCAATCGACTCAATGGTCTCGCCTTCACCGAGCAATACTCCCGCCTCGTTCAAGTAGGGCATCAAGAGACGATTCACCAGGAAACCGGGCGTGCCTTTCACGACCACCGGAATCTTCTTCAGTCGTTTCACAAATTCCACCGCCGCCGCGACAACCTCGGGCGCCGTCTTCGTCCCGCGCACGATCTCCACCAGCGGCATCTTGTGCACCGGATTGAAAAAATGAATTCCCACGAACCGTTTGGGGCGACCGCTCGCCTCGGCCAGTTCGTCGATTGGAATCGCCGACGTGTTCGACGCAAGGATGCAATCGTTCCGCAATATCGACGCCAACTCACCGAACGCCTGCCGCTTGACCTCGATCTTCTCCAACACCGCTTCGATCACCAGGTCGCAATCGCCAAACCCCGTGTAATCGGTCGTCGGATGCACCCGCGCCAGCCCGTGCTGGGCGTCCAGATCGGACAGCTTCCGCCGCTTGACGCCCTCGCGATACACGTCGGCAATGCGTTTGATGCCCGCCGCGACGAAGTCCGGCTTGATGTCCTTCAACCGCACGACTAACCCGCGCGCGCTGCACCATTGTGCAATCCCCGCCCCCATCACTCCCGCGCCGAGTACGCCCACTTTTTCCACCGCCGGCGTCACCACTTTCGCGCCGATCGGCCCGGTCCGTTCTACCGTCTCGGGGTTGAACACCAGCTTCGAATACTTCTCGCGCAGGAAAAAGAGCCGGATCAGGTTGCGGCACTGCGGCGTGACGCTCACTTCGCCAAAAATCTTCGCCTCGCCCTCCAGACCTTCATTGAGCGGGCCCCTCAGTCCCTCCTCCATCGCGTCAATCGCCCGCAATGGAGCCGGATACCGGCCTTCGGTGCGCAGCAGCACGCGCTTGCGTGCCACCCGGCATATGAACCGCCGCATCGGCCACCAGTTCTGCGTCCACACGGACTTCCGTTTCGCGCGCTGCTGGCCCAGCGCTAGCCGTGTCGCTGTCTCGCGCAATACCACGCTCGGCACCGCGGCATCCACCAGACCGATGCGCCGCGCCTTGTCCGCGCTCACGCTCTTGCCCGCGCAAATAATGTCCAGCGCCGCTCCCAATCCGATCAGGCGCGGGAGACGTTGCGATCCGCCCCATCCGGGGATGATGCCCAGTTGTGTCTCGGGCAATCCAATCTGGGTCTTGGGACCGTCCGCCGCCACCCGGTAACGACACGCCAGCGCGAGCTCACACCCGCCTCCCAAGCACGCACCGTCGATCGCCGCGACCGTCGGCACACCGAGTTGCTCGATCTTGGCTAATATTCTGTGACCAGCCCGGGAAAGGTCTGCGCCAAGACTTGCATCGTGGATTCTCTGCAACTCCTTGATGTCCGCGCCGGCGATGAAGATGCCCGGCTTGGCGCTGATGAAAACCGCGGCCTTTGGTTTGCGTTTGTACAACTCGTCCAGGACCGCGTCGAGTTGCTGCATCTGTTCGGTGCCGAGAACGTTGACCTTCGACTCCGGGTCGTCGAACACCACCCAGGCGATGCCCTCGGCGTCATATTCCACTCGCGGTGATTGGATCATGCCCGCTCCAGAATCAGCGCGGCGCCCTGCCCTCCGCCCACACAGGCCGACACGATGCCCGTCTTCAGGTTGCGACGCTTCATTTCTTTCAACAAGGTGAGCACCAGCCGCGCCCCGCTCGCCCCGACCGGGTGCCCCAGCGCGATCGCCCCGCCGTTGACGTTGAGCAGATCGTGGTTGATCTCCAGCGCGAATTCCTTGCGCAAGACCAGCTCCGCCGCCAGCACCTGCACCGCAAACGCCTCGTTGATCTCAATCAGTTGTACGTCGTTCCAGCGCACGCGCGATTCTTCCAGCACTTTCGGAATCGCGTACGCCGGCCCCAGCCCCATGCGTTTCGGATCCATGCCAGCATAGGCGTAACCCCGCAAGTAACCGAGCGGCGTGAAATCCTGCCGCCGCGCTTTCTCCTCCTCCATCACCAGCAGCGCCACGGCGCCATCCGTGACCTGCGATGAATTGCCCGCGGTCACCGTCCCATTATGCTTGTCAAACATGGGTCGCAGCTTCGCGAGCGCTTCCATCGTCTGGTTCTCGCGCACGCCATTGTCCTTGTCCACGTACTTGCCGTTCGGCAGATACATCGTGCAAATTTCTTCGGCCAGCTTCGCCCGCGCTTTCACCGTCTTTTGGTGCGACTCGAGCGCGAACGCGTCCTGCTGCTCGCGCGGAATGCCGTAATCGCGATACAAAACCTCCGCGGTCTGTCCCATGTTCAGTCCGCAGACCGGATCGGTAAGCCCGAGCATCACGGCGATGCGCGGCTTGAAATCGCCCGGGCGAAACGCCAGCATCGCGCCGAGCCTCTTCGGGAACGATTTCGCCCGTGCGAGGGCGGCAAATTTGTCTGCCGCCGCCGTCGAAAACAACAGCGGAATGTTCGACATGCTCTCGGTGCCGCCGACCACAAACACGTCGCCCTGGCCCGCCACCATTTTCTCGTAGGCGCTCGTGATCGATTCGAACCCACTGGCGCAATTCCGGTGCACCGTGTAGGCGGAGATCTCTTGGGGAAGTCCGGCGTTCAGGGCGATAACGCGGGCGACGTTGACGGCTTCCGCCGGCTGCGCCACGCACCCAAAAATTACCTGCGAAATCTTGTGGGGATCGACCCCGGTACGCTCCAACAATTCGCTCACGACGATGCGCCCGAGGTCCTGCGCGGGAAGCGACTTCAAGTCCGTCCCCGCTTTCGAGAACGGTGTCCGTATTCCGGCAATGATGGCCAGCCGCGTCATATTCCAGTCAAATTAACCGCGCGTCCGCCCTGGACACCGCGCCGCCCGTTGCGAAGCAGCTTTCCTGCCGCAACCAGACCCTGAACGCGGGTTGTCACCCGTGTGCTGCCAACCAGATAGCGATCCAACGGAAGCATGCCAATCAGGCCGCATTCATCTCACTTGAATATCTCGCCAAAGAACTCCTTCATCGCTTCCCACGACCGTTTATCGGCCTTCTCATTGTAGGCCGCGCCTTTCGAATTGTCGTTGCCCACGTCAGGCCGCGTGAACGCGTGTACGGCGCCGCTGTAATAAATCATCTGCCAATCCACGCCCGCCTTGCGGAACTCGTCCTGTAGCGCCGTCACGTCGGTCGCCGGCACGTACGGATCGTCCGCGCCGTGACAGATCAACACCTTGCACTTGATGTTCTTCGCGTCGCGTGTCGGCGTATCCAGTCCGCCATGAAACGTCACGACACCGGCAATGTCCGCTCCGCTCCGCGCGAGTTCCAGAACCGTCGTGCCACCAAAACAATAGCCAATGGCGGCCACCCGCTTCGCATCGCACTGCGGCTGCTTCTCCAACGTATCCAGCGCGGCGTTCACCCGCGCTCGGAGCAATTCGCGGTCGCCCTTGTACTTGCCCGCCTGCGCCGAAGCTTCCTGGCGGTTCGCCGGGCGCACGCCCTTGCCGTAAATGTCGGCCGCAAACGCGACGTAACCGAGTTTCGCCAGCATGTCCGCGCGCATCTTCGCGTAGCCATCACAACCCATCCAGTCGTGCACGACAAGCACCCCCGGTCGCGCCCCCTTCACCGTGTCGTCGTAAGCGAGATACCCCTCACACGTGGTGTCGCCCTGCTTGTAGTCGACTGTCTCCGTGTGCAGTGCCGCGTTTGTGTTCATGCCAAAAAGTAAAGCCATCCCTGCCAATGTGCAAAACCGCATTCTCATCAAAGTCTCCTCCTGTGCCACGCGCAAACTATCACGCCCTCCCCAGCAAAGCAATTCGCGGAGCGAACTCCGGCGCAGTCTAGCGAGACTTACTCCTTCGGCCGAGTATCCAGAACACGGATTTCCTTCAACGAACTTTCCAGCTTGATGCGTTTGAGCATGTCGTCGATGGAATGGACCTCGATGCGATTGGGGGTCAACTCAACCTCGGTCTGAAACTGCGTACGGACTTTCTCTTTGAGTTGTTCCATGTTGGCGCCGTTGGCGGGCGCGAGGTGCAAAATCAATTCGTCCACGTCGTGCGGATCGTCGTGGGCCTTGCGAATCTCCAACTGCCACTCGCCAATCTCGGTTGTGTCGTCGAGAATCTGCTGCAGGTTGTCGAAATTCACCAGCGTGCCCTTCAGTTTGCCGAACTGAAGTTCCTTCGTATTGGACGCCCGGCCGATCTTGCCAACGATCCGTGGCACAGTGCGCCCGCAATACGGACAAGGTTCCCACGTCACACCGCCATCCACGTAGTCACCGGTCCGATACCGCATCACCACCGTCCCCCGCGCATCGAGCGGCGTGTACACCAACTCGCCCGGTTCTCCTTCGCCCTTCACGTCGCCAGTTTCAGGATCGATCACCTCGAAAATACCGAGATCGGGGAACAGGTGATACCCGCTCCATTTGCCCGGAGGCGGCGGGCATTCGCCCCACGCCATGCGCCCCTCCGTAAACCCATACGTCCCGCACACGCGCACATCGCCCGCGCCCATTTGCTGCAGTAAGCCGACCATCTTGCGGCGGATGCCCTGGGGACTTCTCTCGCCGCCGAGCACGAGCTTCGTTACCTGCGGCCATTTGTGCCCTTGCGCGTGCGCTTCGCGAATCACGTGATACACAAATGTCGGGATGCCAATGAGCGCCTCAGGTTTGATTTTCTCAATGAGACTGATGTTGCCGTCAGTGCCCATGACTTTGCCGCCCCCCGAACTCACCAGCAACATGCCGAACTCCAGCCCCGCGAACACCACCTGCCAGAACGCCAGGTGCGGCGCGTAGGGAAACATGTTCACCCCGCGCATCTCCGTCGTCGCGCCGAACGTCTGAATGAGCCGCGCGCCGGATGTGCGAAGATTACGCATATCATGGTCGGTGTACGCAAACGCGACCGGCAACGAGCTTCGCCCTGTCGTGGCCGTCAGGAAAATCGGGCGATACTCGCGCTCGAAACGGCGCTCGACCGCGCTCCGACCGCGCAATAACGTCTCGGCAATCACCCGCGGACGGTGTTTGAGCACCGATAGGTCCGGTGTGATGATGAACTCGCGGAATTTCTCCGGCTGCTCGGAGGTCGGTAGCAGGTCGGCCTTGCTCGTGAACGGCAGTTGGCGGAGGTCTTCGACCGTCTTGATGCGCCGCGGATCGATCTGATGCTCGGCGAAGAGCTTTTTGTAGTACGGACTGAACGGGGCGATGACTTCCGTCAGGTAACGGTGAAGCTTTTCGTTCTGGATGCGACGCTGCTCGGGAACGGTCAGGCGATCCCAGTTCATGCGCGCACCAACTCCTTCAACTGCGGCAGTGCCACCTGAGCCGCCTCTTCCCCGCAGCGAATGTAGCGCTCGGGATGATAAAAATCGTACCACGCGCCGCCGCCCGACACGGGTCGGATCACCACGTCAGCGTTGTTGCACGCCATCTCCGCCATCCGCGACTGCATCGCGTGCATCGAGCGCATGTAGATATTGATGATGCTGGTCGGAGTTTCCACCAAGGGCCCGGTTTCGCGCAAGCCCCCTTTTCGTTCCTTCCGGGATGCGGTTGACATCTCATGGCGACTGCGCTCGCGTTGTTTCATCTCGTCCGTGTTGGGAATCGTGTTGACCGCAATGATCTTCGAGACGCCGGCGCGGGCCAGCACCTGCACGGGCACGGGATCGGTAATGCCGCCATCAATCAATGTGTGCCCGTCATTGACCACGGGCCGGAAGATGCCGGGAATCGTGATGCTGGCGCGAATGGCGTCGATGAGTCTCCCCTCTTCGTAAACGACTTCTTCGAGCGTGTTCAGGTCGCTGGCGACGATCTTCAGGGGAATGAGCGTATCGGCGAACGTCAACCCGTTCACGATCGAATGGAGAAAGTTGTAGACCTTGATCCCGCGGAAGACGCCCGCGCCGGGGAACATCGGATCGAGCAGCTTCAAGAACGTCCGCTTGCTGCGAATCTGCTTGGCAATCTCCTCCATCTCGTCGGCGGACTTGCCGACCGCCCACGCCGCCGCGATCAGCGAGCCCATCGAGCTGCCCGCGACCACGTCGATGGCAATTCCTTCGCGTTCCAGTACGCGGATGACGCCGATGTGCGCCAGACCGCGCGCTCCGCCCGTGCCCAGCGCCAGACCGACCAGCACGTTCCCCAATTCGCGGGCCATGCGCCTCACGACAAGACTGTAGGAGCCCATCGGCCGACGGATCACGTACGGCGTGCCATCCACCGCTTCCACCACTTCGCTTACCGGAATCCACCGCAGCAGGTACAAGATCGGTTGGCCGACCTTGCGTTCGGCCTCCTCGACATACGGCGCGCTGGCCTCGCCGACGGCCGTGAGAATGACCCGGACTTCCGGTTCGCGCGTCGTCGCGTGCGAGCGAAAATCCTCCAGTAACAACCGCGTCCGGTACAAATGTTCGTCGTCATACTTGGAGATGACGAAGACCTTGTCCGACTGCAGGAGGCAGGCAAACACCGACGCGGACGCCTCGTTCGGCAGATCGCAGATGACGTAATCGTATTGCTTCACGAGATGGCCGAAGATCGGAGCGATCAACGGGATCTCCCGTTCGTCCCCCACCAGATCGAGGTTCAAGCGGTCATACCCCGGCGGCGAACGAACCACGATGTCCTGCAATCCGAGGCCGCTGCGGAAATCAAGCCGCTCGCACTTCAACAGCGGCACCCCGCGTTGCTTGCCGCTGAGGTCGAGGAGCAACACGGGTTCGCCCGTTTCGTGGGCCAGGCTCGCGACGAGATTGTGCGCCAGCGTCGTCTTGCCGGTCCCGGGAAGCGAGCCGTACAACGAAATGATCGTACTCCATTTCGCGCGATGTTTCTCCTCCCGAAGCTCCTTCATCCGATGCCCCATCCGCTGGCTGAAGCTGACCGCCACGCGCGGATCGCGATTCACAAGCGTGTCGAAATCCTCGCGCGGGATTTTCAGGAGCATCGAATCATTGAGCGCGCGGACGTTGGCCCAGTGCGTCTCGCCGCTGAGCAATGGCATCTCACCAAAGCATTCACCATCGCAGTACGTGGCGAAAACCCGATCCCGCCCGCTCTTCAAACCCGTATAGGCCTGCAACCGGCCCGAAACGACCACGTACAGGGCGTCGCCTGGGTCGTTCTCGCGCACCACGAGGTCACCCTTCTTGACCGCGATAAACTCCGCGCGCTCCGCCAGGCATTTCATCAACTCTTCGCCGAGACTGGCCAGAACTGGCACGCTTTCAAGTACTTGGAGTTTGTCCTCCATGCGGCAGTCCCTCTCATCCATCCGTCGACTTGAAGCGAGCCATCATGCTCACTGCGATCATGGCTAAAGGTAGAGCAAGCCGTGGGCCGAATCAATGGCCAGCCGCTTGATTCTCAAGGAGTTCGATGAGCCGCAAGGTGGTTTGACCGACAATCTCAAGGCTATGTGGTCCGATCTTGTCGAGCGTGTCTCTCTCTGTATGCCAGTATTCTCGGGGGCCTGGCGAATTTCCATGGTCGAATTTGATGAGATCGGCATCAATAAGGACCCGAATACTCAATTGGGAATGCATGCGGTCGCATCCAGACAGGTGTTGGCGCCGCAGTTCTGGCCCCGAAAGCTTTCGGGGCTGGCATGTCCAATCGTTCCGCCGCAGGACTTTCTCGGCCCATCGTATCAATCTGTGATTCATCTCTGTCTCCTTTCTTTCCCGTGCCGGGAGACAGGAATGAATCAGCACCTTGAGAGCACGCCAAGGGGTCGTTGGGCGTCATTGCGGGGCAGTGTCCTAATTTGAACAAAAAGGGCCCGCCACGGCTTGCCCTATCCCCTCATGTTTGTTAGCTTCCGGATTGTTTAATCACGGAGAACAGAAAGGAGAGGTGCTTTGTGGCTACGGGTACAACAACCAACGTTTTTGGTGGGATGGAGCCAACCAAACAGTCGCCGCCCCCGGTCATTTCTGTCTCTGTCAAGCTGACGCGGGCTGTGAGAATACTGTCTGTAATTCTCAGGGCACTTGTTGCGCTATTCGCGATGAGGTTTGTGCTGATACTTTCAGGAGTAACTTATCTAGGGATTTTCCTGGCGGGCGTGCCCGGGGATTGGTCGGCAAAGCTCGTGTACAATACGTTTGCGCTTATTGTGTATTATTTGTTCTGCCTTTTGAGTTGTATACGTCTTAAGCGATTACGGCTTCTCGTAATCGGCGTGACCTGCACCCGTTGACTGGACAGAATCTTGGGTGAGTCTTGGCATTATTTTACTCCTGTCGGTCGTTGTTGTTCAATCCTTCTTGGTCTCCTGCCCCCGAGGGGGCAGCCGCCGCCCTCG
>Ga0182014_10000175_pt1 | contig 77929 bp, 68 predicted proteins | sample 612S2DmetaG_FD_120489 | JGI IMG/M metagenome (GOLD analysis project Ga0182014, IMG submission 120489) | Permafrost microbial communities from Stordalen Mire, Sweden - 612S2D metaG | ecosystem: Environmental > Terrestrial > Soil > Wetlands > Permafrost | place: Sweden: Stordalen | collected...
CCAGTACAGGAGTGCCCAATCTCTAATTCCAAGCGCAGCCCCCAGCTTGTACCAGGCAGCGGCGACAACATAATAAAGAGGAGGCGCCTGGGCTTCAAAGTTCGGCCTTCGTAACCATTCCTCAAGCTTCTGCGCGTAGATTGCTTTCGTATACGTTAAATCCTTAGCTTGTTCTGAGAGTTGCCAAACCGGGGCGTTGATGCCATTCCGGTCGAGATCCTCCTGCGTTCGACCATATTCCGGCGACCAGTAGGCAAGATAGGCCCTTGCAAGCCCGGGGTCCATGCGCGGCAAATCCTTGCCGGGAAGATGCCCTTGCGCGTACATCTGGATTGACATCAAATGCACCCGTTCATCGACGTTGTTGAACAAAGGAAAGGCGGCGGCAAACAGCAAAATGCGGAGCCCGGCGTAAACGCAAATCGCAATGATCAGTTTGCGCGCCCCCTTTGGGGCCCCCGAGAGTTCGGTCGCGAAGGCGGGCATAGCCGCGTTGTGTTGCGGGTTGGAATCACTGATCGCCAAGCTTTCGCTGCGCTTCGTGGTTGTCATCGACACTTTTCCTGCACTCAAATGCCCAGCTAGCGTTGCCATCGTGAAAGAGCAAAAAAATTGTAGGGACTGGAGAACACGACGCTCCTCACACGGATCTCCGAAACCGTTATAAACAACATCAGACAGGCAAGCACGGCCACCGGCGGAACCCACTTTCGCAAGCGGTTGGTTACCAGTTCCAAACCGCTCGCGTAAATCAAAACGAACGGCAGCAACGCGCCAGAAATGATTCGCCCGGAAACAAAATAGGGATATAGCCGGGACGGATACGCGCAATCGTGGAAATCGAACGGAAGCGAGATCACAGCCAGGAACAGCACGGAGCTAGCGACGAGGAAGACCGCCTGAAAACCGGCCAGCCTTTGCAGCGGTGAGATCGCCCTCCGCCGCGCCACGAAATCAAGAGCGAAAAGAACCACGAAGATCGCCGATGACAGTATGTAAAACCGATCTGCCCACGCAGACCGCATCGGCAATCCGTGCCATACGTATTCCCCGTGCCAGAAGCTTCGCGTAAGCTCCAGCAAAAAATAACGCAAGCCATGAAATGAAAACAAAGGATGGTGAATCATGTCCGCGAGGGGTTTCACTGTCCAGCCAAGATCGTGCGCTTTTGCTCTTCCAGCCGTCAGATCTCCCATCACCAGGTAGTTGCGCAACATCCAAAGGGACGGGAGCACTCCTGCGGCCAATGCACTGGCACTTACAACCCAGATTTTGTGGTCGAGGGTTCCCGTAGACCGGTGCACCCACACCCAAAGGGTTGCAGCGAGAGCACCGTACAACACGCAGTTGGAAACACTCGACAAGAAGGCCAGCCCCACAAGGAACGAACCCAGAAGCAAAGACCCATACCGGTTTGGCTTGCTGTCGACCGCCTGCATCATCAATAGCAGCGCGGCAGCAGCCAGCGGCGGGGAAAACACATCTCGATTCATTCCGAAGAAAACGTCTTGCGGAAAGACGGCGATTATTGCCGGGACGGCCAGAAGCAGGAAAGTGCGCTCCGGATAGACCCTGAGAACGAACCTATAAGAAAGCCAGACCAGCAGCGCATAGGCAATCGGGTTAAGAAATCTCGGCCAATAGTCCAGACCCCAATCCCGCATGCCCAGAGCTGCTCCCAGGTTGTACCAGGCGGCGGCGGCTACGTAGTAGAGCGGAGGAGATTGCGCTTCGAAGTTCGGCCTCAACAGCCACCGCTTAAGCTGAGTCGCGTAGAAACCTTGAGCCAAGGCGGAATCCCGAATTTGGGCAGGGAGTCCATACAAGGGACGACTCGCGCCATCCCGATCTAACTCTTCCGGTGAATGCCGATACTCTGGCGACCAATAGAGGCTAAAGATTCTTGCTTTCGCCGGATCCATCCGCGGAAGCTCCTTTCCTGGCGAGCCTCCCTCGGCATACATCTGTATCGTCATGAAGTGAAATCGTTCATCGACATTGTTAGATAAAGGAAAAGCGACGGCAAAAACCAAAATGCGGAGTGCGGCGAAAATCGATAGAGCAATGACTAGCTTGCTTGTTCCCTTCGTGGAGCCTGGCGGATCTGGCACGCGCGCTTGACCGTCCGCGTTGTTCCGCGGGCTGAAATCGCCAATCGCCAAGCTCTCGCCGTACTCTGTGCGTGTCATCTAAACTTTTCCTGCACCAGGATGCCCGGCTAGCGTCGCCATCCGGAAAGAGCAAAAAAATTATAAGGACTCGAGAAAACCACACTCCTCACCCGGAATTCCGAAACCGTTATGAACAACATGAGGCAGGCAAGCACCGCTGAAGGCGGAACCCACTTCCGGAAGCGGTGAGTCACCATTTCCAGACCGCTTGCGTAGATCAAGGCAAAGGGCAACAGGGTTCCAGAAATCAGACGCCCGGAAACGAAGAAAGGGCTAACTCGCGACGGATAAGGACAATCGTGAAAATCAAACAATAGCGAGAGCAGAGCCAGAAACAGAACCGAAACAGCCACGAGGAAAAGTGATTGGCTGCCAGCGAACCTTTCCACGCGGGGAAGGTTTTTCCATTGCCGCAGGAGACCCGCCACAAAAACCAGGACAAGCAGGACCGTTGACAGCACGTAGAGCCAGTCCGCACCCGCGGAACGCATCGGCATGGCGTGCCACACGTATTCACCGCGCCAAAAGCTACGCGTCAACTGCAACAAAAAGTAGGAAAGGCCATGCCACGAGAACAGAGGATGGTGGAAAAATGCTGTGGCCGGCTTCACCGTCCAGCCGAGGACGCGCATTTTAGCCCTGCTAGCGGTAAAGTCTCCGATGACAACGAAGTTACGCCACATCCACAGGAGCGGCAAGGCAAGTGCGCCCAATGCGCTCCCGGCGACCACGAGAATCTCGCGCCGGCGCGGCATACCAGAATCGCGCGCCCACATCCAGAAACAGACTGCCAACGCACCGTACAATACGAAGTTAGAAACTTCTACCAGGAACGCGAGCCCGACCAGGAATGAGGCCAAGAGAAGCGAACGATACTGTGCATTTTTGTGCGTGATCGCGTCGGCCATGAATAGGAGCGCTCCAGTGCTCACAACAGGAGAAAGCACGTCGCGGCTCATGCCGAAAAAGACGTCCTGGGGAAATACCGCCAGCAGTCCTGGAACAGCCAGGCAGAGGAATTCGCTTTCAGGGTATACCTTACAGACGAAGCGATAGGAAACCCAAACCAGCAGCCCGTAAAAGATTGGGTTAAGCAACCTCACCCAGTAAACCTGCGCCCAATCTCCGACGCCCAATGCCCTGCCCACGTCATACCAGATGCCAGCGACCATATAGTAAAGAGGCGGCGAATGGGCGTGGTAGTTGGCTCTTTGTAGATGTGCAAGCAGCCAGACATCAACCTCTTGCTGGTAAGAACCGTTTGCCAGGGAAGACTTCCGTTCCTGAGGAGTGAGCCAGAACAAAGGTTGGCTATCAACGCCACGGTTCATGCCCATGTCCCGCATACCGTACTCCGGGGACCAGTAAAGAAGTAGAGTCTTCGCGAAGGCCGGATCCATCCGGGGCAAGTCCCGGCCCGGAAGGTGTCCTTGGGAATACATCTGTATTGACATCAAGTGAAATTTCTCATCCGTGCCGTTGGTTGGGGGAAAGGCCATGCAAAACAGCAAAATGCGAAGCCCCGCGAAAATGGACAATGCAACAGCAATTCGGGCAGCATGGTTGCGAACAAACGAGTCAAAACCGGCTTCAGCAGACACAATCCGGGTAGCTGTTGTCGTAGATTGCGCGATCCCTTCTTTTTCGAGCGATGATTGCATCTTCCTGACCACACAAATCTGATACCGCGATTGCCCCAAACGACGGCAAGCAAGTCAGGAGACTGCACCGTTTTTGCGCGATAAGTCTACCAGCGATCAATACCCCGTCGCTACTAGCGGACAATTTGGAGCCACGTACGCTGCGCTGACCTGCCGCCGCTGCTGGTACAACCGCAAGGGAATATTCTCTGCGCAATAAATCAGAATATAGTCGCTGGACAGCTGCTTTAGCGCAGTTTCGGCGAAGGACTCTGTACGATCCCATCTCTGCACATCCCAAAGCAACACATAGTCAACTGTGCGCCCCGTCATGCGCTGGTATTGGGCAATGTCAGCGAGGGGCGGAGCAGCCGACGGCCCTTCATTTTCGACGACCTTCATCGGATCGAAACCCTCTCGGTACACAATCGGGAAGTTTTTGCTTTCGGCCTCGTAATTATCCAGGTCAACCAGGCTCCGTTCCGTCGCCAGAAGCGCGGCAGCGTGCATGAAGGGGTCGAAGCGCAATCCAGGATCGCGAATACTTCCATAGCCTGCGCGATCGAAGTGCAATGACAGCAAAGACTTATGTTTTTCGATATGCGCCGCTGCCTCTTTGTACTCGCTGAGTGCAGCTGAAAGCCATAAGTCACGCTGAAGATTTCTTGCTATTAGACCGAGACCGAACATCGTCGCCGCACCTGAAACAATGGCAATTGTTGCCCTGTTGTACGGCTGAACCGCTATCCACAAACCAAGGGTGACGAGCGCGAACAACATAAAGCGGTAATTGATATAGCCCCCACCGCCGGTGTGCTGGGGCGCAACGACGTACAAAACGAACTGACCAACGGCAGCGGCAAGAAGAACGTCGGACAACAGAAACTTTCGGTTTTCGCGGCGGCGCGAATGGCAGGCGACCACGATAGCGATAAGCAAGACCAGTCCGAACAGGGCTGAGAGCTTTAAGTCAATGGCGTTGTAGCTTGACACCAGGATCGGAACTCGCGTGAGCGACCAACTCAGAGAACCCAGATTCGTGTGCGACGGCCGCGTATCGTAATATCTACCATGCACGGCGTAATACCAAACTGAAAGAGGGACTGCCAGCAACAGACCTACTTGAGGCCTCAATACTACCTTCCACCAGGCGGCTCCCGGGATGTTGCGAGGCTTCATGGCGAAAGACGCAACTGAAAGCAACCCCAACGTTGAGGCCGCAAGATAGTAGGACAGGCCATTGGAAAAATAGAGAAGGCACGACAATGTTAATAATCCGACAACTTGCGGCAGTTCGAGGCGGCTGCGCCTTCGCGCCCAATATCCCAGCAAGAATAAGTACCAGACCAGACTGAAGCAAAAATTGAAAAAGCCAAGCTGAAAAAGGTGATTCCACACGAAAGCAAAGCTCAGGAAGTACGTGTAGTGAGAAACGTGATCGAAAGAGCGCGAGGCGTAGCGAAAAGCCAATGGAAGAAGAATCACATACGACGTCAGTTGCACCTTTTCGGCTGTTAGAGGGGAGAATGCTTGCATGAGAGACGCAAGAAGCGCCGTCGAAAACCAATTCGGCACGGGTGCGGAGTTCAATGCGAAAAAGGTGCGGTCAACCGGAAAAGACTGCTTCCACCAACCGCTCAACAAATAGGCATTGTACAAATGTGCGGGACCGTCTTGGGTGGGGAACTGAGCAAGGCACCAGATTGGAACCGTGCAAACTATCAATAAGAGCCCAAATAGAACATTCTCGAGAGTCGATCGTTCATAGAGCCATGTGGATAATCGCTCGGTCATTCATTGAACCCGGCCACTCTACAGCAAGAATCTCAGGACGCAATAGACGCTCAGTCCAAGGATAGCTGCCACTACGATCACGCCAGTTATACCAAATAATCTGTCCCTTAATCGGCTCGCATGTAAATAGGGTTCGGGTCGGACGGAAATTGTCGTCTTGACAGTAAGTCGCAGACTACCGCCAACGGATTCCTGCTGCTCTGGAACAGTTACATTTACACACACCACAGGCTTCGCACCCCCCTCAAAGTGCGCTTCCCACAGCCAATCTGGGCTATGCGATCAAACCCCGTCATGGCCTCGGGCGTACAGCTAATCCTAATCCCTCGGGTGTTATGCTGGGGCTACCCAAAAATTAATTTTTGATGAATTCCATACCAGGCGATGCTTTTTCTCGCCCACAACACGCCACAATGAGTATTTTGAACGCCCGTCGGTTACCGGGTCGTCATCCGCGCGGCGAGCGCACTATGGAGATTCGATGAGACGAAAGTCCATATGGACGTTGGCCTTCCTGGCGATCGCGATCACGGCGGGCTGGTCGCAGGCCGGGGGTGGGCGACAGCCTGCGCATACGGGGGAGCAAAACCAAACGGCAGCCACGCCTGATCAGACGAGCGAACAGCAGACCGACAACGGGCAGCAGCCGGCCGACAGCGGGGAGCAAACCCAAAGCGCCCCCATGCCTGGTCAGGACATTGAGCCTAAGAGCGAGAACGGACAGCAGGCTGACAATTCCTCGGAGGCGGGCCAAACCGCACCCATATCTACCCAGCAGATCGAGTCCCAAACCAAGGCCAGCAATCCCATGTGGGTAACGGAGCCTTCACCTTACGAGCTTGCCCCGAACCAACGGAGCTTCATGACTGTAGGCCTGACTTTAAGCGAAAGCGGGCAATTCATTCCCGCAAACGGCCAATCGAATCCATTTCAAGCCTATTCGGCCACGCGCCTCTATGCCAGTGTTGATCTAGTGAAAATAATCCGTCGTTACACAACATCCATAAGCTACAGGGGGGGTGGTTTCTTTTATCGTAATTCCGGCAGTCCGTGGTCCGAATACGAAATTCAGCAGCTGACGGCGTCGGAAAACATCTCTTGGCAAAGGACCAATCTAGTCATCGAGGATTCACTGAGCGACTTTCCCGGAGCAAGTTTTGGATCAAGCGCGTACGGCGGAGCCAGCGCATACAATTTGGGCGGCACTACTTCCAGCACATCCGATTTTTTCGGTTTTAACCAGTTTGGTGGGCTCGGCCAGGCAAATCACCTTACCAATGTCGCGCTCGCCCAGGTTACGCAAGAGTTGACACCTCGTACCGGGATTACATTTGCTGGCGCCTATGCGCAAACTTCCTATTTTGGCAACTACTTGATCAACAGCCGGCAGTTCTCGGCGCTTGCAGGTTACAACTACGAACTCACGCCACGAAGCCAAATCTCGCTGGCATACGGATACCAAGGGTTTCGATTTCCCGGCGGCAGTGCTACGGATGCGAATAGCGTGCAGTTGCTCTACGAGCATACCCTCTCCAGCCGGATGAGCCTGGGGCTGGGGGGCGGGCCGCAATTCATAACTTCCCACACTCCGACGGTAATTGTGATTGGCCCGTTCCAGATCCCGATTACTCTGACCTCGCACCAAACCGGCGTAATCGCATTCGCAACTCTCAACTACGCACTGCGAAGCGGAAGCCTCAACGTCTATTACGAACATTTGTTAACTAGCGGTTCTGGTCTTTTCGCCGGAGCGACCAGCGATATTACAGCGTTCTCGTTGAGCCGTCCAATATTGCCAGCCTGGACGACCAATTTTGCAGCCGGATTCGTGAGACTCGGCAGCGTAGGAAATAAATCGGCCGGAATTCTCGGAACCGCGTTCGAATACGGATACGCGAGCGTCGGTGTCTCACGGAAATTCGGACGCAACATTACTCTCTCGGCAAGTTACCAGTTCAACGATCAGACCCAGGCTTCGGGTTGCTCTGCTTCCTCGGGTTGCGGAAGCATCGTGCATACAGCTTTGATCAGTGTTTCCTGGCATACCCTCCCGATTCGCTTGGACCGGGGCAGTGATGTGAAGGGCGATGCGGTGACGGTGGAGAATCCGCAAAGCGATTTACCGAACCCGGCGCCGGACGCAGAGACCCCGGCACCGCCGCCTCCTGATTAATGGAAGGGTTTGAACTGATACCATGACTTCCAGGCGCACGCTCAGCTTTGTTAATGCGCCTAGGCGCATGACCGACCGCAGAACCTGAGGGACCGCAGTGATTCGCATTTTTAATGTGCATTATCCGCTCCGCGCCCTGATCCTGGTGATAGGAGAAGGGGTGATGGTCTGCGCCTCCTTTCTGCTGGGGACAATGCTGCGGTATCGCGAAGACAGTTACCTGGTCCTGAATTTCGAGTACGGGTACTACAAGATTCTGGCGGTCACGGTGTTTGTTCTCTTGCTCTCTCATTGGTTTGATCTCTACGACCCAACCCACTTCGACGAAAAGGGAGAACTGTATTTTCGACTGCTGCTGGTCCCTGGTTTGGTAGCGGTGGGTCTCGGGTTGGTGGCAACCGTGTTTCCTAAGTCCACGTTGGGCAATTCTTCCTCCTTGCTGGGATTAATCATCCTGACGGTGGCCCTACTGGCCTGGCGGAGCGCGTACTCGTGGCTGGCCCAGCAGCCGTATCTGCGAGACCGGGTCTACGTATTGGGCGCGGGCGAGCGGGCGCAGAGACTTGTGTGTGGTCTGCAAACCCGCCCGGAACTGGGAGTCGACGTAGTCGGCTGGAGTGGGGATATGGAAGGCGCTGTGACCCGCCAAAGCCTGGCCTCGCATTTACAGGCAGTTGCTCGGGACCAAGATGTCCATTACGTCATCGTGGCCATGCAGGACCGGCGCGACACTATGCCGATGCAGGAACTACTGCAGCTCCGATTGCAGAGTGCAGTACGCATCGAGGAAGCTACCTCCTGGCTGGAAAAGATTTCCGGCAAGATTGAGGTGGAGAATCTTTACCCGAGCTGGATCATTTTTGCGAAGGGGTTCCGGCACAGCGAGACTTTGCGGCTGGGAAGACGATTGCTCAATTTCACCGCCGGGCTGATCACTTTATTGCTGTCAGCACCGTTGATTCCTTTTATTGCTCTCGCCATCCGGATCGACTCTGCTGGGCCCGTGCTTTACCGCCAGAAACGCGTCGGTCGGGGAGGAAAAGTATTTCTCTGCTACAAGTTTCGCACGATGCGTCCCGATGCCGAGGCCGATAACGGGCCGACCTGGGCCGACGATGATGACCCGAGGATTACCCGGGTGGGAAAAGTTTTGCGAGTCACACGGCTGGATGAGATCCCGCAAATGTGGTGCGTTCTGAAAGGTGACATGGCATTTGTCGGACCACGACCCGAGCGTCCTGAGTTTGTGGAATGGCTTACCAGGGAAATTCCCTACTACAGCCTGCGCCACTTGGTCCGGCCAGGAATCACGGGCTGGGCCCAGATCCGGTACAAGTACGGGAATACGGTGGAGGACGCCAAGGAAAAACTTCAGTATGACCTCTTCTATATCAAAAATGCGTCGATCGGTCTCGACGTTTTGATTATGTTTCAGACTATCAAAATCATTGTCCTGCGCCGCGGTGGGCTATGAATGAGCTCTATCGCTCGGTGCGGGAGTCCTGCCTCACCACTCTGACGTGCAACCAGTGTGTAATGCTTACTGCCGCGTTGAAAATAGGGTAACCTCTAGAGCAACGCAGGGAAGATGCCGAACACCGTGTTCATGCCATAGGGCTCCAAATCAAGTTCCTGCAGGCATTGCTTGCCGACAATGTCAAAGAGCGCAATGTGGGTTGGCTTAACCACGGTGCCCTCGTGCAGGACCGTCTTCACCCAGCGAACGTTCTCGCGGAACAGAGTTTTTCGGATCCGAGTAAACCCCACCCATATCCTTCTTTCGTCGACTGGCAGCAAACTGCGGCACCAGGCTGGGAGCACCTGACGATCGCGGTCTTGAATTTGTCGCAGGTCAATGATTTGGTCAACGCGCAAAGTTTGGCGGTTCACGATGACGATCTTTCCGTCAACTGCCGTGAACAGGATGCGCTCACCGTATACCACCCCGTCATGAGGTTTCTCGACGGCGATTTCAATACGTTTCCCTGACCCATCCAGCGAGACGGCATCGCGCTGGTTGAAGCGAGTGACCCAAATGTTTCCATCCACCAGGAAAACAAAGTTGGGGTGCGACATGTGGGGTTTGGTGGTTTCGACCTTGCGATAATCGATGGCGCGGGAGAAGCGAGCAAAAGGGGCCTCGTCAATCACGCTCCACTCGTCCACGATGTCACCCTGAGGAGTGACCTTAACGACCATGTCAAGCCCGGTGCTCACGACCAGGAGGTTCCCATCCGAAGCTGGAGTCACATGATGAAGGTCATTGAAACAGGGAAGGGAAATATATCCGACTTGCTCGAAAGTCGGCAATCTAAAGGCCAGCACTTCGGTCGTCGTGCATGTATAGAGCGTGTTATCAACCAGTGCTCCACTGTGAAAATTGATTGACGAACTACTGCCAGCCAGCACCGTTGGTGGACTTTTGTATTCGACGCAAGTACGCACGGTGTTGGTTTCAGTGTCGACTTCAAGAATGACAGCAGCCTCATACCAATGCCACTCTTTGATCGGGTCTCGTAAGAGCGCTTTTCGTTGTCTACCGCCTAGGACATAGAGCTTGCGCATATGATCGCTTTTTCCCGGTTACAGATTGCTAAAGTCTCTCCGGCAGTGCTTTCCTATCGCCCGGATTAGCCGCCGGAATGCTGTTCTCTGTTTATGGTTTCAGTGAAATTCAAGTACTGGAACGCACCCTTAGTCAGGATAGGGAGCGCCTAGGTTACATTCAATGTGCACAACGCAAACTGATAATGTTGCGGCCTGCGAAGATTCTCACTTTTGAGCCAGCGTACAGTTACCTTCAATGGAAAGAATAGCAGGCGACGGGAGTTGAAGTGAAGCCCCGCTCCGGCTCTAAGTGCCACGCTTTCAGGCCTACCGTTGTTTTCTGACAGGTCACGCGCTTTTCACGATGTCTTAACACTGACCGCTGGCACCGCTGTTAGACTTTGTTAGGCCGGAAAACTTGCAACTTGCCAGGGCTGGCTCGTGGTTGCGATCCGGAATTTCCGTCTTGACCCTTACATGAAAAAGGACCACGTGTTGGAGCAGAAGTCGGCCTTTGCACCTGAACCCGAGACTGTGCCGCCGCCCTCCTCAAGGCCAATTGCCGCAGCCGCGAATCCGACTGATCGCTCCCTCGCCCACAGCGTGGCCTGGAACGCAGTTGGCGACTGGGGAACCCAAATCTTCACCTGGCTGGCATTTCTGGTGGTGATGCGTCTGCTCACGCCATCGGATTTTGGCATCGCTGCGATGGCCGGGATATTGATGCCGTACTTGGGGCAATTGACCGGCCTTGGACTCCCTCGGGCCGTTGTAGTGCTTCGCGACCTGACCGATCATCAACTGGCGCAAATGAACACCCTCAGCGTGCTGTCGGCGGTGACACTTTTTGGGTTCGGCCTAGTAATCGCAAAGCCCTTTGCGGCGTTTTTTAGGATACCAGCGCTTGCTCCGGTCTTCATCGTGGCCTGCAGCGGCCTTATCGTGAGCGCCCTTTGCGGAGTTCCTGGGGCTACACTCGCCAAACAAATGCGCTTTCGATTCCTTTCCTTACTTGGAGCCACAAGCGCGATCTTAGCGGCCATCGCAACTTTGGCGATGGCTTGGTTGGGCTTCGGATACTGGGCATTGCTATTGGGGAACATGTTTGCGGGCATGGTTCGAGCCGCGGTGATTCTACGAGTTCGCCCCCTCAGACTGGCTTGGCCTCGCTTCAATGCGATCCGCGAACCTTTAAGATTCGGCTGGCAGATATCGGTTTCCGTGCTAGCCATGAATTCTTATCAGCGGCTCGACAATTTTGTTGCGGGTCGAGTGCTCGGACCATCCGCACTCGGCTTTTATGGAACAGCGTGGGAACTGGCCAATGTGCCCATCGAGAAAGTTGCATCGCTCGTCACAACCGTGATTCCCAGCTATCTGGCCGCGGTTCAGGATCAGCCGGCCGCACTTCGTCGCTATCTCCGGGTTCTTACTGAGATGATTGCCCTGGCAACCTTTCCTGCAACGGTTGGTTTGAGCTTAGCCGCCCATGAGTTCGTTCCGGTTGTTTTCGGACATAAATGGGATGGAATGGTGGGCCCGTTGCAGGTGCTTTCTTTCTATGCGGCTTTCCGCTCGATCGTGGCTCTTCTACCCAAAGTCCTAACCGCCACAGGAAATGTTCGTTATGTCATGTGGAATGATTTGGCAGCTCTGTTGCTACTCCCAGTCGCCTTTTACATCGGCAGCTACCGCGGCACCACGGGAATTGCATGGGCATGGGTGGTGGCGTATCCGTTCATCGTTCTGCCGCTCTATTACAAGACCTTCCAGAGCATCGGCATGAAAACCAGTGAGTACCTTCGCGCTCTTCGGCCTGCATTAAACGGGACCATCGCGATGATCCCGGCGGTGGTGTGGGTAAAGTACAGCGTCGCTCCCACGCGGCCGTTGGTCCTTCGTTTGGGTCTTGAGGTCGCCGCAGGAGCGCTAGCGTATCTGGGTACTTTATGGCTATTGCACAAGGAACGAATAATGGCGTTGATCCAGGGCGTTAAGAATCTCCGACCACAACAAACTCCGGTTGCAGGTGAGCCTACCGCTTGAGTCAGAAGCTGCCTGCGCGGTCTACCACTCACGATCACTGGTGTTGCCGTTCCCGCGAAACCCCGGCCGCTGCTTTCAACCGCGATAGCCGGTGAGACTCCACGATGTTGCCTACACTTCGATAAGTCCACAGCTTGCGATTAAAGCGGCGGTTTTTTTCAAAGCTAAACATCCACCGGATCCAGTTGGTAATCAGCTCGCGATAGAGCCAGCGGGGAACCCCCAAGTAGAAAACTCCGAAATCGGGCAGACCCGCGGTTCTGGTTAGAGACACACCGTTGTAGTAGTACCAGTCAAGGAAGTATTTCTTACTCGTACGCTTCGGATCAACGGGATGATAGACAATGGCGTCGGGACAGTATAGTATCCGTTCTCCCCCGCGGATAAGCCGGTAGCCGAATTCGGTATCGTCGCACGTGACGGTGTGGTCGCTGCCGCTCACGCCCAGGTCGAGCCGAAAGAGACCATATTTCGCAAAAAGCTGCTTCCGGAAAGCAGAGTTCGCGCCCATCGGAGGCAAACGAATTTCCTGGAATTCCTCTCCAAGCTCAAAGTTAACCACTGCTTGTTGCCCGTCCCACTGCATCCAGTCGGGCTTGGGGTGGTTCCACAAAGGTACAATCCTGCCACCGACGGCAGTACATTCAAAGCGCTCGAAGGTGCGGGTCAGGTTGGACAACCATTCCGGATGCAGCAGCACGTCATCGTCGGTGAAGGCGATGATCTCACCCTGCGCCGCCGCAATCCCAGAATTCAACGCAGCAGACCTGCCTTGCTGCCCCTCAAAAATATAGCGGACGGGAAACTTTGCGGTTTTTGCGAACTTATGAATCACTGCACGGGTGTCGTCATGGGAATTGTTGTCGACCAGCAGCAATTCCCAGGTCAGATCCGGAGGGCACACGAGGCCAGAGAATGTTTGCAAAGTTGTCTGCAAACTTGCCGCCCGGTTGTAGGTTCCTAAGACTACACTGACGTCCATTGATGCCCGTCTCCCTAATTTGCAGCGTCGGCGTTCGTGCGAGCGGAAAGCAGAAGCTCGATTGCATCATTTGGTCCAGGGACAGATCGGAGGCACACAGGTTGCGATTCGGGCGCAGTCTCGCTCGTGCATGATCAACGCTGAGGTCCCGAGTCGTGGAAAACTTGCGAACTCCGCCTGGCCAGCCACTTCCGCGGACCATCAGAATAACAGGAAAATGTGGTTGGTTTGGAGAGCTTTTTTCGCCCAGTGTGGTTGCAAGTGGACTAGTGCTCGTATGCGGGCAGAGCCAGCCTGCGAGAGACGTCAGGCCCCAGCATCAGGCATACGCGGCTGGCCCGTGATGGCAATTGTTGCGCGGATGCGCGATGCTATACTGCGCGTCTGCTGGGAATTCAGATGGGCGCGCCATGTGACACACTCACGATGCCGGAAGCTCTGACGATTCGTACCTTTCGCAGGCTCGACGAGTTGGGCGAGCTGTCGACGGCATGGGACGAGTTGCTCTTGGAATATCCGCTGGCCACAACCTTCTCATCAATGGAGTGGCTGACATCCTGGTGGCAGAGTTTTGGAGACGGCCGACAGATGCTGGTCCTGGCTTTGTTTGATTCGGAATCGCATCTAGTCGGGGTGGCCCCCCTTTCAATCGTCAGAGAACGAGTCGGTCCATTTTCTTTGCGAGCATTGCGGTTGATGGGGGATGGAAGCGGCGATTCAGATAATCTCGACCTTCCCGTGCGGCCCGGTTTCGAGAAGAGCTTTGCGGAGGCGGTTCTCCAGTATCTCGACCAGCGAAGGCATGAATGGGATCTTTGTCAGCTCAACACCATGCCGCTAGGCTCTCCGGTAGCAAGGGCCATTGTTGAACTTCTTAAGCCAAGTTGGGTGTTGTTTGAATATTCCAGCGTTTGCTCTTCGATCCCTTTACCGGACGGATGGGATGAGTACCTTCAGCGGCTTTCCAGCGAAGACCGGAAGAATCTGGAACGCTATCGTCGTCGCCTGGAAAAGCGGTACGCCACAAGAATTTATCGGTGTACTCGCGAAAGCGAGTTACCCGTTTGTCTGGAAGCACTGTTTCGGCTTCATCAGTTGCGTTGGCAAAATGCGGGTGAGACTGGATCGTTTGCCTCCGAGGAGAGAAGGGAATTTTACCAGCGATTAAGCCGCCGCTTGCTAGATCGATCTCAGTTGGAGTTGTGGGTAATCGAACTTGACGGCGCAATTGTCGCTGCGCAATTCGCCTTTCGCTTTAGGAGCACAGTATTTCAACTGCAGGAGGGATACGATCCTGAACGCGCATCCGACAGGGTGGGATTCATCTTGCGGGGAGCAGCGATTAAGCAACTCATTTCGGAAGGAGTCCAAGTTTACGATTTTCTTGGGGGCACGGATCCTTATAAGACCCGCTGGGGCACCCAAGTGGCGCATTACAGAAATCTTCATTTCGCCCCTTCGTTGAGTCTGGGCGGCGTATTGCTGCGATCAATCCATTACGCAAATAAGAGCAAAAGCTGGCTGCGCGGCGTGCTTCCCGGGGGTGCTTGGAGTCTCTTGCACCGAATCAACGTCACCCTAAAGGGGGAAAGAAAAGCCAAAGACTGAGGTTAGTCCGGAGTTGGCGCGTTGATTCCAGGGCAGGTCCAAAATGCTCAAGAAACAGACTCGATGGTCGCACAAGATGGCGGAACATCCCGCAAGGAATCCTCGAAACTGCCACGCTGGCGGATGAGAAAATCCTGGCCGTTTTCAATCCATACCTCCGGCGGCGTGGGGTGGCTCAAGAAACCGAGAGGACTCGCTGTCCGCGCGTATGCTCCGGATTGAAAGATTCCGACCAGATCACCAACTTCCGTGGCAGGGAAGTGGACCGAGCGGCCCAGCGTGTCCAGCGGAGTGCAGAGCGGTCCAACCACGTCAACCGTTTCCGTCGCTGGGGCGTCGAATCGGTTGAGCACCGCCATGGGGAAATTGCGCTTGATCACCTGTCCCAAGTTGCCAGACGCAGCGAGATGGTGGTTCATCCCGCCATCAAGAATCAGATATGTTTTTCCACGGGATGTTTTGATGTCGTTGATTCTTGTAACGTACACACCGGATTCGCCGACTAGAAAACGGCCGGGCTCGATGATGAAGTTGGTTTGCGCGAAACAGTCTTCTTCTTTGATTTCCGCCATGAGTTCGTGCAGGCCCTTACTGAGCAAGTGCAGATCGAGTTCCGAGTCTCCGGGAAAATAAGGGATTCCCAACCCTCCGCCGAAGTCCAAGGTGCGCACGGGAAGGTTGAGCGCCGCAGCCGCGCGTCTGGCGATGTCCAGTCCTTTGCGGTATTGCGCCAGCAACAGCCGGTGATCGAGGATCTGCGTGCCTACAAACAAATGGATGCCGTGGAAGTCGAGTTGCGGATCATTCGCAATGCGATGGAGGAGTGGTTCGAGCTTTTCTTCATCGACGCCGAAAGGCGCAGACTTTCCTCCCATCAGCATCGCACCTCCCTGTCCTTCTTCGTTCGGATTGACTCTCACGGCAACGGGTGTGCGCACACCGAGCTTCTTACTCAGGGCGCTGATGCGCTCGATTTCCAGTTCAGACTCGGCGTGGATTTCGCCGATTCCCTGGGCGATGACCAGTTCCAACTCCGATTCGGTTTTGCCCGGACCAGCAAAAAGAATGCTTTGTGGGGCGCATCCGGCGCTCCGAGCCTGATGAAACTCGCCTGCGGAAGCAATTTCCAGCCCGCACCCTCTCTCCAGGAAGAACCTAAGAAATGCAGGGTTGGGGTTGGCTTTAGCGGAGTAGCTGATGGCAAACCTCTTCGGCAGAGCGCTTCGCAGCGCGGCGTACTTGCGCTGGACCGTGTCGCGGTCATAAATAAAAACCGGCGTACCGTGACGGGCAACGATTGATGAAACAGTGAGGCCCCCCACTAACAGCTCACCGTCCGCACTCTTCCAATACGAAGTCACGAACTCGGGGAGTTGCTGCATCACAATCCCTCGCGGCGCCGCAATGACGGGTAATCGACCTTGCCACTGCTGGTTTTCGGAAGCTCGTCAAGCACTTCGATCGCTTTGGGAACCATGTAGCGCGGCATTCGTTCCTCGCAGAAAGTGAGCAGAGCCTCTTTGTCGACCGGATCGCCGTCGCGGGGAATCACAAAGATCTTCACGGTCTGGCCCAGCAGTTCGTCGGGAACTCCGATGGCCGCTGCATGCCGCACCTGCCCGCTTTGGAAGACAACCTCCTCCACTTCTGTGGGGCTGATGCGGAATCCTGAAGACTTGATCATGGCATCGCGCCGCCCGACGTAATAGAGAAAACCGTCTTCATCCGTTTTTACCAGATCGCCGGAGTAACACACTCTCTCCACATCGCCAACTTCTGGCGGCAGCAGTGGATTCGGCCTGAGCACTTGGTTGGTTGCGTCGGGCTTGCCCCAATATCCCATGGAAACCGTCGGTCCGCGATGCACTAGCTCCCCGACTTCGCCCGGCTTGCAGAGTTGGCCCTGTTCGTTGACGACCAGTATCTCGGTATCGGGAATCGCCTTCCCCATCGAGGTTGGGCGGCGGTCCAACTCTTCGGGCGGCAGGTAGGTTGAACGGAAAGCCTCGGTCAATCCATACATCAGGAAAATGCGCGTGTTCGGCAACGCGGCACGCAGAACTTTTAATGCATTCTGCGGCATTGCGCCCCCCGTGTTTGTGATGTAACGCAATGCGGGTGAGTTTTTCTGCAACGTGGAATTTGGCTGAGCGAGCAGGCTCCAAACCGTAGGCACGCCCGCTAATCCAGTGATTCGTTCCTTCATCAGCACTTCGACAATCTGCTTGGCGAAGACGAAGTTGATGAGAACCAGCGTAGCGCCCTGTTGAAAGGCGGTCGTCAGCTGATTCAAGCCAGCATCAAAACTAAAAGGAAGTACGGCCAGAATTCGGTCGGAGGATGTGATCTCCAGATAGGTGGATACGATGGTCGCGCCCGCCATCAAGTTGGCGTGACTCAGCATCACACCTTTTGGTTTCCCGGTGGAACCGGAAGTGTAGAGGATCGCAGCCAGATTTTTTTCAATGCCCCAGTCCTGCCACTTATTTTCGGATGCGACATTCGTCATCGCATCGAAATCATGCACTGGAAGGGAAGTCGCGGTGCGCTCTCCATAGGGGACGATCACCAGGAAGCGGAAGGAGTGAAGGTCGTGGAGGACAGGCAAAAGGGACTCGAGTTTCGCCGCGGAGGTAATCAAAGTCGCGATGCCGCAATCTCGGGCGATGTGAGCCACCTGCTCGGGAAAGAGGACCGCATTGATCGGAACGAACACGCCTCCAGCCTGCGACACTCCAAAAATGGAAAGCACCTGGGCAACGCTGGGATCAAGGTAGATCCCAACTCGTTCCCCTCGCTGAAGACCCGCGGCTCTTAGGCCTGAAGCCAATCCCGACACGCGAGCGCTGACCTCTGCGTAAGTAAAGCGGTCATTTCCGTGAACCAGTGCTTCCTTCTCGGGAGACCGTGAGGCGCTGGCACGCAGCATGTGATGAAGTAAGAAGTCCATGTATCTGCTCAATCTTTCTTGAACTCGGGATCATCCTTTATGTGATCTTTATTCTGACCTGCCAGAAGTCGGCTGACGGCGGGCCTCAGTCTTGATTCGACGGCATAAGCCAGGTTCCCCAGCCGCCCTCGAAATACGAAGTGGTGACTCAGGGGCTGAACCTGATTGGTCCATCGCATCTTCCATTCCTGGTCCTGACCCGTGGTCTGATAGGCTCGGACGCCGCGCGCGGCGCAGTCGCGTACGATTTCGTCAATGATCAAGTGGCCCGGGCTGAACTCCTTGAAACTCTCGTTGTAGGCGACAACCACCGAGTAGTAGCAAGCTCGATGAGTAAAGCCATAGTGACCTGCGATCAGCTGACCGTCCAGTTCCAACAAGTAGAGAGTGAAATAGCCGGCGCGTGCCGCCGATGCGGCGACTTCGTCGAGGAAGGGCTTTCTTCCATATAAAAGAATGGCGGTGCGTTCCTGGCCTTTCCAGCCGCTTGCTTCCAATTCATAAAAGCGATTCAGTGCTTTCGGGTCGGCCGTTTCCACGCGATGCAGCTTCAACGACAAACTCTTCTCAGCAATCTCACGCCGTATCTGGCGAAGTTGCCTTCGTAACCTGGCATTGACTGGCAATTGCTTCAGAAGCTCAGGGTCTGCCGGCACGGGCACGTATGGACTCGGCTTATCGTCGATTTGAATAGTAGACAATCCGTCGGCTCGGGCCGCGGCAGCCAGTCGGCTTACGGCGCTTCCCTGCAAGGCATCCCGAAGCTGCAAGACGTCCCAACCATCCAACTCCCTAAGATATCTCCAAGTGGCTTGGATTGCCGCTTCACCATTGGGGCCGGCGCTGTATATGGCATCAAACCGGCCAGCACACGAGTTGACAGGAGCGCGAAATTTTCGAACCGGCATTTTGCTGAACGTCCCCGTCTCCTCTATCAGAGGCAGCATCAGGCACAAACGGCCCTCAAGCCTGGCTGCGATCACAATAATGTTCTTGCGACGAGCAAAGAATCGAAAGTAAGCTCGGATCCACTCCGGACGATAAAACGGTTGATCATCTGCGGCTCCCGCGCAAAGCTCCCGCCATTCATCCGCCAATTGGTCCAAGATTTCCCCACGACCTCGGTACGCAGACATTACGAATGAAGAAGAAGGAACTTCAATACGGCTTTTGGTCGTGGCCATAGAAATCAAACCCCCTCAACCAGCCATGAAATCGGCGCGCTCCGATACTGGTTTGCGCTCGGCTTCACCGCTTGAGATCGCATGACTCGGAAGTCCGATTCCTGTCACGTCACTTCGAAATTTGTGAACGTCCAATGGAGATCCGAATTCAACAGTTTGGGCGTCTGGCTTGCGTCTTCGTAAGCGACGACGCGATAGACTCTCTCGCGAGCTCGGAATCCGGCATGCTCCAAAAGCGAACTGAAACCAGTGTCTGTAGAGCAAAGGCCGTCTATCCTTATAACTTTCTCTTTACGGCAGACTTCAACCACAGCTTCGAGCAGGGTACCTCCGAAGTCCGCAACATTGCGGCTGAACAGATCGGCGATCCACGCGGTTTCGTCTTCCAGAATAAACAAAACGGCGAACCCAACCAGTTCTCCGGCCCGGCGAGCGACCAACACTCGCCATCTCCCGAGGTTGGCGGTTGACGATCCGCTCGGAACAAAGGGGTCTTCCAAATACCTCCAATTAAGCTCCTCCGCGGCGCGGCTTGCCCGGACTGTTCCGAGGCTCGACGTAATCTGATCCAGGTAGGAGAATTCTTCGTCGAACGGCTTGTCGTGCCGGGAGATTTCCACCCCATCCGCAGAACGGTCTGACCGCCGCATTCCGAGTATTGCATTCGCGGTCGCCACAAGTGGCTTAGTCCATCCGCCCGTGCCCAATCTCTTACCCAAAAACTCGTCGCTCCGCAGCAGAAGGGCATAGCGAATCACGTCAGAACTGGAATGCATTCCCAAGCGGGCAAACGTCGACATTCCTCGGTCATGCGGTGGACAGTCATAGCAGAACGCCACCTCGCAGGAATTCGCCGGCTCAAACGTGGCTCTCTGCAGCAGCACAGCCGGACCGAGACTTCGGAACGGCGCTTCGACAGCGAACTCGACAACTTGCCCACAGACCACCTTCCTTCCGTCAACCCAAAACGAACGGGGAACGACTGAGGCCATCGCAACGATTGTGTCGCTGCCTTGCGGGTTCGCGACCCATGACCATCCTGGACCCAAAGGGTTCGCATGCCGCCTCTTCTGGATCTTACGGTTCGGCCGCCCGGGAAGATTCCGGTCCAGAATCTCGATTAATTGTTCTTCTTCATTGGCAAGAGAAGCCAGCCGTATTGTGATGCTCATTCGGCCGCAACCCCGACTGGCACATGCTTTCGCTTAACCAACCATGCCACGCCCTGATCTCTGCGGTACAACTCCTGGACGGCCACTCTCAAAACCTCATTCGCGGCTTTCATGCCCCGTGAAAGCAAGAGGAATTGTAGACAATAGAGATGAATGTACAGTAAATTTCTGTGCGACAATCGGCGGCGCCATGTGAAACCGTACTGTGAGATGGCATCGGCATTTAGAGTATCGTCTCGACTGCGTTAAAAGCCCAACAGATACCGGAGTTCAGCATCTCTTTGCCACCGACAGCTGGATTCTCATACCCTACGATGCGAGCAACCCGCTCGCGTCGAGCAAAGCCAAGCTTCAGGAAAGCCGCCTTCCAAGGACCGCATTCCGAAGAGTACCCCTCCAACAGACTCGCTCTCTCTTTGCGGCACAGGCTAACCAGCGCGTCGATCAATGCAACACTGACGTCCTCAAACTGATGCCCGAACACGTCCCCGATCCCGACCCTGCCGCCGCAGTTGAGTGCTGTCAGGAAACCGACTAGTTCCCCAGCGCGGCGAGCGACTAATGTGAGATAGGTGCACCGGGGCAGTTTTCTGTAACGCCAGTTGAGCAATTCGGCCGAACGGCTGGCCCGAATCACTCCTGAGCTCGAGACAGACTGATCCAGTTGAGTAAACTCATCGTCGAAGGGCCCATCAAACGAGGAGATCTCTATTCCCTGCATGCTTCGGTTCCCGCGAGTCGAGAATTTGACGTTGAGGAGGAGGTTCGCAGCTGCAATTGCGGGTTTAGCCAACGGCCCGTCTCCCAGTTTTTTCCGCAAGAACTCATCACTTCGCAGTGGAAGCGCGTAGCGAAATACTTCAGCATTGGCCTGCATCCCCATCCGTTTAAAAGTGGACATGCCCTGGTCGTGCGGCGGACAGTCGTAGCAAATCGCGATTGCGCCAGAGTCCACCGGCTCGAACGTGGCCCGCTGCAGCATGACTGCTGGACCCAGACTGCGATATCTCGCATCCACAACAAACTCCCCCACTTGCCCGCAGACTACCTTCTTACCATCGACAAACAAGCAGCATGGAAACACCGAAGCCATCGCGACCGCAGCGCCATCACTTTTTTCATAGAGAAACCAGGACCATGCTGGCCCCGCAGGGTTGGCAAAATGGCGCCATTCAAACCGGCCTTCTAGACGATCAAGCAGGTTTCTATCTTGAAGTTCCATCATCTGCTGCTGATCAACCGCCGCCGAAGCGGGTTTCAGTACTAGGCTCATCTGGCTAGCAGAGCTCTTGCTCTTCCCCCATTCTTTCGCAAAAGGAAAACGTCCGCTGTACATTCACAAAAGGGCCGTAACGCATCAACGGCATCTTCGTAGCAACCGACAAGGCTATGTTCCTTCCCCGGCCTGACGTCTCCGGCCAAACTTTCCATCAGCGCGCCTGCATCTGACTCTTGCGCTCCCTGATCGAGCGGCAAGCTAGTCACGGGCGATTGATGCGTTGCCTTACGACCCGGCAACCACCGGGCTACCGTCGGCCCGACCCTGACCCCCATAGCATAGGCAAGCTGCCCGAGAGGTCCCCTAAAGAGAAAGTGGTAGCGAATCGAGAGCCTGTCGTTCGTCCACTTCATCTTCCATTCTTGGTCCTTCCCCGTTATGTCGTAGGTGTGGATGCCACGAGCGGCACAATCCTCTAACAATTCACTCACGATAAGATGACCCGGCGCGAACTGCCTGAAGTTTTCATTGTGAGCCACGACCGGTGAGTAGCAGCGGCCGTGGTAAGTCAGAGCGAAGTGAGCGGCGATGAGCTGGCCCTTGAGTTCCAGCATGTACAGAGAGAAATACCCGAAGCGAGCCGCCGATTCGGCTAGCTCATTGAAGAATTGTCGCGTTGAAGGCCCGCAGTTCACTGCAGTGTTGTTTCTCCCTTTCCAACCGCTGGCTTCGAGATCAAAGAAGCGATCGATGGCGTCCCGGTCGGCTGTAGCGATGCGATAAAAATTCAGAGATCCCTGTTGTTCGCGCTTCACTTGTCGCAGCTTGGTTCGCAGCCGTGCGTTCAGTGGCATCTTCTGGAGAAGCTCGGGATCGGCAGGTATCGGCACAACCGGGTTCCACGTTTCAGGAAGTTGGAAGGTCAAAAATCCGTCCCTCCGCGCCTCCTCCACTAGCCGGCAGCACGTGCTCCCCTCAGGGGTGTCAAGTAACTGCAGCACGTCCCAGCCGCCATTGTCCTTGAGGTAATTCCACGTCGCGCGGATTGCGGCATCGCCCTCGGGGCCGGATCGTCGGGCGGCATCAAAACGGCCGCAATTGAGATCGACTGGAGCCCGCAGTTTTCGCAACGGGACCTTGCCGTACCTACCCAACTCTTCTACCAGCGGCAATACCAGTTGCAGACGATGGTCGAGCCGAGCCGTGACGAGTACCACCTTAGCCCCGGGGATCATGTTTCGAATATGGGCCCGAATGAATTCCGGGCGATAAAACGGATGATCGTCTGCTGACACGTCGCAAAGATCACGCCACTCATCTGCCAGTTCGTCGATGATCTCCACACCGCCTCGTCGAGCACTCACGATAACGGCCGAAGCGGGTCTGATGGCTAAACTCATTTAGCTAGCAGAGCCCTTGCTCTGCCCCCTTTCTCTTGCACAAAGGAAAACATGCACTTCATGTTGGCAAAAACGGAGGCACGCATAAGGGACGTTTTCGTAGCAATGGACAAGGCTGTGCGTCCTCATTCCGCCCGACGCCTCCCAGCCGAGCTTTTCAGCAGCCCGCTGATACCGTGGAATACAAAATACCTCATGGCGCGAAGAAATGTGATCGCAGAGGGCATTGGATCTTTAAAAACCAGCATGGCGTCGAAAACCCGAGGGCCAAAATCCTCGTGAAGATGCAGGAGACTGTAGGAAAGTTCTTTACGAGCAGCGGCGGATCCACGCGCCGCAGACATAAGGCAGTAGATCCGATCAAGGTAGCCGACGGTCCATCTCCACTTTGTGCCCGCGGCATATGTCCGGGGTATCTCGGGTCTTTCGCCGTGTACCACCTGCCAGTGATACAAGGGAAAATCTATTCCCGCCAAGATCGGCAACGAGATCGTACCCCAGTAGCGTCCATTGACCTCCATCAAGACTGCGCCGCCGTCATTGGGATTGACCTTAAACTCAACCATCGCAACTCCCTCCCACTGTAGCGCACGCAGCAGCGCCAGCGACGACTCAACCAGGGCGGGATCGGGATGCTCTGCGACCGCCGTGACCGAAACTCCTCCCGTATACGGCAACTCTTTCAGACGGCGATGCTGGAAAACTGCCAGGCAGTTCCCCTCGTGCATTAGCATTTCGACACCAACGCCAGCACCCACACAATATTCCTGGAGCAACATGGGTGGCGTAAACTCCCGGGCGGTGGGAAACTTCAGGGCGATCTCATCGGCAGTCGCCAGGGTAAAGCTCTTGGTCTCTTCTATGCGCGTTTCCTTGTCCGCCGGTTTGAGTACCCAGGGAAAAGGAAAGCTCCGAGCCAGATCGGACAACTGCGCGGAATTCGAAACGACAACGGTCTTCGGCACTCGAACCCCACATTTCTGCGCGATTTCCAGCGTCGAAACCTTGTTCAGAACGAGACGCGTGATCGGAGGCGGCGGACAGGCGACGTGCAACATATCCTTGAAATCATCGTAGTGTTCCGTCATCGCCGTTAACGTCTGGTCATCCGTGGGGATCAGCATGTCGTGGCCCCGCTCTCGAATGAACCGGCTGAGTTGTTCCACGAATTCGGTTCGGCCCAAGTCGGGGCGGCGAATGCGTCTAAACTCGCAAAGCGCGCGCGAAGGAACGCGGTACTGGAAGGCAAAATCGGCGACATCCACGGGCACGCCGTTCTTGTGCAAGGAACGCGCGATTGGGGCAATGATGCGCGGTATCCAACCCAGGATAAGAACAGGACGTTTCAGAAGATTCCTTGTTTTACCAACACCAGTAAGGCCAAGCCGGGCCCCAGAGGGGGCACAGGATGAGCTTCGTTCAGAATGTCTATCTTACGATTAGGCAGGCTGTTACTAGAAGCCCGTCCAAACGGACCCCATGCCTGACTCATCCAGCCGAGACTGCAACCTCGCTCTTTTTCTTTTCGACGAATTCGGCCATACATTTAATGCTGGCAAAGTTGTCGGGCGTCAATTCCTCGTCCGATATCTTAATGGCGAATGACTGCTCAAGGAAAGCAACGACATCCAAAACCCCTAAAGAGTCGATGATGCCTGCCTCAAGCAGCCGCAGGTCGTCATTGATAGCCCGCTTTCTGGCTGCGGGGAACTTCTGCACAACGAAAGTTAAAATGCGCGTGTTGGTCGAGTTGCCCTCTTTCATGCCTCGGTATCCCCTGGGTCGTGATAGCTTCGATTCTGGCCAAATCCCGGCTTACTCCCGAGCCATTGCAGGTCGTACATACGGGAGAGATTTGAAGGTGGATTGTACAAGGGAGATGTGAACGTAGTGTAAATTAGTGCGATGTTTTGGCTCGTGCCCGCCCGGATATCTTAAACTAACGCGGGAGAGTTCCACCGCGCTCCCAAAAACGTACCGGAGCAGACGTGATGAGAGTCCTCGACCTCGGTTGTGGCGACGGATTAACGCCTCAAAAACTCGGCCTTCCTCCAGTCTGGGAAATTATCGGCCTCGACGTTAGTTACGCCTCCGTATCAAAAGCACATATCAATTTTCCGCATAGAGCCTTCGTCTGTTCGGCCGCGGAGATGTTGCCATTCCCGGCTTCGAGCTTTGATCGCGTGATTTCAAATGTCGCTTTGCCTTACATGGATCTCACCAAGACGCTCGCAGAGACTCATCGCGTCCTGACGCCCGGCGGGACATTGCTCGCAAGCTTGCACCCCATGAGCTTTACGCTCGCTGAGCTCCGCAAAGCGTTTCCAAAACCCAAGGCCGTGGTGTATCGGGTTTGGGTTCTCGCCAATGGCTTCGTATTTCACGTCGCCGGGCGTAACTTCGGGGAATTTTTTCAAACCGAGCGCGGAATTAGAATCGCGCTGCGACGCGCCAACTTCGCCAGCATTTCGTTCCGAAACGATTCGAAACGGTGGTTCGTGGAAGCTGCTAAGCCGTTGGAAACTCGTCCAGCCTGATCGGAGACACACTCTCGCTTTATTGATACAGTCGGGAACCTAAGGTGTTGGTTTTTGTTAGAGTTCTGAAGGCCAGCGCGAGCGGCGCCGGCGAAGCTACCGGCGTCTTTACAAGGTTCTCGAATCGCTTTGCAAGCGCAGGAGTTAGGGAAATTCATCAAACTTTCATATTTGCCGGCGGGCTTATCGGGTGAAATACTGTTTGCACCAAACCGGACGTGGAGTCTTATGCCCGGGTTGTGAAGCCTGCCCTGCGTTTGCCGACGAAAGCCGCTTTGCAAGGTCATCCCTGGCGGTCGAACTGAGACTGGAATAGTGGATAGCTTTTCCGTCACAAGTCGCTTTTCCAGGAAAGGGCACGGCGGCCTTGAGGCTTAATTCAAAGGCTTGAAAATCGCACTAAGTAATTTATCGCGCGGGACGAGGAAGGCAATCGTTTTGGAAAAGGCTTTACCACTGCGGAAAAAAGATGCTCTGAACGGGGCGTTTTTCTGGCTGACCGCGTTCTATGTGGTTTATTGTGCCCGCCCCGGAGACTTTTTCCGCATTTTAGGCTACATTCCGTTGGCCAAAATTACCGGACTGCTGGCACTATTCAGTCTGATACTCGCTGCTGGCAGAACCCCCCGCCGATTTAAGGATCTGCCGAAGGAAGCCTCTTATCTATTGGTAATTATCGTGCTGCTATTCGCGGGCTCCTTTCTTTCCCCCGTGTGGAGGGGCGGAGCCTTTTTTAACACCCTCGATTTTGCCAAGTGTTATGTGGCATGGGTTCTGACCTTTCTCCTGATCACAACGTTGGCCAGGCTCAAGCGAATCATCTTCCTTCAGTCCGCTTCCGTAGCGTTAGTGTCCCTGGTAGCCCTCCTAAAGGGCCATTCTGTCCCGCGCCTGGACGGGGTTATCGGAGGCTTTTACTCCAACCCAAATGACATGGCTTTCGCTATCGTCCTGTCCTTCCCCTTCTGTTTGGCGTTCTTCCTTTCCGCCAAGGGCGGCGTGCGCAAAGCCTTGTGGTGTTTTGGCATGTTGGCGATGGCGGTTGCTCTGATGTTGACCGCTTCGCGAGCCGGCTTCATTGACTTGGTTATCGCGGGAGCGGTTTGTCTGTGGCATTTTGGAGTGAAGGGGAAACGTCTATACCTGATTGTCGCGACCGTTTTCCTAGGCGCCGTGTTGTTATTGGTAGCTGGCAAGACACTGATGAGGCGCTTTGCCGCTATTTCGTCCGACGAAGTGACAACCCAGCAAGAAGACACCGCTCACGAATCGTTCGAGGAGCGAAAACTGCTGATGTTCAAGGCGTTGGATGCGATTGCTCACTACCCGATACTAGGGGTGGGCGCGGGAGACTTTGTTGTTTATTCAGGACTGTGGAAGGAGGTACATGCCTCATACCTGCAAATCGCTGCGGACGGAGGTATCCCGGTTCTGCTGCTATATCTGATGTTCTTTCTTCGCGGTTTCGCTAATCTGAGAAAACTCAGCAAGAGAAAGAGCCTGGATAACGACACAACATTATTCGTAGGAGCCTTAAAAGGTTCATTGATTGGCTTTGTGGTGGGCGCCTGCTTTGCTCCTGAAGCTTATCAATTTTTCCCTTATTTCACGGTTTGCTACACGTCCGTCTTTCTCGCTATGAACCAGGAACGGGTAGAGGCGGCAGTCCTTGCAACCAAGCCCTTGCCCGCGGCTCGGCGGCGTTTTGCCCAGGCTTAAATGGGCGATGGGAGATCAATGCGCTCGCAGCTTGTCGCCGATCTGTTGCCACTTCTCCGTTGTACGATCTGCGGTTCTCCCTTGGAGGAGCAGGAGCAGGGTTGCCGCTGTCCAGCTTGCCGCAAAGAGTTCCCTCTGGTGCGTGGAGTGCTGCGGTTCGTGGAGGCCCGTAACTATGCGGACAGCTTCGGCTACCAGTGGCAGAAGTTTTCGCGGACCCAGTTCAAGCCCGAATTTCCCGGGCGGAACTTCGGGAGAAAAACGGGACTTCGAGAAGAGGATCTGCGCGGAAAATTGGTTCTCGATGTGGGCTGCGGTATGGGCAGGTTCGCCGAAGTTGCCACCCGCTGGGGCGCCAGGGTAATCGGAATTGATCTCAGCGCCGCGGCAGAAGTGGCCGCCTGTAACCTGGCGGACCGCGATTTTGTGGCTCTTCAAGCGGATGTCTTTGCTCTGCCCTTCGCGCCCGGTAGTTTTGACTGCATCTATAGCATAGGCGTGCTCCACCATACTCCCGATTGCGAAAAGGCGTTCAAGAGCCTTCCCCGATACTTGAAGCCGGGCGGAAGCATAGCCGTGTGGCTATACAGCGGGTACAACAACTGGTATCGCTTCAGCGATTATTACCGGAAGTTTACACACCGCGTGCCGATTCGAAGGCTGCACTCTTTTCTGCGCGTAGCCGTACCTTGCTTCTATTGGCTCGACCGCGGTCTGCGTGCTGTTCCATTAGTTGGCCCTCCCCTGGCAGGAATGGTGCACCACGTTTTCCCGGTGAATCGAAATCCGAATCCCGAGATGAGGATTTTGGACACTTTGGACTGGTATTCACCGAAATATCAATCGAAGCACACTTACGAACAAGTGTTCCGATGGTTTGAGAGCTGCGGCCTCGAACACCTGACCGTGGCTGATATCTCGATTGGCGTCAAAGGGCAAAAGCCTGTTTCCCAGCTAATTGACAAATCTCCCGAGATACCTCGCGAGCGCAATCTACCCGCTGAGATGGTGAGCACTGCTGGCGATACATAATGAATCCGCCGACTCCCAAGAGAGGTTTTTCGGTAGGGAAGAAAGCAGCACGCACCATGCGCTGGTTTCCTTCGTATGCGTGGCAGCGGATTACGCGCCGCGCACCGCGGGGCAAAACTCATCTGATGATTGCGCTCGCCGACCACTTTGAGCCCGCAATCTTGCCTCATGACGGCTCTGCTCGCGCGCCTTATGATGAGCAGGAGCGGCGGTTGGAACATTGGAGCCGAATCTATCCCCGGATTTTTGACGCCCTGCGCGACTCGGACGAACGGCCTTTCGTTCACAGTTACTTCTACCCCGCCGAGCAGTACGACAGGGGTTTGCTGGACTGTCTTGCTCGCCACTGCGATGCGGGTTGGGGCGAAGTTGAAATCCACTTACACCACGGCCTCAAGCATCCTGACACGGAGGAGAACACGCGCCGACAGTTGCTCGAGTTTCGGGACGCGCTTGCCTCCGTGCACGGGGGCCTTTGTTATTTGGACGGCTCGGGACCGCCGCGCTACGGTTTCGTTCACGGAAACTTTGCCCTGGCAAATTCGGCAGGCGGATACAACTGTGGAGTGGATTCCGAAATGCAGGTGCTGGCAGAAACGGGTTGCTATGCCGATTTCACCATGCCCCCAGGACTTTACCACCAAACCCACATTGCTAAGATCAATTCGCTCTACGAATGCTTTCCGCCGCTGGACCGGCCACGGGCCCATCGTAAGGGAGGTAACCTTGAAGTGGGACGTACTCCAAGCGTATTTCCATTGATGGTCGAGGGTCCGCTGATGCTGAGCTTTGTGCGGCCTAACGGCCACCGGCTGATTGGGATTGAGAACGGCTCGCTCACCGCCAACAATCCCCCCAGGATGTATCGGCTAGGGCTCTGGAAAAGTGCGGGTATTAGGGTGAAAGGGCGGCCGGATTGGTTGTTTATCAAACTGCAGTGTCACGGGATGGATCCGCGAGACGAGGAAGTCATGCTGGGAGAACCGGTGCAGCGCTTTCTGCGTGAACTCATCGAGGGCGCGCAGCAAAGATCGGAAACCCTTCACTTTGTTTCGACGCGGGAGATGGTCAACATAATCCTGGCGGCGTGCGATGGACGGGAAGGGAACCCGGGCGAATATAGGGATTACCGCCTCCAGCGTCTGCGCACAGCTCCTGCGCAGTCTTCACTGGCAGATGCAGCTGCAGTCGTTCTCAAGAACTGAGCTTACAATGTGCGGAATCGCGGGAATTGTCGGCTCCGAAGACGATGGACGGCTGGACTATGACGTTCTCCACCGCATGTGTCAGACGCTCGTCCATCGCGGGCCGGACGACGAAGGGCTGTTCATCAAGAGCGGTGCAGCGTTGGGGATGCGCCGCCTCAGAATTATTGACTTGGCCGGTGGACACCAGCCAGTGTTCAACGAAGATCTAACTATCTGGGTAGTGTTTAACGGAGAAATCTATAACTTCCGCGAGCTTCGGAAGGAACTCGAAAGCCGGGGCCACCGTTTTCGCACCCATACTGACACTGAGGTCATAGTTCACCTCTACGAAGAGTTTGGAGCGGATTGCGTCCACAAACTCCGGGGAATGTTTGCCTTCGCGCTGTTTGACGAGCGGAAACGGCATCTGCTGCTTGCCCGTGACCGGCTGGGCAAGAAACCATTGCATTATGCCTTCTTCCGTGGACAGCTTTTGTTTGGATCGGAGATCAAAGCAATCCTGGCTGCTGCGCCCGAACTTTCAGTCGTCAACACGCAGGCCCTGCTGCAGTATTTTTATTTCGGCTACATCCCTGATCCGGCGACGGCCTTTTCGGCAATTCAGAAGCTGCCTCCGGGACACATCCTGGAATTCCATGGCGGCGAAGTGCGGGTTCGCCAGTATTGGGAGTTGCCCGAGTATGGTACGGGTTCGCCGGTCAGCGAAGAGGAATGCCTCGATCAACTTGAGGAAAAACTTGCGGAAGCGGTGCGCATCCGTTTGATCGCGGACGTGCCGCTCGGCGCCCTGCTCAGCGGTGGCACAGATTCTTCGACGATTGTGGCGCTGATGGCTCGCGCCAGCCCGCAGCCGGTCAAGACTTTCTCCATTGGTTTCCGGCACGCAGACTTTAACGAGGCTCACTACGCGCGCATCGTTGCGGAAAAATTCGCCACTGAGCACCACGAACTAATTCTCGAACCGAACGTGGTGGAGACCGTCGAGACGCTTGCCCGCTCCCTCGAGGAACCTTTCGGGGACTCGTCGATGCTACCGACGTATTACGTGTCCTGTTTGGCTCGAAAACATGTGACCGTGGTGCTGTCCGGGGATGGAGGCGACGAGGCATTTGGCGGCTACGACCGCTATCGAATCCATCTGCAGGAACGGTCACGCTATCCGATTCCGGGATGGGCAGGACGCTGGTATCGCAACCAGATATATCCACACCTTCGCTATGGCGTGCCGGGGCGCAATCTAGCCTACAGTATTTCTCTGCCCTGGTCTGAGCGCTATATCGAGGCGGTCTCTCTAGTGCCCGCGCAAAGGAACTTCGCGCTGCTTGCGGACGAATTCGTGAACTCGTTCCACGGCGATGCCGACCCATTGAAAATATTTCGCCGTTATTTAGCCAAGGCTCCGGCAAGCGATCCCTTAAGCCAAGTGCTGTATCTTGACACCAAGACTTATCTGCCTGGGGATATTCTGACCAAGGTGGATCGCATGAGCATGGCGGCGTCGCTGGAAGCACGCGTTCCGATGCTGGATCACGTTTTCCTTGAGTGGGTTACTGCTTTGGCGCCGCAGTGGAAGATGGGCAAGGGAGGACAGAAGTATATCCTTACAAAACTGGCGCAGCGTGTGGGTGTTCCCGGGGAAGTGCTGCACCGGCCCAAGCAGGGTTTCGCTTTGCCACTTCTTCATTGGATGCGCCACGAACTCAAGGAATTGGTGCTTACCCTTTTGCTGGAACCACGCACTTTGCAGCGCGGATATTTCAACGAGCCAGGCGTCCGCCAGTTGCTGGATGCGTTCTTCCGTGGCCAGACGAACGACTATCTCGAAATCTGGCGGCTGATGATGTTCGAACTCTGGCAACGCAACTTTCTTGAGCAGTACAAAATGTATGATTCGGAACTTCAGGCGAACTGCGTCGCCAGCCTGCCCGAGAGGATGGGATGACCTCCTCGCGCTCATCGGCCGAGCTTCCCGGTCTCTTTCTGATGACCAACAGTTTTGAGACTGGGGGCAGCGAACGCCAGTTCGCGGCGCTTGCCCAGTCTTTTCGCGCGAGTTCGTTTCGCCCGTGGATTGGTTGCATCGTAAAACAGGGCGGATTTCTGGAAGGCTTCGACGAAGTAATGGAGTTTCCGCTGGGCGGAAATCTGTATGGTGTGCGTTCGATGCAAACCCGTCTGCGCCTGGCCCGCTATTTGAGGGAGTCTCACATTGCAGTGGCCCACGCTTTCGATTTCTATACCAATCTTGTATTGATCCCTGCCGCAAGGCTGGCCCGAGTTCCGGTTGTGATTGGCAGCCAGCGTCAGTTGGGCGATCTCCTGAGTCCGACCAAGTCCCGAGCGCAATTGGCTGTTCTTCGCTGGTGCGACCGCGTGGTCTGCAATTCAAACGCCGCCGCGAGCCTTCTGATGAAGCAGGGTTTGCCGGAGCGCCAAATCGTTGTTATCGGCAATGGCCTTGCCCCGTCGGCCTTCGCGCCGGCCACGCCTGCTTTCGACCGCACTTCCGCGGTCCTTCGCATTGGCATGATTGCGCGAATGAACACGCACTCGAAGAACCATAAATTATTTCTCCGAGCCGCAGCCAGCGTTCTCCGCAGATTTCCTTATACGGAGTTCATCCTGGCTGGAGATGGCCCGCTGCGGCCGGAACTGGAACGCCAAGCCAGAGACTTGCAGATTGGCGATCGAGTTCGTTTCCTGGGAGATCGTCGCGATATCACGGCGATTCTGGCTTCGCTGGATATCTCAGTTTTGCCTTCCGCGTCCGAGAGCTTGTCTAATGCCATTCTTGAATCGATGGCGGCTGGAGTGCCGGTTGTGGCTGCCCGAGTCGGAGGTAATCCGGAACTGGTTGCGAACGATCGCGGAATCTTGGTTGCCTTAGGCCACGTAGAGGCGTTGGCGAATGCGATTGAGTGCCTCTTGCAGAACCCGGCGATGCGCGCCGAGTTTGGGCGGACCGGCAGAAAATTCGCGGAGTCGAATTTCACTATCGCCGCCATGCGGAAACGCCACGAAGAACTTTATGCACAGTTGCTCGAGACCAAAACGCGGCGCCGGAATCCGCACCGTTCTCGCGCCTCCGAAGAAGAGTTGCCGCCTCGCCCGCTACGAGTGGCTATCGTCGCAGCATCGTCGCGTTATGTGGGCGGGCAATCGGTTCAGGCTGAACTGCTTTTGGCCAACTGGCGCAACGACTCCGAGGTTGAAGCTTCGCTGATTCCGATCGATCCTTCTTTGCCGCGCGGGTTGAAATGGGTAGAATCCGTTCCCGTCCTTCGTACCATTGTGCGCCAACCTTTCTACCTGGCGACACTTTGGCGAGGTCTAAGTCATGCGGACATCGCCCACATTTTTTCTGCTTCTTATTGGTCTTTTTTGATTGCCCCGGCACCCGCATGGATGCTGGCGCGCGCCAGGGGCAAGAAAACGATGATCCACTATCACAGTGGCGAAGCGCGGGATCATTTGCGTCGATTCCGCACCGCTCGCCCGGTACTTGCGAAAGCCGACCGTCTGGTCGTCCCGTCAGGATATCTGGTTGAGGTGTTTCGCGAATTCGGGCTCGCTGCTCAGGTGGTTCCGAATATAGTGGATTTGTCGCAGTTTACTTTTCGCGAGCGAAAGCCATTGCGTCCTCATCTGGTCTGCACGCGAGGCTTCCATCCGTACTATCGTGTGGATCTCGTGGTGCGAGCTTTCGCCGAGGTTCAACGAGAATTTCCACTCGCCCATCTCGACTTGGTTGGGCAAGGTCCTCAGGAGGCAGAGATTCGCAAGTTGGTGCAGCGGTTCAATCTCACGGGCGTGAACTTCGCCGGAGTGGCCTCGCGGCAAGAGATCGGCAGTTTCTATGATGCGGCGGATATCTTCATTAACGCCTCTGCCCTGGACAATATGCCGGTCTCAATTCTGGAAGCGTTTGCCTCGGGAACTCCAGTGGTGAGCACTGCTCCCGAGGGCATGCGTTATTTGGTCGAACACGAACGCACGGGGTTGCTGTCCGAACCAGGCGATGCCAGAGCATTAGCTGGGAATGTGATTCGGCTGATGCGCGATCCCGGCCTTTATTCTCGCATCGCATTCAATGCGCATGAACAGTCGAAGCGATATTGCTGGACTGAGGTACGCGAGCAGTGGCTGGACATTTATCGATCTCTAGCTCCGCGAAACTGCGGAGCGACTCACGGATTGATCAGTGTGGCGTGAGGATCTTCCGCTTGTGGTCGCCGCCGGAATCCATGGAACTTTTGCCGCCTTGCAATGGCGATGGGAGTCATGCTCTCTTGTCGGTGGCGTTCGGATTAAATCGCGGTTCCTTGATTGCATACTTCAACAAACACCAAAGGGCCCGCACGCCGTCCTTCCAGCCAATCTTCTTGCCCTCTTCGTAGGTGCGGCCTGAATAACTAATGCCGATTTCGAAGATGCGCAGGCCGCGCCGTGAAATCTTGACCGTGATCTCGGGCTCAAAACCAAATCGATCTTCCTCCAGAGGAATGGGCTGGATGACTTCCCGCCGGAACGCCTTGTAACAAGTTTCCATGTCGGTGAGATTCAGATTTGTCACCGCGTTGGACACGAGGGTCAGGAGGCCATTACCCACTGAGTGCCAAAAGTACAAAACGCGGTGCGGCCTTCCGCCCATGAAACGCGAGCCGTACACCACATCCGCCTTGCCCTCGATCAATGGTCCCAAGAGCAGTGGATACTCCGAGGGATCATATTCGAGATCAGCATCCTGGATCAGAACGAAGTCGCCTGTCGCTTCCTTAATTCCTCGTCTTAGAGCCGCGCCTTTGCCCATGTTGTGCGGCTGCAGAAATACGTGAACCTGGGGATACTGCTTCGCCAGCATGCCAAGGATTTCTCGCGATCCGTCGGTCGATCCATCGTCCACACAGAGCAACTCCATCTCCAAGGGCACCGCCAGGATTCTCTCGATCGCCAGCCTCAGGGTCGGACGCTCGTTGAAAATGGGGATTACGACAGAAAGCTTCATAGGTTTGTCGGTTAGAATTCAGTTAAGGTTTTTGGAGGATATCACGAAGAGCAGGATGTTTGCTGCACTCTGTTGACTTCGATTTCGGGGATTCTTTCGGGTCGACCATCGGGTTGCCACCTTTTTCCCACCTGCCTCCTCGCCGAAGCGGTGGATTGTGCAAGCGTAGAACCGTGCAAGCATGGATGAGCGAGGCGCAAACAAGTTCGTCGGCAACAACCAAGCGCTCGGCTCTGCGCTGGATCTTGAGCATAGCAAAGCGGGCCGGCGTTGCGCGAAATATGCGCTCTGGAGTTTCCTCGCTGCAGCCGCGGCTGTGGCTTGTCTCATGCAATGGGGCGGCTCGCTGCTGATTTCAAATGATTCGCTGCCGGCCGGTGTGGATGCAGCCGTGGTGCTTCAGGGATCGGTGCTCGGCGAGAAGGCTCGGGTTGCCGGCGCCGTAAGCCTCTTACAACAAGGGACCGCGAGCCGTATTGTTCTCAGTGTTCCAAAAGAATCCTACTGGGGGCGCCCGATTGCTCCAATCGCCTATGCCTACGTTGAGAAAACCTACGGTCAAGCAACGGCGGATCGCACAGATTTCTGCACCACCGAACCGGAGGTCGATTCCACCGAGCAGGAAGCTCGGGCGCTCGCCGGCTGCATCCGCGAACACGGCTGGACTTCGATCGCGGTCGTGACCTCTGATTATCACACGCGGCGAGCAGGGATCATTTGGAGAAAAACACTTCGGCAAGCGCATCTGCCTGTCCATCTGTGGATTCATGGTGTGTTAGACCCAGAGTTTCATGCCAAAGGATGGTGGCGCGAACGCCGGTCAGCAAAAACCTGGCTCATGGAGTCCACGAAACTGCTGTGGACGGTGACTGTAGGATGAGTTCGAGCGCAGCCGTGTTTCACGCGGTGGATGCGAACTTCATTTCTCCGGGTTCTCGCGACATGCTTGCATGAGAATCTCCCTCCAGGCAAACCCGGTGCCATAACTCAAGGTTCAGCAGCCGCCAGATGCGATCATAGTGATCGCGGTATCGGGCGCGGTGTTCCCGGAAAAGTTGCTCCACGGCTGCAGGCTTGAACAATCCGCGGTCGGTACTACGCTTCTCCAAGAGCAGATCTTGAATAACCTCCAGCCGCGCACCAGCCAACCATCGACTCCAGGGAGTTGGGAAGCCCAGCTTCGGTCGATGCACAATGGAACGCGGAAGCAAATCCTCAACCGCTTTCTTCAGAATTGCCTTGCCTCCAGACCCGCTGAGCAAAAGAGCCTGCGGAATCTGCAGGGCAAACTCAACCAGTTCATGATCCAGGAACGGCACGCGACTTTCGACGGAGGCAGCCATGCTCATGTTGTCTTGCTTCATCAGCAATTCAACCAGATATGTTTTGATGTCTGTGCAAAGCAGCCGCTGCAGCATGTCGCCCGACGAGTTTTCCCAATAATCGAGGACATGCCGATAGCTTGCGCCGTCCTCAAACTCACGGGCGACTTCGTCCTCCAACAAGCCCGCCTGTTCCTGTTCGCCGAATGCAGAAAAGAAATTGTCAAAATAGAACGACGTCCACGACTCCCCATCCTTCGCGAAGAAAGTATGGGTCAACTTCCGGCGAAGTTCGGAACCGATCCAGCGTGAATTGGAAATGGATTCACGCACCTTTTGCCGCAATAATCCGGGAATCAGCCGCCGGTAAACACGATCGAACGCAGCGTTCTTTAACGTGAATGCATAACGCCCATAGCCGGCTAGAGTTTCGTCGCTGCCTTCCCCGGTCAAGACTACGGTGACTCGCTCGCGCGCCAGCCGGGCTGCGAAGTAGAGTGCCACGCTGGAAGGCCAAACGATCGGCTCGTCCTCGTGCCAGATCAGTTTGGGCAGCGCGTCGAAAAAGTCCTGCTCACTCACCAACACTTCGTGATGAACTGCATGCAGATGCTGAGCGACCGCACGAGCGTAGGGCAATTCGCTGTAGGTGTGCTCAGCGTAGCCCACCGAGAAAGTTTCGATCGGACCGTCGCGAAGGCGCGTCATCAGAGCCGCGACTGCACTGGAATCCAGCCCGCCACTGAGAAACACTCCGAGCGGAACATCGCTCATTAAGTGGCTACGAACAGCCTCTTCCAGCAGATCGCGGTAAGCCTTGACGTAGTAGCTCTCGTCGCGGCCATCTTCGCCGGGAGCAACCGACACATCCCAGTATTGCTCGATTCGCAAGTCTCCATGTTCGTCGATCTCAAGCCAATGTCCCGGCATCAGCTTGCGAATCCCTTCGTAGAATGTTTCTGGTCCAGAGAGGTATCCAAAAGCCAGATACTCAGGCAACGCGGCGCGATGGAACTCCGGATGAACCTCGGGGTGAGCGAGAATAACCTTGATCTCGGAGCCGAAAAGAAATTGTTCCGGAGTAAGGCGGTAATAGAGAGGCTTGATTCCCAGACGGTCCCGCGCGACGAATAAGCGCCGCTCACGGCTATCCCAGATCGCCAACGCGAACATTCCGCGCAGTTCCTGAACGCATTCCCGGCCACGCTCTTCGTAAAGGTGGACGATAGTTTCCGTGTCGCTGTGAGAACGGAAGCGGTGGCCGCGTGCGATCAGCCGTTCCCGCAAAGCCGCGTGATTATAGATTTCGCCGTTGAAGACAATCCAAATCGTGCCGTCCTCGTTGCTAATCGGCTGGTGGCCGGTGGCCAGATCGATAATGCTGAGGCGGCGCATTCCCAGTCCTACGCCCCGTTCCTTGTAGGTCCCCTCATCGTCCGGACCACGGTGTGCCATCACAGCGCACATCCGCCGCAGGGCGTCATCGTCAACCTGCTGATTTTCACCGAACTTCAGGACGCCTGCAATTCCGCACATTGATTTGTCGTAGCCCACTTGCAAAACCGCATCGCAAGCTCACTTGAACCTGTCGGAGGACGCCTGCCGGGGCCGATTGATGAGACGGCAATGCCAGTTGCGAATCCGCCATGGACAAGTGGTTCCAAAGGCGAAGCCTTCTCGATTCCAATGAAGTATAGCAACAGGCAAGGCCAGAAAACTCATGAAACGCCGCCGCCCGCGCGCCCCGAAAGATTGTCCAACTTTTAACTTTCGATGGTCACAGATGTGCTAGCCTGACGGGTGCGAAATACCCGCCTTGCCCGTCGAGGGCGGAGCGTGCTTGCTACCGCTTTGGATGGTGGCTGACTCGTTTCAACCCACCAGGAGCATTCTTTTGCTAAATCACACAGGCGGACCTGTTCACTAGATCGAAAGGGCGGAGTAGTGGTGTGAGTTCTGCGATCAGCATTTTCGGAATGGGCTACGTGGGTTCGGTAAGCGCTGCGTGTTTCGCCCACCTCGGACATCGGGTGATTGGTGTCGACGTTAACCGCGCCAAGGTCGAAATGTTGGAGTCAGGCCGCAGCCCGATTCTTGAAACCGGCATGAATGATTTGGTCGCCGAGGGCCACGCGGCTTACCGCCTTCATGCCACGACGGATTCTCGCGCCGCCATCCATGAGTCCGACATCTCCTTCATTTGCGTGGGAACTCCGAGCCTGCGCAGCGGTAAACTCGATCTCAGCCACGTTGAACACGTATGCCGCGAGGTTGGCGACGCCCTCAAGGAAAAGCATCGTTACCACACCATCGTTTTGCGCAGCACCCTATTGCCGGGTACGACTGAGACGCTGGTGCCGGTGCTGGAGAGCGCTAGCGGTCTTCAGGCCGGAAAGGATTTTGCGGTTTGCTATAACCCGGAATTCATGCGGGAAGGGACTGCCGTAGCTGATTTCCTTCAGCCGCCTTACACGATTCTAGGCGCCAGCACTCCCGGGGAGCTTAAGCTACTACGCCCGCTTTACGACGGCATACCGGGCGCCACTTTTGAAACCACGATACCCGTCGCCGAAATGGTGAAATATGTGTCTAACATTTTTCATGCTCTCAAGATTGGATTCGCCAATGAAATCGGGACGCTCTGCAAGAATCTCGGCGTGGATGCTGAACCGGTGATGCGCATTTTCACCTCCGACATTAAGCTGAATATTTCCTCAGCTTATCTGTCGCCCGGACTCTCTTTCGGCGGTTCGTGCTTGCCGAAGGATCTGCGGGCGCTTGTCTACCGCGCGAAGGAGATGGATCTCACCCTGCCATTGCTCCAGTCCATCGGACCTAGCAACGAAGAACATCTGGAGCGTGCAGCAGAAATGATTTTGCAACGCGGAAAGACCACGATCGCAATGCTCGGCCTGAGCTTCAAACCAGCGACGGATGACTTGCGGGAAAGCCCACAAGTCCAGCTGGTCAAGCGGTTGCTGGGCGAGGGCCGCCAGGTGCGAATCTGGGATCAAAATGTTTCTCTCGGCCGGTTGGTGGGATCGAACCGGCAGTATATCGACGAAGTCATTCCCCACATCGGTCCGCTGCTTTGCTCAAGTCTCGAACAGGCACTCGACCGCGCGGAAGTCATCGTCGTGGGCACCCGCGAAGTGGACCGCGAAACTTTGCGTCAACACTTGCAAGCGCAACAGATCGTGATTGATTTAGTGAATTTCGAGAAATCCCGCCGTCTGGGCGAACACACTTCCTATGAAGGAATTTGCTGGTAAGGTTGTCGCGTGAAAATTCTGTGGGTCAAACCCGGGAAATTGCTGCCGCTGGATACGGGCGGCAAATTGCGCAGCTACAACATCCTTCGCCAGCTCTCGGCGGCGCACCAGGTCACTTATCTTTCCTACTACGGTGGAAACCGCGATCAGACCTACGAACAAGAGGTTTTGCAGCATCTGCCCGGAACCATTCCGGTGCACACAGCGGTCCCCGACGCCGCTGGCTTCAGGCGTTACCTTGACTATGCTGCCCATCTGCCTTTCTCCGCTCCCTACGCGGTCAGCCGGTTCACTTCGCTTCGAGTGCAAAAAATCCTCGAGGAATGGATGGCACAGCGCCGTTTCGATGTCGCGATATGTGATTTCCTGGTCAGCGCTCCGAATTTTCCTTGGGACCTCGTCACTCCTACCGTGCTTTTCCAGCACAATGTCGAAAGTGTGCTGTGGAGGCGCAGAGCCCAGTTCGCAGTGAAAACGGCCGATCGCGTGATCTCAAAGATTGAATACGCGAAGATGGCGCGCTATGAAGCGGCCCAAGTCCGCCGCTTCCATCACGTGCTCGCCGTGTCCGAGCAGGACCGGGAAGCGATGAGCGGCATGGTGGATCCTTCTCGCATCAGCGTGATTCCCACCGGCGTGGATCTGGCCAAGTATCGCTTCGACCCGGAATTGCGGCCGATCGGCCCCCTCGTGGTGTTCACCGGTTCCATGGATTGGGAACCAAACATCGACGGGGTCGAGTACTTCTGCAAGGATATCTGGCCCCTGGTATTGGCGGAGGTCCCGGGTGCGCGCTTTCGCATTGTGGGTCGGGATCCACATCCCCGGGTGAAAAAGCTGGCCTCCGCTTCGGTCGAGGTCACTGGCACAGTGCCGTCGATCATCGACCATCTTCGCCAAGCGGCCGTTCTTGTAGTTCCGCTGCGGATCGGTGGCGGGACACGGATCAAGATTTACGAGGGCATGGCCGTGGGCAAGGCAACGGTTTCGACTTTCATAGGAGCAGAAGGACTGGATGTCCATCGCGAGCGCGACATTTTACTGGCCGACGATCCGCAACGATTTGCGAAATATATCGTGCGGCTGCTGCGGGAGGAGAATTTCCGGCGGCAATATGAAGCGGCAGCCGCAGAAAATGTCCGGAAGTATGACTGGTCCGAGATCAGCCAACGCTTCGCAAAGGAGATAGAGAAGGCCATTGGGGCGGTCGCGGCGGCTAAGCCGGCCTCCCATAGCTTGTGGCCCGGCTTCATGGATTTTCTAAGACGCCGGGCTGCTACAGGAGGAACCCGTTAGGATACTGTCTGCAATGCAGGGCGGACGAGTTGATTAGCTGCTGGCAGTTCAGAGTGCAGAAGCCTTTTTCGTACAATCTGCCCTTGCCCGTTTTTATTTGATAGTATATTGAGCTACCGAACGAGTTCTTAGTGGCGTGTACTTAGGACCGTTTGTTCAGACATGCAGCCGATTTCAGAATTCTATCCGCCGGAGTGCAAAGGCACGAGGCAGCCCAAGTAGAATTCAGGCGGCTGAACAATCGACAACTTGATACGGCTGGGGTATACGTGTGCGAACGCGTCCTCTCCGGATTTGCGGTCCTGACAAGCCGGTGCCGGAGGATCTGACCGGTTGGAAGGTGGCGTACGTGCTCAAGGAGGAGTTGTGCACAGATTTTTCCTTGTAGGTTTGTTCGGGATAATGGGATTGTCGGGCTGCGGTGGCGGGAGTAGTTCTACCGCGCCCGTGTCTGTCTTTCTCACCCCGACCTTGGGTCAGTCCATCAGCCAGGGGAAGAGTGTGAACATCACGGCGACGGTCTCCGATGCCAAGGGCGTAAGCTGGAATCTTTCTGGCCCCGGCTTGCTGGTGAACCCGACCGCGTTCACCGTAACTTATAACGCTCCGAACGGCATTGTCGCGAATGCCAATGCCGTTGTGACCGCAACTTCACTGACCACTGCCTCGGCTTCCGCCTACCTTCCGCTAACGGTGCTGCCCTTCAATGTTTTCGGAAACGTGCAACCGGTTAATGTCGATGGCGGACCGGTGGCGGGGCAAATCTACCCGAATGGTGCTTTCACCAGCGTCACAATTTGCCAGCCGGGAAGCACGACCTGTTTTGCGGTCGACGGAATTCTGGTGGATACGGGATCTTCCGGTTTGAGAATTTTGGCGTCGGCCCTTCCTTCGCTTCCAGCTTTGACGGACGCTTCTGGGAATCAGGTGAGCGAGTGCGCCCAGTTCGTCGATCACTCGTATGTTTGGGGCAACGTGGCTGTCGCTGACGTGAGAATGGGTGGTGAGGTCGCGGGCTCGGTCTCCATTCAGGCGATCGCGGACCCAACCTTTGCCATCCCTTCGGACTGCACCAACAACGGTGCCGGAACGGATGATGACAATCAACGCAGTTTGGGAGCGAACGGTATTCTTGGCGTGGGACTTGAACCCCAGGATTGTGGCATCGCATGTGATCCCAGCGCCGGCGGTACCCCTCCGGGCCCCGCTTATTACACCTGCCTGGGGGGCAGTTGCAAAGCGGCTTTTGTCCCGCTGGCTCAACAAGTCACGCATCCCGTAACTTTATTCGGAGTGGACAACAATGGACTCGCTCTTCAATTGCCAACGCCCGCAGGCGTAGCCGCCACGCTTGCTGGCTCAATGGTTTTTGGCATCGGCACCGAGTCAAATAATGTATTGGGCAACGCCACGATATTCACGGTGGATTCAAGCGACAACCTTACGACTAACTTGCCGAGCACTGGTCAAAGTCTGACGGCAAGCTTTCTCGATAGCGGGTCGAACGCTCTGTTTTTCCCCGACGGCGGTCTGCCCGTTTGCCCACGTCCCGAGTCTTCTTTCTTTTGCCCGGCGTCAACCACGCCTCTCACGGCAACGATGGTGGGGAGCAATAACGCACAAAGTGCGATCAACTTCAGCGTCGGCAATGCGGTCGATCTGCTCAAGGGAAATCCCGGCGATGCCGCCTTCAGCAATCTGGCTGGACCGAACGGCAGCGGTATTTGTTCGGGGGGAAGTGGAGCATGCAGCTTCGATTGGGGCCTGCCATTTTTCTATGGGCGCACCGTGTTTGCGGCGATCAATGGGCAACAGCCGCCCGTCGGTTTTCCCGCAGCGCCGTGGTGGGCCTACGCAATTAGCTTCTCGGGGAACTAGTTTAGACGATGCGGCAAGAAAATCGTTTGTGTGAACAAGTTTGGCAGTTTAGTTTGCTTACTCAAAATCGCGAATGTAGGATGGGTCGCTATGAAAGCTTCAATTCCCGCTGAAACACTGTGCAAGAGGACGGGCGCGTTGTGGATGGCAGTTGCTCTCTTAACGTTGGGATTGCCATTCCCGGCGTTTGCGGCATTAGGCGGCACTTCGGACTCGGTCCAAGTTGATCAGGCGCAGATGAATGCGAGCCTGAAGATCACTCCGGCGGATGCTTACACGGTCCACGAGATGAAGGCAGCCACCGGCACAGTGGTTCGCGAATATGTTTCGCGCCCTGACGGGCGTGTGTTTGGCGTCACCTGGCAAGGACCGTTCATCCCGGATATGAAGCAACTTCTGGGAAATTACTTTCAACAATATTCAGAGGCGGCGAGAGCCCAGCGGGAGAGCCATGTTGGACGGCATCCTCTCAACATCCAGGAACCGGGATTGGTTGTCCAGACCGCGGGCCACATGCGAGCCTTTTCCGGCCGGGCCTACGATCCAGGATTGTTGCCGGCGGGGGTGAGCGCCAATGACATTCGGTAGAGGAGGCACTGTGCGAACAGCGGCCATCGTAGCTTTGCAGCTGGGATTGATATTTCTGCCGGCTTGCGTCAAGCGAAGTAGTACCCCGGCGGAAGGAGCAGTCACCATTGAACTTACGTCGCCGGCTGGTGTGGGGGGGCTGACCTCCGGCGCAGCCGCAACCGTTACGGCTACGGTTTATGACCAGAGCAACCAGGGCGTGACTTGGACTATAGTTCCTCTCAACTTTGGTACCCTCAGTACCCCAACCTCGACTAATCAGCCTTCGAACTACCAGACGATATCCTCCGTTACGTACACTGCGCCGACGGACTTCTCTACGAACACAACCGTGACGATTACCGCGACATCCATTAGCAATCCGAACATTGCGACCTCTCTGCCAATCAAGGTGTCTCCGCTCAATGTCTCGCTTGAAATTTCTTCTCCTCTTACCGGCAACCAGACCCCGGCGGCTCCTCAAACGATTGACCAGGGCGGACAATTAGCCCTTGAAGCGGTGGTGACGAACGTGACAGGCAACAATCAGCAGGCTGTGACGTGGGTACTCTCTCCTGCGACCGGGGCCGGGTCGCTGACCAATCAGACGACCTCCTCCGTAACCTACGTGGCGCCCAACACCGTGACCTCGCCATTGACCGCGACGATTACCGCAGTCTCTACAACCAATCCCGGCGCGACCGCAAGTGTGGAGGTTACCGTGCTCTCCTCAGGCGCAGGTCCCAACGTAGCGGCGGTTCAAGTGAACGGCGGGCCAGTTTCGACTCAGTTCTATCCCAATGGCGCGTTTACCAGCATCACAATCTGTAATCCCGGCAGCAATACCGTATGCCGGACCGTTGACGGAGTTCTGGTTGATACCGGGTCTTACGGCTTGAGGATCCTTCAGTCCGAAATACCGCTGCTCAAACTCACTACCTTCCTGGATGGCAACGGCAATACTTTGGAAAATTGCGTTTCGCTCGCGGATGGCTCTTACCTTTGGGGTCCAGTGTCACTGGCCGATCTCTACATGAGCGGCGAGACCAGCGTGTTTACGTCGCCTCCTCCCATTCAGGTAATCAGCAGCTCTAATATACCGGTGCCGGATAGCTGCTCGAACGGAGGCACAACCAATCTAAACACGCCGCAGCTCTTGGGTGCCAATGGCATTTTGGGAGTGGGACCCGAGCCCACCGATTGCACTCTCGCGGGCGTCAATCTCTGCGATGGAAGCACCCAACCAACGCCCCCCAATCTCTACTACACTTGTCCAAGCACGGGGTGTGCAGCCACGGACTCTCCCGTGATCGTTCCGGCAATCCAACAGGTCACAAACCCCGTCATCAAGTTTTCGAATGTTGCTTCGTTTACGCGGGATAACAACGGGGTGATCCTTCAGCTGCCCAGCGTCTCAGGGGCCGAATCCACGGTCAGCGGCACTCTCATTTTCGGCATCGGGACCGAGACGAATAACCAGTTAGGGAACGCAACTGTTTTCACGCTGGACTCGAACGATCACTTCACGACCGTTTTCAGCGGTCAAACGCTTACCAACAGCTTTATCGATAGCGGATCGAACGCTTTATTTTTTCCTGACTCGCTGCCAACTTGCACCGTCAGCACCCAGTTTTTCTGCCCATCCTCCCCGCTGAGCGACCTTACGGCGAAGAATGAAGGCAAGACCCAGGGGAAGGGCACCGTAACTTTTAGCGTCGATAATGCCGACAGTTTATTCTCTACCTATCCTGGCTATGCCGCGTTGAGCACGTTGGCCGGGCCCGAAGGAACCTATCAGTCCTGCTCGGATGGGAATAGCTCCTGCGTTTTCGACTGGGGGCTGCCCTTCTTTTATGGACGGACCGTCTATACGCATATTGACGCCTGCCTCCCGCCTCCGGCTACCTGTAATCCTTTAACCGGAGCGTATTTCGCGTACTAGCGTGGGCCGTCAGCCAGCCCCGAGACAGAAATTGAAAACGGGGCCAAGAAAGCCCCCTCACAAATAATTTCGTACCGCTGAGTGAATCCCCATCTGCGGTCTTAACCGCAAGTGATGCGAACCGATTAATCGGTTGGTCCGTTTTGACTGAGCGAACTGAGGATTTCTCTATCCTTGGGGCTGTCTAGCAATAACAGGAACCCATCCTCGCCGCCGACCGCCGCCCCGGTCTCGAACTGGGAGAAGAACGTCGGCAGGTCAGTCCAGCTCACGCGCTTATCATCGCCCTCGACCCAATTCCACTCCGGCATGGGCTGGGCGCGGAGGAAGCGCATCGGGAGCCACACCGTACCGCCTCGCTGCCATGTTTTGAAAACCCGCTTGGCCAGATCTTCACGCCAAGTCGACAATCTCGCAGTATTGATCTCGATTACATCGTAAGTCCGCCATGCAGAGTCGAGGTTGATTGCGTCCAGCGGGAAGTTTTGGCGGAACTCGGCCAGGCTGTCTTGTTCGTTGACCGCGAGCACAAGGCTGTTTGGTCCCAGCCAGGGAATCAGATCATCAATTCTGCCGGTAGCTTCCGCTTTCCGTGCTTCCAGGGTGCCCCGGCGCATGGCGTTCACGTTCACCGCGGCCATGGCTGCGAGGGCAACCAGGAGTAATGCCTTGGAAACGCGCTTCGATTGCTGGCTCGCGAGCACGTATGCAAACGCGAGGAAGACGAAAGGATACAACGGAAGGTAGCGCTCAATGGAGCCGGCTTCGAAAATGAAAACCGCAAAGACAAAAATCGGCAAAACTGTCGCCGCCAATAAGAGCAGCAGAATCCGCCCCTTGCTGGAGCGCAACAATTCGAGACCAACTACGCTCACCGAAGTATAGAAGAGAGCCAGCTTCCACAAGCTCAAGCCAAACAATCTCCTGATCGTGACCGGCGCATAAGGATCGTGAACCAGGTAGCGCTTGAGCCACATGCCATCGCGGTCCATATTCACAAAAGACCTTGGCACTGCGAACGCCAGCCTCGCCGCAGCGCGGAAACCTCCGGGTTGGACGTGGCCGTGGCCCGCCGCGGCAACCCAGTCTCTCAGGTCGGACAGGTTACGAATTCCGACCACTGCAATTGCGGAACTGTACACCGCGATTCCAATGGCAGCACACGCCAATAGCGTCTGGGCGGCGAAACGCACGCGTGGCTTCTCATGTCCACAGAGCAATAACGGAGTGGCGATTGCCGCTGGGAGCACGAACACATAGGGCAACCAAAACAGCACAGCCAGGGCGAACATGAGAGCCGCGATCAAAGCCCGGCCCAAAGAAGCCTGTGAAGCTTCGTCGGACCATGAAAAATACATTCCTGCCACCAGGCAGGCTAGCCCGACAACATATGCGTTGCCCGTGTGCGCATAGTTCAGAAATGCATCGGCGGAAAAGAATCCAACAGTCGCTAACACAGCTGACCATTCATCCCCGATAATCTTTCGGGCGAGCAAAAAAAAGAAGAGTACGCATCCCAGAGCGGCCAGGAAGTTGATTCCGAATAATGCCAAGAGGACTTCTGCTCGCTGGTTTTGATGTGCGATCAACTGAGTTTCGGGCTTGGTGAGCAAGAACGACAGCCAGCCCAGCGGACGCCAAAGAAGGTGTCCAAAATCCCAAAACGGATTCGCTGTGGTCAGATGGTAGTCAACATCTCCCCCGCCGTTCTGATGACGCAAAATGGCCTGGGTATACACATTCGTATCGGCCATAAAGTGCGCCCGCGTGGAAGCCCATGCAGCTAAATAGACGAGAAGCAGAATCGGAAGCGCAACTGGAAAGCGTCTTTCCCGTCCAACCTCCCGAGATTTAGAATCGAGTTTGAGAACTGCCTCATCCATCGTGCGTCCGGGTTGCGAAGTGGGACGCTTAGTTTATCGCAAACCCAAAGCCGAAGGCGACTCAGAGAGGCTTAGTTGGGGAAACGATAGTTGACCGGTCCGGTTCACGCCGCCGCATCATCGCGTGCCCGAACCATCCGACGCATTGATCCGGACTGCGGGATCAAGAAGAAATCGTACAGCCGCAAGAAACGCGGCTTCGATCAAAGTGGTTTAAAACTCCTAAGTTCCAGGGAAATAACATCACCGGAGTTCGAACAAAAGAATATCGGTCCTGCAACCCTTGGTACCGCGGCCTCCGTATGTCAGGTTGTGGTCGCAAGTATCCCGGTTCAGGCCACTCCCAAATCCTTTGTCGCGGTTATACATCTGATAGTCGGATGTACAGATAGCGAAGTGTCCCAGGCGCGAGATAGGGCAGCCGCCATACCCGCTCGACCAGGTCTTGTTGAAGCGAACGGTTCGTTTCGAGCCGTCCCAGTTTACGCCAATCAGTTCGTCGTCCCAGAGGTCTTCTACCGTATATGCTCCCGAGTCACGCGAGAATTCCAAAAGATAGATGTTCTTTTGGCTACTCGAGGCATTCTGATGAGCCGCATGTTCGTCAGTGCCCCAACCGGGCTCGGTGGGCGTAATCGGAAGGTCCCGGTGGCCCGTCATCGAACTCATTTCGGTAAATGGAATAATCGAGAGATCCCGCATCGTAGAACCTGGGCCGGGAGGCCCGAAGCTCCAGAAGCACACTCCGAAGTCGCATGCCCAGTGTGACCAGCACTGGGTGCAGGTGTCGTTGACCACGTTAGTGTCGATATCCCAGAACACCTTGCTGGTCAGACTGGTTCCGTTAATGGTCAAAACACCGTACACACCGCTTCGATCAAGTTCCACATTGTGAACTCCTCCGAGCCCGGTGGGCCCTTTTCCGCTGACCCAAGAAATTTTGACCGGGTTGGCCAGCCCTGTATTCCAGCCTTGGCTCACTTCCCATGTTCTGATATTCATCCAGCGACAACCCTTGGATGCGTTCCAGACAACAATGTAGTGATCGACATCCTGCTCAGGCCCCATCATCGCGATAAAAGTGGAATCGTCTGAACTCAGCGCAGTGTCCTGGACGTACCATTGTTTTTCTGCCGCAAGCCTTCCGTCAAGGCAAAGCGGACCATCAGGGTTGAAATGCTTTTTCCCATGATTGAAAGACGGGTCGTGAGAGATTGTCCACGTGGCGGGATCGATTACGAAGCGGTAAAGATACGGGCCGGAGTAGTTGTAGAACGCGTTCGCGTCCGCTGGCGTGTAACCGAATTGCAGATTGCCTGCACCGATGTTGTAACGGCATCCCTGAAAGGTAGCCTTGAAAGCCGTCCGATCGAATTGAAACAGACAGGGGACGTTGCCCTCATTGGTGACGAAGAACAAAGATTCATCGGACGAAATCTGATTCGCCTCAGCCGACCACGAGGTTCCGAAAGCCATGCCGGGATTGGTTGGATCAGTGTTTCCATCGGTAATGCGCAAGATTCGATTCCCGTATGCCGGGTCAGTCGCAACCATGCCGGCGCCGCTGTGTCCGCCGTGGTACCTCGGGTCTGATCCGAGCTGCGGTGGTGCCGTCGATGTGGCTATCTCAAAATCACTGCGCGAGCAGGGGTAACTGGGCGGCCCACACGGCGAAGCCACAGCCGGAGAAACGACCAGGAACAGACCCTTCCGCGCAGTTTGACCGTTCTTGTCCACTACGCTCGCAACAAACGACGATTCCCCGACTACACTGGGCGTCCCATCCAGCGCGCCGTTGGAGTCGTTCAACTGGATGCCCAACGGTAGTGCGCCACCAGCGATGTTCCACTGATAAGGCGGTTCTCCGCCGGTCGCCTCCAAGGTTGCGCTGTAACTCATTCCGTCTGTGGCAGGCGCAAGCGAAGTTGTGCTGACCGCCGGAGATAGCACGGTCACGTTGACGGCGGCGAAGGCTCTGCTCTGATTGTCCGCGATGCTGGTTGCGGTAATCGTGATTTTGACAGGGGAAGTAACCGACGGCGCTGTCAGCAGGCCACCCGAGGTGATGTTGCCGGCGCTGGTCGACCAGATCACGCCAGACTGGTTCGTCCCGCTAACCAGCGCATTGAATTGGAATGATCCGCCGGATGTGACGGACGCAGTTGTGGGAGAGATTTCAGTGCTGACTTGATTGCTGACGGGATGCGTCGCTCCGCTTGCAGAAACCCCAGCGCAACCAATCCAAGTGCCCAAACTTACGATAAGTGCCAAACAAAGGAAGTGGCGGGCGGCCGTCTGAGAAAGAATTCCATTTTGCCTGCGGATCGCGCGTCCCAGCAGTTGGAAGAACATATCCACCTTCGACCCCGTTGGAACTTCGCAGCGGGAGTCTCAAGCACGATCCTATAAACTGGGGGTTCGGCAGAGTAGATAACGACGGGACGTACAACCTGCAGGAGATGATTGCACGCGATTGGTCCTCTGCGGGTCATTTGTTACTGACCTTCCGGCACGTCACTGTCCCTAATTTTGCCCGTGAGACCGATGCGGCGCAGTATCCGTTTGAGGAATGGAAATCGAGGCTCGCGCGTACCCGACAAAGGGGAACTCGTATTTGGAAGCTGCAAAGGCCGGCGTACTCCTGTGTTATTCTTTCTGACTGTCGTTCCATCCTGGAGTTGGGGTCGCCCCGATTCTCTGGTTTTGTCCGGACCTGATGAAGGTATCGAAGCATGGGGGCTGCCTTGAAGTCGGACTACTCTGAATCACCCGTTCCTGTTCCACCGCCGAAAGAATCGGGCGGCCTTGAGCTTTCCGTGGTCATGCCTTGCCTCAACGAGGCCGAAACCCTCGAGACATGCATTCGCAAAGCGCAGCAGGCGATTGGGGAAGCCAATATCGCCGCTGAAGTGGTCATTGCGGACAACGGAAGTACCGATGGCTCCATTGAGATTGCTGAGCGGCTAGGGGCCCGGGTCGTGCGTGTTCAGGCCAAGGGGTATGGCAACGCCCTCATGGGCGGCATTGCCGCCGCGTCGGGCAAGTACGTTATCATGGGCGACGCCGACGACAGTTACGACTTCGGCCATATCGCGCGGTTCGTCGAGCAGTTACGCCAAGGCTCGGACCTGGTCATGGGGAACCGCTTCCGCGGCGGCATTCAGAAAGGCGCCATGTCTCCGCTGCACCGGTATCTTGGAAATCCCGTTCTAACCGGGGTGGGGCGAGTGCTGTTCCGCAGCAGCGTCGGGGATTTTCACTGCGGCCTTCGGGCTTTCCGAAGGGAGGCTTATCAGGGCATGGGGTTGCGAACCACCGGCATGGAGTTTGCCTCCGAAATGGTGGTGAAAGCCACCCTGTTCAAAATGAAAATCTCCGAGGTTCCCACGACGCTCTCTCCCGACGGGCGCAGCCGGCGTCCGCACTTGCGTACCTGGCGTGATGGCTGGCGGCATTTGCGTTTCTTGCTTCTCTACTGTCCACGCTGGCTGTTTCTGTACCCTGGCATCGCGCTCATGCTACTCGGAGTCATGTTGGGTGCATGGCTGCTGCCTTCGTCCCGGACATTCGCGGGGGTAACGTTTGACGTGCACACGCTGCTGTACGCCGCCGTCTTTGTGCTGCTGGGATTCCAGGCCATCGCATTCGCCACCTTCACCAAAATATTCGCTATCTCTGAGGGCTTGCTTCCGCCAGATCCGGGGCTCGACAAAGCCTTCGGTTTCATCACGCTCGAGGTTGGACTGGTTGTGGGCGCACTGTTTATCTTGATGGGTCTCGCGGTGTCCGCCTATGCTGTCGGCTCTTGGCGATCTCTGCACTTTGGCGCCCTGGACTACGCAAAAACCATGCGGCTCGTAATCCCTGCTTCGTTGTTTCTAACCCTGGGTGTGCAGACGGTGTTCGCCAGCTTCTTTTTGAGCGTCCTCGGGCTGCGACGCCGATGAGGGCAGAACCACAGTTCGACGCCTTCGCGAACAGCTACGATGAAGAACTGAATCAGGCGCTAGCGGCAACGGGTGAAGACAAAGATTACTTCGCGAGTGGCCGTGTGCGCTGGTTGCAGGGTCGCCTGAAGAAGTTATCCGAACAGCCCCAGTCGATTTTGGATTATGGGTGCGGCACTGGCGATACTTGTTTGCTGCTGCAACAGGCATTTGGGGCGACGTCGGTAGTAGGATTGGATGTTTCCGCTGGCTCGATCGAGGTAGCACGGGCGCGACATCAGTCCACTGCCTGCGGCTTTATGACGCTGGCCGACTATGCTCCGAAGGGCACGGTCGATTTGGTCTACTGCAATGGAGTGTTCCATCACATTCCGCTCGCGATGAGAGGCTCCGCCTTGCAGTATGTTTTTCGCTGCCTCAGGCCGGGAGGATGGTTCGCCTTCTGGGAGAATAATCCTTGGAATCCCGGCACGCGTCATGTTATGGCACAGTGCGCATTCGACAAGGACGCTATCACAATTACCCCTTCCTCAGCCAAGAAGGTATTGCGAGACGCGGGGTTCGAAGTTGTCAGTACCGACTTCTGTTTCTTCTTTCCCAGGACCTTAAGGCTGTTTCGCTTCCTCGAAGGCAGCATGGCGAGGTTTCCTCTGGGAGCACAATACGAAGTGCTGTGCCGCAAGCCGGCGAAATAGAGGAACCAGAGTTTGGGAATCACCGCCCTGCTGATGAAAATGCCAGCCACGATCGCTCGGTGAAAATTCTGCCGAGGAAAAGCTAGAGCAGTATCGTTGAAACTAATTTGCAGTTACGGGTTTGCAATCGTTCGAACTGCAAAGCCAGATCTTTCGATCTTTGAAGTACTGAACCAGTTTGCGATTATGTTCTTCATCCAGGTCCCGAGCCCAGACTATCCGGGATTCATCGATGTTGGCGCGGTTGTAAACCCATTCGTCATGAATCGATTCGTCATTGTCGTGGTTGACATAGCGGACCAGGACAAGATGCTTACCGGGCTGATTTCTAAGAAAGTTTTGTACTAGGAGACGACCCGAAGACCCGTTGCCTCCTGCCGCCCAGACCGATGGCCACGTCGGCATGGGCTCGATTGAGAATGCCGGCATGGCAGCGCGCACGGCGATCATCACCACGATCACTGCCGGAACCAGAGGGACCAAATCCCGCCAACGCGAGCCCTCCCTACGCCGGACGATGGCCGTGCGCAAGTGCCTTAGACCTTCGAGGATTACAGCGTAGAGGGTGACGGTCATCGGTGCAGCATATTGTGGGAGCGCCCACCATTCGATGGCCAGGGCCAATACTGTGAAGGCGCAGAGCGTCAGAAAGAACCTCATCTTGCGATCGCTCCAAGCGACCCAAGTCATGGCCAAAGGCGGAGTCAGCGCCGGTCCAAGGTAGAAGCACCAATAGCGGACGAATCTCCCATGTTCGCTCGCTTTCTTGGCGTTCCAATGAGTGTAGAAGTACCGAAGAGTTTCATTGTTGTAGTGGGGGGCAGGCTTGAGTTTCTGCCAGACAAAAAGCGGCGTGATGCTGTACTGCTCCGAGTTCGCTACATATGGCATCTTCAGCGGGTCTCCGGTAACGCGCCAGAAGTAATACATCATCGCTATTCCTGCCAACATCAGGACCAGCAGCATCGGCGCGATTACCCTCCTAAGAATCAAGGGCAGATCAGTCTTAGCACTTGGCGTGAACCCGAACCAACGGCAGAAATCATCCGCGCCAAGGATCCAAGCCAAAAGCACAACAACTACCGGCAAGCAGAAAAAGAATCCCTCATAGGGCCTGCTGTTGGCCAGAACAACCATTCCAATAGCGAGCAGTAACGCGTCCTTCGTGCGCTGTGATCGGACCACCCTGGGCAGCGCACCCAGCACGAGGGCGCCCCCGATGGCTGCGGGGGCGCCGCCGCAGTAGCTGTTCATCCAATAACTGAACATGCCGATTCGAACTGCGGCCAGGGCGGCTCCAGCCAGAGACCACACTGGTGGCATCCACGCGCGCAAAGCCCAGTAGAAGGTGCCGCACATCACGACCACGCTCAACCACACTCCGAGCCACGGAGTCCGCGCGACCACTTGCCCGAGCGCCAGAAAGAGTCCTTGCACTACGGGATAAATCGAGGCGTACGTCGGGTGCTGAAGGACGTGCATGGTCTCAAAATGAATCCACATCGGATGCGTCGGATTAGTGAGTCTTCCGGAGGCGAAAGTGTCGGCCATCAGCAGGAAGCTGAATTCGTCCTGCACTGTCGGCGCAGGAAACTTATGTATCGGCCAGGCCAACAACCGTAGCACTAGAGGAGCTGCAAAGGCGAATGCCCAGGCAACTCTTGAATCGCGGCCGATGCGAACTCCAATTCTCCACAGCGGCTGGAAGGCTGACGTGAGCAGCCCGGGAGCAAACAATACTGAGATAAAACCCAGTAGCAATACGCCGAATTCCGCCCAAAGAAGGGAGTAGTCTTTCAGCAGATGCATTTTCGCCTCTCATCGACGGTGATGAGCCAAACTGGTTCCAGTCGGCCTTGACTTCTGGACCGACAAAACGGGCGGCAACCCCGGTGCGCGGCTCCACTGAGCGTTGAAAATTACCCATTTACCATTCCTTGCACAGAGTGCCATCTACGTTGCTGGCACGCCCGTTCGTATAGAGATGCCTATCGAACACAAACGAGATCGGCACTGAGGCCATGAGATACATCGAGAATGCAATTGGTTGTTGGTATCGCGGATGTGGTCGAACAAGATAATACACGGCGGGGAAGGTCAGCCACACTATACCTACGACGAGCGCGGCTGGATGCTTTTGCATGATGAGCAGCAGGAAACCGCAAAGTGCGGCGAACGCAATCGCAAATGATAGGGCATATCGCAACGACGGGCCCCTAGGAATCCAGAAGGCCACCATCCGCTTCAGCACCCTTTTAGCAAATTCGACTGGATGGACTCGAACCCACCGAAGCCCGTCTCTGCCCAGCGCTGCGTAGGCTGCCGGCTCTCCAACTCTCCTCATGAGCTCTCGCGTTTCCGGGCTGCCAGCCGGATGAATGGTCGAGAATCCGCCCTGCGAAAAATCGTTTTGCGCGAGTCGGAACTCCAGGCCCAGGTTCGACCGCACCGTGACCCACTGATGGAAAACGTGCAGGTTGCGCAAAGACCAAGGGAGGACGACCAATGAGGCACAGAGGCTCATAACAAGGACAGATGACAGTGGCAGGCGGAGCGGGTTCCGCCGAACGGGAACCGCCGCGCACACCATAAGTGCGGCAAGGGGGGCGAGAAGGCTATTCCACGTCAGTATCGTCAGCCCAGACAACACTCCGGACACGATCGGAAGAAGTTGTGATGCTCCATATCTCCTGGCGCGCAGCATCACAAGTAGGGCGGAGACGAAGAGCGCGGTGCCAAGAGCTCCGTTCAGTTCCGTAAGGTCCGATCGCAATTGCAAACCATTAGGGGCCAGCGCCGCAATCATTCCTCCGCATAGTGATGTGAACCGGTTCAACCCGACCTCGATTCCGAATAGCACGGTCAATCCGCAAGTCAAAGTCGAGAAGACGGCGCACAAGATTCCATGAACGAATTCTGCACGATCCGTGATCCCCCAGATCCGATAAATGAGGCTGGTCAGGAATGGCGGAATGGGTTCGAGATGCGCGGTTTTCCCGGTGGGGACGGAGAAAGGATCTGCAAAATTACCGGTTTTCGCGAGCGAAATGGCGATGTTCCTGGACTCGTACTGTCGGCCCAGAATTTCGACGTATTCCCGCCGCGACAAGGTGAATGCGCCAAAGTGAACCGTCGCAGCGATCAGCAGCACGATGACAAAGATATGCGATACAGGCGGGTGCTCCAACCACGACGCAAACTTGACTGACTTCCCCGGAACGACTTTTTCACTTTTATGTGTAATTTCCATTTTGATTTTCAGGTCGACGGATAACATGCGCACGCCCGCCAGTATACAAGGCTCGAGCCATGTGCCCCAGGTTCGCGTCCGTTTCTTGCACGCTTCTTGGACGCTAACCTGGGTTGAGGAACGCTCGCGTAGGGCCGCCTTCTGTTTTCGATTCCCGTCTCCCAGCCCAGAATCTAGGGCAATTAATTTGCGTTGAAACCGGCTCACGGCATCAGTCGTGCGAGGGTTGGTGCAAGAATCGGGGCAGTGGCCGTGGAGCAGCTACCGGAGTTATGCAAATCCCGACGCAGCGCGGCATGAGTCCCCATTTTTACAAAAAACGATTGCCAAGGGGTTGTGAATATTTGGTTAACAACTCTTGAGGCGCAAGAAAACAGGAGTATCTTGATCTCGTGGACACTCTGTCGCGCAAGGCTTAGCCAATTCGGCCAAGGACGCGTCCGATTCGCTGGAGAGGGATGTTCTTCGTCATGAAACTTCAATTTCTTAAGCGGAAAATTACGAGGGATCAGAGCCGCGACACTGGTATGGCTATGGTTTTGCTGCTTCTGATCCTGGCGGCCTCGCGCAAGCGGGAAGGTTACTTATTTGTGGCGATGGCACTGCACGTGCTGAATATGGTCAAGCCTCAGATTTATCGGCCAATCGCCGTAATCTGGTTAGGACTTTCTGATCTGCTGGGGGCGGTCGTCTCGAGGATTCTGCTGTCGATGGTATTCTTTTTCGTGGTAACGCCAATTTCACTGCTTCGCCGCTTGTTCGGCAAGGATTCCCTGAAGCTGCGCGTTTTTAAAGCGGGCCAAGGCTCGGTCATGGTGGAAAGAAATCACACGTTCGTTGGTGAGGACCTGGAAAGGCCCTACTAACAGGAAAAGCGATTATGGATTTTTTAAAAGACTTGTGGGGGTTTCTCAAAACCCGAAAAAAATTCTGGCTGTTGCCGCTGATCCTGGTCCTATTGGCGTTTGGTGTCCTCATCGTGCTGGCCAGCGGATCCGCCATCGCGCCGTTCATCTACACGTTGTTCTGATCGGGTGAGTCACCGGAACTAAAGAAGGAACCAATATGAAAAGGGCAATCCTCGGAATCTCGGCTTATTACCACGACAGCGCCGCAGCAATGCTCGTCGACGGTCAAATTGTGGCTGCGGCGCAGGAAGAACGGTTCACCCGCAAGAAGCACGACTCGTCGTTCCCCATTCACGCCTGTCAATACGCGCTGGATGAATCTGGGATCAACTACAGCGACCTCGCGGCGGTTACATTCTACGATAAGCCGTTTCTCAAGTTCGAGCGCCTGCTTGAGACTTATCATGCCTTTGCACCCGGCGGCTTCCGGAGTTTCCTGTCGGCAATGCCTGTCTGGATCAAAGAGAAGTTGTTCATGCGGCGGTTGCTAGGAGAGGAGTTGGCAAAGCTCGGCGACGGCAAGATTCCGATATATTACCCGGAGCATCACCTGTCGCATGCCGCCAGTGCCTTTTATCCTTCACCCTTCGTTGAAGCTGCCATCCTTACAGTGGACGGCGTCGGTGAATGGGCCACGACGACCATCGGGCGGGGTCGGGGAAAAGACATTGAAATTCTGCGAGAACTGCAGTTTCCCCACTCCGTAGGTTTGCTTTATTCCGCTTTCACCTATTATGCCGGATTCGCGGTAAATAGCGGCGAGTACAAGCTCATGGGTCTGGCGCCGTACGGCAACCCCGATTCGCAAAGAGCCGCGGATTTCAAAGCGCAGATCACGACGGAACTCGTCGACGTTCGAACCGATGGATCGATCATCCTGAACATGGATTACTTCGAATATGCCACCGGGTTGAAGATGGCCAACGAAGAAAAGTGGGAGCGGCTTTTCGGAATACCTCGCAGGAAACCGGAGTCTGATATTTCTCAGGATTACATGGATATGGCTTTGGCGATTCAACAGGTGACGGAAGACATTGTTCTTCGTCTTGCCTGTACAGCGCGGCGATTAACCGGGTGTAAGAACCTCGTACTTGCGGGCGGCGTCGCGCTGAATTGCGTTGCCAACGGAAAACTCCTCAGAGCCGGCACCTTCGATGACATCTGGATTCAGCCGGCCGCCGGGGATGCCGGTGGTGCCATTGGGGCTGCGTATGCGGTTTGGCACATTCACGACGGGAACGAGCGGAAATCCACCGGCGATCGGGATGCGGCTCGAGGTTCCTATCTCGGGCCGGAGTTTTCCGGGAACGAGATTCGCCGTGCCCTGCAAAAATACGACGCCAAGTCTTACTACTATGAAGATTTCCAGAGACTCGCTTCTGATGTGGCCGCGAAGCTTGCGGAGGGCAACGTTGTGGGTTGGTTTCAAGGCCGCATGGAATTTGGGCCTCGTGCTCTCGGCGGCCGCAGTATTCTCGGCGATGCCAGAAATCCCGAAATGCAGAAAAAATTAAATCTCAAGATCAAATATCGGGAGGGCTTCCGGCCATTCGCGCCATCAGTGCTCGAAGAAGACATCGGAGAATACTTTGATCTCGATCGGGAATCCCCATACATGCTTCTGGTGGCGCCAATCCGAGAGGATCGGAAAATTCCACTGCCCGATGGGTACCACGAATGGCCCCTCCATGAGCGGCTGTACTTCCTGCGGTCCGACCTGCCAGCTATCACTCACATCGATTACTCCGCCCGCATACAGAGCGTGAGTAAGGAAACCAATCCACGCTATTGGGATCTGATCAACGAGTTCAAGACCCTGACTGGCTACGGGGTGATCGTCAATACCAGCTTCAATGTTCGCGGGGAACCGATTGTCTGTTCTCCTGATGACGCGTACCGATGTTTCATGCGGACCGAGATGGACTTTCTGGTTGTCGGGGACTACTTGCTCGACAAGAAGGAACAGCCAAAATTAGCCGAAACCGGCGATTGGCGGACAGAGTTCAAGCTCGACTAGTTCGAGCAAGAGTGCCGTTTTCCGAGGCCAAAAAGGAAATTCCGGCTGGAATATCGTACTGCTCCGGGAGATGATGATGAAAACCCTGCTGAAGAACTGCCTGTTCTCTGCCCTGGTGTTTGTTCTTGGCTTTGTGCTGATCGAGGGCACCTCTAGCGGAATTATTATTGCACATAAGGTCTGGATTTCCCTTCGCACCCATCATCCGAGTTACATCCGGTACGACAGGGAACTGGGGTGGGTCAGCATCCCGAACTATTACGACAAGAACTGCTTCGCCCCCGGCGTCTATTTGAGGACGAATTCGAGAGGATTTCGGGCTAACGAGGAAACTGCCGATCAGATTCCACCTGGCAAAGTGAGGCTGATATGTTCCGGAGACTCCTTCACCCTGGGAGACGGCGTTGATAACGATCACACTTGGTGCCAGCGACTCGCCTCGATGAACAACTCGTTGGAGACGGTTAACATGGGCGAGAGTGGGTATGGTCTCGATCAAATGTACCTCTGGTATCGGCGCGACGGGTTTTCGTTGCGCGATGATATCCACATACTCGCGGTAATCGGCGACGATTTCAGGCGCATGGACTGCTCCGATATGGTTGGGTGCCAAAACAAACCGGTCTTAAGACTCCGGAACGAAAGCCTTGTTGTGACCAATGTCCCCGTGCCCAGGGAACCGCGTCTTGCCCGCTGGTGGCGCTGGAACGGTCGGTCCCTGAGCGAACTGAGAACAGTCCAACTATCTGCGGCCGGTCTGAGCAGGATTACCCCACGAAAACCGCTCACCGGGCCGACCCCCGCTCTGTGCCAGACCGTATCGAAGGTAATTGATGAGCTGCGTTCCCTTAACAGCGAGAAGAATCGCGTCTTCGTTCTTGCCTACTTGCCAACCCAAGAAGACTATTACGGAACCGACCCATCATTTGCTTTCTGGCGGACTTTTCTGCGCCAGGAGGCCGCAAGAACAGGACTTCCGCTTATAGACCTCACTGAGGACTTTCAAAAGCTATCCCCACAGGAAGTACGGCGGCTCTTCATCCAACCGAACCCTTCCCGACCCACGTTCGGCGCAGGTCATTACAGCGATGAGGGCAACGAGTTCGTCGCAAGAGAGCTTTACAGCGACCTGCTTTCTCGACCTGAAATTCAGGGGAAGTTCGCAGAACGGCGCCAAATCGCCGCCACATTCGGTTCGCAGTGAGAACTCATAAGCACCGGCCGATCGGACATAAGTTGCTCCACTTTGATCCTGTGGTTCGGTTCCCGCGGTGCATAGTGACGCGGGATCTCGCCGTTGAACCGCGGAGAAGCGATTGTCGCCAATCGGGCTGCGTGGTATAGTCGGAAAAACTAAGACGCACGCCGCATTGCGGTTCTGAATTGATCTTCCGTCCCAGAGGCTTTGAAACCCTGTGAGCTGCTTCCGCGACTGCTTAGCCCTCGACTCGTCAGATAAACCGCGCGGCAAGGACAGCAATCCATTCGTGAAGACTCGCAGCAAAGGATTTTTACTTGTCCTGCTTCTGCTAATGGCTGCGATGCCGACGGCAGTTGCCAGCGGTACCGGCGTCTACAATCAGAATCAGGAAAGCGGGGGCGCAACCAAGCCGAGCGCCGGGACTCAGTCCCCAGGCACCGTTGGCAGCGCGAGCGGGCAAAGGAACGAGGCCACCTCATTGTCGTGCGGTCCACCCGATTACAAATGCTCCTACGATGGGATGGATCCCAAGCCTCTCTGCACCGATTGCGCGCTTCCCCCAGTGCCCGACATGAGCGCGAAACCGAATGCGGTGTGGTACGACAAAGTGTTCGCTACTTCGGGCGATGGCAACCAGATTGTTCGTTGTACCTATCCCGATACGAACCAGGGCAACAACCATTTCTACGTGATCGGGACCGGAGGCTCCGGCGACAGCCAAGCCATGGGAAAAGCAGGAGGTTCGCCGCCAAGCTATCGCCTCATCGTCGGCGATACTCACGGCACGGCTTTTCCGTTTACCTATGTACCTGACGCTGAACATCCGAAATGCTTTCCAACCTACAGTCCCCTCTCTAGTTACAGTATCGGTGACGGCTCATTCAGTTGGCTGGCACCTCACCTTTATTACGCGTTTGGTAACTTCAAGGTGAAAGCGCTTGACCTGGGTAGCCCCAAGCCGCCGAAGCCAAATCCCATCCTGGATTTTCAACAAATTCTGCCTCGAGATGGACCGGACTGGCCGGGCGCGAGTCACTCTGTGGCATTGGGCACCGTCATTCGGCCACGCAGCAACAATCACGGTAAATACCTTTTTCAGGCCACCTGCCCGTCGAGACAGACGACCTGTTCTCCGGGTACGACCGGGGGCGCGGTGCCAAGCTTTAGCCAAAACGTAATGACCAATACTCCCGATGGGACCGTGCGGTGGCGCAACATCGGGGTTGGATTTAGTGGCCTGCCTAGCTGGTCCACCATCGGCGGAGTCTCTGCCGATGATGATGTTTTTGTGGAGGGTTTCTCCGACGCGGGCGGGCAAGGCAGTGCTGGTGCAATCTTTGTTGCTGCCTATAAGCGCAGTGCCAACACTTACTACCTGTACAACGTGGGCACTGGCATAATCTCGTATTTCAAATGCACAGGGGGAGCCGGTTTCCGCTGTTCTGGCGGTTCATGGCAGCAAACGATTCTGGGCATCAGTTCCGTTCCTGACCGGTTCCTGCTCCATAACGTAAAAGTTAACAAGAGCGGTCAATGGGTGGTGATTGTGCTGGAGGAATGCCGCTTCGCCACGTGCTCCATCATTCCAGGAAGCCTCGGACCTTATTTCTGGCAGTTGAGCACTACGGAGCCGAAAGTAAACAAGGTCACAACTCATCCTTACGGCCACTGGACAGAGGGATATCGGCTCTTCGCGAACCAGCAAGGCGACCCGGGAGTCAACCTCAACGGCAGAACTTTTACTGAGCCTGACAATCAGTTTCCGCTTAGCTTTTATTCTGCCCCGCCGGGTCCGCGCACGGAAGGCTTTGATTCCCATCCTTCTTGGAACTATAACGACGGCTCAGATACTACTCCGATTTGTACGGAGACCGTGGGTTTTGATTGGCCGTATGTCATTCCCTGGGAGAATGAGGTGGTTTGCTACGGCACCAATCCTGACTCAAACTGCTCCACACCCGGGCATGGCTTGTGCCGGAATGTCGTGAAGAGATTTTTTCACACGTACAATCCGGTTACGTGCGATCAAAATGCAGGATTCTTTAGTTGCTGGGGAATTGGAGTGTTGTCTCAGGATGGTAAATACTACGCCTTCACCAGCAATTGGGGCGATACCCTGGGTTCGGCCTGGCAAGGCGGCCACGGCCCCGGCAGTTGCAAAGGTGGATTCAACTTCCAGAAGAATCACGAATATCAGGTTGGCGACGTCTTCGAACCGCTCAATGGGGGGCACGGACGTGCGAACAGCAACTTCAACGTCTACAAAGTCACACTGGCCGGGCTCTCCGCGCATTACCCCCCCAGCACATCATGGCCCACGGGGTGGAGGCTGAAGCACAAAGCATGGCAGGGATATTACCAAAACGGGGATACGATTCTCCCCCATCTTCTGAATCCCTGCAATCACGCATTTCAAGTCAGCGCGGGCGGGGGAACCGGCAACGGATCACGAATGCCTGACTGGCAGAAGGCATACGGCTACGACGGTTCATGCAGCACGGTCAAGGCAGGAATGAAGGTCACCGACGGTGGAATCACCTGGATCGACACGGGCGAATATATTCTGGGCACGATGCACCTCGCTAACCTGGGCCGTGATGACTGCAGATCGGATGTATTCATCGGCGCGCTGAACTAACTGTCAACTCAATGTTTGAATTCTGTTGCGTGCGGACGCGAGGCCTGATTTTTTCGAACTAACGCTAAACGTCCAGACTGAGCAGATTCCAAATGCGGTCAGGAAAACCAGCATCCAGTCCACCGGACAGCGGTATCGCGGGAACGATTGCACGACATAATAAACCAGAGGATAAGCAGTGAGCGTCGCGAGAAACAGCCAAGCCACTGGATTGCCTGTCCGGAACATCCAGATCAGGCCCGCAAGCCCTCCAATTGAAAACATGGCCATCAGAATAGTCTGTGGAGGCCGCACCATTCTGGGGAACCAAAAATAAAAGATTCGTTGAACGGTGAGCCGGGCAAAGCGTTCAGGGTGCGTGATGATCCAGCGCGTTGCTTCCTCGGTCCTAGCTTGGTTGTAGGGCACTTCTCCCATGGCGCGCAGCTCCTCCCGCTCGGTGCGGCTGTAGAAAGGATGCGCTGTCTGAAACCAACCGGAGTTGAGATTGTCGGCCATATTCGCGGCTGCCCGATCACTGTTGGAAATAAATAGTTCGTTACCGAAATTGGACCTCGACCACACCGGCGCGCCGAGGACAAGATAATTTCGGATCGTCCACGGCGTCAGACAAAGTAGGCTGGCTGCAATTACAATTGCCACGAACCGGAAGTACTGCGTCGCCGCGGTTTGCCCTTTTAGCCAATAGCCAACCAGCAGCGATGTGATCACTACGGGAGCAAGGCTAGGAGAGGCCAGCAGCCCCAAGCCCGATACCAGTCCCGTGACCAGCGCCGAACCCGGGGAAAAATCCGCGGCACGCCAGCACTGCGCAATCAGCACGCAAAAGAGAACCAGCATAAGCGCGACCAGCGGCGCCTCAAAAGAGCCTTTGGTTTCTGCCCAGAAGTTCACCGGCAACAGTGCGCCCAACATTCCCGCCAAGTTCCCCACTGCTGGATCCAACCCGCAGGCCGCGCCCAGCGCCGGTAGCGCGGCGTAGGTCAGGGAAGCGAGCAAGCAACTCAAAATCTCCTGCGCAATCTCGCCCGCCATACCCGTGCCCCACACTCGGAAGATCAGGGATAACAGAATGGGATAGAGGGGTGAAACGTGTGCAGTGGGCCCGGTGTTGGGCCCGTAGGCATTGGCAAAGGTTCCTTGTTGGGCCAGCGAAGTGGCCACCCTGACAACCTCAGTATGTTCGATCTGCAAATAAGTGTGGGTGACGAAGACAATGCCCAGGCGGACGCCCAGTGCGATAGCAAGAATCAATAGAGGAGATCCCCTTCGGGACCACGCCACTCTTGGGTGCAAGTCCAGGTTCCTTTCAGCTTGCTTCAACACGGCTGCGACTCATCCTACGGCGAATTAGGCAGAGTTTGAAAATGCTGTCCCCACATCGTATCTCTAATTTCTATTGGCGCAGAAACACGGAGCGGGCCAGCGGAGTTCTGAGAATCAAACCTAAGTGTGCTTCCTTCGGCACACTAGCATATTAGCCCAGAGGGTAATTTGCCCACATGCTGGCGCGTCAGGAAGAAGTAATTCTGGCTGCGTTCGCCACGCTGCCGCTTGCGCAGTCCTTCGCCATCGAACCAATAGCCTTCGTATCCGTTTTGCTCCAGGAGTTCAAATACCTGGGCTGCCGGGCCTCCAGGCTTATCGGGATCGGGCAGGATCTCGATCAGGATCGCCGGTTTGGACCGGCGAAGGGTTTGCAATCCGCCACCCAGGCACGCCAACTCGTGATAGTTTACGTCGCACTTCACAAAGGATATCTTTTCGGGACGATCAGCGAAGAACGAATCGAGGGTGCTGACCGTAACCTCGAATCGCCTGCAGTCGGGACGGGCTCGCCTGTCCTCCAGCGTCGCATCATAATGACACTCACTGCCCCAGCGGTACCGCGGAATCGCAATGCTGGCGGTGCCTTTTTTGTCGGAGAGAGCAGAATCAAACAGTTCGACGTTGCCGAGCTTCAGCTTTCTCACATTGTGCGCCAGGTAACCATAAATTGGCGGGTTTGGCTCGAAACTGAACACCCGGCCCGTTGGTCCAACCAGGTCCGACAGAAACTTGGTATACCCTCCAATCGAAGCTCCGATATCAATCACGCTATCGCCGGTGCCCACCAGATGCTTGACCAGAGCCGTATCCCGCTCTTGCCAATCCTCGGGCAGATGGCTCAGCAAATATGCATAATATATTTTCTTTACCCGGTGAAGCGCGCTCTCGGGAAGTACCGCGACCATGGCGCGACCGAGCACAACCTTCGGGTTCCACTCGGATTCCGTGGACATGAACTTGCGTCCAATGGCGTTGATGGCTCGGTGCATCCTGTCGTCCTTGAAACTTTATAATGAGACGGCGCTGAATTGTGGTCCGGATGCGCGCCGCCGCTGCACGTTTCTATCCAGCTTAGACACTTTACGCTCCGAATGTGACGCGCAGATTAAAGAGTCGAGAATTTGACCTGATAAAGAGATTGCCTCCAGCGTCAAAGACGACATTGTCTCGGGCTCCGCGCCCGTCTATGCGATCATAGGCTCATGATTTTGTTGCATGAGGCCGAGGCCGGATTTCGCCATGCCGGGTAGACGGTGGCGAGAGATCGCGTCGCGGCTGGCACACATGGATCGCCATGAGTTTCTGGATCGCAGCCGGCAGGAACTGGCCAAACGTGCCGACGCGGTTCTCGCCCGCTGCGGCTTCGAGTTTGCGCCAGAGTTGGCTCCCGCGGCAAACGTCAGGCCGGGCCAGTTCTTCTTCGCACCCGGGTCCGTGAAGTCTGTTCTGGGCCTGCTTCGCCAGCGCCTTCCGCAACAGGTCGAGCAGATTATTCGTCAGGCCGACAAAGTTTGCTGCCATCAGTTTGATCTTCTCGGCTACGAAGGTCTGGAATACGGCAATCCTATCCATTGGCATCTCGATCGGGTGCATGGCAGAGAGGCTCCCAGAAAACCCTTTCACAAGATTCGTTATCTCGATTTTGACCAGGTTGGGGACAGCAAAGTCACATGGGAATTGAACCGCCACCAGCATCTGGTTACCTTGGCCAAGGCGTACCGGCTCACTGACGACCGGCGCTACGCAGACGAAATCATTCAACAATGGAGGCACTGGCATACGGAGAATCCCTACGCTATTGGGATCAATTGGGCCAGCAGCCTGGAGGTGGCGTTCCGCAGTCTTTCCTGGATATGGATGTTTCAATTGCTGAACGAAACGCCAGCCCTGCCACGAGAGTTTCGGAAAGAGTGGCTGCGGGCGCAGGCTTTGAACGGGCGCTACATTGAGCGCTACCTCTCAACCTACTTCTCACCCAATACGCACTTGCTGGGAGAAGCCGTGGCGTTACTATTCCTAGGGACGCAGTGCCCGGAGCTTGCTCGAGCGGAACACTGGAAGATGCGTGGCTGGGAGATCGTTTTGCAAGAGGCGCGCCGTCAGGTACAGGCTGACGGCTTCCATTTCGAGCAATCGACTTACTATCATGTCTACGCGATTGACTTCTTTTTGCACGCGGCAGTGCTGGCCGGCCTCAATGAGCTCAACATCCCGAGTGAATTCGAGAACACGCTCGAGAAAATGCTGGATGTTCTCTTGCTGCTTGGCCATTCCGGCTCACCGCCGCGATTGGGAGACGACGACGGAGGACGTCTATTCGATCCCAGACGCAACCGAAGCGAACATCTGCTGGATCCGCTTGCCACCGGTGCCGTCCTTTTCCATCGCGGGGATTTCAAGGCCGCTGCAGGAGAACTGCGCGAAGAGACGATCTGGTTGCTAGGAGAGCAAGGCGTTACCGAATGGGATCGCCTGCAAGCCGAGCCGCAGGGGATTGCCTCAGCCGCTTTGCAAGCTGCGGGTCTGTACGTTCTCGCCGCTCCAAGTCCCCCGTGTCAATTGCTGATCGATGCCGGTTCGCAAGGTGCCCAGACCTCCGGCCATGGCCACGCCGATGCGCTCAGCCTCTGCCTGCAATCCCAAGGAGACGCGCTGCTGATCGATCCGGGCACGTTCGAGTATGTCGGCGACGGCCCCGAACGCGACTTGTTCCGCGGCACGGCAATGCACAACACGCTGAGGGTAGACGGCGCGAGCCAGTCTGAACCTGCGGGTCCGTTTGCCTGGAGGCAACTCGCTCACGCCCAAGCCGAACAATGGATCACGGGAGAAACCTTCGACCTCCTGGTCGCAAGCCACGATGGCTATACGCGGCTTGCGTCCCCGGTCGTGCACCGCCGCTGGATCGTTTCGCTGAAGTCCGGTCTTTTTCTGATACGCGATCTCGCTCACGGCGCGGGCAAACATCGGCTCGATATCAGCTGGCATTTAGGACCAGAAATGCGAATGCGCGCTGGGCACTTATTTGAGGTGAAGGGAACTTCATCTGGGTTGGCGGTTTTGTGCGCAGACAAACATGGATGGTCCGAAGAAGTGCGCAAGGATGTGTGGTCGCCTGTTTATGGCAAGAAGGAGCCCATCACCGTCCTTAACTTCGGAACCGTTGCCAGTTTACCGTCCGAATTCGTGACCTTGCTGATCCCGCTCGATGAAATCCGCGGCATTCCGGGAACGCTGACTGGGATGACGGAGCAGCTTGCCACGCCTGTCAAGTCGTATCGCTACAGCACGCCGTCGGAAGACTGCTCCTTCTTCTTTTCCGAGGCGGGACGACCATGGACTCACGGAAATCTTGCAAGTGACGCCGAATTCGTCTGCTGGCAAAGGAAACGCGAGACCGGGGACCAATTGTTGATCTTTTGTCATGGCAGCTATGTGGAGATTGATGGACGCCGTGTCCTAGGCTGCAAGCAGAAAGTCACACGTTGCGAGATGCTCATCCGCGCCGGCCACAAAGAGATTTATGCGTCCGAACCGGAAGCGTTGGTAGAGGAACCGGTCTGAGATGTACGTTTTGCCTCTCCGAAGCCAGAGCTTCAGGAACCGCTCCAAGGGTCAAGGACCTCAAGGCCGCAGTCTTCGAAGTCCGCAACGTTGCGCGTCGCGAGCTTAGCCCCTCGCGCTCGGGCAATAGCCGCGATCTGCGCATCCGCGTGACTGATAGGTCTGCCAAGTGCACGGCGGTGAGCGGCGATCTCAGAAAAGGCTCGCGCTGCGTAGCTTTCGAAGGCGAAGACGCGGCCCATAAAATCCTCGGCAAACATTGCTTCCGCAGCTGCCAGCAACCCCGCCCGGCGCTTGCCCTTGGTGATCAACTCAATTCCATAAAAGATTTCTGCCTCAGTGACCGCGGTCGTAAACAGTTCTACTGCCGGTTGCTTCGCAACCCAGGCAACAACCCGAGCAGAGGGCTTGGGTCTCATAAGTTCTGAGAGCACATTCGTGTCGAGGACAATCATTCGCCGAATCTCGGGGCCGGGCGCATAGAGTCGCGTCGCGGCAGTTTGAGTTCCAGCCCGCCCAATGCTGCAAATCGGCGGTGAATGGCTTCCGCCAGATTCCCCTTGACCGGCGTGGGAGCGGCGAGAGATGCCCGCAAAATCTCCCTGGCCTCTGCCTCCATCGAACGGCGGTGATGGGCAGCGCGGACCCTCAGACGGCCCTTGGTTTTCTCGTCAAGTTGTCGAATGGTTAATGTGGCCATGCTGCCAATGCTATCATTGCTATCAACGAATGCAAAGCGGTATGACCAGGGAAGACCGAGCATGGGTCAAGCCGAGCCTCGATCGAACTTATGAGGTGGTATAGGGCTTGCCGTGATCCCGTCTTGCTTACCCTCGCTCGGAGTGCCCGGCCGCGGGCTGCATGTGACTCTCGAGCAGCGAGAGCAGCGGTTCGCGTAACCGCGGACCGCAGGCGATCAGGCCTGAGATTAGAGGGTTGCGGCGGTTGCATTCAAGCGGACGGTTTTCCAGCGTGCTGACAAATCCTCCGACGCTGGTCACCAGAGCGACGCCAGCTGCGACGTCCCACTCATTTTTCGGGACCAGGGTGAAGGTAATGTCGACGAGGCCGGCGGAGACCAATGCTAGTTTGTAGGCGACCGATCCCATCGGACGAACCTTGAAATTCGCGCCTTCAAACTGCTTCCACTCTCCGCGCTTGGTTTCGCTCCGGCTGGCCAACACCGTGGCGCCATCCAGAGTGGCTCGCTGGCTGGGCCGGGCAGTCTTGCCGTTGTAGGTCACGCCCGATTCGAGCGAGCCGAGAAAAACTTCGTTAGTCGCCGGATTGCAGATTCCTCCGGCGACCGGACGGCCATTCTCGACCATGGCGATAGAGACGCAGAATTCGGGAATGCCGGCAACGAACTCGCGAGTTCCGTCGAGCGGATCGACCACCCAGACCCGGCTCTTTTGCAGACGCGTGTAGTCGTCCACGCTTTCTTCCGACAGCCAGCCTTCGCCATCACGCAACAATTCCTTGCGAAGCACCGCGTCCAGCGCCCGGTCCGCTTCAGTCACGGGATCATGTCCAATCTTGTATTCGGTTGCGATCGCGCCCGCGGTGAAACGGCTGAAGACCACGCGAGCCGCCTCTATGGCGGACTGAATGCGTTGCAGAGTTTCAGTGTTGGAGTCGGTCATAAGGGTTTGCAGGTTTCTTGGCTCAGGCCCACAGCATGCGCGCCCCGGTTGCCAGCAGTACGGCGCAAAGCAGCCGTCTCAACCAGAGTACAGGAAGTCTCGTGCTCAGGTGCGAGCCAACCAGGCCGCCGGGGATCGAACCAATCACCAGAGGACCGACCAGGTAGGGGTCGATATTGTGGAGCCGGAAATGCAACAGGCTGGTCACGCCTGTGAGGATGACGGCATGCACGATGTCGGTGCCGACCATCACCTTCGGCGAGAAGCTGTAGAACAGAAGCAGAAGCATCATGATGATGCTGCCCGAGCCTACCGAAGTCATGCCCACCAGAAAGCCACCTACGAGCCCAATGGCCGACATTCCGAGGAAAGATTGCAGCGTCGGAGGCCGATGTGCTACGTGCTCCTCGATGCGATTCTGGAAAAGCATGAGGGTCGGAATGCAGATCAGGAGAATCCCGACCGCCGTGGTGATGAAGGTGTTGACGCCGGTTCCGTAGACGGTTCGCAGATGGCCGAGCAAACTCACCCCAAGAATCGATCCCGGAACGCTGCCGGTGGCGAGTGCCAAAACGACTTTTTTTCGAACCGTTCCTTTGTTGAGATGAACCCAGCTCGAACCGATTTTGGTAATGAAGTTGAAAAGGGCGTCCGATCCGACCGCGACGATCGGCGGAACTCTCAGGATAAAAATCAGGATGGGCAGCAAGAGCACGCCGCCGCCCACCCCGGTCATGCCGATCAGCGTACCGACCACGAAGCCGATCAATATTTTTTCGATGAACATCTAAAATTCCCTGCAACTCCTTCGTGACCTTTTGCTCTGCGCTCAGGCCGATGGTGCGTTGACCCCGATGAAGCCCTCGCGTTCCAGATGCAAAATGATCTCTTGGGCCGCTTCTTCAGGACTCAGTTCGGCCGTATTGATCACAACTTCCGCATCTTTGGGTTCCTCGTACGGGTCCGAAATGCCGGTAAACTCCTTGAGAATACCAGCCCGAGCTTTGGCATAGAGACCCTTGCGGTCGCGCTGCTCACAAGTTTCCACGGGCGTCGCGATATGCACCAGGATGAAGCCGCCGACCGGTTCGATCATGCCGCGTACCGCTTTTCTCGTCGCGTCATATGGAGCGATGGGGGCGCAGATCGCAATGCCGCCGTTCTTGGTGATCTCCGAGGCCACGTATCCGATGCGCCGGATGTTGATGTCGCGATGCTCCTTGGAGAAACCCAGTTCCGACGAAAGATGCTTGCGCACCAGGTCCCCATCCAACAGCGTGACCGGACGGCCCCCTGCCTCCAGGAACTTGGTGACAAGAACATTGGCGATGGTCGATTTGCCCGAGCCCGAAAGTCCGGTGAAGAAAATGGTCAGGCCCTGCTTGTGCCGTGGAGGGTAGCTGCGGCGTAATTCCTGCACCACTTCGGGATAAGTGAACCAACCGGGAATTTCACGCCCTTCATTGAGCCGATCCCGCAACTCGGTGCCGGAGATATTCAGCACGCGCGACCCGTTGGCCACTTCGTTGTCCGGCACATATTGGTCCTGGTCTTCGAGGTAGACCATCATGTTGAAGGGAACCATGGTGACGCCGATGTCCGCCTCGTACTTCTTGAAAAGTTCCTGGGCATCGTAAGGACCGTAGAAGTTTTTGCCATCGGAATCTTTTCCCGGACCAGCGTGGTCGCGGCCCACGATGAAATGCGTGACTCCGTGATTCTTGCGGATCAACGCGTGCCAGATAGCTTCCCGCGGACCTCCCATGCGCATCGCCAGCGGGAGCATGGAAAGTTTCACGCTTCCGGCGGGAAACTTGGAAAGCAACAACTGGTAGCAACGCACGCGAGTGAAGTAATCCACGTCGCCAGGCTTCGTCATTCCGACCGAAGGGTGAATGAGCAGGTTGGCCTCGACCTGTTTGGCCGCGCGGAACGTCAACTCCACATGAGCGCGGTGCATGGGGTTGCGGGTTTGAAACGCCACCACGCGGCGCCAGCCCAGGCGTGCAAATTCAGCCCGCAATTCGGCCGGAGTCAAACGCAGCGTGCGGAAGTCGTAGTGCGAAGGCATCTGCAGGCCTTCGATACGGCCTCCCACGTACCAGGAGTTGCCTTTATTCAGCAGGTAATCGACGCCGGGATGAACCGCGCTGGTGGTGCCAAATACCGATTGAGCTTCCGCCTTGCGGTCCGGTTGCCAAACGTCTTCGACGTGCAGAACCGCCAACATCACGCCTTCAGCGTCACGCAGCGCGACCTTGCTGCTTCCCGGCTTGAGCGATTTGGCGAAATCTTCTTGAACGTCCAAGGTAATGGGCATCGGCCACAGAACGCCGCTGCTCAGCCGCATGTTGGCGCAGACGCCCTGGTAATCCGACTGGGTCATGAATCCCCGCAGGGGCGAGAATCCTCCGCTTATCAGCAACTCGAGATCGCAGATCTGACGCGGCGTCAGATCCCACGACGGCCATTCCCGCGAATGGGCCTTCAGTTCCGCGATTCGTGATGGCGGCGCGATTAGTTCGGTGAGCTCTCCACCGTGCGGCGCAATAATGTGGCTTATTGTAGCGGTCAAATCCTTGCTCCTTGTGATCACAGGTTTATTAGCATTCTGCGTTGTGACGCTTGCCACGCAGGCAATATGACAGTAGCAGCTTGCGGCCCGTGGAAACTGGCGGGGGAAAGCGAAACCAGCGAAGTGCCAGAATACCGCGTAATGTGCTGGGCATCAAGAACCGACTGATGAGAGCGAATCAAACTGTTTCAAGTGCAATTTGCAGACCTTTCTAGTCGAGCCTTCGTCTTGCATGTCATTCTTAATGGGATGGTTAGAAAAAGGCAATAATGTCCATCAGCGACATCGGCAAAGAATGTGAAAAGCTTTGCACTAGAAGTGAAGTTCCCATGGCTTGATTTGGCTCCCTGCCGCAAGAGAATCGTCTGTGACAATACTACTACGCCCTATCTCGCAAGTTGCTGTGGACTCCAGGACTGCTGGTTCTTGATCGGCAGTTTGTCAAGAAGTGTAATTAATTCCCAGGTTTCTTACATTGTCAGGGAATTTTGGCCGTACAGCTTCTGCCGCAAAACACCGATCCAGGGCGCGATTGTGAGCCCTGGTTATTTAATGGTTGCCGAAACGTCGTCAGTCGTCGTCACCGGCAGGGGAATATTGGCCTTCTTCCCAGCCGAAAGTGGTTGCCGACCACATCGCCTGAACCGCCAACTTCTCCCGTTATTTTCTACCACTTGACCGCTGCCCGTGGTAACCGCAAGGAATCAAACGACCTAGTCCGGCCAAGGTCAGCACTCAATCGAGCAAGCTGATTGCGGTGTCATCCAGTCCCTTGTTCATTGTGGGAATGGACACCTCGAAGTAGCTGAGGAAATCCCTATCCAGTTTGGCCCGGCAAATGCTGCGCAAGCTTGATACCAACCAAAGTTCTGTGGTACACCTACGGCCGACGGAAAATGGCTTCCAGCAAGCGATCTGTGGAAAACTTCTGCTTGCCGTGTGGGTTATTATTTCGAGGGGATGAGTTGAGATGGAGGAAAAGCCTGTTTGCTTGGGCCCGCGAGAACAGCAAATTGCAGAGTTGTTGCTGCAGGGCTGTGACAATGCGGAAATTGCCGCGCAGCTCAAAATGGCCCGACGCACGGTCAAGGCGCACTTCAATCGTCTCTTCCTCCGGTTTGGAATCAACGGCGGCATCAAGCGTGTGAAACTTGCGACAACTTTATACCGGAGGCAGCTATGTTTGGAGGAGAGCGCTACGGAAAACGCGTTCCGAACGAACGGGAACAGCGAGTCATCGAGCTCGTTGCTCAGGGACTCAAGAACAGTGAAGTCGCAGCAGCCATCGGCACCACCGAGCATGTCGTAAAAAACTACCTTCGCGTCATCTATGACAAACTTGGACTCTGGAACCGGGTCGAACTCGCGCTCTGGTACGAGGCGCGCCGGCATGAGACCTTAGCCCAAGCCTGACTGCGGTCGAGACTCTCCCGCGAACCTGAAGTTAGGATTCCTCGTTGTATGCTTGCGGTGTGCACTTGAGCCTCTTCAGGCTGTCTCGGCGGACGGCACTTCTTCGCTTCAGCTAATCAGCAGGTGAGCATGGGCAAGCGCATGGTGCGTTTTACTGTCGATCTTACGGTCAACGCGGGAAAGTTCGATAAGTTCGAGGCCATTGCGCTGGCAATGATTACGGCCACCCGGAAGGAACCGGGCGCTCTGGATTACGATTGGTTTTTGAGTGGCGATCGCACCCGGTGTCGGATCATCGAAACCTACGCGGATGCAGATGCTGTGCTGGCACACTGCACGGGGCCGGTGGCGCATGAACTTATTCCCAAGCTTCTCGAGTCCGCGAGCGTCAGCCGCTTCGAGGTTTATGGAGACCCCGGCCCGAAGGCAGCGGAGATCCTCGCGCGATTCGAGGCCGAGATCTTCGCACTCTGGCACGGACTGAATCGCTAACCCTGCGCCCGCGTAACTAAAAATATGTTTAGTGCTGGTTGTACAGCATTTGGAAGTGATTCTTGATTGGATATCTTGGCTTCACACTAATCGCAATCTCTTCGGGCCGCCGGCTCAAACTGGTCCATCTGAGCGTCGCGTTGCGTGGTAAATTTCCCTCCCGGGGTCTTGCCGTACAAGTCTGAGTCGGCGCAATAGTAAAGAGCCGTGTGCAGGTCAACCCAAACTTGGGCATTGGGGTTTCCCAGATAAACCGGCGCGGGCGGAGTTTCCGCCAATCCCAAACTCACCAGCAGCTTTTCAAAAAGCGTGAGACTGGGCTGCGCAGGGACCTTCGCGACCGGATGTTCCGAAGAACGCATCCCCCACCCTGACAGCACGATCAAAAGCAGAACCACCGCTGCTCCAACATAAACGTCCGCTCGATGCTTCGCCAGCCAGATTCCACCCCCCGACTTCGGGTGCAACGATTCCAGCCACTTCTGAGTCTTGGTCGCCGAAGTCCAAGGCGATGGCGGTTTCGGAGCCTCTTCGATTTCCCCCGAAACTGTGGGCGCGTCCCCCGCCACTGCATCCGCAACCCTAGTCACGGAACCGGTTTCCGGCGCTGTCTCCAGTTCGCCCGCTTCTTCTGAGAATTGTGCGAACAATTCTTTCAGGCCGGGAGAAAGTTCGGAACCGGGTTCCTGAACAGGCCGAGCCTCAACATCGGTCGACGGGACGGCTTCAATTTCTTCGCCGTCCCTCCCCAACTCCTCGCCCTCTCGGTTCTCCGGCGCTTGCTCCAGATCCCACGGCGATGCCCATTTGCTTTGCGCTTGCGAGGGCAAAGTTCCCGCTGGCCGCGGGGTTCCACACCTGCCGCAGAATAATTCTTGTTCTCCGAACCGGTATCCGCATTGCGAACAGATCGTGTCACGACCTGATTTCGCGCTGGCTTCGCTGAGCGGGACAGTGGCGATTTCTTCCGTCCCTCCTGCTGGTTCGACAACGTTCGCCACCGATTCCACAACTTGCTCCGCCGGTTTGGCAGGATTTTCTGCCGATCCTACTGCAAGGCGCTCAAGCTGCGGTTTGATTCTTTCCAGAGCCTCCAGCATGGCGGCCCGCTCCGCCGCCAGCGTCTCCCTCCACTCCCTGTCAGCTGCTCTGGCGATGACCTCGGTCATTAATCCCGCCATCAGCTGGCAGCTTCGAATCTCCGGCTCTGGAATGGAATCGGCATCCGCGAAGCGGATCTCAAGCAAGCCAGCAAGCTTTCCCTCGTGATGAAGAGGCAGCGCCAGCGATGATTTGTCCCCGACTTCCCGGACGAACTCGGCGGATAACTCGCCCTCGGCGGACCCACTCGATTGCATTGGCAGACGTGCCCCGTGCAGACTGGCAGCGTCTCCCGTTGCCGCGCAGTACTCCAGTTGATCGTCGCGCACCACCGCGATTGCGACTCCGGTCGCATGCGTGATCTCTTGCAGACGCTCCGCAATCACGTTGGCCGCGACTTGTAAATCGCCTGCTTGCGATCGCAGCAACTCCTGAGTCTCTACAATTTTGGACAGGGCGTCCGCCAGACCAGGTCTCGGGCGGTTCGCGACCTCGAACCCCTTCAGTTCCTGGATCACATGCGCGGCTTCCAGAAGTTGCTGGAACGTGGCTTCATCCAGCGCCGGCTTATCCTGCGCGCTTATGATCTGCGGCTCCAAGTCGTTATCTGCTCCCGGCTTGCGTGACTCCGCCATAGGCTAATGCAATTCGCCGTCCACAATGCAGGGCAACCCCTTGATTTTAGCAGCCTTGATTGGCCTGAACCATACCTGATTCCATGCACTCAAGTGCTTGCACTTCTTGCGATTATTGAGCTGAATCGGATATTCCCCTGCAAGTGGAAACCGCCGCAACTGAGAATGAGTGTGATCTCAAGAAGCCGCAAGGCCGCGAGAGATGCAAAGCATTGCACTTTTCCTTTTCCTCGTCCTTGCCCAGCGGCCACTGGTAACTCACCGAGGCGACCCTTAAGCAGACCCGTTTCAGCACAGCTACTCCCATATCGGAATCTTCCCGGTCATCGGAATTCCGTCGCAATTTTCAAAACTATGGCATTCAAAGGTCTTTATCCCTCCGGGTACGGAGGCGAAAGTTTGGCGAACTGCTTGCTTCCCGAATTCAGTGATTGAACGGCAGTTAATCAAACGGCAAGCCAGAAGAAGTGCCGCAAGCAAGCAGAGAGGAAAACGCCATGTTGGATCTGAGCGATATCAAGATTACGCGCCGCGATGAGCAGGTTCTACATCTCCTGGTAGAGGGATGCAGCAACAAGGAAATCGCCGAACAACTCAACATCAGCCCCCGCACCGTGAAACAGCATTTGCGTACTCTGTTTCTGCGCGCCGGAATCAAAGATGGCCGCAAGCGCGTGAAGCTTGCGACCGCTGTATTCGAAAGAAAGCAGGACCAATTATGCCACCATGCGATCGGCTAACCGCCAAGGAAATTCAGGTCGCGATGCTGGTTTGGGAAGGCCAGACCAATCGCGAAATCGGCAATGTGATCGGCACCACGGAGCAGGTAATTAAGAATTACCTGCGCAACACGTTTGATAAGCTCGGCGTCTGGAGCCGCCTTGAACTTGCCCTCTATGTCGCCGCTCACGGTGGCGTTCATTGGCGCGACCCGGTCGCCGTGCCTGCCCAATCCGCCGCCGCGACGCCTGCGTCGGCGCATTTCGACGAACGTGACCACAGGTCGCAACAGTTGGCGCGCAACTCGAAAGCCTTGCCAGGACTGATTTCGACCTAGTTTTTCACAACCGGAATTCCGGTTTCGGATTTACGCGCCGATGGAGAGTCCGTGGCCAACTGCCGCAGTGTGCGCTGGGGCAAGAGGCCGCCGGCAGGAGGTCAGTTGATTGCACAAGAAACGGTGCATTACCCTGTGGAGAGAACGCATCTGCCTGAAAACTTGGAGCCTGCGGTCGAGCGAAATTAGTTGACGACGCCGGGCTCTTCAAAGTACACACCTCAGACTGCCTTGGCTGGTATTCGTCTGCCTTGCAGTTGTCATGTTCCTTCACATGGATGACGTTCAGCGCAATCCGCACAAAGCCACCGTCTTGGTCGTGGACGATTCAGTGGAGATCCAACGTTATCTTCGTATCTTGCTCGAACTCAACTCTTACCGGGTCGTAGCCGCCAGTAACGGTCGTGAAGCTTTGCAGAGACTGCGCCAGGGATGCGCTCCCCAGGTGGTGCTCCTCGACATGCAGATGCCGGGGATGGATGGCTTGGAAACTTTGCGCCAGTTGCGACAGTTCCACCCCCAGCCGCGAGTCATCATGTGCTCAGCCGTGGACGATCCCGGCAAGATTGCGGAGACTGCCGCGCTCGGCGCCTGCGCCTATCTCACGAAGCCTATCCAGCATTTGTACCTTTCGGCTGCGATCGAGCGCTGCCTTAACCAGGGTCCGCCATCCCAACCCGTGGAGCGCCTTGCAAGCCGACCATTTATCCTGCCATCGCCCAGCCCGCCGTGAGCAGCCCACCGCTATGCCCGAACTTCAATTCTTGCGAGCCAACATCTCCAGGAATTCCTTAAGCTGACTTCTGTCTTGGTCGGTCATCTCTGTGAACTTTACTCCCACTCCAAATCCTGGCGTGCTGGTTACTACTTCGCCATTCGCCCACAACTTGAATTCCTTGACCCAAAGAGCAACCTTGACCTGGGTTCCTATCGGGAGCGGATTCGACATCTCGAGAAAGCACCCTTCCAAGCTGAGATCGACGGTCCTGGTTCGGGTGGGAGCCGTTTCGCTGGCAGGGTAAACCTCCACGGAATTCGCGCACTTCACCCGGGGATGGGCTCGGCGGTCTCGCGAATCGCGAACCAGTTGATCGAAACCGGGTGGCGGCAACGGAAAGTCCCAAAGGCTCTTTTCCGGCGATAGATTGAGCAACCCCATTCGTCCCGCCTTGGGGCTGCCACGCGGGCCGACCCATTTCACTCGAAAATGCACCTTGGTCACACCGTAGGTAACGCCCACAATTTCATCCACGTTCGGTTGAGCTTGGACTCCCGTTAACTCCACGCCGTGTTGACTGACGTTGACGGTGAAGACCTTCTCGGAGAAGATTTGCCCGAAGCTATCGGTCCCGAAAATGCGCACGGGAACGCGGATATCCTTTCGGGGCTCCCGCCGTTTTCCCATAACCGACCAGACACCTCTAAGAAATAGCTTGAGTTAATGTGATTCTACTGCAGACGTCCTCCGCCACCCAAATGACTCAGGCTGGCCAGTACTACAACCCGGCTAGGGAAAAACGCTGCAAAAGCTTGCATAAAGATTCCTCTTCCTGTCTCAACGGTTCACGCAAATTGCGCTCTAACAAGGCATTGGACGACGGTCCCGCGGCATTCCAATTGCTCTCCTGCAGACGTGCATCCCAGGTCTTACGATGTCACCAGGCCTGCAGTCGTGATCCGAGGTAGCAGATGACCACTAAAGAAAGTTTCTGGATGGCCTGTGACTCCATCGAACAGTTGCGCGCGGAATACGGACCTTTTCAGACCCGTGCCGAGGCCGAGGCGGAAGCCCACAAACTGGGGTTCGGTTATCTCCTCCGCTACGAACACATCATCGACGCCCACGAAAACATCCAGGAAGTACGCTGTATCTTCATCGAATTACACCGTGCTCCCCAGGCGCCCACTGGACCCGTGGTTCGCAGGCTTCACACTCGCTGCGCCACTTGCGGCGAAGCCGCAGTCCATGAGGAGCATTGGCTGGCTGAAGTGTGGGCCGACATTCATGAATTTGAGCATGCCCGTCATCGTGTCCGCCTCTTCGAGCAATCCCGTCGCGAGGGCTTAAAGGAAATTGGTGACTGGCGCGATCAATGCGCCTGATGCTGCGTCCCCTGCAAAACCCCACGGTTTTCTGCTAGTCTGTTCTCCGTAAGCTAGGCCCGCACGGAGCCTCGTCCGAAAAAACAAAACTATGATCTTGGTAATTTCGTTATTCCTCGCGCTGCTCCCTCTTCTGGGCATCGTTTATATCGTGGCCTTCGGTTCTCCCACCACGGTGGACGGACTGTTCATGTCCCTCATCCTGCTTTCCATCTCGGCCATTCTCGGCTTGAACGCCCTGATCGAGTTGCGCAAAGGCAAGTCGGCCTTCGCACCCAGCCGGAATGCGCTGGGCAGACCGCCGGCTGGACTCGTCTCGACCGGCTCTCACCTGAAAGCCCGCGGCAAAGTGAAGGATGTTGTTTTCTTTGAGTCCAACGTTGGCCAGCCCAACAAATCCATTGTCACTCTGTCCGGCGGCGGTTCCTCGCAGACCCTCGCGCTCGAGGGAGACGTGCGCAACGCCCTCCCCGTAGGCCAGACTCTCGAAATCACCTTACGCAAAGAGCCCGGAAAGAATGTTCTGGTAGACGTCAATTACGCTTGACCGTAACTGAGAACCGAGAACTGAGAACTGAGAACCGAGAACTGAGAACTGAGAACCGAGAACTGAGAACCGAGAACTGAAAACCGACAACTGGTTTTTGCTCACTCAGTTTGTGCTGTCCTCCTTCGGACGAACAATCCCGCACCGGCCCGATTACGAACGTAACTCACAACCGTACTTCCGCCTCGCTCCGTCCGCGATTCCATTAGAGAATCATAAGCAGCGTTATTTCGCCGGGCAAATCTGCCCGGAGCGGAGAGGCAATGC